>TARA_R110000751_G_scaffold102701_1_pt1 | contig 349829 bp, 334 predicted proteins | sample TARA_R110000751 | Tara Oceans TARA_R110000751 (sample SAMEA4398001) | marine metagenome | biome: Polar Biome; feature: [MES] marine water layer (ENVO:01000295) within the mesopelagic zone...; material: water (ENVO:00002006), including particulate matter (ENVO:01000060) such... | reverse complement strand
CGCCTTCCTTTAAAGACCCGATCTTGCGATCGGGTCTTTTTTTTTGGGATAGATTGAATTCTCTCCCACTGCCGTTATTACCTCTAAAGACGCCTTCCTTTAAGGGCCCAATCTTGTAATCGGCCCCTTATTATTGTAACCGATTCGGGACTCTCCCACTGCTGTGGGTACTAAGAGCGCTGAGCCCCTCCTGTCGTTATTGCTTCTAAACCGCCTTCCTTTTAGCACTAAATCTTGTGATTTGGTCTTTTTTTTGGGACAAAATGAAAAAGAATGGATTCTTATACAAGCTGGTGTGTATAGATGACGAATATCTTCTAAATATTATCGGCATCTTTAATATCCTTTCTGTCACTTATCTCGCAAAAGTGGTTCTCTAAAATACCCAATCAATTTATAGTGTATATTTTTGGCTTAAGCTCCAATAATTTCTTGAATCCATAGCGCAGTAAGGGTGATCTGTAAAGAGAATTTTTCAGAAGTGGATGTATAAACTGCCATAACATATCTGGAATATTGGCCATCTTTCCTAAACCTTAGATCTGTCTGATAATTGGGAATTCATTTTTAAAGTGAGAGATCCCTTAATATGCATTCAATGCAAATCATAAAAGATAAGCAACTACAATTCCAATAATTACTGCGGTCATTTTAGACAATTGAAACTTATGATTTTTGGAACTTTCAAAAAGAATAGTCGTGGAAACGTGCAGAAAAATACCGATTACCACTGCTGTGAGTTGGGTTTCGTACCTATGGATTCCTTCATAATTGGAGGCGAGATAACTTCCCAAGGGTGTGAGTAGCGCAAAGAAAAACAGAAAGAGCAGGGTAGTAGTCCTCTTATAACCTGCCGTTATAAAAAAGAAAGAGAGAATAATGGCCACGGGTATTTTATGGATGATAATGGCCAACAACAGATTGTTTTCTTCTGAAATGGGAAAACCTTCCAAAAACGCATGGATACCCAAACTTAAAAAGAGAATCCACGGAAAATGCTTGTGCTGGGCATGCAAATGTACGTGCCCGTGTTCTGCTCCCTTTGAAAAGAATTCCAAAAATATTTGAAGCAAAATACCCAACATTATATAAACGCCAATACTTTTTGAAGGGGTTTCAAAAACGTGGGGAAGTAGTTCAAAAACGGTAATGGAGAGCAGGAAAGCGCCGCTGAATGCCAAAAAGACTTCCATATTGCGCAATTCTTTTTTCTTTAAGAACAACGCCACAAAATAGCCTATTGCCACTGCCAAAAAGAGCAATAAATAATTCATCACTTGAAAATTAATATAAGGCGTTCGGAATTATTTTTATCAAATCGGTTTAACTGATAATCGCCGAACGTATGTTTTAGTTCAACTTCTGCTGCTTCAAAATATGCGTTGAAATCTTCCAAAGTAAGGGCTTTTACCCTTTCCGTGAAAAAGTAGTCCTCACCTTCCTCCTTAAAACGGATGTTTTTGATGATGTATCCATCTTCCACATATTTTTCAAGGCGAAAAAAGATATTGCCTATCTTTTTCCTTTCTGAGGGAATCATGTTTTTGATTGCGAGCTCAACATTTAGAAAATCTATCACACCGTGGCCCTCAGGTTTTAGTTCAGCTTTGATTGCCTTTATGGTGCGCAGGTTGTCTTCTTCATTTTCGAAATAGCCAAAACTGGTAAAAAGGTTGAATACTGCGTCAAACTGTTTTGGATAGGGCAAACACATATCGTGGACCTCAAAATGAAGCCCTGGCTTTTCGTATTGTTTTGCATATTGAATACTTTCCTCGGAAAGATCTACGCCAGTAACGTCAAAGCCCTGTTTGTAAAGATATTTGGAGTGGCGTCCGCGGCCACAGGCCAAATCCAATATGGAATCCTTCGGTTTCAGGTTTAAAAACGCGGTAAGCTGGTTCATAAAAAGTGCCGCTTCCCGATGGTTTCGATCCTTGTAAAGAATGTGGTAATAAGGGGTGTTGAACCACGAAGCGTACCAATTGTCTTTTTCTTTTTGCATAGTTCTCGTTTCGCCCTGCTAAAATACTGTATTTTTGTGGCCTTATTAAACTGAAGTTTTTTAATTTCATCAAAATAGACAATTAATCAAAAATTACCTGCCTTTGCGGGCATCACTTATGACAAAGAATTTTAAAATGGTAGCGAAAACCCTTTTTGGGATGGAAGAACTGCTTGCGCAGGAACTTCGACAATTGGGCGCCTCGGCTATTGAAATAGGTACCCGAAATGTTTCCTTTGAAGGCGATACGGGATTTATGTACAAGGCCAATCTCTGCTGCCGGACGGCTATCAAGATACTTAAGCCCATTACCGCTTTCAATATTTTTACTGAAGAAGATCTTTATAAGAAAATATATGAAATGCCCTGGGAAAATTATATGGACGTAAAAGGTACGCTGGCCGTTAATGCTACCGTTTATTCTGATGTGTTCACGCACTCACAGTACATTGCTCTTAAAACGAAAGATGCAATTGTGGACAGGTTTCGCGATAGGGAAGGCGAGCGGCCCGATGTAGATTTGGACCATCCTACGCTTCGGATAAATATCCATATTGACAGAAACATTTGTACAGTTTCCTTGGATAGTTCTGGGGAATCGCTTCACAAACGGGGTTATAAGGTGGAAAGCACCCTTGCCCCCATAAATGAAGTACTTGCGGCAGGAATGCTAATGCTCGCGGGATGGCAGGGGCAATGTGATTTTCTGGACCCGATGTGCGGCGGAGGAACCCTTCTAACGGAGGCAGCAATGATAGCCTGCAATATCCCGCCGAACCTGAACCGTGAGGAATTTGGTTTTGAAACCTGGCCTGACTTTGATGTTGACCTTTATGAAAAGATTGAAGAGGCGGCCCTGAAAAAAGTTCGCGACTTTCCGCATAAAATCTATGGTTTTGATACCGACCCGGTAGCAATACATAAGGCTAAGGAAAACATTAAAAGTGCCAATTTGCAGGATTTTATTGAAGTGAAACAACAGGATTTCTTTGAAAGTGAAAAGCAAAATGAAAAACCCTTGTATATCGTTTTTAATCCTCCGTATGACGAGCGAATCTCGGTGAAGGACGTGGAAGAATTTTACAGCGCCATCGGAAATACCTTGAAGCGCGGTTATCCGGGAACGCAGGCGTGGATGATTACTTCAAATATGGAAGCCTTGAAATTTGTAGGTCTTCGTCCTTCAAAGAAGATAAAACTCTTCAACGGAAAGCTGGAGTCTAAACTGGTGCGGTACGAAATGTATGAGGGGAGTAGAAAAGCGAGTAAGCAGTAGAACAGTATTCAGTCGCGGTTTTCAGTCGCAGTTTTCAGTCGCAGTTTTCAGTTGCAGTTTTCAATTGCGGTTTTCAGTTGGAAGAAATTACTCCACCTTTGAGAGCTGTGGGGCTGTTTTCTTAAATATAGGAATCAAATAAGAAATGGAATACCCATACCCAACACCAAACTCACTATAATCATAGGTTCTGTTGAAACCGGGAATGTAAAGGTTTGCGAAGTTCTCGGGTTCGGTTTCTGAAATCTTCCTTTTTAGCTGCACGTTTATTGACAAATAAAGATTGTTCAGGATTTCAGTTTTTATTCCCAAGATAAATTCGGCCCAATGGGCGTTCAGGCCGCTGTATTCCTGGGGTGCAAAAATGGTTTCTGTTGGAAAGGCGGGATTGTCTGTGTAAATTCTATAACTGAGCAATTCCTGTTTAAAGGTTGAAAAACCATAACGTAAACCCAGCGTGATGGCGTTTTCCATACCGAGCCAGTTATCATAGGCATTGTAATCAAAACCAATTTTGGCATAGCTGCCGCTGGTCTTTGCGGAAATATAAGGTTCATTCCAGTTCTTTTTTTCATTGCCCAATTCCACGGCGGCGTAAAACTTTTTGGCAACCCGGAAATCGCCCATCACTTCAAATCCGGAATAGCCGTCTTCAATCAACGTTCGTAAAGGCTTGGCCAAATCAACACCAACCCGCAATCCAAATTTCTCAATTTTTGGAACGGTATCGGTCTTGGTATTTTCCTGCGCCACAAATTTTTGCGTGCCGCACAAAAGACTAATGCAGCACAGTAATATGGGCGCTATTTTCATCATTTACGGTATCTCTTTTTACTATAATTTCCTGAATCCAGTTTTCTGCTCCTTCGTTTTCAAGGCTTGCTTCCAAATTAAAATATTCAACCTTAAAGCCACAGGCACGGTTTACGTAATCTTCCTTTCTCTGGTAAACAAAGGTCAATTTATCGATGTTGTTGATGGTATCTGTACTTGAGATAATACTTCGCTTGAAAAGATATTTGGTAGTATCGGAAGCCGAATTAAGCGGAATGGCAATTTCATTGGTGTTTTCAAACGAAACTACCGCCGTGGAATCAATATTATCTGTCAAAACGCTCAATACCGTAACGTTTTTGGTATTGGTGGGATTTGAAATATCGTTAAATGCAATTACCAAATTTGCCGTGGTTGCGGTATCGGGCGGGCAAATATCATCTTTGGTACAACCCTTAAAGGCGAAGACTATCAGTATTGCTATACTTATTTTTCTAATCATTTTTTGATTTTCGTTTTTTTGGAAGAAATCAGCGTTTTTCCAAAAGTACAACATTTTCCACGTGGTGCGTCTGCGGAAACATATCTACGGGCTGCACCTTGGTCACTTTATATTTCGCATCTAAAAGTGCCAAATCGCGGGCTTGGGTTGCGCTGTTGCAACTTACGTACACAATTTTATCAGCACCAAGATTCAAAAGTTGGGCTACAACATCTCCGTGCATGCCGTCCCGCGGAGGATCTGTGATAACAACATCTGGTCTGCCGTGTGCCGATATAAATTCTTGATTGAAGACTTTTTTCATATCTCCTACATAGAATTCCACGTTTTCAATATTGTTCAATTTCGCGTTTTCCTTTGCTGCGGAAATCGCGTCCGGCACGGCTTCAACGCCAATTACCTTTTTCGCTTTTTTAGCTACAAATTGGGCAATGGTTCCCGTTCCCGTGTAAAGATCATAAATCAATTCGTTGCCTGTAAGTCCCGCAAAATCACGGGTTATTTTGTAAAGTTCGTAGGCTTGCTCACTGTTGGTTTGGTAAAAGGATTTGGCATTTATCTTAAACTTCAAACCTTCCATTTCCTCAAAAATATGATCCCTTCCGTGGAAAAGTTCAATTTCCTGATCGTAGAGCGTATCGTTTCCTTTGGAATTGATTACGTATAAAAGTGAAGTAATCTGCGGAAATGCCTCGACAATGGCATTTAACAGCATATTTCTATTTTCTTCATCTTCGTGAAAAAACTGAAGCAACACCATAATTTCTCCGGTGGAAGAAGTGCGGATCATTAAGGTCCTTAAAAAACCTTCCTGCTTTCTCGTGTTGAAAAAAGTTAAATTCAATTCCTCCGCTTTCGCTTTTACAAAATCACGAATGGCATTGCTCGGGTCGGCTTGTAGGTAACAAATTTCTAGATCCAAAATCTTGTCCCACATACCGGGAATGTGGAACCCAAGGGCATTCCGATTCTCTATTATTTTGTCGCTCTTTATCTGCTCCAGCGTTAGCCATTTGTTATCGCTGAAGGAGAATTCCATCTTATTGCGATAAAAGTATTGTTTTTCGGAACCCAGAATAGGCTGAATATCGGGTAATTCAACCTTGCCTATGCGTTTCAGGTTTTGCTCGATTTCCTTTTGTTTAAAGAAGAGCTGATGCTCATAGCCCATGTCCTGCCACTTGCAGCCGCCACAAGTTCCAAAATGCGGACAAACGGGCTCGACTCTTTTCTCGGAATATTTTGAAAACGAAATGGCAGAACCTTCATAAAAAGCCTTTTTCTTTTTAAAGGTTTGTACGGTAACCACATCGCCAGGCACGGCATTATCTATAAAAACTACCCTTCCGTCCGGGGCTTTGGCAACGGCTTTGCCCTTTGCGCCTGCATCGATCACTTCAAGGTCTTCTAGTATTATTCGCTTATTTTTTCTCGCCATAGGCGCAAAAATAGCACAATTGTTAGGTTTAAATCCTGTTAAGCCTTCAAAAAATGTGGGATATATTTAGTAATTTGCAGCCCACGGAGGATTCCGCTCCGAAAAGCAGGAATCGCAACTTTTTTACTTCAAAATTATTACAATCTTATGTCAGTTTTAGAGCACACAGCTTCCCAAAAAGCTATCGATTTAGAAAACAAGTATGGAGCCCACAATTACCATCCGCTTCCCGTGGTTTTGAACAGGGGAGAGGGTGTATATGTTTGGGATGTGGAAGGCAAGAAATATTACGACTTTCTTTCGGCCTATTCCGCGGTAAACCAAGGCCATTGCCACCCGAAAATAATTGGGGCTATGACCGAACAGGCAAAAACATTGACCCTTACTTCGCGAGCGTTTTATAACGATATGCTTGGGAAATATGAAAAATTTGCCTGCGAGTTTTTCAATTTCGACAAATTGTTACCCATGAATACGGGCGCTGAAGCCGTGGAAACCGCTTTAAAAATTTGTAGAAAGTGGGCGTATGAAAAGAAGGGCATCGATGAAAATGAAGCCGAAATAGTCGTTTGTGAGAATAACTTCCACGGAAGAACCACTACTATTATTTCCTTTAGCAACGATCCCGTGGCCCGAAAGCATTTTGGTCCTTACACCAAAGGGTTTATAAAAATTGAATACGACAATCTGGAGCAATTGGAAAAACATCTGGAAAGCAATAAGAACATTGCCGGTTTCTTGGTGGAGCCTATCCAAGGCGAAGCGGGAGTTTATGTGCCTTCGGAAGGCTATTTGCGCAAAGCAAAAGCCTTATGTGAAAAACACAACGTACTTTTTATTGCGGACGAAGTGCAAACGGGAATCGCCCGTACCGGAAAGCTTTTGGCCTGCGACCATGAAAATGTAAAGCCTGATCTGTTGATCCTAGGAAAAGCGTTAAGTGGCGGCGCCTATCCGGTTTCTGCGGTTTTGGCAAATGATGATATTATGGGCGTTATAAAGCCCGGAAACCACGGTTCCACGTTTGGCGGAAACCCTGTGGCCGCTGCGGTTGCCATTGCGGCGTTGAGTGTGGTTAAAGATGAAAAGCTCGCAGAAAATTCCGAAAGACTGGGCAAAATTTTCAGGAGCGAACTGAACAAGTATATTGAAAACAGCAACATTTGTAAGCTGGTTCGCGGCAAGGGACTTTTAAACGCAATTGTAATAAACGATTCGGAAGATAGCGATACCGCATGGAACATTTGTTTAAAGCTTCGCGACAATGGGCTGCTGGCCAAGCCTACCCACGGAAATATTATTCGTTTTGCACCTCCTTTAGTGATGAATGAAGAACAATTGAGAGATTGTCTTTCCATTATTATTGAAACATTAAAAACATTTGAATAATTGTTTTTAAAAACTATCGAATTAAAAAAGCGGCCGAATTTGGCCGCTTTTTCATTTTAGAGCAAAACAATGATTTTACATTCCGTATTCCTTCATAAGCTCTTCATTCATATTCATTATGCCGTCCATTCCCAAGGTAGAGAAAAGATAGATTACGTAGATTAAATAGATAGCGCTGAGAACGATCCCTATTATAGAAAGGATTTTTCCCGTTTTTACATTTTGATAGCCTGAATAAAGTTCGGGATTTGCCATATAAATCTTGGTGGCGTTATTTGCCATAACGATGGCCACAATTCCGAAAATAAGCCCCAGGCCATAGCAGCAACAAGTTACTATTGAGATTATTCCGAAAACGAGAATGAGCGTTGCGTTGGGTAGTTTTTGTTGTTCCATAATTTTTTTATTTTTTGGTTGTGCATTAAATGTACCCAAAAATTTTAAAACTGAATGACACAGCGATTAAATAAATTGCTCCATTTTAATAAAATAACTCACCACCATGACTATGGCGTTCAGTAAAATGAGACCAATCTTTATTTGATAGTCAAATTTAAACTTTACAAAGAAGTTTACAAGAACAACTGCCAACAATAGGAAGATAGTGTAAATGGCAGGATAGATTCTAAAGGCTGCCTCAAAGTGCCCCGAAAAAAGAAGGGCCGTGGCACGTTGCATACCACAGCCCAAACATTCTACGCCGAAGATTTTCTTGTTTATACAAGGAATCATATAATCTTCAACGCCCTTTAGGAACATAAAGGTTATATTTTATTTATTGTGAACGATTGCTTTATAGTCTATGGCAATATCATCTGCCGTCATAAGTTTTACCAAATAAACGCCGTCGCTCAAATTACCGGTGTAAAAGCTATATTTAGTTTGGTCACCTAAGTTTTTCTCCTGGATTACCAGTTTACCGTTCATATCATAAACTAAAGCAGATTTAATAACATACCCTTCAGGATTGTTTATTTCCAATTGTTTTTGTGGGTTGTTTTGGAAGAAAGAAACATTATCTAACACCATTTGTCTTCCATTCAGCACTGTTTGGGAAATGTCGCCCTTTACATTAGGATTCCGGAAAACGATAAAAAATCGATTGTCGTAGGTACCAGTTGGGAGGTTAAAAGTGGCACTCATACCACGATTGATTTGCTGATAGGTATTTTCAACCCGGTCATAAATGTAAGCATTGGTATATGGTCTTTTTACTTCCTCTACAACCTTAATGTCCAATTTGGACTGGTTTTTTATCTTAAAGGCAATTGGCACCTGCTTGTTACGGTCAAATTTAATTCCATTGATTACATATGGTTTACGATCGCTGTCCTCGCCTATGGGGAAATATGCGTCGGTTTTCAAGTCCTGCGCGCTAAGGCCATCAAGACCGCGGTCATAGCCATCAGTAGCCTGGTCATAGAAAGCAAGCACCATATCTCGGGTTACAGCTTCATCAAAGATAGACCAAATACGCATTATGGGCGTACGATAATCAGGCTGCACAGTTCCGTCAGAAGTGGAAAATGTTGACCCATCATTTAGCGAATGTTCTGAAACGGCATTCTCTTCTATTGGTCTTTGAAAAACGGAGCCTGGATTACCTTCTTTATAAAATAATCGTTGATTGTTTCTTATATTAATCCAACCATCTCCAGCATTACTGTTTCCGACAAACATAAACCCTTGTCCGATAGGAGCATACCTTTTTCTATTAAGTGTATTCCCCGTTCCTTGTTGAGTTCCTCCATGCCCTCCGCCTGCATTATAATAATAGAATGGAGCTGCTACATATTGTCCTTGTGGCCAGTTGTCAGAAAGATTTCCATCATTATCTAAAGTTTCTGGAGTCCATACCCCATAACCATAAGGTTTTTGCGAATAATAGTGACTGTTAACGTTTCTATCTTCATCGTAAAACCATAGAGCTCCTAATTCTTCATTTCCGCTATCATAAAACAATTGATTTAAGTCCAGTGCCGAGGGATACGGATTTCCAGAGAGGGTCATTAATTGATCTGCTACGGGAATCATAATCGTACCAGTATTTGGTCTTCCTCTAAATTCATAAGTCTGATCGTGACCTGGGGTTACGAGTCCCACACCTTTCATCGTAAAGCCATATCCTGCTGGCGCAGCGTTGTTGCTGTTCATTCTTTGGTAGTTTCCTTCTGCTTCGGTTCCCGGGTTCATGTGAGTATACAACCATCTAGTAGAAATTGTCATTCTAGGGATTATTGTTCCATCACGCCCTGTGGTGGTTAGCGCTGGTTGGGCTGCCGTTACGCCAAAAGCTGGCAAGGGTTCGTATAAATGTTGAACTCCAAAATTTCGATTCCCAGCCGCAACCGCTGGATGAGTAACAGGCGAACACCAGTAGTAGTACGCCCACGCATTTGTTTCCGGCGTATTTTGTTGAACGGAAAGTTGTCCATCTCCACTATTGGTAGATGTGGTTCCGCCCTGTATTAACTGGCCATTATTTCGGAGATAGATACTTGCCTCAGTATTGGCAGGGCCACTAAGATTCCTAGTAAGGTTAATCTCTTGGGTTACAAAAACCACTTCGTCGTTAACATAGATATATGAATCTGCACCTCCCGAAGTAGGTTTGACAGTTAGCTGCGCAAAAACGCCAGTAGTTGATAGAAGTAAAGTTGAAAAGAGTAGTAGGTTTTTCATATTTTTACGGTTTTAAAAGCTTTGCTATGGGGGTGACAAAGCTTTTTTTGACGGTTTAAATTTAAAAATTATATTCAATATATGGCGCACATTGCCATAAAATACATAAATTTTTCGTTTTGAGACCATTAAGCGGGTAAGTTCTCGCATTTTCTGAGTGAAAAATCCTATAACAATTAAATGCTTGTAAAATGATAATTGGTGATAAAGTAGCGGTTTTGGATGACGCAATCTCCGGAGTGGTTACGGCTATAAAAGGTGCAGAGGTGACTATATTGACTACAGATGGGTTTGAATTGGATTTTCTGGAAAAGGAATTAATCGTTTTGGATGGATCTCTTTCCAAAAAAGCTTTAACAAGTATGGATATTTCCGAAGTAATTGCAGAAAAGAGCCATAAAAAACCTGGAAAAACCAAACGTATTAAACCGAAGGAGCGCAATTTACCGCCTATGGAAGTAGATTTGCACATCAATCAACTCGTGCCAAAAACGCGTGGACTAAATAATTATGAAATGCTTACCATACAGTTGGACGCCGCCAAAAGACAATTGGATTTTGCTATATCAAAACGTATCCAAAAAGTTGTTTTCATTCATGGCGTAGGCGAGGGCGTGCTCCGAACGGAACTCGAATTTCTATTCAATCGCTATGATAATGTAAAATTCTATGATGCCGACTATCAAAAATATGGTCGCGGAGCTACTGAGGTTTATATTTTTCAGAATGCCAAATAGAATATATACTGCTTAGTTTCCCAGTTTCAATAAATTTTAGGGGGTAGAAATTATGTTATTCTGAAATTTATTCCTTGTTGGATTTTGTTTCAGAAGGAAACGACGGTTTAATGCTTTTTTCTATTTCCTCCACATTAAGTATAGTGCCCATTGTAAGTGATTCTTGGATAATCTCTTCTTCACCACTAATTAAAACCAGGTCTTTCAATACTATTTTCACATCTTTTGTAATGGTATATTCGTGCAAATAATATTCATTCACAAGGTAGGTGTCGGCCACATCATTGTTTAAATAGTTCGCTCCTACGTTGGGGTCTGATACATCGTTTCGCGGGTTCAAATCCATATTTGCGTCTTCGTAGCGGGTGAATACCTCGTCCCCATCATCATCAACGTCCAGATAATCCGGCGTTCCGTCGTTGTCAGTGTCCAGCGCGTTGGTAAGTGGATTGTTATCGCCATCCAGATTTAGGATGTCCAGTTCCAATGCGGTAGGCACGTTATCGCCGTCATCATCCTCATCATACATATTGGGAATTCCGTCGCCATCTGTATCGCCGTCCAATTCATCTTCGGCAGGAACCCCGTCGTTGTCGTCATAAATGTAAGTTGTAGTAAATTCAGCAGTACCCGAGGCTGCCAAGTAATCTACGGTCACAATGGGCGCCGTAGGGGGAACACTGCTGCAAAAGTAACTCGCGTCCAATTCGCCATTATAGGTTCGGTAGTTCACAAAATTATTGGTACCGTCCAAAGTATATGGTTTTGTACCCTCTTCATTATAGAGACTGTCTGAAATTCCCAACTTTAAGGATAAACTTTCCTGTGCATCTGGATTGATTTTGTAAAAAACAAAATTTCCCAATTGTCCACAGGATTTTAGTTCAGCGTCCTCAAAGTTGAAGGTGGTTATAATGATATCGCCATCATCACAACTTTGAAATAAAGAGCAACCAATAAGAAAAATTAGAATTTTTTTCATTTGAAATTTTAAAATCGTCATTGGTTACAAAGTAACGCATTTCTTTTTAACTGAAATGGCGGCAAAACTCATTTAATATGTATTTTTGCGAACCGATATAAAAATAGAGTCCAGGCTCGAGATAGAATTCGGTTACAGCCGATTTTTATAAAAATATTATCCAATGAAAAAAGTATATTTTGATAGTGCCGCAACCACACAACTGCGGGACGACGTTATAACCTGCATTACCGAAGTTTTAAAAACAGAATACGGAAACCCTTCATCCACACATTCTTATGGAAGGTCATCAAAATCATTACTTGAGAATGCCCGTAAGGAAATAGCCAAATTTTTTAATGTGGCTGCAAGTGAAATAATCTTTACTTCCGGAGGTACCGAAGCGGATAATTTAATACTTAGCAGTGCCGTTCGCGATCTGGGCGTAAAACGTATTATATCCAGCCGAATAGAACATCACGCAGTTTTACATACATTGGAGTGGCTCCAAAAAGAGCATGACATTCAGCTGGATTTTGTAAAACTGGACGAATGTGGCCACGTAGATTATGATCACCTGGAAAAGCTTTTGAAGGATACCTCGCAAAAAACCTTAGTTAGCTTAATGCACGTCAATAATGAAATAGGCAATCTGCTGGACTTAAAAAAAGTAGCGCTAATGTGCAAGGAACATAATGCACTCTTCCATAGCGATACCGTGCAGTCCGTTGGGCATTTCGAACTTGATTTTAAGGAAATCCCGATTGATTTCGCTACTGCCGCTGCACATAAATTTCACGGTCCGAAAGGCGCGGGCTTTGCTTTTATAAGAAAGAACTCCGGATTGCGTTCGTTGATTCACGGAGGCGAGCAGGAGCGCGGACTGCGTGCCGGTACCGAAGCTGTTTATGCTATTGCGGGCATGGCGGAGGCCCTGAAACTATCGTACCACAAACTCGAAAAGGAACGCAAATACATAACCGAACTAAAGGAATATTTTAAGGAACAGCTTATTGCGAACATTCCCGGCGTAAAATTCAACGGGGGCTGCGATGATAACGAACGCAGCACCTATACGTTGTTGAATGTTTGTTTGCCCATTTCTGCGGAAAAAGCGATGTTGCTTTTGTTTCAGTTGGATTTAAAGGGAATAGCCTGCTCCAAGGGAAGCGCCTGCCAAAGCGGAAGTGAGGGGGGATCTCACGTTTTGAACGAAATTCTTTCCGACGAGGATTTGAGCAAACCTTCTATCCGTTTTTCCTTTTCCAGTTTCAATAAAAAGGAGGAAGTAGATTATGTGGTGGATGTTTTAAAGGAGTTTATTGATAATGGGATTGGTTAGTTATTCTGCCAGTTGATGACTCTGAATAATAGGCAATGAAAACTCGCTAATTCACGATCCGTGGTTACGTCATTAAATAATGATAACCTACACAATCTTGAATCTTGAATTTTAAATCTTGAATCAATTAAAACTTCGCAGTTAGCCGAACGTTGAAAACACGCGGCGTAAGATAATTTGGGATTGCATATTGAACCTTGGTGTAAACATCTCTTACAAACGTATTGGTAATTGAGTTTTGTACGTCAAAAATGTTGAAGATTTCGGCACCTACCGTAAATTCCTTAAATGGTTTTAACCATCCGCTGTCCCGTAACTTGGTGTCGTCCACGATTACATAACTTACGCCCAGATCGGCGCGTTTGTAGTCTGGCAATCGCACCTGATATTTGTAAGGATCGGCATAGCTCGGCGAACCACCTGGAAGCCCAGTATTGTATGTTAAATTGAGATACATTTTTAGGGAAGGGATCACTTTTACATAATCCTGGAAGAGCATTCCAAATTTCAGCCGTTGGTCCGTTGGGCGGAAAATATAGCCACGATCGTCGATGTTTTCCTCAGTTTTCAAATATCCAAAACTCAACCAGCTTTCCGTGCCGGGAACAAATTCGCCCGCCAGACGCAAATCAAGCCCATAGGCATAAGCCACGGCATTATTGGTTGCACGGTACCGAATGCGGACGTTTTCTAACGTATAGGGGTTTACATCGGTCATGTGCTTGTAGTAAATTTCTGAATTGAGCCTAAACGCCCTGTCCCACATTTTAAAACTGTAATCATTTCCAAAGACTATATGAATGGATTTCTGCGCTTTCACACCGGGGCGAACGGTACCCGAAGAATCACGCAACTCCCTGTAAAACGGAGGCTGATGGTACGCTCCTCCCGAAAGACGGAAGAGCATGTCCATTTCCCAATCGGGTTTTAGGGCCACCTGCGCCCGTGGACTGAAAACGGTTTGTGTGGTACTTGTTATGTTTTTGCCGCTCACCGTCCAGTTGTGTGCCCGCACCCCTGCGTTCAGCCATAGTTCGCTGTTGCCAAGGTTGGTCTTTCTGCTCCATTGCGCATATCCTGAAATACGGTCAATCTGGGTGTCATTTTGGGCACGCACGTTTGTATAGGGTACAATCGGCGAGATGTCGGGTTCGTAAGGTTGGTTGTTCGGCGGAAATATGGGCGGACGGATGGAAAACCCTGCCGAGTCAATAATTTCATATTCCTGTACGCGATCGCGTATGTCCTCGCGGGTGTATTTTATGCCGTACTCGATATTGTTTTCCTCAAGGGAAAGATTTCCCTTGTGCTCTACATTAAGAATCAGGGCATCCAGATCATTGCGCGCGTGTGTCAATTGCCCGCCAATACCACGCGTAAATTCTACCTCGCCCAAATCTTCGCTGCCTATTTCTGTATTCACTTCGCCTAAACGATATTCGGCAAGAATATCATAATATTCCTGCTCTGTGGTCTGGTAAAGCGAACCGATGAATTTTGCGGTATAATTGTCTGAAACCACCCAAGTAGATTTTAAGGCGCCAAAATAGGTATTGTACCGGTCTTCCTCCCGACCTTCATAAAATACGAGGAGAGCAATGGGGTCTGTAATGGTTCCAAAATTTGTCTGTCGTGTTAAAGGCCTGTAATTGTATTCGTTTATGGAAACATTGCCCAAAAAGCTCAATTCAAATTTATTGGTGAATTTATACGTGAGGTAGGTCTGTGCATCCGCAAACTTGGGACGATAATTGGTCTCAGTCTGTTTTGCATCCACAAAAAGGCTGTTGTCACGATAGCGAATGCCCAAGATCCCCGAGAGCCGGCCGTTTTTTGAGATACCCTCCACAGAGCCGCTGGCGCCAAGAAGACTTAGGTCTACCGACGCTCCAAAATCAACGGGTCGGCGATAGGTAATATCCAGAACCGAAGAAAGCTTATCGCCATATTTGGCCTGAAAACCTCCCGCAGAAAAATCGACATTGCTTGTTAGTTCGCTATTCACGAAGCTAAGTCCTTCCTGCTGCCCGCTCCGTATTAAAAACGGACGGTACACTTCTATCTCGTTTACATATACCAGGTTTTCGTCATAATTTCCGCCCCGCACGGCGTACTGGGTGCTCAATTCGTCATTGCCGCTTACTCCGGGCAAGGACTTTAATAGGTTTTCAACCCCGGCATTGGCACCAACCATTTTCCGGATTACTTCTGGCGAAATGGTCGTTACCCCTTTAACTCTTTTGTTTTCGCGGCCCGAGATGACTACTTCGGGAATTTGCTCCACGTCAATTTTCAGTACGGGGTTCAATTCATAATCCTCATTCGGACTTAAATTGAATCGAAGGGTTGCATTTTTATGCCCTACGTGCGAAAATGTTACGACAACTTCTTGGTCTGAAGGAATTTCCAACAAATAGTAACCATTAAAGTCTGAGATGGTTCCGTTATCTTCATAAGTTACATTTACGCCAGACAGCGGCATGTTATTTTCGTCCAAAATAACTCCTCGTATCGTTGCCTTTTGGGCAAATACAACAGTTGCGAAAAAAATGAATAGGAGTGTAAGCGGTAGTTTAATTGTTTTCAAAAGCAAGGGTTAGGGTTGTTTTCTGAAAAATTTTGCTTCAAATGTAGCACTATTTCCCACATTATCTATAACAATAACTTTCAAATTATTCTCTGTTTCCAGATTTACATTATCATTGAAATTATAAGTTAGAACGTCTTTTTTGTAATCATATTCCATCAAAATGAATTTTTCGTTGATGGTGGCGCGGTACGAACTTATACCACTAAGATCATCGGTAATTTTCACTTTTAGAAAATTCTGGTTGCTTATCCATTTTCCTTCTGAAAAATTAACGGGCTTTATGGTAGGAGGAGTCGTGTCTGAAGCTATAGTGTAACTTCCAAAGGTGCGCGTCTTGGCAGTAAGCTTGTCTCCGTTGCGGGTGGTGGAGTTGTAATAGGGGAGTCCGCGATAGTTCAATCTTCCAATATAGAGTTTATCCCGATCGGCTTCATTGTATGTTGAAATATCTGCCGTTATTGAAATATTGCTATGTATGGGAATTAAATCTTCGTGAAATTTCAAAACGTCGCCTTCATCCTTTATATCTAAATAGGTGTCCTCATATAAACTGTTGGCAGGAATATAAATGCTCCATTTGCCCTTGGTAATTGAGGTGGCGTGGTCTGCATAAATATAATCGTCCGTTTTTTCAACCTTTTTTTGTTCCAAGATTTCTAGCTTTGCGCCTTCAATGGGAACGGTAATATACATTCTGTTGCCTTTAAAATCGTTCACTTCTACCGTATAAATGGACTGCAGGCTGTCCTTGACAGTAATGTAACCGTTTTCATCTTCCTCGGTAATGATGCTCAAGGGGTTGTTGGTTTCACGGAACAGCTTTTGGACCATACTTTTGTTGGTTTCATAATAATTGTAATCGGTATATCGGTTCAGGTAGCGTGTTTCAGAAAATGAAAACTTATTGAAAAGCACTTCAAACTTCTTGGTTCCATTAAACCGTGTTTCAATTCTATAGGCGCCATTCTTATTGGAGGCACCATCCTGCTGGTCATAAGTAGTAATGCCGAAGCCCATCTTGCCAAAAGCCTTTATGTCTTCGGTTTTATAATTACCGTCGCGTTGTTTTATGAGCCGCAATTTTGTGCGGTTCTGGCTCTGGTTTACGTGTGCATCTTCGCCAACGGGATAGGCGAATATCGCGCTTACTATGGGTTCCTTAGAATCGGGAATCTCTATTCCAAATAGTAACGGGTTCATAGGGCGTTGTGCGGAATCGCGTATTTCAAAATGCAAATGTGGCCCACCGCTACCGCCTGTATTGCCGGTATAGGCAATCAAATCACCTTTTTTAACGGGAAGTAGGGTGTTGTCGGGAAAAAGCTCAACTTCAAAAGTTTCTTTGGTATATTGGGTATCTTTTACATATTTCTCAATATCTCCGGCAAAGCTTCGCAAATGTCCATAGACGGTAGTGTAGCCATTGGGATGTAGAATATAGAGCGCTTTTCCGTAGCCGTAGTGCTGAACATTTATACGGCTCACATAGCCATCGGCGGGGGCATAGACGGGCAGGCCTTCCCGCTGTTCCGTTTTTAGGTCCAGCCCGCTGTGGAAATGGTTGGCCCGCATTTCACCAAAATTGCCTGAAAGCACCAAATTTATATCCAGCGGATTGGAAAAATAATCTGTGGGAATGTCGTTCTGTCCAAACGCACACCCGCCAAAAAACAGGAGCATTGCTAAAATTTTCTTCATAGGGTAAAAATAAGAATACACTATTATAAAAGAGGGGAGAGTTGGATTATTGTACTATTCTTCAATAATACAAAAAATAATGGAAAACTGTTTGCTTATTAACGATGGTATGCTAACTTTGTGAAAGAAGTATTGAACACAGATTTTAATGAGTAATCTTTCTGAAATAGTTGATTCTCTTGAAAATAGAATTGACAAGCTGCTCAAAAGGCACGAAAAATTAAAACAGGCCAACGCAGCATTAGAGGAAGAACTTAAGGTTTTACAATCAAAACAGCAGCAATTTGAAAATGAAATTGAAGCTTGGACCGAAAAATGTAACTCATTAAAAATGGCAAATTCAATGCTTGGCAGCGACCAGCATAAACGAGAAACTAAACTCAAGATAAACGCTCTCATTCGGGAAATTGACCATTGCGTAAACCAACTTTCCGAATAAAATATAACAATGGCCGAACCATTAAAAATAAAACTATCAATTGCAGACAGGGTGTATCCCTTAACGATCAACCCCTCCCAAGAAGAGGGATTGCGGTCGGCGGCGAAAAAGATAGAAGAAATGATTAAGAAGTTTGAGCAAAGTTATGCCGTACGCGATAAACAGGATGTTTTGGCCATGTGCGCCCTCCAGTTTGCCGCTCAGGTGGAGCAAAAGCAAATTGATAATTCCAGTGATACGCAGGAAACAGAGACAAGGCTAAAGGCTTTGGACCGTTTGCTGCAGGAGCAGGTATTATAACGTTCTTTAAATTAAATAAGGTTACTGCCTACATTAATACTAATTTTTGGTAAACTCAACACGAATTCTTTAAAAAGGGTGAGTTGAAGTTGTAAAAGCGAGCCGTCTTTGAGCGGATACTTGACCAGCTTGTTAGCCCTAAACATTCATTTTAAGGAGTTTATTCAAAATAATAATATTGATGTAGGCTTTTTTTATACATATAAATCAACGAAAAATGGACATCATACCTATTGTAATTAGTGCCATCGTTGGTATTGCGATTGGCTTTTTTATTGCAAAACTATTGGAGCGCAACAATGCATCCCAACTTATAACGAGAGCAAAAAAAAGCGCTTCGGCGATACTGAAAGAGGCCAAATCTGAAGCCGAAACGATAAAGAAAGATAAAATTCTCCAGGCAAAAGAAAAGTTCCTGGAATTGAAATCGGAGCATGAGAAAGTAATACTCAACCGTGACAAAAAGATTTCAGAAGCCGAAAAAAGGGCACGCGATAAAGAATCACAGGTTTCCAGTGAGCTTGCGAAATCCAAAAAATTAAATGCAGAACTGGAAGAGAAAAAAGCTGAATATGACGAGCGCATTTCAGTTCTGGATAAAAAGCAGGCAGAAGTAGATAAACTTCACCGAAGTCAAGTAGAGCAATTGGAGGTAATCAGCAGTCTTTCTGCTGAAGATGCCAAAACCCAATTAATGGAAAGTCTTAAGGATGAAGCCAAAACGCAGGCGATGGCTTATGTGCAGTCCTCTATGGAAGAAGCCAAGATGACTGCCCAGCAAGAAGCCAAAAAAATTATAATTAACACCATTCAGCGGATAGGGACCGAAGAGGCCGTAGAAAACTGCGTATCGGTTTTCAATCTTGAAAGCGATGATGTAAAGGGTAGAATCATTGGCCGCGAGGGTAGAAACATCCGCGCCATTGAAGCTGCTACAGGTGTTGAAATTATAGTGGACGATACACCGGAGGCTATTATTCTATCGTGTTTTGATTCCGTAAGAAGAGAGATTGCGCGCTTGTCCCTTCACAAATTGGTTACCGATGGACGTATTCACCCAGCACGTATTGAAGAGGTTGTTCAAAAAACTACCAAACAAATTGAAGAGGAAATTATTGAAGTGGGAAAAAGAACCGTTATCGATTTAGGTATTCACGGCTTGCATCCTGAACTTATAAAAGCGGTGGGGCGTATGAAGTACCGTTCGTCCTACGGCCAAAATCTTTTGCACCACTCGCGCGAGGTTGCAAGGCTTTGCGGAGTAATGGCTGCGGAATTAGGATTGAATGCAAAACTGGCCAAAAGAGCTGGACTGCTTCACGATATAGGAAAAGTTCCCGAAACCGAGACCGAGATGCCACACGCACTTTTGGGAATGCAGTGGGCAGAGAAATATGGTGAAAAACCTGAAGTTTGCAACGCAATAGGCGCCCACCACGACGAAATTGAAATGACGGGACTGCTGTCCCCAATCGTACAGGTATGCGATGCTATCAGCGGCGCAAGACCTGGTGCGAGACGTCAAGTACTGGATAGTTACATCCAGCGATTGAAAGATCTGGAAGATATAGCGTTCGGATTTGGCGGTGTGAATAAGGCGTATGCCATCCAAGCGGGGCGTGAGCTTCGAGTAATGGTAGAAAGTGAGAAGGTGAGCGATGAAAAAGCTGCGCAACTCTCTTTTGAAATTTCACAAAAAATTCAGACAGATATGACATATCCAGGGCAGGTAAAAGTTACGGTTATACGGGAAACAAGAGCCGTGAATATTGCCAAATAAGAGGCTCACTAACCCCCGAAAGGGGAACTTCACTGTTATAATTAAAAAAAGCTCCTTTTGGAGCTTTTTTTAATCTGATATTCTAATCTATAGCAAGTAAATTCTCTAAAAAAGATTTTTCACCTTTTGGATGCCTTTTTTTACGCCTTCCACAATTGGTGAATTTTCATCATAAATATCCTTATATCCTTTGCTCGGTTCTTCAAAGAACTTACCTGTAATGAAACGATAGTGTTCATCCAACTTTGCAATGGCCTTCATATCGGTCTCGTCCAGTTCTATTGAGGCAGCTTTAAAATTCTCTTTTATGTGTTCTTTGCTTGTTGATTTCGGAATGGCGGCGTTACCCCGATGGTTGTGCCAACTTATCAAGATTTGCCCTGCGGAGGCATTGTGCTTTTTGGCAATATCTTTTATAGTATCTATTTCCAAAAGGTTGGGTTCATTCTCTCCTTTCATACTGTCAGAACGATCCCCGGATCCCAAGGGAGAATAGGCCGTAACCAATACATTTTCCGACTTACAATAAGCCAGAAGATCATCCTGTTGCAATAAAGGATGAAGTTCCACTTGGTTCATTTCAGGTTTTACGGAGGCCTTCACAATGAGTTCCTTCAATTTTACATCACTGAAATTGGACACGCCAATATGCTTTGCCAGCCCGTCCTTTTTTGCTTTTTCCATCTGTTTCCACGTTTCGATTATGGGCGCTTCTTCGGGAGTCAGATAGTCTTCGGGTTTTTTTGGGAAATCTACACCGTTTCTAAAGGCCACTGGCCAGTGGATCAAATAAAGATCTAAATAATCCAATTGCAATTTTTTGAGGGAATCCTGTAAGGCAGGGATAACTTGACCTTCGGCGTGGGAATCGTTCCATAGTTTTGACGTTATAAACACATCTTCCCTAAAGATTTTTCCTTCTGCGAATATTTCCGATAGGGCTTCACCTATCACTTCTTCATTGCCATAGGCAGCCGCAGTATCTATATGTCTATATCCAGCGTGAAGCGCATCCTTTACAGCTTTCTTTACGTCGGCTCCCGTAGATTTCCAGGTTCCGAGACCGATGGCGTGCATTGTATCTCCATTAGTGAATTTTAATGTTTTCATAGTTTCTTTGGTTTTTTAAAATCTCTTTTGAAAATACAAAAGGATGTGTGTTTTGTAAAGAAAAATGGCTGGTTTAGCTTTTATTTAACCTTGGCAGGGTTTAAACAAATATTTTTGAGCGTGATTTTTAGGATATGTCTTTGGGTACAGTTTAAAAAGGTATGCCTTTAATTATGCTCTTCAAGATTAAAATTTTAAGACGCTCATTTCCTCGGGTGGAACCGATTGATAATTTCGGTTAAATGCCTACGGTCAATATGCGTATAAATTTCAGTAGTAGTTATGCTCTCGTGGCCTAGCATCTGCTGGATGGCGCGGAGATCGGCCCCGTTTTCGAGCAAATGGGTGGCAAAGGAATGGCGAAAGGTGTGCGGACTAATGGTCTTGTGAATCCCTGCTTTTTCTGCCAAACGTTTTACAATGGTAAAGATCATTGCACGTGTTAATGGTCTTCCGTGTTGATTCAAGAAAACCGTATCCATAGCCGCGGGATGAATATTTTGGTGAATGCGCACCTCCTTCTTATAAATGTTAATATACTTTTCAGTGGTTGGTCCAATTGGTACCAGACGCTGCTTGTCGCCTTTTCCGGTAACCTTAATGAAACCTTCCTCAAAATAAAGATCTGAAATTTTAAGACTGGTAAGTTCTGAAACGCGCAGACCGCAGCCGTAAAGCGTCTCAATAATGGCACGGTTGCGTTCGCCTTGTTTCGAACTCAAATCTATAGCACTTATAATGGCATCTATTTCTTCCACGGCCAAAGTGTCTGGCAATTTTCGGCCTAACTTTGGGGCTTCAATAAGTTCTAGGGGGTTGGTTTTTCGATAATCCTCAAAAATTAGGTAATTAAAAAAACCTTTAAGCCCCGAAATCAATCGGCTTTGGGTACGGGGATTTACTTTTTTTGCAACCTCATAAATGAACTGCTGCAAGATTTCCTCAGAAATATCTACGGGCGAAACCTCGATTTTATTGGTATGCAGCCATTGGGCAAGTTTCTGTATGTCCAATGAATAATTGAGAATGGAATTTTCGGAGAGTCCACGTTCCAATCGGAGATAATTTTGATAATCCTTTAAAACTTGAAGCCACTTCATTCCGCTATATTACTACTAAAAACAATAGTTAACAAAAAACTAAATGTATTTTTAGGCATAACATTAAGGGTATCTTTGCGTTTTAATTGAAACCTCAAAAAAAATAATATCATGAAAAAATTAATTGTAGCAGTCATTACATTATTTATTGGAACCACCGCATTTTCGCAGGAAATAGATCTTGGAATTAAAGCGGGCGCCAACTTTGCGAATATTTCGGATGCCTCCGGACTTTCAAACAAAACGGGCTTTCAAGCGGGTATTTTTGGCGGTGTGAAATTTACGGATAAGGTGGGTATTCAGGCCGATTTACTATACTCACAGCAGGGAGCGGAGTTTGATGCAGGGGAATTTGATCTAAGCTATGTAAATATTCCTGTAGTATTGAAATATTATTTGGTTCAAGGGCTGAATATTCAAGCTGGGCCACAGTTTGGATTTGTGGTTGATGACAAAATTTCAATTGGTGTTTTTGAAGATATTGCCGAAGCTGAAACCACAGATGTTTCCGGAATAGTGGGTGCGGGTTACGATTTTCCATTTGGGGTGCGTTTAGATGCACGCTATAACTTTGGCTTAACCGATGTGTCAAAAGATATTGATGGCAAAAACAGAAATAATGTGTTCTCCCTTGCTTTAGGATATTCATTTTTATAAACAATCCAAAAAGCTCGGAAGATCATAGAAATTTGACACTTTTCTTATAAAATTTTTAAGACCAATTGCTAAAAAGCCCCTAAAACCGGGGCTTTTTTCGTTAAAAGAAGGTAAAAACCATGGCGATTCACTGAATAATTGTTTCATTTGAACCGTTAACTAAAAAAATCATAGATATGAAAAAGCTAGTAATTATTGCTGCAATCGCAGTGTTTGGTATTACCTCTGCCAATGCCCAAGAAGTACGTATAGGTGCAAAGGGAGGTGTAAATTTGGCAACCTTAGGGGGTGATGTGGAAAACGCAGATCACAGAACGGCCTTCCACCTTGGTGGTTTGGTAGAAATCCCCTTAAGCGAAAGATTTGCCATCCAACCAGAGATATTATATTCGGCACAAGGTGCAGAATATGAAGATTCGGGCTCCTTTGCTGGGGTACCTTATGATTATACTGTTACTACCAAATTAGATTATATTCAAGTTCCTGTTATGGCCAAGGTTTATTTGGTTGAAGGACTTGCCCTGGAAGCCGGGCCACAGGTGGCATTTTTGGTAAATGATAAATATGAATATGACGGAGATTTAGGTCCATTTGGAGATAGCGGCGAAGGCGATTTAAATGAAAACGACCTTTCCTCCATAGATGTTTCACTTGGTGCCGGAGCTTCCTATAGACTCCCTATGGGTTTGTTTTTCGGAGCTCGTTATAATTTTGGACTGGGTAATGTAAATGATGGTGCCGATAAGGATGACTATAAAATCCATAATAATGTGCTGCAGGCATCTGTTGGATATTCATTCTAATTTTTGAAGTGAAAATATTCTGAAAACTAAAACCGTCCCAATTTGGGACGGTTTTTTGATTTAATTGTTATCGATAGTTGTACAAAGAGCTTTTTACAAAATATATCATAGAATATGTTAGGATTGCTGATAATTAGAATCATAGAGTTTTGCGAGATGAAATTTTGGTTACATTTATTCTACATAATGTTACATATGAAACATCAGGGTATTAAAAACTTTTAGTATTTTTAATGAGACAATATTGTCGTTTTAATTAATTTAAAATTTATTCATTATGAAAAAACTTTTACTTTTTATTGCAGTCATGTTATTCACATTAACGTCTGTACAATCGCAGGAATTCAGAATGGGTGCGAAAGCTGGATTAAACGTCGCTTCTTTGGGAGGTGATAGCTACTATGGTGGCTTAGGAAGTCTTGGCTCACGCACAAGTTTTCACATTGGTGGTCTGGTTGAAATTCCTTTGATGGGAAAATTTTCCATACAGCCTGAATTATTGTACTCTTCAGAGGGTTCGGATTGGAGTTTCGGCACTTTAGGAGAAGATACAAAATTGGATTTTGTTCGGGTACCTGTAATGGTAAAGTTCTATGTTATTGAAGGCTTAAGTGCTGAGGCCGGACCTGTATTTGGTGTTTTGGTTAATGCTGAAGGAACCTATTACGATAATAATGGCGACTTGGTAAATGGTGATGCTAAAGATTATTATAGAAGTTTTGATGCCCAATTTGGCATTGGAGCTTCATATCGATTGAACATGGGTGTTTTCTTCAGCCTACGTTATAACAAAGGATTGTTGAATGTAAATGAAGAATATAGAGTTTTAGGTACGACCTACAATTCCGGTAAAAATCAAAGTAACGTTTTCCAAGTTTCCGCGGGATATTCATTCTAAATTTCAAATTTTCATATTTCAAAAAAGCAGGGCAAGGTTCCTGCTTTTTTTATTTATGTTCAGTTTTGTTTGTTTTTTTTAAGTTTTAGTTATCTTTAATGAGATAACCTTTAAAATCTTTAATTATGAAAAAACTCTTACTTTTTGTGGCAATTGCCGTAATGACTATTAGCAATGCCCAATCCCAGGAATTGCGGATAGGTGCAAAAGCTGGTGTGAATTTCGCCTCGGTAGGCGGGGACTTTACAGATAATTATGATGGGCGTACAAGCTTCCACATAGGTGGTTTGGTTGAAATTCCCATCTCCGAAAAATTTTCCATTCAACCTGAACTTTTATATTCCGGACAAGGTGCAAAATCTGAATATGATAACAGTTTTGGAGATAGTTTGGTGATCGGGAAGGAAAAATTAAAATTGGATTATATAAATATTCCCATTATGGCGAAATATTATATTATTGAAGGTTTGAGTGTGGAGGCGGGCCCACAATTTGGAATTTTAGTTTCTGCTAAAAATGAATACGAGGAGTCCGGCTTTAGAGGAGAGATATCTGGTGAGGAAGATGTAAAGGATTTTTATAATACGTTAGATATTGGCTTTGGATTGGGTACATCTTATCGATTGAACAACGGGGTATTTTTCAGTGGACGTTATGTGATTGGTCTTACAGATATTACTGATGACGACGACGTTGATTTTGGCCCTTTGGATATTGATGGATATAAACAACGAAATGGGGTATTACAGTTTTCTGTGGGATTCTCTTTTTAGATTGTAATTATATATTCATAAAATGGTTGGGACTAGGTATCTGCTTTTTATTTACAGAATGCCGTTTAAAACAAATGGGAATTAGTATTATATTTAATACTGATTGAAAATCCTGTTTACTATGATAAAAAATATTCTTTTTATACTTGCTATTGTTTTTTTTGCGCAAAGTAACGCACAAAGCCTCAATTTAGGCGGAAAGACAGGTGTTAACTTTGTTGTTTTGAACACTGACAATTCTAGAAACTATGTAAATATTTTCAATTACCATATTGGTGCGGTCGGCCGGGTTAGAATTACTGAAAAGTTTTCCGTATAGCCCGAGCTTTTGTATTCCACCCAGCGTTATTCCTATGAAACCCTTAGATATTATATGGATTATATAAACCTTCCGATACTGGCAGATTACAAAGTTGTCCGAGGATTAAGTTTACAGGGGGGACCACAATTTGGTTTTAATGTGAAGAAACGTGTAAAAATGAAAGCTGGGGATGATACTGCTGGGATGGACAGAAATTTGGAAAACGTTGAAGCGCTAAATATCGGCCTAGGCTTTGGAGCGCAATATAAGCTGCCCATAAATCTCTTCTTTCAAGCTCGATATACTTTCGGCCTGACACGTATATATGATGATTCCAATTTGAAAAATGGAGTTTTTAGCCTCTCTGTAGGTTATTTTGTTTTTTAGTAAATTTTGACCGCCTCCTTTTGCTGCAATTTATATTTTCTATATTTATAAAATGAAAATCATCATAATAAACGGCCCAAACCTGAACCTGCTCGGTAAGCGCGAGAACGATATTTACGGCAACGAGACCTTCAATGATTTTTTTGAAAAATTAAAAACGAAATACGCAAACCAGGAACTTTCCTATTTTCAATCAAATATTGAAGGGGAACTGATAGATAAACTCCAAGAAGTTGGGTATGACTATGATGGGATAATTCTAAATGCCGCTGCTTATACACATACTTCCGTAGGCATCGCAGATGCTGTTAAAGCAATAACTACGCCTGTGGTGGAAGTACATATTTCAAACACTTTTTCAAGAGAGGATTTTAGACACAAAAGCTACATTTCTCCAAATGCGAAAGGGGTAATTGTTGGCTTTGGGCTGCAGAGTTATGAATTGGCTTTGCAAAGTTTTTTAAAATAAAGCGAAGAGGAATTAGCGATGAGCGAAAAATTTCCCTAAAATATGGCAAATAAAAAAACCGCAACATTGCGGTTTTTTTATTTTTCTAACGTCTAACGTCTAACGTCTAACGTCTAACGTCTAACGTCTAACGTCTATAAGTGAATCACTTCCCCATAAGCATCGGCGACCGCTTCCATCACAGCCTCGCTCATAGTAGGGTGCGGGTGGATCGCTTTTAATACTTCGTGGCCAGTGGTTTCAAGTTTTCTTCCCAACACGGCTTCCGCAATCATATCGGTTACGCCGGCACCAATCATATGGCAACCCAGCCATTCGCCGTATTTGGCATCAAAAATCACTTTTACAAAACCGTCCTTTTCACCCGAAGCACTTGCCTTTCCGCTCGCACTGAAGGGGAATTTTCCAACTTTCAGTTCATATCCAGCTTCCTTGGCCTGCTTTTCGGTCATTCCTACACTTGCTATTTCAGGACTCGCATAAGTACAGCCCGGAACGTTTCCATAATCAATCGGTTCTACGTTTAAACCGGCAATTTTTTCCACACAGGTTATTCCTTCTGCGGAAGCAACGTGGGCTAGGGCAGGACCCGGAACCACATCGCCAATGGCATAGTAGCCGGGAATATTGGTTTGGTACCAATCATTTACCATAATTTTTCCTTTATCGGTAACGATGCCAACTTCCTCCAATCCTATATTTTCAAGGTTTGAGGCGATTCCCACTGCAGATAGTACAATTTCGGCTTCCAGCGTTTCTTCGCCTTTTGAAGTCTTTACTGTAGCTTTTACCAGTTTTCCAGAGGTATCCAATTTTTCTACGGAAGAATTGGTCATCACTTTAATTCCTGCTTTTTTGAAGGAACGCTCAAATTGTTTTGAAACGTCCTCATCTTCCAAAGGCACTAGGTTTGGCAAAAATTCAACGATTGTGACTTCCGTTCCCATAGAGTTGTAGAAATGGGCAAACTCAACGCCTATGGCGCCACTGCCCACAACTATCATGCTTTTTGGCTGTTTCTTTAGCGTCATTGCCTCTCGGTAGCCAATTACTTTTTTGCCGTCCTGTTTTAGGTTTGGCAGTTCGCGGGAACGCGCCCCAGTTGCAATGATTATATGGTCTGCGGAATATTCCTTTCCGTCAACATCTACCTTTTTTCCGGGTTTTAATTTTCCAAAACCATTAATGACTTCAATTTTGTTCTTCTTCATCAAAAACTGAACGCCCTTGCTCATTCCCTCAGCTACGCCGCGGCTTCGCTCGATAACCTTTCCGAAGTCCTTGTCAAATTCCTTTACGGTTAGCCCGTAACTGTCAGCGTGTTTCAGATAATCAAAGACTTGGGCACTTTTTAAAAGTGCTTTGGTAGGAATACATCCCCAGTTGAGACAAACGCCGCCAAGGCTTTCTTTTTCAACAATTGCGGTCTTTAAACCTAATTGCGAAGCCCTTATGGCGGTAACATATCCACCGGGACCGCTTCCTAAAACTATTACGTCGTATTTACTCATTATGTAATTTTAAGTGTATTTCTTTTGAAGCAACGAATTTACGAAATCCAAAGGGAAAAAATCCAAATAACAAATTTCAAATCCCAAATAAATTAAGAATATGAATATTCAAAAAACAAAAAATTCCAAAAGATTGCTCCTTTGGAATTTTATTTTTTGGGTTTTCAACTTTATTTCTTTTGAAAATTAAGTGAAAGTGAATTCACACAATACCGCTGTCCCGTTTCCGTAGGGCCATCATTAAAGATATGCCCTAAATGGCTACCGCAATTAGAACAAAGAATTTCAGTACGAAGCATGCCGTGCGAAGTGTCTTTCACATATTCTACTGCGCCTTCAATTGAATCGTCAAAGGAAGGCCAGCCACAGCTGCTTTCAAACTTGTTCTCGCTTGTAAAAAGCGGGGTATGGCAAGCGCCACAAACGTAGGTGCCGTTTTCAAAATGCAGGTTATACTCCCCCGTGCGGGGAAATTCGGTACCCTTCTCACGAAGAATGTGGTAGCGCTTTTCGCCCAGTTCCTCGCGCCATTCGGCTTCCGATTTTGTGATGGGATATTTATTTGGATTCTCCATTGTCTGGTATAAACTTTAAGGCCACGCCGTTAATACAGTGTCTTTTTCCTGTGGTTTCCTTTGGACCGTCGTTAAACATGTGTCCCAAATGCCCGCCGCAGGTAGCGCAGTGCTCCTCCGTTCTTGTGTAACCAAGTTTATTATCGGTGGAAAATGCGACATTTCCTTCAATCACCCGATCAAAACTTGGCCAGCCGGTACCACTGTCAAACTTATGTTCACTTTCGTAAAGTGGCGTGCCGCAACCAGCGCACACATAAGTTCCTTTTTGGTCATTGTCGTTCAACGGACTTGAGAAAGCGGGTTCTGTAGCCTCATGGCGCAAGACCTGATACGCCTCCGGGGATAGCTGCGCCTTCCATTCGGCATCGGTCTTGGTTACTTCAAAAGTTTTGTTTTCGGTAGTGTTGCTCTTTTGGGCTGGCGAATTGCAGCTAAAAAATAAGAGCCCCACTAGTAATAGACTGAAAGATTTCATAGGTTTCAATTGATTTTTTTAAAATTTTAGATATACAACTTTGTCTGTGGAAATGTGGTTAACTTACATTTCACAAAAATGCTGTCACTAAAGTTCTATCTTTTCAATCTGGGATCCATCGGCCTGCATTACTTCCAAAATATCGCGCATGGACGGATTGGTTTTCGCAAATTCGGCAGGAACTACAGCTACTCTGAAGGTTTGTCCATTCAAATCCTTCGGATCAATATTGGTCAAATCGAAATTTCCTTCAATAGTGAATTGCACACTTATAAAGGTGCTATTGTAATTATACTGAATAAAATCACCGGTTCCATCTTGATAGAACTTATTTTGGGGAAGTTGTGTCCAAATATCGGCAGGAGGAGATACGGTATCATCTAGGCCCGACAAACGATATACGAGGACTACATCGCTTTCAAACACTTCAAAGGGATAATTATAAACCGATGTAAAGTAAAGGTTTTCCGGATAGTCGCTGTAACTGAAAGCAGGGCTTACTTCGAAAACGTTGGCATATACCAAACCACCATCAAGACCGGGAGGCCCTGGATCGCCTTCGCAGGAAGTAAATAAAATGGTTGATGAAAGAGCGAGAAATAGAAGTATGTTTTTCATAATTGTTGTTTTTAAGATTTATAGTAGTAGATGTTTCAAAAGTCGTTCCAACTTTTAAAAGTGAATAAATTTAAGGGCTTCGGGAACATTTCACTATTAAAGAAACACTAAAGTTTAGCTTACAAGCAATGATTGCTGAAATTAATTTTACAATAATTTTAATACGGTCCTAAATTTTATATTTCTAATTTTAACATTCAAACAAAACCATCATTTATGAAATATTTAAAATCACTATCTATTTTAATCCTGGGAGCAGTTGTGGTTGCCTGTAGCACAAACCCTTTCACGGGAAAACAAACCTTGGCGCTCGTACCGAATTCGCAAATTCTACCGATGGCATTCCAACAATATGAAGAATTTTTATCTGAGCACAAGGTAATCAATAACACTGCCGATGCCCGGATGGTAAAAAGTGTAGGACAAAAGATTGCCGCCGCAGCTGAACGTTATTTGACCGCCAATGGATACGCCGGATATTTAACCGATTATCGATGGGAATATAATCTTGTGGCTAGTAAGGATGTTAATGCTTGGTGTATGCCCGGCGGAAAAATAGTGGTTTATACCGGGATTCTTCCGATTACGAAAAATGAGGCCGGACTTGCTGCCGTTATGGGTCACGAGGTGGCACATGCCCTCGCCAATCACGGGCAGCAACGGATGAGTGCTTCTCAACTGCAGCAACTTGGGGCCGTAGCCGGAAATATAGCTCTTTCAAATGATCCCGAATATCAAAATATATTTAATACCGCTTATGGCGTAGGCACCAGTGTAGGTGTGATGCTTCCTTTTAGCAGAAGCCATGAAACGGAGGCCGACCACATAGGTTTAATTTTAATGGCGATAGCGGGCTATGAGCCAGCCGTTGCCGCAGAACTTTGGCAGCGTATGCAAGCGCAGGAGCAGGGTGCGCCGCCAGAATTTTTAAGCACACACCCTTCAAGTAGCACCAGAATTCAAAATATCCAAGCTTGGGCGCCAGAGGCAAGGGCAGAGGCCAGAAAGTTTGGCGTTACCTCCTTTAAAAGGTAAGTAGTAAGAGATAAAATTTGAAAAATCCCGCGGCAAGCGGGATTTTTTATTAGATTAGTGGCCTTAAAAAAACTGCCGATACACCATGCCCAATTTACCCAAAGGAAGTAAAAAACTGCTAAATGCTTGGGCTTTTTATGATTGGGCGAATTCAGTTTACAGCCTCGTGATTGCTTCAGCTATCTTTCCTATCTTTTATCAGGCATTATTTAAAACGGCGGGAGTAACTTCCGTTCAAGTTTTTGGGGGAGCAATCAGGAGCACTCCGTTGATAAGCTATACCACTGCGGCCGCATTTTTATTGGTTGCCATTATTTCACCTTTGCTTTCGGGGATTGCCGATTATGTGGGAAACAAAAAGAATTTTATGAAATTCTTCTGTTACCTCGGCGCCCTGTCGTGTATGGGGCTTTATTTTTTCAGTATTGAAAATATTCACATTAGTCTTCTGTTTTACTTCTTTGGGTTGATCGGCTTTTGGGGAAGCCTGGTTTTTTACAACTCCTATTTGCCCGATGTGGCCTTCCCGGAGCAGCAGGATAGGGTGAGCGCGCGGGGCTATTCCTTGGGATATATAGGTAGTGTGGTTTTGCTCCTTTTCAATTTGGCCATGGTGATGAAGCCTGAAGCTTTCGGTTTTGGGGAAGGAGGCGCCGCAAGTGTGAAAGCCATGCGCTGGTCGTTCGTTACCGTTGGAATTTGGTGGATCCTCTTCAGCCAATATTCCTTTTATTTTCTTCCGAAGGGAAACAAGTCCGGAAAAAAAGTAAGTACAAAAATACTGTTGAACGGTTTCCGCGAATTGAAAGGTGTTTACAATTCGCTTTCTGAAAATTTACAGTTAAAAAGGTATTTGGCGGCGTTTTTTGTTTACAGCATGGCGGTGCAGACGGTGATGCTCGTGGCTACTTATTTTGGAGAACAGGAAATTAATTGGGGCGGCGATGACGCCAAGACAATGGGTCTTATCGTGAGTATCCTCATTATTCAGCTTGTGGCGGTCGGGGGTGCGATTCTAACCTCCCGCGCCTCAGAAAAGTTCGGGAATATTCCCGTGCTCATTGCAATAAATATTGTTTGGGTGGGTATTTGTATCGTTGCGTTTTTTATAGTGAAACCTATTCAATTTTATATAACGGCTGGGGTGGTAGGCCTTGTAATGGGCGGAATCCAGTCCCTTTCACGTTCAACGTATTCAAAATTTTTACCCGACACCAAGGACACTACTTCCTATTTCAGTTTTTATGATGTTGCCGAGAAGATTGGAATCGTAATAGGAATGTTGATTTATGGATTTATAGACCAAATTACTGGAAGTATGCGAAATTCCATATTGTTCCTCGTTATATTTTTTATGACCGGAGTATTTTTATTGGCAAGAGTGCCACGAAATAAAAACCGTTAAACAATTTTTGTTTAAGTTTGCGATTATTACCTACAAACTACTTATTTTATGAAGAAAATGTATTTTTTAAAAGGAATGCTCTTGGCATTTCTGGCATTTCAATTTTTATCCTGTGATAACGAGCCCCTTACAGGTGAATTTGTCCAAGACGAACAGAATGATGCAGCGGAGGGACAATTTAGGGCACAGGTTGAGGGAGAGGAGTTTATTGCAAACTCGGTTTCCGCCACCCTTACTACAGATAATCAATTGGTAATCATGGGTTCCAAACCTGGAGGTGAAAATATAACCCTTGCCGTTGTGGATGCGGCGGTGGGCTCTTTTGATCTATCATTGGGAGGAACGATTAACAATTCTGGTTCATATTTCGATGGATCCAACAATCTGCTTCCTTATATTTCTGCAGATGCCTTGGGAGGATATGGCTTAATGAATATTACCGCCCTGGATACCAGTGCTGAAACAGTTACTGGAACTTTCAGTTTTGTAGGACTGCGTATTAAGATTGATGGCGACGGAAATCCAATCCTTGATGGTGACGGAAATCCCGTTTTGGAGGAAATTGCGATAACCAGTGGGTCGTTCAACGCTATTCCTTATATTATCGATGATACCGGCGGCGGTGGCACAGGAAGCGACCCCAACAATGAATTTTTCGCCAAGATTGACGGCGTTGATTTTGTGGCCGATTCCATTTTTGTTACCGAGCCGATAGTTGCTGACGTACATATGCTAAGCATTAAAGCCAATTCCAATACCGGAGCGCAAATGCGAATTGATGTGCCACGTTCGCTGGGCGTGGGCACTTTTGACATGGTCCAAATTTCAGATGGTACCAAATTAATTGGGGTTTACAACGCGGGCAATGGTGCGGAAAACCTCACCTCAAACCCCGGAACCATGACCATTTCAGAATTTGATTTGGAGTTGGGTATTTTAAAGGCAACCTTTGCCTTTACTGCAACCGATCCTTTAAATCAAGTGCCGGACGTGGTCGAGGTTACTGAAGGAAATTTTACCGTATATTTTGAAGGTGTGCCCGGTGCAAATAATATGTTCACCGCAAACGTGGACGGAACCACTTTCACTCCCGACGACATTACCATAACTACCGATGTCTTTAATCAATATCCTACCATAACCATCACAACTACCTTGGGCGACCAAAGAATGAAACTTACATTTCCTGCCACGATTACCGAAGGTTCTTTTGAAATGAGCACTGAAGTTATTGTAGGAGATGAAATAGTGGGAACTTACACTCCCGAAGTGGGTACCTCGATAACCTACGTTTCGAGTCCGGGAACCATTGTTATTACCAACTATGACCTTGCCAACGGAATTATTGAAGGCCTCTTCAACTTTAGCGCTGTGGATGCCACGGGGCAGGACCCAACGGTTTATCAAATAACCGGAGGGGAATTTTTGGCAGTTCTTCCTTAAAAAATTTAATTTATTTTTTAAAAGCCGTTTTTGGAAACTCCGAAAACGGCTTTTCTAATGGAATTTAGCTTTATTGACCCTTTAAAATTTCACAATAAATAGCTTGAACTCCATAAAATTGGAACTGGCACAACTCTTGAATTATTAAGAAGTGAACCTTCAAAACGATTGAAAATCAAGGTTCTTTTGCTAAGAAAAATATAAATTATAATTAAAACGGCTTGTGCTCACTACATTTGTGACACAATGTCTTAAAAAGATATATGGCGAATTCAAAATTAACATCATTAGACAAGTTGTCATTTCAAGATTTAAAGGAAGATGCAGAGTTTATTCCGCTAATGTCCGCCGAGGATGAGGATGCGATGCACAAAGAGGAGCTTCCGGAAATATTGCCCATTCTACCGCTGCGAAATACCGTCCTTTTTCCGGGAGTGGTTATTCCCATTACGGCTGGGCGCGACAAATCCATCAAGCTTATCAATGAAACCAATAAAGGCAATAAGGTAATCGGGGTGGTTTCCCAGATAGATGAAAACGAGGAAGAACCGGGCATCGAGGATATCAACACCATTGGTACCGTGGCTCAGATACTCCGCGTCCTGAAAATGCCAGATGGCAATACCACTGTTATAATCCAAGGGAAAAAACGCTTTGAAGTTGCCGAGGTAATCACTACGAGCCCATATATGACGGCCACGATAAGGGAAGTTGCCGAGGCACGTCCCGAAAAAGAAAGTGAGGAGTTCAGGGCGATTATCGACTCTATAAAGGAGATGGCGCTTCGGATTATAAAGGAAAGCCCCAATATTCCATCGGAAGCAGCCTTTGCCATAAAGAATATTGAAAGCTCCAGCTTTCTGATAAACTTTGTTTCGTCAAATTTGAATATTGAAGTTGAGGAAAAGCAGACGTTATTGGAAATTAACAATCTAAAAGACCGTGCGCTGGAAACACTTCGTTATATGAATATGGAAATCCAGAAGCTTTCGCTTCGCAATGATATCCAGTCTAAGGTGCAAAGCGATATCAACCAGCAACAGCGCGAATATTTTCTTCAGCAGCAGATGAAGACCATCCAAGAGGAATTGGGTGGCTCTTCCATGGAGGAGGAAATAGATGAAATGCGCGAACGCGCCAAGACCAAAAAATGGAGCAAGGAGGTTGACAAGCACTTCCACAAGGAATTGTCAAAACTGCAACGGATGAATCCGCAGGTATCTGAATTCAGCATTCAGCGAAATTATCTGGACCTGCTTTTGGACCTTCCGTGGAATAAGTATAGCAAGGATAAATTCGATTTAAAGCGCGCCCGAAAAATTCTGGACCGCGACCATTACGGACTTGACGATGTTAAGAAACGCATCATAGAATATTTGGCCGTTCTAAAACTTCGAAATGATATGAAATCGCCCATTCTCTGTCTTTATGGGCCTCCGGGCGTGGGTAAGACTTCCTTGGGAAAATCCATCGCGGAAGCCCTGGGCAGAAAATATGTACGGATGAGCTTGGGCGGATTGCGTGATGAAGCTGAGATCCGCGGGCACCGAAAAACCTATATAGGCGCTATGCCGGGCCGTATTGTGCAGAGCATAAAAAAGGCTGAGACGAGCAATCCGGTTTTTGTTTTGGATGAAATTGATAAAATTTCAGCAAGCAATCAGGGCGATCCTTCTTCGGCAATGCTTGAGGTTTTGGACCCGGAGCAGAACAATGCCTTTTACGACAACTTTTTAGAACTGGGCTATGACCTTTCCAAAGTAATGTTTATAGCAACCTCAAACAGTTTGAGCACTATTCAGCCCGCATTGCGCGACCGTATGGAAATTATAAACGTTACGGGCTATACCGTTGAGGAAAAGGTGGAAATCGCAAAGCGCCATTTGCTTCCCAAGCAATTGAAGGAGCACGGAATGGACAGCGATGCGTTGAAGATAGCCAAGCCCCAACTTGAAAAAATTGTGGAAGGCTATACCCGCGAAAGTGGAGTACGCGGTTTGGAGAAACAAATCGCAAAAATGGTGCGCTATGCGGCCATGAAAATTGCGATGGAAGAGGAATACGAAATAAAAGTAACTAATGACATCATAATTGAAGTTTTGGGCGCCCCAAAAATGGAGCGCGACAAATATGAAAATAATGATGTAGCAGGCGTGGTAACGGGTCTTGCCTGGACAAAAGTTGGCGGTGATATCCTCTTTATTGAATCAGCGCTTTCCAAAGGAAAAGGAACTCTGAATATGACAGGAAACCTGGGAAAGGTAATGAAGGAATCTGCCACAATTGCTTTGGAATATATAAAGAGCAATGCCGAAAAATTAGGCATTGACCCGGATATATTCGACAAATATAACGTGCATATCCACGTGCCCGAAGGTGCCACGCCAAAGGATGGTCCAAGTGCGGGTATCACTATGCTGACCTCGCTTGTATCGCTCTTTACCCAACGCAAAGTGAAAAAATCCATTGCGATGACGGGTGAAATCACCTTGCGTGGAAAGGTGCTGCCGGTTGGCGGAATCAAGGAAAAAATCTTAGCGGCAAAGCGTGCTCGAATTAAGGAAATCCTGCTTTGTGAGGACAATAAGCGCGACATAGACGAGATAAAACCCGAATATCTAAAAGGGCTCACCTTTCATTACGTAAAGGATATGAGCGATGTTCTGGAGCTAGCGCTTACCAGGGAAAAGGTCAAAAACGCAAAGAAATTGTAATAGGAAATTTAAATGATGATTAATGTATCTTTGGCCGACCCATTGATGCATTAGTCATCAATTTTTTTATGATTTCCTAACCTCTTAAATTATTAGCAATAAAACCGTAATGAAGATTGCGAAACTCAATAAAAAATTAATCCTTGATGTTTCCCACCTTTGCAAAAATAAATTATACTTGCATTCGTTTAGTTGTTAGTTACGGTAACTCACGTCTATGGCCCAAAAGGTTTTCTTAGTTGTCTCCCTATTAATATCTCAGCTTTTGACGGCACAGATAGGAGGTAGGGCCACATATCAGTTTTTAAATCTTACCAATAGTCCAAGAATGGCTGCCCTTGGCGGAAAAGTAGTTACCAATTATGATTATGACCCCACACAGCCGCTTTTCAATCCGGCGAGCATTAACCCAGAAATGGACAACCAGCTATCGCTTAACTACACCAACTACATTGGCGACGTAAACTACGGAACGGCCACCTACGCCTATCTTTGGGATCGCAGGACCCAGGTGTTGCACGCAGGGGTAACTTACGTTAATTACGGGAAGTTTGATGGTTATGATGAATTGGGCAACCCTACAAATAGTTTCAGTGGTGGGGAAGTGGCCCTTTCCTTGGGCCATGCCCGCAATATTGCTTTTACGAATTTCCACGTAGGTGTAAACCTAAAGCTAATTTCATCAAAACTGGAGAATTATTCCTCGTTCGGAGGAGCTCTGGATATTGGGGTAATGTATGTTTACGAAGATTGGGACCTTCATATAACGGGAGTGGCCAGAAACTTGGGAACACAGTTCACGCCATATCACGAAGAATATGAGCCCCTGCCGTTTGAACTTATCTTCGGAATTTCGCAGACCCTTCAGAATGTGCCCATTCGGTGGCATTTCACTTTGGAAAACATGCAGCAATGGAACGTGGCCTTTTCAAATCCCTCAAGAGAGGAGACCGATTTGGAAGGAAACACAACCGAAGAGAACATAAACTTTATAGACAACGCCTTTCGGCATATGATTGCTGGAATAGAACTATTTCCCGAAAGCGGCTTCAACATTCGCCTGGGCTATAATTTTAGAAGGGGCGAAGAATTACGAATTGCCGAAAAGCGTGCTTTCGCAGGTCTTAGTGCCGGTTTTGGCATTAAACTGAACAAACTTAGATTGAGCTATTCCTATTCAAAATACAGCACTGCGGCTTCTTCCAGCTTTTTCGGCCTAAATATAGATCTTCAGTAATGGGTAGAATTACAATAGCTATTGACGGATATTCCTCTACCGGAAAAAGTACGGTAGCAAAGCAATTGGCAGACTATCTGGGCTATGTGTATGTGGACAGTGGCGCCATGTACCGTGCGGTTACGCTTTACGCAATGCAGCAAGGTATTATTTCCAAAGCACATTTTGATACTTCAAAGTTAATAGCCTCACTTCCAGAAATTCACCTGAAATTTTATAAGGAACCCTCGTGGAACAAGGCCCATATTTTTTTGAACGGAAAGGATGTGGAGGATAAAATACGCAATCTTGAAGTTTCCGAATTTGTGAGTCCTGTGGCCACCATTCACGAAGTTCGTGCAAAACTGGTTGCGCAACAGAAACAGATGGGCCTGGAAAAAGGTGTGGTAATGGATGGTCGCGATATTGGAACCGTTGTCTTTCCGAAAGCGGAACTCAAGATTTTTATGAACGCATCTGCCGAGGAGCGCGCCCAGAGAAGGTATAAAGAGCTGTTGGAGCGGGGAGAACAGATTAAATTTAGCGAGGTGCTGAAAAATATCCAGGCGCGGGACCATATTGACACTACGCGCGATGATTCTCCTTTGGTAAAAGCTGCCGACGCCATTGATATTGATAATTCCGAAATGAATCTGGAGGACCAATTCCACACCGTCCTGCAACTTGCCAAAGACCGAATTGCCGGCCGCGTATAATTTCCTTTAATTATTTCTAAAAACTTTGCTATTATTGAATTCTAATTCACATTAAAAAATCAGCATGGCCTCATTTTTACAAGAATTTAAAAACTTCGCCATTAAGGGCAATATGATCGATATGGCGGTAGGTATCGTTATTGGTGCAGCTTTCAACAACGTAATAAGCACCATTGTAAAAAAAGTGGTGATGCCGCCGCTCTCATTGCTTACCGATGGGGTACATCTGGCCAATAAAAAATATGTGCTACGTGCGGCAAGCGATACTTCTGAGGAAGTTGCGATCGGCTATGGCGAACTCTTGGAGGTGTTGATTGACTTCTTTATCATCGCCTTCACCATTTTTGTGGTAATTAAATTCATCAACCGCTTTAAGAGAAAGGCCGAGGATCCGCAGGACAAGACCGTAGAGACGCCAAAGGACATTCAGCTCCTCTCGAATATTGAAAAATTAATGGAAGAGCAAAATAGTATGCTGAAAAGCAAACGCGATTAGGGTTGCACTCTTTTGGCGGTAGCCTTGCTTTTCTTGGTTTTGCCTACTTCGCTGAACTCAAAGGTGTAGTTGTCGCCATCGGTGGTCAAAATTTTTATGAGGATCGCTTTTTTCTCCGCCTGATTCTTTGGGTTTATTTTTTTCAGCACATATTCGCAATCGTTGATCCACCTAATGGAGGAGGAATCTGTCTTTCCTTGGAAATAATCCACTTCTATGGAATCATTACGCACTATGGTAGTCTTGAAGACTTCGGTGCCGGAAAGCGCTTCAAACTCGAAGGTTCCTGTTTTGAAATCGGCACAATTCCGTTCGGTTTCATAGCAGCCGGTCAAGAATAAAAATGTGAAGAAAGCTAATAAAAAGCGCATAGTAGAATTTTACGCGAATTTCCGAAAAAATTACCGAAACCGCTCAATTTTGGTACACATTAAAGCTGCCGTCTTTGTAAAAGATTACAATCCTTTCAATTTCCTTGATATTTTGATTTGAGGGCTCCATACTTTTTGTGCCAACGTTTTCCTGCGAAAACAGATCTGGTGACTTTTCTTCGGAAACGGATTTCTTTTGGTTTTCGTTTTTGGGCTCGATTATATTTTCCGAAGTAGAGGGGAAAGTTCCTTTTCCGAAAAGAAGCCAATCCATATCCACCTCCGGAAATTTTTGATACAGCTTCATCACAAATTCCAAACTCGGTTTATTCCTACCTGACAATAAATGCGAAATAGTGGAGCGGTTAAAATCTATTTCCTCAGCAAATGCAGCCGCGGAAAGAGCGTAATATTCCAGTATTTTTTCCAAGCGTTTCGTAAAGTCCGAAGTGTTTACCATTGTAACTTCTCTTGATGTTTAATAAGGTTTACAAATGTAAATCATTTCTATTAACCCACATAATTATTCGTCATAAAACATAAAATTGGTGGAATATTTACTTTAGTTGAAATATATTAACTTACTGATAGATAATAATTTAAAGTAACAAATATTACGTCAGTACGTTTATGCATTGTTTCATAGACATTAAACCTTAAATTTGTTTACCAATGTAATCAGAAACATCTCAAATACTTGGTTACAATTGTGAACAACCCTTTGTTTAACTTTGTAAACTATATATATTCTTATGAAAATTGAGGATTGGTACCACAGTCATTTTGAAACACAATTAAGGGGTCGTTATATTGCCATGGATCATATTTATCCACTTTTGGATATTTATAAAAGGAAATATGAAATCTCGGTTCCGGGACTATCGGAACAAAACCGGGATATACCTTTAATAAAAATTGGTTTGGGGGAAAAGGTTGTTCTTGGATGGTCCCAAATGCACGGAAATGAAACGACGACCACCAAGGCAATTTTTGATTTTATTCGTTTTATAAACCAAAGTGATCACTTTCGCGACGTGATTGATAAATTCCTCGAGGAGTATTCTTTCTACATATTTCCAATTCTCAATCCTGATGGCGCAAAGCTTTACACCAGGGAAAATGCAAATGGTATTGATCTCAATAGAGATGCACAAGAACTCTCACAGAAGGAAAGTCAATGTCTCCGCAAAATTTTTGACGAGATTAAACCATTATTGTGTCTCAATATGCACGATCAGCGTTCCATCTATGGTTTTGCAAATGGCTGCCCTGCCACGGTCTCCTTTTTATCGCCAGCGGCCGATAGGAGTAGAACCATCACATCTTCCCGAAAGATAGCGATGGAATTGATCGTAAAAATGGAGCGAACGCTTAAAAAATATATTCCAGGCCATATTGGTCGGTATGACGACAGTTTTAACAAAGCCTGTGTTGGCGATACCTTTCAGAATGCAGGCACGCCGACCATCTTGTTCGAGGCGGGTCAATTTAAGGGGGATTATCACAGGGAAAAAACGCGGGAATATATTTTTTATTCGCTTTTGGCTGTGTTCGATATAATTGGGGATCCAGCTCTTCCATTAAATTATAAGGAATATTTTAAAATTCCCGAAAATCTCAAAAATTACAACGATTTTATTCTGAGAAATGTAAAATTGACAGGAACCTCAAAACGCGTGTCCATCGCAATACAATATCGTGAAGTTTTAAAAAATGAAATAGTTGTTTTTGAGCCATTTATTGATGAAATCGGCTCTTTGGAAAATAAATTCGGCATTGTGGAGAAAGATGCCGAAGGGGCTGAGATTTTAACAATTCCACAAGATAATTTAACAGTGGGTGCCAATATTTCAGAAATAATTGATAAAAATGACGAATCGGTAATTTATTTTCAAAAAATAAATTCTATTATAGCTTAAAACTTCATAGTTTTGCAAAAAAAAATAGATTTTATGCCAAAGTTTAAATTAGACGATATCGATCACAAAATTCTTGATCTATTAATAGACAATACACGTATTCCTTTTACTGATATTGCCAAGAAGTTGGAAATTTCCGCAGGTACTGTCCACGTAAGAGTGAAAAAAATGGAGGAAGCTGGTATTATTACCGGTTCTTCGCTGCAAGTAGATTATAAAAAGTTAGGATATTCCTTTATTGCGTATGTGGGGGTTTTTATTTTTAAGACCTCTCAAACCCAATTTGTATTGGAGCGCATAAGTGAAATCCCCTTTGTTACGGTAGCCCACGTTACTACCGGAAAATTTAATATATTCTGTAAAATTAGGGCCAGAGATACTGCGCACGCCAAAGATATAATCTATCAAATTGATGATATTGAAGGGGTTAGCCGTACGGAAACCATGATTTCTATGGAAGAGAGCATCAATGATAAAAAACGTTTGCTGCACTCCATATTTAACGAGATATAAATTTCCGGTTATAATTTTTCTAAAACCTTTGTTCTTCAGCAAAGGTTTTTTTTATCTTTAAAATAAAACTATGAGGCCTAGGCAAATTAATTCCAGCGAGCACAATTCTTATTACAGACAATATATTGACTTGGTGGAGGATATTCCCTTATTAAGTGCTTTGGAATTATCAAAATCCCGTACCCAATCATTTTTCCAAAACATTCCAAAGCAAAAATTGGAATACCGCTATGCAGAGAACAAATGGACTCCAAAGGATATTTTACAGCATATCATTGATACCGAGCGGGTTTTCGGCTATAGGGCGCTCTACTTTTCAAGAGATCAAAGTGCAGATTTGAGAGGTTTTGATGAGAATCAATTCGCCGCCAACACTCACGCCAATACTCGAACTATCGATGATTTATTGAATGAATATTTGGTGGTGCGGAATGCCACAGTAAGCCTCTTTAAGAGCTTTGACGACAATCAGTTGAAATCTATTGGAATGGCCAATAATAGTAAAATGTCGGTACGTGCCGCAGGTTTTATAATTTGTGGCCACGAAATGCATCATTGCAATATTATTAACGAACGCTATCTTTAAATGACCATATTCAAATTATTAAAGGACACCTATTTAAGTTGGGACAAAAATGACCCGTGGGCCAAAAGTGCGGTAATCGCTTATTACGCTTTGTTTTCATTACCCTCCTTGTTAATAATCACCGTTCATTTTGCCGGAGTATTTTTTGGAAGGGAAGCGGTGGAAGGCAGGATCACTGGGGAAATTAGCGGCCTAATAGGTCAGGGGAGTGCCGAACTTATTCAAGCCATGATTATAAATTCGGCGTTATCTGAGAATTCAGTTCTATTTATAATTTTTGGAATAGGTGTACTGATTTTTGGAGCTACGGGTGTTTTCTTTCAGCTCCAAAAAGCCTTGAATGATATATGGAGCGTGCGCGCAAAGAAAAATACCTTTCTCGATACACTTAAAAGAAGAGCAGTCTCATTTGGAATGGTTTTGGCCATTGGGCTCCTGCTTCTAATTTCACTGATAATAACTACTGCCATAAATGCGCTGAGCGATCTTATTGGAAATTATTATACCGACCTTTCCAAACAGGTAGTGCAGCTATTGAATTTTTTATTTTCACAGATAATTATCACGGCGCTATTCGCAACAATTTTCACACTCCTGCCAGATGTTAAAGTAAAATGGAGGACCAATCTTATTGGAGCCTTTATGACGTCCCTCTTATTTTTGGCAGGAAAATACTTAATCGGATTTTATTTTGCTACTTCCGATCCTGCTTCGGTATATGGAGGCGCCGGTAGTTTAGTGCTCATTCTTCTGTGGGTTTACTATACTTGTCTCATTTTATTCTTCGGGGCAGAATTTACCGTGAATTGGGCACTGCACCGCAATATAAAAATTGAGCCTACAAGTAATGCAACGCTATCCTACGAACAGGAAATGCTCGAACTCAGGGAATACAAGCGCAAGGTAGAAGAAGATAAAAAAAAAGCGGAAGCCTTAGAGAATAACGGAAACCCTTAGTACTTATTAACAAAGATTAGTAAAAGATTAATATCGAAAAATTGATAAGCCAAATTGCGCATGCTATATTCACATCAAAATTAATTGTTTAACCAAAAAAAAGAAAAAGATATGAATAAGAGAATCGCAATTTTAGCAACAAACGGATTTGAGGAATCTGAATTGAAATCACCCAAAGAGGCGATGGAAAAAGAAGGTTTTACCGTGGAGATTATTAGCGAAGATGAAGGCAAGATAAAAGCTTGGGCAGACGGGAACTGGAGTAATGAATACACTGTGGACAAAACCATTGAAAATGCCAACGCATCAGATTATAATGCATTGGTTGTTCCTGGCGGGGTTATAAATCCCGATAAACTGCGTAGAAATGAAAATGCACTTAAATTTGTAAAGCACTTCTTTGAGCAGAAAAAACCTGTAGCGGCAATTTGCCACGGACCTCAGGTTCTAATTTCTGCAGGAGTAGTGAAAGGTAGAAAAATGACTTCCTTCAGCTCCATTAAAGATGATTTGATCAATGCTGGAGCCAATTGGGTCGATCAAGAAGTAGTTGTGGACGAAGGTTTTGTAACAAGCCGAAACCCAGATGATCTACCAGCCTTCAACTCAAAATTGATTGAGGAAATCAAAGAAGGAAAGCACGAACTTCAACACGCATAAAACTTGTTGAAATGATTGAATAAAAAAAGAGGCCAGATGGCCTCTTTTTTTTTGGGAAAAAAAAATCTATTCTTCCTCTTCCATTTTTTTTCTGTCTGGAATCTCACTGATCGGCTCGTTAAAGTCTGCATCATCATAATCATCTTCGTCAAAATTGGCCATCGTTGTTTCCAGTCGCGAGCTTACCTTCACAAGATATATGGTATCGTCCGTTCTTACCTCTACGGCTTCCACGGTTTCGTTTTTGGCATTTTTAAAAGTTATAACATGGTCATCATCATATCCATCGGGATATTTTTCCACTAAAAGGGAAAGTATTTCTGGAGTCAGCTTTCGGTAATCTACAATTATGCGCTTCATTAAAAATTCAATCTTTTGGTTTGTGGTTATAAAACTATTCAAAAAATGAAGAGATAAAAATATTTTGAATGAAATTTTCAGAAATTTTTATAATATTCAAAAGCCTTGTAAATAAGGCTATTGGGCACTTCGCAGTCTGTTTTGTATTGGCCTATGTCTTTTAAAAGTACAAATAGCACTTTGCCGTTTCTATTTTTCTTGTCAAAAGCCAGTAACTTAATCACCGCTTCGATATCATTTTTGTTAAAATTCTTTTTTGGGAAGTACTTCAAAACCGTTGCAGTAATATCCTTTAATCTTTCTTTGGGGAAATCCAAAAGTTCGGCCGAAATGTGGGTCGCGAGGATAATCCCGATTGCCACGGCTTCCCCGTGGAGCAGGGTAGTTTTTTCTTCACTTTCCAAAAAATACGATTCTATGGCGTGCCCCAACGTATGCCCATAATTTAATGTTTTCCGAAGGTTGCGCTCATACGGATCTTGTTTTACAATCTCCTCTTTTATTGCAATGGAATCCCATATCAAATTTTCAAATTCGTTTTTTTCGGAAATATTTACTTTTTTCACCCTTTCCCAGTATTCGGTACTGTGAATAAGCCCGTGTTTTAACATTTCGGCCAAGCCTGAAATAAGCTGCTCCTGCGGAAGTGTTTTCAGAAAATCGATATCCACAACTACACATTCCGGAAGATTGATTACGCCTATTTGATTTTTCAAATGGCCCAAATCCACGCCATTTTTACCGCCCACCGAGGCATCCACCATCGCGAGTAGGGAAGTGGGTATATTGATAAAAGGCAGTCCGCGTTTAAAGGTAGATGCTACAAATCCTCCCAGATCGGTTACCACGCCCCCGCCTAGATTGACAATCAAACTGTTTTTGTCTGCTCCTTTTTCAGAAAGTGTTTCCCAAACCCCGAGGGAGGTGGTTAAATTTTTATGTTTTTCACCCGCTGGAATAGTAATGTTCTCTACGGAAATATTAATTGCAATTTTTTCCGAAAACAGAGATAAACAATGTTCTTCGGTATTTTCATCGGTTATTACGAATAGGTGGGAAGGTTTTTCGGCTTCCATATATGTTGATAGTATTTCCCAGCCCCGTGTACTGCGGTAAACTTTGCCTTTTTCGTTTAAAATATTTCCCATTAATTAATTGATTTTTCTCATATATCCACAGTTCAAATCTAACTATATTTGCACACTTTATTATAATATTTATGGCATCAAATTCCCTTTTTGATAATACTGAAACCGCTTTTCAGTTAAAGAGCGATTCTGAATTGGAACGCGCATATTTTCTTTTTAAGATGATTTCCATGGAACCCTTGGTACGTATTGGTTCCGCCGTCACAAAATTTGCACTGAATGTAAACCTTCCAGTGGAAGGATTGATCCGTTCTACGGTGTTTGATCATTTTTGCGGGGGCGTGAATGAACGGGATTGTATGGGTACGGTAGATAAACTTTATGATGTGGGCGTTTCTTCGGTATTGGATTTTTCCGTGGAAGGCAAGGAAGAAGACTTGCAGTTTGATGCCACGGCACAAAAGGTTATAGAGCTCACCGAATTTGCGGAAAATAAGGAAGCAATGCCATTCTCTGTATTTAAGCCCACGGGGCTCGGCAGGTTTAAGATCTGGCAGAAAATTACCGAGAAAAAACCACTTACCGAGAGTGAACAAGTATATTGGGAAAATTTGCAGGCGAGATACGACACTGTTTCAAAAGCGGCCCACGACTGTGGAATAAGACTGCTGATAGATGCTGAGGAATCGTGGATGCAGGATGCCGCTGACGATCTCTGTGAAAAAATGATGGAAAAATATAATATCGATCGCCCCATTGTATTTAATACATTGCAATGCTACCGTTGGGATAGATTGGACTACTTAAAAAAACTGCATCAGCGTGCTAGGACTAAGGGCTACAAATTGGGCTTTAAAATTGTTCGCGGGGCTTATTTGGAAAAGGAAAATGAGCGTGCTATTGAGAATGGTTACAAATCGCCTATCTGTGAGAGCAAAAAGGCAACCGATGACAACTTCAATGAGATTATGAAGTACATTCTCGATAACATTGAAGACATTGAAATTTTTGTGGGTACCCACAATGAAACAAGCACCTATTTGTGTATGGATGTGATGAAAGAAAAGGGAATCGCAAAGAGTGACGATCGTGTTTGGTTCGGTCAACTTTATGGGATGAGCGATCATATTACATTTAATCTAGGAGCGGAAGGATATAATGTGGCAAAATACATTCCCTTTGGTCCTGTAAAAGATGTGATGCCGTATTTGATACGACGTGCAGAGGAAAATACCTCGGTAGCGGGGCAGACAAGTAGGGAACTTACCCTTTTGAAAAAAGAAAAGGCACGTAGGAAATTGTAAAAGCCTCCAATAGGATATTGCTTAAACGAAATTACCCATCAGTTTTGGATAACGGCAGCATCCAAAACCGTTACCAGCTTTTCGCAATTCTCAACGGTAATTTTTAGGTTTTTTTCTAAAATTTCCCCTTCAATTACATAAAGTCTGCAGGAATCCAGGTCGGTATTGCTTTCAGAAAAAAGAACATCGCCATCTTCCAAGAGCATCGATACTGCCGAAGTATCCAATTTATGCTTACGAAGTATCTGCAGCGTGCTTTCTGAAAACGCGCGCTCCTTCAAACGTATATTTTTCAGTGTTCTCGCTTCCGGGCCATACGCGCAAGATGTTTTCTTTCCACTTAGAATAAAAAATAAGAGCGCGATTCCAATAATAAATCCACCGGAAAAATACGCCAATCGGTATGCTAATTTCATTGAATGTTTTTTTGGGATTTTGAATCCGACCGTTCCAAATTCTTGACTATTAAAAAATCAGAAGGTTGATATCGCTATAGGACATATTGAACCAATCCGCACAGGCTTTGTTGGTCAATATTCCGCGGTAAAAATACAAACCATTTTTTAATCCATTGTCAAAGCGGATGGCATTTTCAAGTCCGCCACTTTCTGCAATTTCCAAAATATAGGGCGTAAAAATATTGCTGATTGAAATGGAAGCCGTTTTTGGATAGCGCGCCGGAATGTTCGGCACCCCATAGTGTATTACTTCGTGTTTTATAAATGTCGGCTGGTCGTGGCTGGTCATTTCGGTAGTTTCAAAACAGCCGCCCATATCTACACAAACGTCTATGATTACAGCTCCTTTTTTCATATTCCGGACCATTTCTTCCGTCACAATGATAGGGGCGCGATTATGGCCGCGCACGGCGCCGATTGCTACGTCACAGCGAAGGAGGGCTTTCATTAAATTTTTTGGTTGTACGGTAGAGGTGTATAAAATTCTGCCCACATTGGTCTGTATGGTTCTGAGTTTTGTAATAGAACTATCAAAAACCTTCACGCTTGCTCCCAAACCAAGTGCTGAGCGCACGGCAAATTCTCCAACTGTTCCGGCACCAATTACGACTACCTCAATAGGAGGTACACCGCTTATACTTCCGAATAGCAGCCCATTGCCTTTTTTTGCATTAACCATTAGTTCTGCCGCAATAAGGACTGAGGCCGTGCCCGCAATTTCACTCAAGGCTTTCACGGCAGGGTAGCTGTGGTCCTCGTCTTTTATAAATTCAAAAGCTAGGGCGGTGATTTTCTTTTTGGCCAGGGCTTCGAAGTATGATTTTTTTCTGGTCTTCAATTGAAGGGCAGAAATCAGGACTGTCTTGGGATTTATAAGTTCCAACTCTTCCAGGGTAGGAGGTTCTACTTTTAGAACCATAGGGCAGCCAAACACCTTTTTTTTATCACCGGTCAATTCTGCACCAGCCTCTGAGTAATCTTTATCTGAAAAACCAGCTTCATTGCCAGCTCCATTTTCTATAAGCACGCGGTGGCCATTGTTTACAATAGCATTTACCGCATCTGGGGTAAGACATATTCGTTTTTCCTGAAAATAGGCTTCCTTGGGAATGCCTATATATAGCTCTCCCTTTTGTCTATCTACTTCAAGTGTTTCTTCCTGTGGAAGCAGTTGTGCTCTGGTAAATGGTGATTTTGGTTTTGTCATAATACAAGCTTGGCAGCTTCAATTTACGGAATAATTTTTACAATCACGATGCCAGAGATTATTGAAACAGATCTTTTATCTGCTGCCAAAATGAACGTTTATGTAGAAGTTCCTCTTCAAAAGATTTGAGGTCATTTTCCCGCATTTGACTAAAAAGTTTCGCACGAATCAAATAAACGAAGGGAACTAATACCATCATAATGGGGATTACATAAATTATTTCAACTTCATCTGCATTTAAATTCTGCTTGAGAATATTGAAGAGCTGAAAAACATACATCGATAAGGGTACTAGAATAATCCAATGCCACCAATGTTTGCAAGTAAAAAACCAGATTAGCAAAAGAATTACCGGAATTACTTTTCCCGCGAGAAACCAAGCATAATGATATAGGGAGCGATATTCTGTTTTAAAAGTAAAAAAAGAAGTTTCCCAAACTGCAGTATCAGCTGGGAAACTTTCGTAAGCATAGTATAAAAAAGGGGTACAGGCCAATATAAAAACTATAATGCCTCCCTGTATTAGACTTTTTCTATCCGGCTGGCGGAACGTCCACCGTCCTGACGTCGATTTGTTGTGGGGTTTGTTCATCCTGGATTCCTTCTGGGGTACAAGAAGCAAATAATCCTGCGGCAAAAATTGCGGCTACAATAATAACTTTTAAATTTTTCATAATAATATGTTTTTGTGAGGTTAATATGGGTCAAACTTACTATGAAAAAATTTAAATGTACTAATTATGTTAATTGTATCTTTACAGGTTATAATGCAATTAAATCCTTTGAAATTCATAAAAAGATTCAATTAAGTGTTAAATTTTAACAATTGTTATATAGCTGTAAATACTTTATTATTTCACCGGCAATATCGTATTGGGTTAAGGTTCGCTTCGTTTTTGAGTTAGTTTTTAGTTTTTTATTTCTTCGTTTGTGGAAAATAACCTTACCGCAATAAGATGTTTTTCTCCACTACTTATTAAGAAAATAGAGAGTACCAAGGTACTAATAAAATTTGATATTGATACAGCTGTCAGTAAATCAGAAAAGATCTTTTATTTGCTGCCATAATGATTTTTTGGAGCCCAGTTCCTCTTCAAAACTTCGCAAATCATTACCTAATAATTTATTTGAAAGCTGGGCTTTTATAAGATAAACAAATGGAACTATAACTAGCATTATAGGAAAGAGCCACCATATTTCAACTTCATCTGTTATCCCCACATCATCGTTAATAACACTAAACAGTTGAAACGCAAACATTCCGATTGGGATAAATATAACGTGGTACCACCAATGCTTGCATGTAATAAACCAGATAATTAAAAGTAGGAGTGGAACAAACTTTCCCATCATTGTCCAAGCAGATACTTTTACTTCTTGGTACCAATTAGCTTGGTATGTAAATAGAAAAGTTTCCCACGTTTTTGTTTGTGGAAAACTTTCATAACTATAAAAAATATATGGTGATGCAGCTATAATCAGCGCTATTATACTACCCGTTGCTAGGTATGATGATTTTGCTTTTTTCGATTTGTTGGGGTGTTTGTTCATCCTGGATGCTTTCTGGGGTGCAAGAAGCGAATGTTCCAATTGATAAGATTGCTGCGATAAAAAGAACTTTTAGAGTTTTCATAATATTAAGTTTTTGTGAGGTTAATAACACTTCAAACCTACTATGAAAAAAGAAAAAAAATCTAATTATTTTTGCTATATATTTATAAATTTTTTTAAAAATAAATCTCCATCTCTGTAATTTTTGCGATTTGGGGCAAACAACTAAAAAGTAATCTATAAATACTATATTTCTCGCTGCAATTTATTTCAGTGGCATAAATTTTAAGGTTCTACTTCCGTTATTGTTTATTTCCAAGGTAATTTTATTGGCGTCCAAAGGCAATAGCTGTTCAATTTTCTCGGGCCATTCTATAAAAATATAATCCCCGTTGTATAAATAATCTTCGAACCCTATATCAAAGGCCTCGGAAATATCGTTAATTCGATAAAAATCAAAATGGTAAACAGTGCCGTCCGGCGTGTCGTATTCATTTATAATTGAAAAGGAAGGACTGCTCGAGGGTTCCTTAACGCCAAGTTGAAGAGCCAATTCCTTGATTAAGGTAGTTTTTCCAACTCCCATTGAACCATAAAAAAGGAATACGTTCGACTCTGAATTCTTTAATAATGCTTCAGCTACTTTTCCAATTTCTTTTTGGGTATATGTAAATTCCATAACAAAAACGGGACGAATATAGATAATTTATCAATCAAAACCGAAAATATCTATTAATCCAGTAATATTCCTACATAAATAATTAAAAAAGAATTACTTGGGAGTAAATACCGAAAACGGTATCAGCATTTCCTCCAATGAAACCCCGCCGTGCTGGTAGGTATTTCGATAATAACTTACATAGTGGTTGTAATTATTGGGATATGCAAAGAAATAGTCGCCTTTTGCAAAAATAAAGGAGCTGCTCATATTTATTGTCGGCAAACTAATAGTCTTAGGCTCTTTTGCGGCTAAAACTTCCTTGTCCTCATAAGTGAGGCTCTTTCCGGTTTTGTACCGAAGGTTGAGACTTGTATTTTTATCGCCGATAACTTTTGACGGGTTTTTCACATTTATAGTGCCGTGGTCGGTGGTTATTATAAGCTTGAAACCCAATCGCGCAGCCTGCTGGATAATTTCCAATAAGGGTGAATTCTTAAACCAGCTTTGCGTTAGGGAACGGTATGATTTGTCATTGGAGGCCAATTCCTTTATTACCTCCATTTCTGTTTTTGAGTGGGAGAGCATATCCACAAAATTGTAAACCACAACCGTTAGATCTTCCTCTTTGTGGCTTTTGAAATTTTCAACCAATTTCTTTCCTTGCTTCAAACTCGAAATTTTGTGGTAGCTCCAGTTTAAATCCAATCTTAAACGCTTAAGTTGTGCTGCCAAAAATTCTTCTTCTTTCATGTTTTTGCCCCCATCCTCGGTATCGTTCAACCAAAGATCTGGATGCAATTTTTCCATATCGCTCGGCATTAGGCCTGAAAAAATTGCATTACGAGCATACTGCGTGGCTGTAGGTAGAATACTACAGAAAAGCTCCTCGCTCGTTTTTTTGTAAAGATTGGCTACGGTTGGTTCAAAGGCTTTCCATTGGTCAAATCTCAAATTGTCAATCACCACCAATAGCGTAGGCGTTCCTTGCTGCAATTGCGGCTGTACCCTTTCCTTAAAAAGCGTGTGCGACATGATGGGTGCCTCGCTTGGGTCTGCAAACCATTTTGGATAATTCTTATCTATAAACTTGCAGAACTGGCTATTGGCCTCTGTTTTTTGCGATTCCAAAATTTCAAACATCCCGGAATCTTCAATGTCTTCCAGCTCCAGTTCCCAATAGACCAATTTTTGGTAGAGATCTTTCCACTCCTCAAAACTGTTTACCATGGAAAGATCCATCGCGATTTTCCGGAATTCCTGCTGGTAACTTGAAGTGGTCTTTTCTGAAACCAACCTGCTGTGGTCCAGGTTTTTCTTTAAACTCAATAGAATCTGGTTTGGATTTACCGGTTTTATAAGATAATCGGCAATTTTGGAGCCGATGGCTTCCTCCATTATGTATTCCTCTTCACTTTTGGTGATCATCACTACCGGTATGGAGGCTTGCTGCTCCTTGATTTCGGCAAGGGTTTCCAGCCCCGTTAGCCCGGGCATATTCTCATCCAGAAAAACAATATCGAAATTTTCCTTTTTAATCTCTTCCAAGGCTTCGGTACCGCTCTGCGCCGTTGTTACTTTATAATTTTTGTTTTCAAGAAAAAGAATGTGTGGTTTAAGCAAATCAATCTCATCATCTACCCATAGTACTTTTATGTCGCTCATATATGTATATTTGTCTTTGTGCTCCGAGGCTTTAGCCCAAGCGCATCGTTAATTTATATTTGTATGTAATTCTCGCTGCTTGAAGAATATTCTTCAAAAATAAACCTGAATTATTTCAAAAATTTTTTGCAGCTATTAATTTAAAGTTAAAGTTTGAAAACCCTTCCAAAGCATAAAATTATAAACGATCCCATCTATGGTTTTATTACCGTGCCGAGCACGCTGGTTTTTAATTTGATGGAGCACAAATACTTCCAAAGGCTCCGTAGAATTTCCCAAATGGGTTTTTCGTATATCGTTTATCCGGGCGCGCACCACACGCGTTTCCATCACGCACTTGGTGCTATGTTTTTGATGCAGAAAGCCGTGCAAGTGCTTAAATCAAAAGGGGTTGCGATTTCTGAAAAGGAAGAAGAGGCGCTGTATATCGCCATTCTTTTGCACGATATCGGCCACGGTCCGTTTTCGCATGCCATGGAAAACAGCATTGTTGAAAACATAAGCCACGAGCAAATTTCCCTGCTTTTTATGGAGGCGTTGAACCGAAAGTTTAACAAGCAATTAACGCTGGCCATTCAAATTTTCAAGGACGAGCACCCCAGAAAATTTCTTCACCAGTTGGTTTCGGGTCAATTGGATATGGACCGGCTGGATTATTTAAAACGCGATAGCTTTTACACGGGCGTTCCCGAAGGCACCGTAAATGCGCAGCGTTTGATAGCCATGCTGCACGTAAAGATCGATAGGTTGGTGGTAGAGGAGAAGGGTATCTATTCAGTTGAAAATTTTCTCGTTGCCCGCCGTTTGATGTATTGGCAGGTCTATCTACATAAAACTGGGATTGTAGCCGAACAGCTCCTGGTCCGGGTGCTGAAACGTGCCAAACAACTCTCCGCAAAAGGGGTTGCGCTTCCGGCCAGCAATAGCCTAAAATTCTTTCTGAATAACAACATCAACCTAAAGGATTTTTCGGAAAAAGTGCTCGATACCTTTTCAAAATTGGACGATTTCGATATTATCTCGGCAATGAAGGCTTGGGTAAGCAACGACGATTTCGTTTTAAAAAATCTTTCAAAAATGCTCCTGAATCGCGATTTATTAAAGGTAAAAGTGAAATCGCAGCCATTTTCTTCCCAAAAAATAAAGGAGAAAAGAACCAAGCTTGTGGCAAAATATAATATTTCAGAAGAAGAAGCATCCTATTTTGTGTTTACCGGCAAGCTCGAAAATCAAGCCTACAGCATGGAAAAGGACACCATAAACCTGTTGAAGAAAAACGGTAAGATTATAGACGTGGCCAAGGCAAGCGACCAGTTGAATTTGGAGGCACTCTCAAAATCGGTCGTGAAATACTATATGTGCTATCCAAAAAACAATAAAGATAGCTATCGGGGCTAAATCCTTTTTTTCTATTTTTGCAGCAATGAAAACCAATGACCGAAAACCAATTCATTTAAAATTTATTACTTTGCGGTTGCTTTTAGCTACTTCGGTCAAAATAAACCTTTACGCCCAATGAAATTTACAGCTGCCCAAATAGCAGGAATTCTTAACGGAACCGTTGATGGCGATGAAGGTATAGAAGTTTCAAAACTCGCAAAAATAGAAGAGGGCAGCAAAGGCAGCTTGACCTTTCTGGCCAACCCGAAATACACACATTACATATATTCTACCCAGGCTTCAATTACTATCGTCAATGATGATTTTGTGGCCTCGCAGGATTTATCAACTACGCTTATTCGTGTTGAGAATGCTTATAAAGCTTTTTCGCAATTGTTGGAATACTACAACCAGGTGAAAATGAACAAGACCGGTATAGAAAGTCCGGTGTATATTTCAGAAACTGCGAAATACGGCGAGAATCTTTATCTCGGCGCTTTTTCCTATATAGGTGAAAATGTAAAGATTGGTGACAATGTGAAAATTTATCCCAACGTGTATATCGGGGATAATGTGAAAGTTGGCAACAACACTGTTCTTTTTACGGGCGCCAAACTCTATTCCGAAACGGTAGTGGGCGAATCCTGCGTAATTAACAGTGGGGTAGTTATTGGGGCCGATGGTTTCGGCTTTACCCCGAACGAAAGAGGTGAATACAATAAAGTTCCCCAAACGGGCAACGTAATTTTAGAAGATAACGTAGATGTGGGCCCCGGTACCACCATAGATAGGGCGACGCTCGGTTCTACGTTGATAAAGAAGGGTGTAAAACTCGATAATCAAATTCAGATTGCCCACAATGTAACCATTGGCGAAAACACTGTGATTGCCGCCCAAACCGGCGTGGCGGGTTCCACCAAAATAGGAAAAAACTGTATCATCGGCGGTCAAGTGGGTATAGCGGGCCATATCACTATTGGCGATAACGTGAAAATTCAGGCGCAGAGTGGTATAGGGAGAAATGTGAAGGACAATGAAACCCTTCAGGGCTCTCCGGCATTTGGTTATGGCGATTTTAATAAAAGTTATGTATATTTTAAAAACCTGCCCAAAATAATGGAAAGGTTCAATATAGTTGAAAAAAAAGTCGATAATGAGTGAAAGTGTTGTAAAACAGCGCACCATTGGTAAGGAAATTTCCCTTACCGGAGTAGGTTTGCATACAGGCAAAGAAGTTACTTTAACCTTTAAGCCCGCCCCCGAAAACCACGGATACAAATTCGTGCGGATTGATTTGGAAGGACAACCTGTAATTGAAGCGGATGCCAATTTTGTAGTGAATACGCAGCGGGGCACAAACCTGGAAAAGAACGGCGTTAAAGTGCAAACTTCGGAACACGTGCTCGCGGCCCTGGTAGGGCTGGAGGTAGATAATTGTATTATCGAGATCAATGCTTCGGAGCCTCCAATTATGGACGGATCTTCCAAATTTTTTGTAGAAGCAATTGAAAAAGCGGGAGTAGTGGAACAGGACGCCCCGAGTGAAGAATATGTGGTAAAAGAAGTGATTTCTTTCTTGGATGAAGAAACCGGAAGTGAGATTATCGTAATGCCCGCCGACCAATACCAAGTGACAACCATGGTGGACTTCGGTACAAAAGTCTTGGGAACCCAAAATGCTTCACTCAATAATATTTCAGAATTTAAGAATGAGATAGCCAATGCCCGAACCTTCAGTTTTCTTCACGAGATTGAAATGTTGTTAGAACATGGTCTTATTAAAGGTGGCGATCTCAATAATGCAATTGTCTATGTAGATAAACCGCTTTCTTCTAGCACTATGGACAAACTGCGCACCGCCTTCGGGAAGGATAATATTTCCGTAAAACCTAACGGAATCTTGGACAACCTTACTTTACATTATCCTAACGAAGCCGCAAGGCACAAATTATTGGATGTGATTGGTGATTTGGCCTTGGTAGGTACGCGCATCCGCGGAAAGGTAATCGCAAACAAGCCCGGCCATTATGTAAATACCCAATTTGCCAAAAAGCTCGCGAAAATTATAAAGCTCGAAGCTCGCAATACTGTTCCAAAATTTGATATCAACCAGCCCCCTGTAAAGGACGTGAACGAAATAATGGCAATGCTTCCGCATAGGCCACCGTTCTTATTGGTCGATAAAATTATGGAAATGACCGAGACCAGTGTGGTGGGTCTTAAAAACGTAACTATGAACGAGCCGTTCTTCGTCGGTCACTTTCCGGGTGCTCCTGTAATGCCCGGGGTATTGATTGTGGAAGCAATGGCCCAAACGGGCGGCATATTGGCCTTGAGCACCGTGCCCGATCCCGAAAACTACCTCACTTTCTTTATGAAAATAAACAATGTGAAATTTAAACAACAGGTGAATCCGGGCGATACGCTGATTTTTGTATTGGAATTGATCTCTCCCATTCGGCGTGGAATTGTCCATATGCAAGGAAATGCGTATGCCAATGGCAAATTAGTAACAGAGGCCGAGTTGATGGCCCAAATGGTAAAAACAAAAAATTTATAGATTGAATAGCGTATAGAAACAATGTCAATTTGAATAAGAATTGTTTCCCCAGGCTTAACCTATAAATATTAATAAAAAACAGAAATGAACCAACCTCTTGCATACGTCCATCCGGGCGCAAAAATAGCAAAAAACGTTGTGATTGAGCCTTTTACTACTATTCACAACAACGTAGTTATAGGTGAAGGAACTTGGATTGGCAGCAATGTAACCATTATGGAAGGTGCGCGCATTGGTAAAAATTGCAATATTTTTCCGGGAGCGGTAATCTCGGGAATTCCGCAGGATCTAAAATTTAAGGATGAGGATACCACCGTGGAAATTGGCGACGGAACCACAATTCGCGAATATGTTACCATAAACCGCGGTACCATCGATAGGGGAAAAACAGTAGTTGGAAAGAACTGTTGGATTATGGCCTATTGCCATATTGCCCACGACTGTATTGTTGGCGACAACTGTATTTTTTCAAATAACAGTACTCTTGCAGGACACGTTACAGTGGGAGACCACGTGGTTTTGGCAGGAATGACGGCCGTACACCAGTTTTGTATGATTGGCAACCACGCTTTTGTAACCGGGGGCTCTTTGGTGCGCAAGGATGTACCGCCATACGTTAAGGCGGCTCGAGAACCGCTCAGTTATGTAGGTATTAACTCTATCGGGTTGCGAAGAAGAGGCTTCAACTCGCAGAAAATAACGGAAATTCAAAACATTTACAGAATTCTGTATCAAAAAAACTATAATACCTCTCAGGCAACGGAAATCATTGAAGCCGAAATGGAGGCCACTCCTGAACGCGACGAAATACTTCAGTTCATCAAAAATTCCAAACGCGGAATCATGAAAGGCTATTTTAATTCAAATTAAACAACAAACAACAAACAACAAACTACAAACAACAAACACTAAACCCTCCCAATGGCAACATCATCAGATATTAGAAAAGGACTTTGCATCCGTTATAACAATGATATTTATAAAATTATTGAATTCCTTCACGTAAAACCGGGGAAAGGCCCCGCTTTTGTGCGTACAAAACTAAAAAGCGTTACCACCGGAAAAGTTATTGACAATACTTTTTCCGCAGGCCATAAGATTGAGGATGTGCGTGTTGAAACCCACAAATTTCAATACTTGTACAACGAGGGCGATATGTATCATTTTATGAATACCGACGATTACTCGCAAATCCGCTTGATGAAAGATATTCTCGACACGCCCGAATTAATGAAAGAAGGTGAAATTGTTACGGTGCTCATCAATACTGAAGATAGTGCCCCGCTTTCCGTTGAAATGCCCGCCCACGTAGTTTTGGAGGTTACCTCAACCGAACCTGGAGTAAAAGGAAACACCGCCACAAATGCCACCAAGCCTGCCATTGTGGAAACAGGTGCCGAAATAAACGTACCTCTTTTTATCAACGAAGGTGATAAGATTAGAATCGATACCGAAAAAGGCCAATATCAGGAACGAATGAAGGAATAGAACAAATTCCAAATTCAATCCCGATAATTATCGGGAAAAAATTCCAAAATTCTAAAAAAACCACAAACCACAAACTTCAAACTATAAACAGTAACCGTGAAATTCCCAACTCCCCAAACCCTAGAAAATATAGCTGTCATAATCGGTTCCGATTATGTGGGGGAACCTACGTTTCCGGTTTTTGGAATGAATGAGATTCACGTGGTACAGCCCGGAGATATCGTATTTGTGGACCATCCGAAATATTACGACAAGGCATTACAATCACAGGCCACCGTAATTCTTATCAATAAAAAGGTGGATTGTCCCGCCGGGAAGGCCCTGTTGATTTCCGAAGATCCTTTCCGTGATTTTAATAAACTCACCCTTTATTTTAAACCGTTCAAAAGTGCAAATAGCGCGATTTCAAAATCGGCTGAAATAGGAGAGGGTACTGTTATCCAGCCAAATACTTTTATTGGTAATAATGTGAAAATTGGCCGCAATTGCCTAATTCATTCCAACGTTTGTATTTATGACAATACAATAATTGGCAATAACGTAACCATTCACGCAGGCACCGTCTTGGGCAGCGATGCTTTCTATTACAAAAACCGCCCTGAAAAATTCGATAAACTTTTAAGTGGGGGCAATGTGGTAATCGAAGACAACGTAGATTTGGGCGCCCTTTGTACAATCGATAAAGGGGTAACGGCATCAACAACCATTGGCGAAGGCTCTAAACTTGACAATCAGGTTCACGTAGGCCATGATACCGTTATTGGAAGACGCTGCTTGATTGCTTCTCAAGTGGGCATCGCTGGTTGTGTGCTGATAGAGGATTTTGTGACCATCTGGGGTCAGGTGGGCATCACCAGTGGTATAACCATAGGTGAAAAGGCAGTAATCTCTGCACAAAGCGGCGTTAGTAAATCACTTTCGGGCCACAAGGCATATTTTGGTTCTCCCGCAGATGAATTCAGAAAAAAATATAAGGAATTGGCTTCCATCAAGCTGATTCCGGATATCATTGAAAAATTGGATAAATTATCATGACCAAAAAAGCAAAAGACGTAGTAAGGGATTTTTACAGATCAGATATTTTAAGAGACGATACCGTAATGGAACGATTCTTTCACCCAGAATTGGTACTTATCTGGAACAGTGCCAACGGTCTATCTATCATGAATTATGAAGACATAATAAATTTCTTCGGAGAGGTAAGGCGATCATACAACGATTTGAGAATTGAGGTGAGCCATTTGCTGGCTGATGACAACCACGTAACCATCCGCTATAAATATTATATCCGCACTATGGAAAATCCCGATGAAGAATTGGGGATTGCCCACTTTATCGCAATTTGGGAGGTGAAGGATGATAAGCTGTACCGAGGATACCAAGTTAGCCAACCCGTTACCGATAAAGATGATACTAATGAAAGCTACCACCGAGTTAAGGTGTAATATCTTTTAAAAGCCATCCCAAAAGCCGTATCTTTGCGGCAATTCTGAAAAACCTACATGAGATTTCACTTCAATAATAAATAGAAATAATTAATAGAAAATAATTAGCAATGAGCGTTTTAGTAAATAAAAATTCAAAAATAATAGTTCAAGGTTTCACCGGTAGCGAAGGTACATTCCACGCCGAACAAATGATTGAATACGGAACCAATGTAGTAGGAGGGGTAACCCCAGGAAAAGGTGGCCAAAAACATCTTGACAAACCTGTGTTTAATACGGTTTCAGAAGCAGTTGAAAAAACAGGTGCCGATACGTCTATTATTTTCGTTCCGCCAGCATTTGCTGCAGACGCCATTATGGAAGCTGCCGATGCAGGTATTAAGGTAATTATCACAATCACGGAGGGAATTCCGGTAAAGGATATGATTACCGCTTCAAATTATATAAAGGATAGGGATTGTCGTTTAATCGGTCCAAATTGTCCGGGCGTTATTACCCCTGGCGAAGCAAAGGTTGGAATTATGCCCGGTTTCGTTTTCAAAAAAGGAACCGTGGGCATCGTTTCAAAATCGGGAACACTTACTTATGAAGCCGCAGACCAAGTGGTGAAACAAGGCCTTGGCATTACAACGGCTATCGGCATTGGTGGTGATCCCATTATTGGAACAACTACTAAGGAAGCTTTGGAAATGCTAATCAATGACCCTGAAAGCGAAGCCGTGGTTATGATCGGGGAAATTGGTGGCCAACTTGAAATAGATGCCGCCAACTGGTACAAAAACAGCGGTATAAAAAAGCCCGTTATTGGCTTTATTGCCGGTGAAACTGCGCCTGCGGGACGAACCATGGGCCACGCCGGAGCCATCGTTGGCGGAAGCGACGATACGGCACAGGCAAAGAAAAAAGTAATGCGCGAGTGTGGCATCCACGTTGTGGATTCTCCAGCTGAAATTGGAAAGAAAGTAAAAGAAGTATTGGGTTAATTCTTCTGAATTTATATATAAAAAGCTCTGTGAAATTCACAGGGCTTTTTTTATGGAGAACCCGCAACCTTTTGTTATATTTGACCATAAGATAGAACCTGCAAGGTTTTCCAAACCTTGTAGGTTTTTTACCAACCATCAAAACACCTTTTAAAAATATGAAATTACTGGAAGGAAAAACAGCAATCATCACAGGCGGTAGCCGCGGAATTGGAAAAGGAATCGTTGAAACATTCGCCCAGCACGGTGCCAATGTGGCTTTCACATACAGCTCTTCGGCCGAAGCGGCAAACGCTTTGGCAGATGAAGTTTCAAAATCCGGCGTGAAAGCAAAGGCCTATAAAAGCGATGCGGCTTCCTATGACGAGTCGCAAAAATTGGCTGAAGAGGTTTTGAAAGATTTCGGAAGCATCGATATTCTCGTAAACAACGCCGGCATTACCAAAGACAACCTGTTGATGCGTATTTCCGAGGAAGATTTTGACAAGGTAATCGAGGTAAACCTCAAATCGGTCTTCAATATGACAAAAGCCGTACAGCGCGCTATGTTGAAACAACGCAAAGGCTCCATCATCAATATGAGCTCTGTGGTTGGTGTGAAAGGAAATGCCGGACAGACCAATTACGCAGCCTCCAAAGCAGGAATTATTGGATTTACAAAATCGGTCGCCCTGGAATTAGGTTCCCGAGATATTCGCTGTAACGCCATCGCTCCCGGCTTCATCGAAACCGAAATGACCGGAAAACTGGACGAAGCCACCGTACAGGGTTGGCGCGATGCCATTCCGTTAAAGCGTGGCGGCACTCCCGAGGATATTGCAAATGCTTGCGTTTTTCTTGCCAGCGATCTCTCTGCTTACGTTACTGGCCAAGTGCTGAATGTTGACGGGGGGATGCTTACTTAAAAAAGTATTCAGTGTTCAGTGGCAGTGCGCAGTTCTACTCTAAACTCATCAACATTTAAGCATTTAAACTTTTAAACCCCTAACATTTAAACTTTTTCAGTGTCTCCAGAAACCCTACTTTACATAATCCTCGCCGGAGTAGTATCAATTGCTCTGGCGGTTTTTATGTATGGCTATAGGTCAAAACAAACGGGTTCGCTGCGATGGGTGTTTGGGATTCTTCGATTTATTACCTTATTTTCCATCTTACTTTTGATTATCAACCCAAAATTCAAAAGTGAAACCTATACCATTGAAAAGCCGAAGCTTCCCGTGCTTCTTGACAATTCGGCTTCAATAGGGGAGTTGGGGCAAACGAAAAACGTTTCAGCATTACTTCAAAAACTGAAAGAGAATAACGGACTCAACGATAAATTTGATGTTTCCTATTATTCCTTCGGAAATGATTTCCGCGAAAGCGATTCCCTTTCCTTTGATGAAAAGAACACCAACATTTCCAAAGCACTGACTTCGGCCAATGAACTTTTCAAAAACCGAACGGCACCCACAATCGTCATAACCGACGGAAACCAAACCCTCGGCAACGATTACGAATTTTCTTCGGCTACCTTTAAAAACCCAATTTATCCGGTGATTTTGGGCGATTCCATACAATACACCGACCTAAAGATTGCACAACTAAACACAAACCGGTACGCATTCCTAAAAAACCAATTTCCCGTTGAAGTTATTCTGAATTACAGCGGCACAGAGCCGGTAAATTCTGAATTTGTAGTTACCCAAGGCGCGGCGACGGTTTATAGAACCAACGTTTCCTTTTCGGAAAATGAAACTTCAAAAACCCTTAACTTCACCTTAAATGCCTCCAGCGTTGGACTCCAAAAATACAGCGCGCAAATCCTGCCGCTTGCCGATGAAAAAAACAAAACCAACAACAGCAAACAGTTTGCCGTGGAAGTGATTGACCAAGCCACCAACGTTTTGGTCGTGAGCAAAATTACCCACCCCGATTTGGGCGCACTAAAAAAAGCGATTACCTCCAACGAACGGCGGACGGTTACGTTTAAAAAACCTGCGGAGGCCATGAGCGTTTTAAATGATTTTCAGCTGGTAATCCTGTATCAACCGGACCGCAGTTTCGCTTCGGTTTTTGCTGAAATTCAAAAGTTGAATAAAAACACTTGGACCATTTCGGGCCTGCAAACGGATTGGTATTTTTTAAATGGCGCGCAGGACAATTTCAACAAAGAAACTTCCAACGCCAGTGAAGACGTCCAAGCCGAATTGAACAGCAACTACGGCACTTTTGCGGTTGAGGATATTGGCTTTGACGATTTTCCGCCCCTCCACACAGAGTTTGGCGCATTGACCATCAGCGTTCCAAATGAGGCGATGCTGGCACAGACCGTGAGCGGAATCGAAAATGGAAACCCTTTGCTCGCCACGATGGAAATAAACGGCAAACGCGACGCAATCTGGGACGGCGAAGGCTTTTGGCGGTGGCGCGCCCGCAGTTTTTTGGAAACCGAAAGTTTTCAAAGTTTTGACGATTTCATAGGAAACCTTGTTCAATATTTGGCTTCAAACAAACGCCGAAGCAGGTTGGAAGTCTCTTCGGAAACATTTTACTATAACAATAATCCAATAAAAATTTCTGCCCAGTATTTTGATAAAAATTATGTTTTTGACAATCGTGCCTCGTTGAATATTTCAGTAAAAAATACGGAGACGGAAAAACAGACCGTTTTCCCAATGCTGCTGCGTAACAATTATTACGAAGTAGATTTAAACAGTCTTTCGGCGGGAGAGTACAATTACACGGTTTCGGTGGCAAACGAAGCGGTTTCAAGCAGTGGCAATTTCACTATTTTGGATTTTAATGTGGAGCAGCAATTCCTCAATGCCGACGTTTCAAAACTTCGGCGTGTGGCCCAAAACACAAACGGGAAAGCCTTTTTTGCCACAGAGGGCGATTTGCTTATCAATGCCTTGGTTGAAAATACCAACTTCCAAAACATCGAGAAAAGCGAGCAAAAAGTAGTACCTTTGGTGGATTGGAAATATCTTCTCGCCCTTATCGTTCTCGCCCTCGCTGCAGAATGGTTTATCAGAAAATATAACGGACTTGTCTAAAAATTAATTCATAGAAAATATATAAAATGGAAAAATTACCCAAACTCACAATACCCGTCATCGTAGGAATTATTTTGCTGATAATTTTAGTATCAAAATCTTCGGTTACTATTGACTCCGGTCACGCAGGTGTGCTATATCAAACTTTTGGAAACGGTGTGGTTACCGATGAACCGCCGCTTGGCGAAGGTTTTCATATTATTGCGCCTTGGAATAAGGTTTTCGTTTATGAAGTACGCCAACAAGAACTTAGTGAAAAAATGCAGGTACTATCCAGCAACGGACTTGAAATTAAATTGGATGCTTCTGCTTGGTATCAACCCATTTACAGTGATGTTGCCAAGTTACACCAGGAAAAAGGAGAAGATTATTTGCAACGTGTTATTCAGCCAGCCATCAGAAGTGCGGCAAGAAGTGTTGTAGGTCGTTATACGCCCGAACAATTGTACTCTACCAAGCGAGATGCAATTCAAGAAGAAATTTTTGAGGAAACCAAAAAAATTCTTGACAAACAATACGTACAATTAAATGAAATTTTGGTGCGCGATGTAACTCTACCGCCAACAATTAAAGATGCGATCGAAAGAAAACTGAAGCAGGAACAAGAATCTTTGGAATATGAATTTAGACTCGTAACAGCAGATAAAGAAGCTCAAAAAGTTAGAATTGAAGCCCAAGGAAAAGCGGATGCAAATGCTATTTTAAGTGCTTCATTAACAGATAAAATTCTTCAGGATAAAGGAATTGACGCCACATTAGAACTTGCAAAATCACCAAATGCCAAAGTTGTGGTTGTTGGTTCTGGTGATAGCGGATTGCCTTTGATTTTGGGGAATAACTAAACCTGCTGATAGGTCGAGACCTCTTTTAATCTACTTATAAGAACTACAATTTATTTAAAAAACCTTCCCGCGCGGAAGGTTTTTTTATGAGTCTATAATTCCTTTTATAGAACAAATATTATTCCCATAAATCCAAGTTTATAGTATAAATAACCTTTCAGTGTTCCTGAGAAACTTATGCAAGAACATTGATTATGAGCATATTATTTACTTTTATTAAATTTGAAACGTATAAAAAAGAATCTGAAAGAGGGCAAACGACCTTCCTATGCGTTTTATTTAAACTGAAATTTTAATATGAACCCGAGACAACTATCCATTATCGCCGGACTTAGTTATTTGGTAATTTTCTTTGCCGCAATATTCGCCAACTTTTTTGTTTTGGAATCCTTGCTTGCCGCGCCCCTCGAAACAGTTCAGCAAAACAATTTAATGGTACGCTTTGGGGCGATGGCCTTTCTCGTGGCGGCGGTTTTTGATGTTGTCGTAGCTTGGGCACTCTATCTTTTGTTCAAAAAACACCCCTTGACAAATCTAAGTACCTATTTCAGGATTATGCACGCGGCCATTATGGGGATTGCGGTTTTTGCTTTGATGTTAACAGTGTCGCTGACCACTGCTGCGGAAATTCTTAAACAAGTGGAAATCTTCAATATTATGTGGTTAATTGGATTATTTTTCTTCGGGATTCATTTAATCCTGCTTGGGAAAATTCTTCAAAAACCATCCTTCATCGTGTTTTTCCTCATTCTTGCAGGAACGATGTACCTGCTCGACACTGCAGCACATTTTTTATTGGTCAATTATGATGAATACAATTCCATCTTTTTGGCCCTCGTGGCTATTCCAAGTGTAATAGGCGAGATGTCGCTGGCAGTGTGGCTTTTGGTAAAAGGAGGTAAAAGTGCGCTAAAAGAATGAAAAATGCTTAGATTTTTTAGAAGAATAAGACAGAATTTACTCGCTGAAAAGAAATTTACAAAATATCTTTTTTACGCCTTGGGAGAAATTATCTTGGTTGTAATCGGCATCTTGATTGCCCTTGCCATCAACAACGCCAACCAAAAACGATTGACTGAAAAAAACGAAGTAACTTATTTAATGGGCTTAAAGGAAGAATTTCAGACCAGTAAATTGAAATTAAAGGAATTGATTGCGGTTAACCAAGACAATTACAACGGTGCCAAGCAAATACTGGCATATACCGGCGATCCTTCTGCAGCGCCTTCGGAAGAAGAATTTTCAAAAGTTTTGTATTCCACTTTTTCAACCGATATCGCTTTTAACCCCAACAACTCACTTTTGCAGGAAATTATCAATTCCGGAAATTTAAAAAATCTTTCCAACCCCGAATTGAGAATACAGTTGACCAATTGGATCTCAACTATTGAAGATATTCGAAGACAGGAGGAAGAACTTGGCATTCAGCGCATAAAAGTCCTGGATATGTTCCGCACAAATGATTACAGCCTGCGCACCATCTTTGAAAAGGCCGGAGTGTCTGAATCCATTGGCTTGCCCAGCACCGACGTCCCAGAAAGTAACCTAAATTTATTGGATTCAAAGGAATTTGAAAATAATGTGCTCATGTTTATCATCACCAGTTACGCAACTGAAGAGGTTCATTATCGTCCCCTAATGCAAGATTTGGATAAAATCCTGAAACTGATTGACGGTACAAAATAAAATGTTCCTAAAAACTTTTAATCTGTCTTTTGAAACGACCTAATAATCACCAACCCACAAATCACAGCCACAGCGGTTAAACCAAGAGCCAAAACGGTATTACTGTAAATAAAATTACCAATGGCAAATAACGAGCAATAAACGCCCACCACACCCGCGAAGAAACCAAGAATCTTCATACCAAAACCTTTGAACTTGGATTCTTTTCCAAAAATGAGACTGTTGAAACTATTCAATGTCTCGGCATTTGAAGGCTGTGTCATTAAGGTTACAAGCACCCATCCAATTGTAGTTATTGCAACACTTAAGACCAATTGCCAATGGCCCGCCATTTCAATCATAGGAGTGTCCATTTTTCCATTCACAAAAAAGAAAGCTGCAATTACAAAAGAAATAAGCATTGCCGCTATTTCGCTATACGGATTTATTCTGCTCCAAAACCAGCGCAGAATGAAGAGCAATCCAGTGCCCGCACCAATTGACAGCAATAAGTTGAAGCCGTCGCGCGCTTCTTCCAAAACGAGCGCCAATAGCCCTGCAAAAACCATCATTAATACGGTGGAAATCCTACCCACGGCAACTTGCTCCTTTCCAGATGCCGCCTTCCGAAGAAAGCGTACGTAGAAGTCATTGACTACATAGGAACTTCCCCAATTTAAGTGTGTGGAAATGGTGCTCATAAACGCTGCAATTAGCGATGTGATTACAATTCCCAAAAGCCCAGCCGGCAAAAAGGTAAGCATGGCAGGGTAGGAGAGGTCGTTTTTCACAAAAGCGGGATTCAAATTGGGGAAAGCGGTTTGCAGACTCTCGATATTCGGGTAAATGATTATCGATGCCAGCCCTATAATAATCCATGGCCACGGGCGGATGGCATAATGCGCAAAATTAAAAAATAATGTAGCCCAAGTGGCGTGCTTTTCGTTTTTGGCGGCGAGCATACGTTGGGCAATATAGCCACCGCCACCAGGTTCGGCGCCGGGATACCACACGCTCCACCATTGCACTGCCAGCGGAATGATTAACAATGGAATCAACAATTCGGGTTTTGAGAAATCAGGAAGCATTGCTGTTTTTGCAGCAACGGCAGGAGTGGAGAGCAGGTTCTCAATCCCCCCAATTTCTGGCATGTTAACAATGAAAATGGTCGCCCAAATACTTCCCACCATCGCAATGATAAATTGCACAAAATCCGTCAGCAATACGCCTTTCAAGCCACCAAATGCCGAATAAATAACGACTACCGGAGACGCAATCAATAATACTTCAATAGAAGACAATCCAAACATTACATGACCAATCTTAATGGCCGCTAGGCAAACATTCGCCATAATCACGATGTTAAAAAAAACGCCGAGATAAATTGCTCGAAATCCTCTTAAGAAAGCAGCACTTTTTCCGCTGTAGCGCAATTCATAAAACTCCAAATCTGTAGTAATACCGCTTCTTCGCCATAATTTGGCGTAGAAAAAAACGGTCAGCATTCCAGTTAAAAGAAAGCTCCACCAAATCCAGTTTCCAAATACGCCATCTTCGCGAATAACGCCCGCCACAAAATTGGGCGTATCTGCCGCAAACGTAGTAGCTACCATACTTACGCCCAGCAGCCACCATGGCATATTTCTATCGGAAAGAAAAAATGATTTGGAGTCTTTCCCCGATTTTTTGGCAACCAGCAGGCCGATTGCGATGAAAACGATAAAAAATGAAACTATAATTACCCAATCAAGTGTTTCTAAATGCATAAAAGGTCTCGGTTTTTCAGCAGTTTATAATTGCTTGCGTGAAAGTAAAGAAATTGCACCTAAAATTAATAAAGCGTTAAATTTTATATTCACAGTTTAATAAACAATCTTTTTGTTTAGATTTGCCCTCACATTTATGAACAATTCATTTTTACATCATCACCATATCCTTTTCCACGCGCTCGCGAGGTGATATGGCTATTGTGTAAACCCAACAATATTCGAAAACCCGTTTGAGCATTCAAACGGGTTTTTTTATTCCCTAAACGCAACTAAAATTTTATGAAAAAACTAAAAATAGCAGTACAAAAATCTGGGCGACTTCACGACGAATCGCTGGCATTGCTCAAGGATTGCGGCATTTATATAGACAATGGCCGCGACCAGCTAAAGGCTTCGGCTACCAATTTCCCTTTGGAAATCTATTACCTGCGCAACGGCGATATTCCTCAGTATCTAAAGGATGGCGTGGTGGACTGTGCCATTATTGGCGAAAATCTTTTGGTTGAAAAAGGCGAAGAGATTTCAATAGCCAGTCGATTGGGGTTTTCAAAATGCCGCGTTTCCCTCGCGGTTCCCAAAACTTTTAAATATAATTCTATTGAAGATTTCAAAGGAAAGCGAATAGCAACAAGCTATCCTGAAACCACCCGAAATTATTTGAAAGAAAAGGGAATTGAAGCCGAACTTCATATTATTAACGGCAGCGTTGAAATTGCGCCCAACATTGGTCTGGCAGATGCCATTTGCGATATTGTGAGCAGCGGCAGCACCCTTTTCAAAAATAATTTAAAGGAAGTGGAAGTCATTTTAAAAAGCGAAGCCGTGCTTGCGGTTTCACCCACAATTTCCCAAGATGTCAACAAAATTCTCGACAAAATTCGTTTTAGAATTCAATCCGTTTTGCAAGGCCGCGATTCGCGCTACGTGCTGTTAAATGCACCCAACGAAAAAATAGAGGAAATTATAAAAATCCTTCCCGGAATGAAAAGCCCCACCCTGCTTCCCTTGGTAGAAGAGGGCTGGAGCAGCATCCATTCCGTAGTAAACCGCGATATTTTTTGGGAAGTAATCGAGGAACTAAAAGCCGCTGGTGCCGAAGGAATATTGGTTTGCCCTATAGAGAAAATGATACTTTGAATGATGAGCTATGAGTTGAATCTTGTAAAAAGAAAATTAAACATTAAATCTGTAACCCTAAGCGAATTCGAAGTGTTAAATCTTGAATTTTGAACCTTGAATTTTGAATCTTTAAGCAATGAAAAAAATATACAATCCCAAGCCCGAAACCTGGAGCGAATTATTAAAACGCCCCACCCAAAACATTTCAGATATTGAAGCAACGGTAAATGAAATTTTTTCTGAAATAAAATTGAAGGGGGATAGCGCCGTCAAAAAATACACCCAACTTTTTGATGGCATATCATTGAAGAACCTGTCGGTTTCAGAGAAAGAAATATCCGCTGCGGAAAAAAATGTTTCTGAAGAATTGAAAGAAGCCATCAATCTCGCAAAAGCAAACATCGAAAAATTCCACCATGCCCAAAAAACAGAACGAATAACCGTCGAAACTACCGAAGGCGTAAGCTGTTGGCAGGAGAAAAGAGCTATCCAAAAAGTGGGACTTTACATTCCGGGCGGTTCGGCACCGCTGTTTTCAACGGTTTTAATGCTGGCTATCCCAGCAAATATCGCGGGCTGTAGGGAAATTGTATTGTGTACGCCTCCCGATAGAAAGGGCAAGATTAACCCAGCCATTCTCTATACGGCAAAACTTTGCGGAGTAACCAAGATTTTTAAAATCGGCGGTATTCAAGCTATTGGCGCTATGACTTTCGGTACGGAAACCGTTCCCTCGGTTTATAAATTATTCGGACCGGGCAATCAGTTTGTCACCGTTGCCAAACAAATTGCAACCAAACACGGCGTGGCAATAGATATGCCCGCGGGTCCTTCGGAATTGTTGGTGTTTGCAGATGAAACCGCGAATCCCGCATTTGTCGCTTCCGATCTTTTATCGCAGGCCGAACACGGCGCTGATAGCCAGGTTATTTTAGTTACTACTTCGGAAAAGCTGCTCATTTCTGTAGAAAAAGAAGTGGTAAAGCAGATGGCATTGCTTCCACGAAAATCAATTGCTGAAATAGCAATCGAAAATTCAAAACTTATTTTGGTGGAAAACAATCTCGAAGCCATCAATCTTATCAATGAATACGCCCCGGAACACTTTATTGTGGTTTCAAATGAGGAGGATTTTTTCGTTGAAAACATCCAAGACGCAGGCTCGGTGTTTATTAGCAGCTACACGCCCGAAAGTGCTGGCGATTATGCTTCCGGCACCAATCACACTCTGCCAACCAATGGCTTCGCAAAGCAGTACAGCGGGGTAAATCTTGACAGTTTTTTGAAGAGCATGACCTTTCAGAAAATTTCAGCAAAGGGAATCCAAAATATCGGCAAAGCGATAGAAATCTTGGCAGAAGCCGAAGGCTTACAGGCGCATAAAAATGCTGTGACTTTGCGGTTGGAGCGTTTAAAAAATAAAAGCGATGAATAAAGATTTTAATATAAAGAGCCTAATCCGACCAAACGTGGCGAAAATGCAGCCATACAGCTCGGCACGTGATGAATTCAAGGATTTTGATAGCGAAATGGTTTTTCTCGACGCCAATGAAAATCCATTCGAAACTGATGTAAACCGTTATCCCGACCCGCAACAGCGAAGGCTGAAAGAAATTTTTTCAAAACAAAAAAACATTCCCGCCAATCAAATATTATTGGGAAATGGTAGCGATGAAGTGCTCGACTTGATTTTCCGGGCGTTTTGCGAGCCTGCCAAGGACAATATAATCACCTTGCCGCCTACCTATGGAATGTACGGCGTTTTGGCAAATTTGAACGATATTGAAAACAGGGAAGTGGTTCTGAACGATGAATTTCAGCCGGATTTGGACGAAATTTCAAGAACGATGGATACACGTACAAAACTCTTTTTCATCTGCTCGCCCAACAATCCCACGGGAAATTTGATTTCTTTCGAAAAAATAACCCATCTTCTCAACAATTTCAAAGGTTTGGTAGTTATCGACGAAGCTTATATCGATTTTGCGCCGCAGGAAAGTTGGATTTCAAAATTGAACGAATTTCCAAATTTGATTATCACGCAAACCTTGTCAAAAGCATACGGCTTGGCGGGAATCCGTTTGGGGTTATGCTTTGCTTCCGCGGAAATAATTTCGGTTTTAAATAAAATCAAACCACCGTACAACATCAACAAACTCAGCCAACAAAGCGCAATTGACCAACTCCAAAAGGTTCAAAAATTAAATAAAGATATATCCTCGCTTAAAGCGAAAAAGGAGGTTTTGCTTAAAGTTTTGGTTGAAGTCAATTTTGTCAAAAAAATATACCCTACGGATGCCAATTTTATCCTTTTAAAGGTTGACAATGCCGAAAAACGATATGCTCAATTATTGGAAAAGGGCATTGTGGTTCGCAATAGAAGTTCGCAACCGCTTTGTGAAAATACGTTGCGGATAACGATTGGAACGCCTTCCGAAAACAAAAAATTAATAGCCACCCTAAAAGAATTGCAAAAATGAAAAAACGCGTATTGTTTATAGACCGCGATGGCACCATCATAAAAGAAACCGTGGACGAGCAGATTGATGCTTTTGATAAAATGATTTTTTATCCGAAAGTGTTTACTTATCTGGGAAAAATCGCAAAGGAACTCGATTTCGAATTGGTGATGATAACCAATCAAGACGGTTTGGGAAAGGATTCATTTCCCGAGAAAACCTTTTGGCCTGTACATAATTTCGTAATGAAATCCTTTGAAAATGAAGGGGTGCATTTCAGCGAAGTGTTGATAGACAGGACCTTTCCGCACGAAAAGGCGGATACACGCAAGCCTGGGATTGGCCTGCTGAAAAAATATTTTTCCGAAGAATACGATCTTGAAAATTCCTTTGTAATCGGCGATAGGTTGACCGATATGGAATTGGCCAAAAACCTGGGTTCCAAAGGAATTTTTATAAATGACGATACCAATTTGGGCACTTCCGAAATTTCATTAAAAGCTGAAGAACTTCAAAAATATATCGCTTTGAAAACCAACGATTGGCAGAAAATTTATGAGTTTTTAAAACTGAAGCAACGCGTTTCCGAAATCCATCGCAAAACAAACGAAACCGATATTTCCATAAAACTGAATTTGGACGGCACGGGAAAAAGCGCCATAAACACGGGAATTGCTTTTTTTAACCATATGTTGGACCAATTGGCGCGCCACGGGCAAATGGATTTGGCAATCACCGTAAAAGGCGATTTGGAAGTGGACGAACATCACACCATTGAGGATACCGCCATTGCCCTGGGCGAAGTTTTCAACCAAGTCCTCGGCGATAAATTGGGGATGGAGCGCTACGGCTTCTGTTTGCCGATGGACGACTGTTTGGCGCAGGTTGCCATTGACTTCGGCAGCAGAAATTGGCTAGTTTGGGATGCGGAATTTAAGCGTGAAATGATAGGAAAAATGCCCACGGAAATGTTTCAGCATTTCTTTAAAAGTTTTACCGATGGCGCCAAGGCAAACCTCAATATTAAAGCCGAAGGGACCAACGAACACCACAAAATTGAAGCAATTTTTAAGGCATTCGCAAAGGCAATAAAAATGGCGGTAAAGCGCGATGCGGAAAAAATGATTTTACCATCAACTAAAGGTCTACTTTAATGAAAATTGTAATAATTAATTATGGAGCTGGGAATATCCAAAGCATCAAATTTGCCATCAAAAGACTGGGTTTTGAAGCAATTTTGAGTGATGAGGAAGCTGAAATTCGAACTGCAGATAAAGTAATTTTCCCCGGCGTGGGCGAGGCGAGTAGCGCGATGCAAAAGTTAAGAGCAAGTGAGCTGGACAAAGTAATTCCCACTTTAAAACAGCCTGTTTTAGGGATTTGTTTGGGGATGCAGTTGCTCTGCAATTCCTCGGAAGAAGGAAATACTAAAGGCTTAGGCATTTTTGATGTGGATGTTGTGAAATTTTCAAACCGAGTAAAAGTGCCACAAATAGGTTGGAACCAGATTTCAAATTTAAAATCCGGCTTGTTTGAGGGTATTTCAGAAAACGAGTTTATGTATTTGGTGCATAGCTTTTATGCGCCTTTGTGTAAAGAAGCCATTGCAATTTCAGAATACGGAATTCAATATGCGTCGGCCTTACAAAAGGATAATTTTTACGGCGTACAATTCCACCCCGAAAAAAGCAGCACCGCAGGCGCGCAAATACTTAAAAACTTTATAAATCTAACATCTCACGTCTAACATCTCACGTCTAACATCTAATATCTAACATCTAATAATGAGAATAATACCAGCAATAGACATCATAGACGGCAAATGCGTCCGTCTTTCAAAGGGCGATTACAGCACCCAAAAAATCTATAACGAAGATCCGTTAGAAGTGGCCAAAAAGTTTGAGGCACACGGAATAAAATATTTACACTTGGTAGATTTGGACGGTGCGAAAAGTAAACACATTGTGAACCATAAGGTTTTAGAAGAAATCGCTATAAATACTTCTTTAAAAATTGATTTCGGTGGCGGGCTAAAAACCGATGAAGATTTGCGGATTGCCTTTGAATGTGTCGCAAACCAAATCACTGGCGGCAGTATTGCGGTGAAAAACCCTGAAATTTTCAAATCTTGGTTGGACAAATTCGGAAGCGAAAAAATAATTCTGGGTGCCGATGCAAAGGATGAAAAAGTAGCAATCAGCGGATGGACGGTGGATTCCGCTTTGGAATTGATTCCTTTTATACAGAAATATATTGAAGAAGGTATTAGCTACGTAATTTGTACAGACATCAGTAAAGATGGGATGTTACAGGGTCCATCCTTTGATTTATATAAAAAAATACTCGACGAATGTCAGTCTGTTAAATCGCTCCCGATAGCTATCGGAACGAAACCTAATGTAAACGAAATGAAACTAATTGCCTCGGGTGGAATTTCAACATTTGATGAACTTCCAAAACTAGCGGAAATTGGTTGTGAAGGCGTCATAATCGGAAAAGCTATTTATGAAAATAGAATTACATTGAAACAACTCGAAAACTATATTTCAAATGCTTTGTAAACGAATCATACCCTGTCTCGATATTAAAAACGGAAGAACCGTAAAAGGCATCAACTTCCTAAATCTGCGCGATGCCGGCGACCCTGTGGAACTGGCAAAATTCTATTCCGAAAACGGAGCTGACGAACTGGTTTTTCTGGATATTTCGGCAACCGAGGAGCGCAGAAAAACCCTGGCAGAATTGGTTTTAAAAGTCGCAGCGACCATTAATATACCGTTTACCGTTGGAGGCGGGATTTCTTCTGTGGAAGATGTGGAAACACTATTGAATAACGGGGCTGACAAGGTTTCAATAAATTCTTCAGCAGTAAAAAATCCGCAATTGATCAATGATTTGGCTTCAAGATTTGGCTCGCAGTGTATCGTGGTGGCCATTGATGCGAAACAGATTGACGGCCATTGGAAAGTGCATTTGGTAGGAGGGAAGGTGCCTACCGAGCTCGATTTGTTTGCGTGGGCAAAAGAAGTGGAACAGCGCGGGGCGGGTGAGATTCTCTTTACCTCCATGGACCACGACGGCACCAAAAACGGTTTTGCGAACAAAGCTTTGGCCAAACTTTCAACCGAACTCAATATTCCGATAATAGCTTCGGGAGGTGCGGGAACAATCCAACATTTTTCGGATGCCTTTATTGAAGGGAAAGCCGATGCGGCCTTGGCTGCCAGTGTATTTCACTTTAAGGAAATAGCTGTGGATGATTTAAAAAAAGAATTGAAAATTCAGGGCGTACCTGTTAGACTTTAACGATATGAAAATAGATTTTAAAAAATACAACGATGGTCTTGTACCAGCGATAATTCAAGACGTTTTAACAAGCAAAGTGCTGATGCTGGGCTATATGAATGAGGAAGCATTTCTGAAAACCAATCAATCAAAGCAGGTTACTTTTTTCAGCAGAAGCAAACAGCGGCTTTGGACCAAAGGGGAGGAGAGCGGGAATTTTCTAAATCTGGTTTCAATTGCGGTAGAGTGCGATAACGATGCGCTGTTGATAAAAGTGAATCCCACGGGACCCGTTTGCCATAAAGGAACCGATACTTGTTGGGCAGAAGAAAATGTTCCTGATTTTGGATTTCTTACAAACTTGGAAAAAATCATTCAAAATAGAAGGGACAATCCTGAAAACGAGGCGTCTTATATTTCTTCTCTTTTCAAAAAAGGCATCAATAAAATTGCCCAAAAAGTAGGCGAGGAGGCCGTAGAAGTGGTTATTGAGGCCAAGGACAACAACGACGACCTCTTCCTAAACGAAAGTGCAGACCTGCTTTTTCATTATTTGATTTTACTTCAGGCAAAGGGCTTCACGCTTTGGGATATAGATAAAATACTTCGGCAGCGCCATAATTCGAAATAGTTTTTATACTTTTTCCCTACCTTTAAAAACACAATTTGCTTCCCTATGGCCGCCAAAAGAAGAAAAAAACCGAAACCCACCAAAATTCAACCGAAAAGAGCCCGAAATCTATCTCCGGGAACCGTCGCCTATACGGGAAAGAAAACCACCACGGTTACAGAATTGGACATCATAGATTATTCCAAGGAACACTACCAACGGTTTGAAACCAATAACATACAGGAGGCTTTTAATTATGAGGATTCCACAAATATTACGTGGATAAACGTGAACGGATTGAGCAATACGGATGATATTGTGACGCTGGGAACCCATTTTGAGCTCCATCCGCTTATACAGGAAGATATTGTGAGCACCTATCAACGCCCCAAGATTGATGAGTACGAGGAATACTTGTTTATCGTATTTAAAATGTTGCACTATGATAATGAACAGTTAACCACCGAGCATATCAGTTTGGTAATGGGCAAGGATTACGTGCTTACTTTCCAGGAAGCTGAAGGTGACGTGTTTGGCGATTTAAGGGAACGATTGGAGCACGGAAAGGGAAGGGTTCGCGGGTTGGGCTCTGATTACCTAATGTTTGCCATTATGGATGCGGTGGTGGACAACTACTTCACCGTTATTGAATTTTTGAGCAATAAGGTAGAAATCCTTGAGGATAAACTTTTTGACGACAAGGACGATGAAAACATAACCGAGGAGATCCAAGAACTAAAAAAGGAAATCTTAAAAATCCGAAAGGCGGTCATTCCCTTGCGGGAGGTTATAAACCGATTGGAAAAAATAGACACCACCTTGATTGAGGAACGCACTAACAAATACATCCGCGATTTGTACGATCATATAATTCAGGTAAACGAAAGTGTTGAAATCTACCGCGATATGATCTGGGGCTTGATGGATATGTATATGACCACCATCAGCAACAAAATGAACGAGGTGATGAAGGTATTGACAATTATGGCCTCCATTTTCATTCCGCTTACCTTTATGGCGGGTATCTACGGGATGAATTTTGACCATATGCCCGAGCTTCATTTTCGGTATGGATATTACTACCTATGGGGCGCCATGATCCTCGTGTTCCTGGGCTTGCTATGGTACTTCAAAAGGAAGAAATGGTTGTAGTATATTTTTTTTATAACTGAATCATCTACTTTCAAAGCGAAATTTTATCAAGCCGACTATTTCTCCATTTTTAGTTTTAAGTTAATCGTTTTTAATGACTTATGTCATAAAACCAAATCTTTGGTTTCACTACATTTATGGATATAAATTCATAGCGATACCTTATGAAACTACCTGCACTGTTAATTTTTAGCCTTTTGCTGTTTGGCTGTAAAACTGAAAAAAAGGCAGAAGGTGCCTTTGAAACAGATGTACCTGAACGCGGCGAACTTAGTTTGGATTCCAAGATTTTTCTTGGGAATAGATTGTTTTCCGAAAAGACCTGTATTACCTGCCACGATGTTTATTCCGTAAAAAAAGGGCCTTCCGTCAAGAAGATTATGGCCGTTTACAAAGCAAAAGATGGTGATATTGTTGCGTTTTTAAAAGGAAATGCCAAGCCCATAGTTGATACCACGGCCAGCCAAATAGCAATCATGCAAGAAAACATAGACGGTTTTTTGAAAAAGATTACTGACGAAGAACTGGATGCCATTGCCACTTATATGATGCATGTGGATGAATTGAATCCGGATTGATTTGGTTTGTTATAAATACAAACGCATTGTGGATATGAGGAAAGCTTTGTATAGATATGACGATAAAAAGAATTGGTTTTTGAAATCTTTATGGGTTAGAATATAAATCACGAAAATACAGACTGGTTTTCTCTAAATGGGTTTAAAAAGTGACTATTCAGTATCGAGAATCGGCTTCAAAACCTCCCAAACATTCCCCGCCACAATCTTATGTCCTTCGGCGGTAGGGTGTATTCCATCGCTTTGGTTTAATTCCTTAACCCCGCCCACATCTTTTAAAATGAAAGGAATAAACGCCAAATCATTTTTTGCGGCCAAGTCTGTAAAAATGGCTTTAAACTGCGAGGTGTATTCCTGCCCCATATTGGGCGGCAGTTGCATTCCGGCCAAAACGATTTTTGTATCGGGACTCTTCGTTCTTACGGCATCTATAATTGCCTGCAGGTTTGCCTTGGTCTCTGAAATGGGCACTCCGCGCAACCCGTCGTTTGCGCCTAGTTCCAAAACGAAAACATCAATATCTTGGTTGAGGATCCAGTCGATCCTGCTTTTGCCGCCAGCCGTGGTTTCGCCGCTGACGCCCGAATTTACGACTTCATAGTTCAATCCCAGCGAATCTATTTTCTGCTGGATAATTCCGGGAAAGGCATCGTTAGTGTCGTCAAGACCGTAACCCGCGGTAATACTATCCCCAAAAAACAGGATGGTTTTGGTAGAAGTAGTTTCCGGAGCTTCCGTTTCCGTAGCGCTAGTTTCGCCGGTGTCTTCGGCGGGTTTTGATTTTGCGTTATTTCCACAGCCAACTGCTACAAAAATCAGTAAGAAATAACAAAACTTTAAGATGTTTCGATAAGGGGAAAGTGTACTATTTAAAAGGCTTTGTGTAGTTTTGGACTTCGGCATATTATGGCGGATTATTATAAAAAATTAAATGACAAAGATATTAAAGATTAACGGGCTGGAGAAGACTTATAAAAGCGGTTCTAAGGAATTGACGGTACTTCGCGATATTTCTCTTGAAATAGAAAAGGGGCAAACCTTTTCCATCGTCGGGCCGTCTGGAAGCGGGAAGACTACTCTTTTGGGGCTGGCCGCAGGATTGGACACGCCCAATGCAGGGACGGTGGAATTATGTGGCCACGACTTAAACACTCTTAACGAAGACCAACGCGCCCAATTGCGAAATGAGAAAGTAGGCTTTATATTTCAGGATTTTCAGTTGCTACCAACCTTAACGGCTCTTGAAAACGTAAGCGTGCCTTTAGAACTGCAAAGCGCCAAAAATGCTGTGGACAGGGCAAAAGAACTTTTGGAAAAAGTGGGCTTGGCAGACCGTATGCACCATTACCCCTCGCAATTATCCGGAGGTGAACAGCAGCGGGTAGCCGTGGCAAGAGCATTTTCCAACGGTCCTTCTATTTTATTTGCAGATGAACCCACGGGCAATCTCGATGAAGAAACCGGCGAAAAGGTAATCCAGTTGCTATTTGACCTCAATGAACAGGCGGGGACCACGTTGGTGATTATTACCCACGACCTGGATTTGGCCGCGCGGACCCAGCGAATATTACGATTGAAGGGCGGTAAGGTTCTAACATATGAAACCACGGCAGCAATTTGAAACAATCCAATTTAAAATCGAATATTAACGCTGCTTGGCTCCTTAAAATGGCGTGGCGCGATGCCAAGGCCAGCCGGGCACGGTTACTGCTGTTTATGGCCTCCATTATTCTGGGGATTGCCGCCGTGGTTTCCATACAGCTATTTAGCCAAACCCTTACCGATAATATCCAACGGCAATCAAAATCGTTGATGGGGGCCGATTTTCGCATAGATATCAACGAGCTTCCGTCGGAACGTGCGCAGGCAATTATTGATTCCTTAAAGCCGGATGCTTCGGAGGTAAGTTTCGTTTCCATGGTGGCCTTCCCAAAAAATAACGGTACCAAATTGGTGCGCGTTCGTGGGCTGCAAGGTGATTTTCCGTTCTACGGCAAACTTGAAACAGAGCCCATTACGGCTGCTACTTCCTATCAAACTTTAGGAGGAGCTTTGGTGGATGCTACCCTAATGTTGCAGTACAATCTACAAGTGGGCGATTCAGTAAAAGTGGGCGAAATTTCCCTTCCCATAACTGGCTCCTTGATAGCCATTCCCGGCAATACCGCAGTTTCGAGCTCGGTGGCGCCTTTGGTGATCATTCCATTCCGCTTTATTGAAGACACCGAATTGTTACAATTTGGAAGTCGAAAACGATACGAATACTTCTATAACCAACCCGATGCGAATTTGGCGGCTTTGGAAGAACGCCTGCAACCCATGCTGGAAGCGGAAAATGCCGATCTGGACACCCACACCAGCACCAGCAGCAGATTGGGAAGACGGTATGAAAATGTGGGCTCCTTCCTAAACCTCACCGCATTTATCGCACTTTTATTGGGCTGTGTGGGCATTGCCAGCTCGGTTAATATCTATATCAAAGAAAAAATCAAGGCCATTGCCGTCCTAAAATGTTTGGGTGCCTCCAGGAAACAAAGTTTTTTGATTTTCTTAATTCAGATTGCTGGTATTGGGATTTTGGGCGGACTAATAGGTACCGCAATAGGGGTGGGGCTTCAGGAACTTTTCCCCATGGTATTAAAGGAGTTTTTGCCTTTCGATTTAACCATAAGCATTACTCTCCAACCTTTAATAATGGGCGTGCTTCTGGGCTTGGTGATGTCTGTTTTATTCGCCTTGCTACCGTTGTTGCGCACTTGGTACGTTTCCCCATTGGAAGTACTTCGGGTGAGTGGCGATAACTCAAAGAAATCGGCTTGTGCTAGCTATGTTGCCATCGCTGTGATCGTCTTGTTTTTATACGCCTTTTCCTATTGGCTGCTCCGGGATTGGTTGTTTGCATTGGCTTTTATCGGCGGGGTATTGGCAACCTTCGGCATACTATCGGGGATTGCGATAGGCACTATGAAACTGTTAAAAACCTACTTCCCCAGAGGCGCGGGATTTACCACTCGGCAGAGTCTTTTGAATTTATTCAGGCCAAACAACCAAACCATTGTACTGCTGGTGGCCATAGGACTGGGGACGTTTTTGATCAGTACGCTGTACTTTACAAAGGATATTTTACTGGATAAGGCCGAAATAGGCCAAAGTTCCGAAAGCGCAAACCTGATAACCCTGGACGTGCAACCAGACCAAGTGGAGGCGGTGGCTAATACGTTTAAAGCCAACGACCTGCCCGTATTGGACAATATTCCGCTGGTAACGATGCGGATGCACAGCATAAAAAATAAATTGGTAAACACCTTACGCACCGATACTACCACCCAGATAAAAGGCTGGGTATTGAGCCACGAGTTTAGGACTACCTACCGGGCCAATTTGATCAATTCCGAGGAAATTGTAAAAGGGGAGTGGGTAGGCTCGCAACCGGCGGGCGAGATCGTGCCCGTGTCCGTCTCCGAAAATCTTGCCGAAGATGCGATGGTAACGGTCGGTGATTCCATAGTGTTTAACGTGCAGGGCGTCCTGATGCCGACCGTGGTGAAAAGCATCCGTAAAGTGGATTGGGCAAACCTGCAACCCAATTTTACGGTTTTATTTCCCAGCGGCGTTTTGGAAAACGCGCCCCAATTTAATGTCTTGACCACCTACGCGCCCACCGAAGCCAGCTCGGCCCGGCTGCAAGGGGCCCTGGTAACCAAATTCCCAAATGTGTCCGTTATCGACTTACGGCAGATGTACACCGTAGTGGAGGATATCCTGAACAAGGTTTCTTGGATTATCAATTTTATGGCATTTTTCAGCATCCTTACCGGGATTATTGTTTTGATTGGTTCCGTGCGTACCAGCAAATATCAGCGAATAAAGGAAAGTGTGTTGCTAAGAACGCTGGGCGCAAAAAACAAACAGATACTCACCATTACCGCTTTGGAATATCTATTTCTGGGAATTTTGGGTAGCCTCTTGGGTATCCTATTGGCACTCATAAGCAGTTTGCTTTTGGCAATATTTGTATTTGAGGAACCCTTTGCGCCATCGCTTATTCCGTTTCTTGTCTTCTTACCCGGAATTTCCCTTTTGGTATTGGGAATTGGATTGAGCAATATTCGGGAAGTTTTAAGTAGCTCGCCACTGGAGGTGCTACGGAAGAGTTAGGCGTGGGGCGGTAGTTTGTTATCTGATTCCTGTTCTGTGTTCTGTGTTTTGTGTTCTCTTTCTTCTTTTCCTATAACCTTGGATAAACTTCGGAAAAATGCGTGATTTATTGATTATTTTTTATTAAACAAGGCATTACTAAAAAATAATAATCATTTTTTCTGCGAATAAACATCAAACCTGCAATTATTTAGCTCCAATTAGCAACCCGACATTTCCCTATTTTTTAAAAGATTTGTTCGACATGGTTCGAGTGTTGTTCGAGTGTTGTTCGGGTTTTGTTCGGAAAAATGGGGTATTCTTCGAACGAGCTTCGAACAAGTATTGTATGAGGCTCGAATAACGGCATAATAACAACGAAGCCAAATTTCTTTTTCTAAATAATTATTTATATATAAGTTCTGATATATAAATATCTGTTTATTAAATATATACATCTATTTTAAATAATGAAACAATTACCAAAGTAGTTCGTCCTATAAATAGATTTACCATCCAAATAATGCAATATGACAATTTTAGTAGTAGGAGCAAGTGGTGCCACGGGCAGTAAATTAGTGGAACAACTTTTAATGCTAAACCACAGGGTGAAAATAATTGTACGATCTCCCGAAAAACTTCCTGACGCTTGGAAAACGAATGATAATCTTCAAATAATAACTGCCAGTGTTTTGGATTTAACTGATGCCGAAATCCGCGAAATAGTAAAGGATTGTGATGCCGTGGCGTCTTGTCTTGGCCACAATCTATCCTGGAAAGGTATTTATGGCCAACCTAGAAAATTGGTAACGGATGCTACGCGAAGGTTCTGCGATGCCATAAAATACAATAAACCGCAACGGGCAGTGAAATTTGTTTTGATGAACACCACGGGAAACCGCAATCGAGATTTAGACGAACGTATTTCCTTAGCCCAAAAATGTGTTATTGGGTTGCTTCGCTTGTTGCTGCCGCCGCATGTTGACAACGAAAAAGCGGCGGATTATTTGCGTATAGAAATTGGGCAAGACAATCCCTATGTTGAATGGACTGCAGTACGGCCCGATGGTTTGATAAATGAGGAAATGGTAACGGATTATACGATTTATCCTTCTCCAACAAGAAGCGCCATTTTTAATGCTGGCAAAGTAAGCCGAATAAACGTAGCCCATTTTATGGCCCGGTTAATCGATGATGCCGATTTATGGGCTAAATGGAAAGGACAGATGCCGGTAATTTATAGTGCAGCTGCGCATTAAACCGATATCTTTGGGTAGGAAAGCGTACCAAAGAAGTAGCTTGGTTAATCTAGAAAAATCACATGCTTTATTATTAAAACGAATACTTTGGTTGTAACAGATTTAGTGCTACTTTCAGTAGTAACTGTGAAAATTCTAACGGGACATCAAAGCTTTTTTGAAATTACACACGCTCCGGGATACTTTTCAGAAAAACTCTATTTCTTCTTAAAAGGAGCTTCCTTCACATCCTCCGATTCGCCATAACCAGCAGGATCATTGGATTCCGGTACTTTTTTGGGATCTTCCTTATTAGGCTTCTTTATAGCTTCGGGCTTGGAATTTGGTTCCTTGGGACTGTCCTGCTTTTCTATGTTCTGTTCGTTTTTCTTTTTTGGGTCCAACATTGGGGTTTTCTTTTCCATAATAGTACTTTTTAGTTGACTTTATAGTGAGATTAATTGTTATTCCTCTTCCTGCTTATTCTTTTTTGTGCCTTTTCCATCCGTTTGCGACTTTGGATTTAAGTTATCGTCCTTTGCGATTCCTTTTGCGTGGGGAATGGGGTGTTTGCCTTGTTTGTCTTCAAAGTTTGGTGTTTTCATAACATTTTAATTTTTAAGTGAATTAATGCTGTTTTAGCATTGCTGATGTAAACTATTAAATTACTGGCTATTTACCATGCTTGCTAACATTATTTAACAATGAATTCCCTTTTAAAAGTTAAAAATACTTGGCAAATGATGCAATATCGTGAAGTTTAGAAGCGCTAGACGTGGATGGTTAAGTTTTAAAATTTGAGGGTGAGAATTTTACAATTTCCAAAATATACCCAAAACCTTGAAAAATGTAACGCCCATAAATCGTGTATTTAAAATATTCCTTACTAAATTCCCGAATACTTAACTTATGCGAATAACAATAAAGCAACAAAGAGGCCAGTTTTTTGGATAAAAGCGAACAATATTGCCCTAAGGGACGATAGCTGCTTTTGTGTAAGAATTCACAGAAAATGCATTATCCGTATATGTTATTATATGTTTTATAATTTATATTATGTAAAATAGAATATTTGGAAACCCACCTATACCTCAATTAGATATATAAACTTTATAGTGAAATTGTAGCATCCACTATTGCTTAAAAAAGCAATTAAAACTGGAGCTCCAAACCCGGAAGATATTATTAACCCAGACTAAGTTTTGTTTTGCTGGCTGAACCGTAAAATCATTCTCTTTTTAGATTTTTTTCAGAAGCTTTATCTCAACCTTTTACATCATACACAAAGGCACGGTATTTAAGAAGTGCAACAAAGAAAGCCCCTCCCAGGGCATTGCCCAATAGCGCCAATGATATAAAGGAAAGATATTCTACTAAAATAATTTTTGGTGAACTTATGAGTCCGGAAAATACTTCCACATTGCCGACAATACTGTGGTGAAGGCCTGTAAATGCAAGTACGGCGGTGATTATATAAATAATCAATATACGGCTTAAAGTATCTTTGGAAGCAGCTACCAGCCAAGATAGCAGCCCCATCAACCAGCCTGCAAGAATGGCGCTCACAAAAATTACACTGCCGTGATAATCGGTAACGTGGACGGCTATTTTTTCTATGGTTTTTAAATCAAAGATTCCCAATTGGGGTCCAAACCAAACCAATAAAAAGGCAATTAAATAACCCCCTATCAAGTTTCCTAAAATAACCAATCCCCAAAGCCGCAATAAACTGGCAAGACTTCGCTTTTTATTGAGAACCGGAAGTGTAAGTAGCGAAGTTTGTTCCGTAAAGAGAATGGATTGACCGAGGATAATCATTATAAATCCAATGGGGTAAACCAGTGACAGACTTTTAATGATGGTGTCTTCGGAAACCTTGCCCTCCAGAAAAAAGTATAAGGTACAAATCAGTAAATAGCTGAACCCTATCTCAAGACCGGCAGTAAGGGAACTCAACAAAATACTCACTGGACTTTTATCATAAGTCTCCTGCCCTTCAATAATCTGCTGTTTCAGAATCTCTCCGTGCGATTTTGCAGTGTCGGCCTCAGATGCCTTGGAATTTTTCAATTCGTCATCAATATTCTGCTGCTCCTGGGTCTTCTCGTTTTTTTCCTTTGACATAGGGTATGTTCATAAAAAAGGTTTCGATTTCCGAAGATATAATTATTTACAAAATCAGAAAACGAAACCCGTATATTATTGAAAAGTACGCTTATTTGCGTATCATTTCCTCTAAATGCTGCCGGTTGGTGGATTTTCCGTAGATTTTCTGCTCGGGATCCATAATATGGGTGTCCTCCAAGCCTCCTACATATACGGCATCAAAACCGATATCCTCAATTAGTTGCTGGGTAACCCTTTTACTGTCGGCGTCCTGGGCGGCAAAGGGGATCGCCAATTTATCGGTGTTCCGAAAGGCGCGCTCCTTTAAATGCTCGGCATAAATAGTATTGAACGCCTTTGCGGTCTTGGCGGTTCCGAATTTCATTGCGGTATATTCAGAGGCATTTCGGTTGCTGTCACGAACTTCCTGCGCCATCTCGCCATCGCGTTCGGGATATGGATTGGAAGCATCAATAATTACCTTATTGCCGTATTCCCCGGCATAGAGTTCAGATAATTTATCTATTGCCTTGAACGGAACTGCCAACAGATACACATCGGCGTTAGCCTCCCAGGCTTCGTCCAGACTTACTGCCTTAGACTTCCCTCCTGCTTCTTTTACCAATTGGTTCAATTTTTCGGGATGACGGGAAGTAAACAATACTTCGTGGCCCGCTTTGGCCCAATGTTTTCCAAGGTTTCCACCAATGTTTCCACTTCCTATTACTCCTATTTTCATAATTTTTTATTTTATGTTTATTCTTCTTCTGAATTAATTTTTTTCATGGTTTCAGAAATCTTCTTCTTTTCAGACTTTGATTTCATCTCAGCATCCTTCTCCACTTTCAATTCGCCATCTCCCTTAATTTTAAGGTCTTCCTCTGGCTGCAGTTTTCCAAAATTGGATGATTTTCGATATTCATCCTGAAAATCGGCATGTTTCTTTTTATCACTCATAATCAATTTTTTTTATTGGTTTTTATTCTGAAAATTTCCGTTGAAGGCAAATTCGCCCTGCTCCTTTCGTTGCCTCATTTGCTTTAGTTCCTTTTTCTTTAGATCGTCTGGCAAGCCGTCGGGGTCGCCACCAAAATAACCAAAGGCCACCGCGGTTGCCACGTGGTAATCGTCGGTAAAATTGAATTCTTTCTGCGCCTTTTTAAACTGTACCCCAGCCATTTGGTGTACCGCTATCCCCATACTGTTGGCCTGATGTATTACGTTGCCCATAAACAAGCCCAAGTCGTGCAAAGCGTGAAAATTTTCCTTGTCGCTTTTTTCCATTGTTTTTTTAAAGGCGTTTATCCACAACACTTGTGAATTGCCTGCCCAAGACTGGTTAAATTCATCCAGACAATCAAAAATGCGGTCGTACATTTTTGTGCCCTTTATTCCCCAAATTACCCGCCAAGGCTGAATGTTTGACGCGCTTGGCGCCCATCGGCCGGCTTCCAACAATTTTTTGACTTCTGCTTCCGTAATCGGTTTTGACGAAAACATTCTGGGACTCCATCTGTTTTTTATACTGTCGAGAACCGGATGGTCCACAGGTGTTATTTTGTTTACTGTAACTGGGTTTTCCATTTTTTTCTTTTAAATGTAACCGCTTTCCTTTGGCATAAAAAGTTTTTAAAAAAGATTTAACGCTCTGTTTCAGTATTAACATTTTCATATCATAATTCAACCTTAATTGCTGTTATTTTTGTTCAAAATTTAATTAATGATCGTCTGGGGAATTTTTATCGCATTTATTATTTTATTCTTAGCGTTGGATTTAGGTGTGTTTAACCGAACTCCACATGTTATCAAAACCAAGGAGGCTGCCATTTGGACTACTGTTTGGGTAACCTTGGCCCTCGGTTTTTCGGGAGTTATTTATTGGCTCTTTAAGGATGGGTTGGTAGAAAATCCTACCAATTTGGCGCCCGATGTGGCCGTTCTTATATATATTACCGGCTATCTGATAGAACTTTCCTTGAGTATTGATAATGTTTTTGTGATTGCAGTAATCTTTTCCTCCTTCGCCATTCCCCAGAAATACCAGCACGAAGTTTTATTCTATGGAATTTTGGGAGCAATTGTCTTTAGGGCGCTGATGATCTTTTTCGGGGTAGCGCTTATCAATAAATTTGATTGGATAATTTATGTTTTTGGGGCATTTTTATTATTCACTGCCTTTCGAATGTTGACCCACAAGGAATCTGAATTTGATCCCAAGAAATCCAAGATGTTTCGCTTTATGAAAAAGCTTTTCCCGGTAAGCTATAAAATGGACGGCGATAAATTTTTTATAAAACGCATGGGTGTTAAAGCGGCTACTCCACTATTTGTAGCGTTAATTATAATTGAACTGACCGATATTCTCTTCGCTTTGGACAGTATTCCTGCTATTCTTGCTATAACGGCAGATCCTTTTATTGTATTCAGTTCAAATATTTTAGCGATTTTGGGACTTCGGTCTATGTATTTTCTTATTTCCAGAATGCTCACAAAGTTTCGATATATCAATTATAGTTTAGTTGTTATCCTGGCCTTTGTGGGAGTGAAAATGATCCTGTCCCACAATATTGAAATTCCAGAATGGCTCTCGCTGGGCGTAATAGGGGTTTCACTGGCTGCCGGGATTATTGCTTCCGTAATGATTCCTGACCCCAACCCAGCGGTGGTAGAGGAAGATTAATTTCACAAAATCCTATTAAAATGTTTGGATTGGTTTTTTGCTATTGTATCTTTAAATCTATAATCAAAACCGAAAAATATGAATATCAATTTCGAGTATCACGAGGTGGCAGCGAGCCCACGATTGGAAGCTTTTGTAGCTGAAAAATTAAATAAACTTGAAAATAAATATGACTCAATAGTAGGGGCCGATGCATACTTTAAAAAGGAGAATACATCCAATCCAGAAATAGGAAAAATTTGTAGCGTGCGCTTAAGCATGCCCGGACCTACCATATTTGCGGAAACATCTACCGCATCATTTGAGGCTTCCGTTGCTAAAGTTATTACCGAGCTTCGCTCACAACTTCAGAAACGAAAGGAAAAAATGAAAACACATTAATCATGAAAGAAATGGGAGTAATAGCAAGAGACGAAAGACAGTTAACACTTATATATAGCAGCAATACCCGCGTGGGCACGCACACGCTAAGCTATTTAACGGGAATTGATGAAAAATATCTGGCTATCGACCTGGCCAAGACTAAGGTATCTGATACCCAATGGGCCGAAATAGCCGATGCCCTTGGGGTTGGAATTGGAGATCTGGTAGATAAACGCCAAATGGACATTGAGGTAGAAAGTACCGCAGAATTTGATTCCAACGACTGGCTTAAAATTATTCAGAATAATGATTCCGTAATATCAAAGCCTATTGCCATAAAGGGCAATCGAACCAAGCAGATCGACAATCCCCCAGAGATTATGGAGTTTTTTGAAGTAGATTCTGCAGGACTTGAGCAGAGCCCATCAAACGATACCCCGCCAGATATAGAACGCACTACGGGTAACGAAAACTTTATTGAAAAAGAAAAGTAATTATTCCTTAGCCACGGTTTCCAATGGCTGAATAGTAGGTTTTACCTGCTTATAAACTTCCATTTGGGGCCGGGTTAAAATATCATTCATTTCAGCGGTTTCCTGCTTTTGCAGTCCATATAGGAGGTCGAGTTTTTCCTTTCCGGAAATTTCGGCCTCAATTTTATAGCGGCGAATAAGGAATTCCTCCACCTTTCGTTGAAAAAGCAATTCCTGCTTTTCGGTCAGCGATAGTTCTAAATCGTAGCTATTGGTAATTTCCAGTGCTTCCTTTTCAGCCTGTTCATTTGATTTTTGGAAAAACGGATCTTGCGAGAATGCTGATATACTTAATAACAGCATAATAAGGGTTGTTAATTTTTTCATGGGTTCAGTTTGAATTATTTTCAATTAAAATAATAAAAAAATAATCCAGCCCCAATTACTTTAACGCTCTTTAACGGCCTGTGGATGGTAGCTTAACAAACTTTTTCCCGATATTTTAAATTATTGGGAAGCTGAAGTCTTTTGTTGAATAAGCAAAATAGCATCATCTACATTGCGTAGCTTCTCCATGTCCTCATTTTTAAACTCTATATTGAAAACATCCTCAATATCCAAAATTATATCAACTAGATGTGCCGAATTTATATTCAACTCACGGGTTAAATCACTTTCCCGGTTAATCTCATTGGCCGAAACATCATCGGGCAAATATGTTATTATGATGGGTTCAAGAAGTGCGAAAATTTCTTCCGAATTCATGGGTCTTAAATTTTTTTAAAGATAACACATGCGTTCACATCACCAAAACCAAAGCTGGCCTTGACAATGGTTTGTAACGAAGTTTTTTGCATTTTCAACGAAATTTTTTCCGAAGAGATCAAAGAAGCTATTTTTGGGTGCAGATTTTCACGATTCACATTCGGAAAAACAAAGCCTTCATGCAACTGGAGAATTGCCGAAACAATCTCAACACTGCCACTTGCCGATAAACAATGGCCCGTCATTCCCTTGAGGGAATTTATATAAGGAAAATCCTTCCCCTTTCGGCCTAGGGCGTGGGTCCAATTCTCAATTTCATCGGGATCTTTTATGGTAGCGGTAAGATGGCCATTTATATAATCAATTTCTGAGGCGGCTGTATTGGAAACTTTCAGAGCATCCTTTATGCATTTCTGGATTGCGGAACTGTTGGGGGCCGTCATACTGCCACCATTTCTCTGTCCCCCGTTGTTTATTGCCCCTCCAAGTATCTCGGCATAGATGGTGGCACCACGTTCCTGCGCACTTTCCAAGGACTCCAAAACAAAGGCCCCGGCGCCGCTGCCTGGCACAAAGCCGCTGGCATCTGCACTCATTGGGCCAGCAACTTCATTGGGCGCATCGTTATATTTATAGGTGGTAACTTTCATGGCATCAAAACCACCCCAAATATACGGGCCCGAATCGCTAGTACTGCCACAAAGCATATACTTGGCCTTGCCCGCGGCAATATGCTCATAGCCCATTAGCAACGCCTCTGTCCCTGTCGCACAGGCCGAAGAGTTGGCAGTGACCATATTTCCGGCTCCAATTAATCCGCCAAGATAGGCGCTTACCCCGCTCGTCATTGTTTGTACTACCGATGTACTCCCCAATCTACGCACATTACCGTCATCTATTTTATGGATTGCCTCCCGGAATTTATCCACTCCACTAATACCGGTGCCGAAAATTATCCCCAGATCCCAAAGTGCCTCTTCCTCGGGCAAGGCCGGTTTGATTCCGGCATCCTTAAGAGCATCCATCCCCGCAATAACCCCGTATAAAATACCGCTGCTGTTAAAATTACGCAGTTGAAGGTCTGTAAGGTATTCGCGTTTTTTTTCTTCGGAAATTTTCGGGGCTGCACCCAATTGGCAGGAAAAGTTAAGATCGCGCAACTCCGGCAAAAACTCAATGCCGGAAATGCCTTTCTTAATGGCATCCGAAAATGCCGAAATACCCACCCCATTAGGCGCAACAATTCCGAGTCCGGTAATTACAACGCGTTTTTTCATATTAAATCCTTATTCACAATCATTCCGCTTATCGTGCCTTTGGCTACTATTTCGTCTTTGCTATTAACCATCTTTACCTTGCATTTCAGTTTATTGAACCGAAAGTATATTTTTTCTGAAATTACCGCTACTTTTTCACCGGGAAAAACCGGACAATGAAAATCAATTTCGGTACTGCTTAGGGCAACGTTTATTTTTTCTAAAGAAATTTCATCCCTTAAAAGATAAATCCCAAAACAAACCAACCCAATTTGTGCCATACATTCCGTTAAAATGACGCCCGGGGTTATGGGATTGTTCTTGAAATGGCCTTTATAAAAATATAAATCCGTGCTAAAAATATAGGTTCCGACAATGCTCTCTTCTGAAACCGAAAGCAATTCATCTACGAACAGAAAAGGTTCGGTATATGGAAGCTTGTCTATAATTTTGGTGTAATCCATTGGCTTTATTTTATCTCAAACTTTCACCCCCATCCACTTTCAGAATGCTGCCATTTATCCAATCGGCTTCATTTCTGCAGAGCAAATAGACCGCATTCGCCACATCTTCGGGTGTGGTAAGTCTGTTTTGCGGATTGCGAAGCCTGGCCATTTCAGCTAACTTTTCACTCTCCGGAATAGCTAAAAATGAATCAGTTTCGGTAGTTCCCGCTTGAATGCAATTGGTTGTGATATTTAAGGGTGCCAACTCAATTGCCATATTTCGCATCAATGCTTCCAAAATCGATTTTGCTGCAGAAACCGCCGCATATCCTGGCCAGACCCTAGAATTGCCTTCACTGGTAAAGGCAATATTTCGCCCCGCTGAAGCAAAAACATCATGGGCGATCAATGTCTGGGTCCATTCATACCAACTGGTTGCCATGGCGTGAATGGTAATATCAAAATCTTGTTTGGTCAATATGTCTTCTCCTTCAGAGGCGTACATCTTTTTTAAACTTCCCTTTGCAATGCTGTGGAGTAACAATTTGACGCTTTGTTTGGGAAGTTCCATTATGATTTCGTCTCTAACGTTTTCTTTTAAGGCATCCTTATTGAAGGTTTTTACGGTCACGCCAAAAGATTGCATCTGTTTTACAGTTGCCTCAAAACTTTCTAAATTGCTTTTCCGGTCGCGATGTACTATGCAGATATTCATTCCCTCGGAAGCGAGTTTTTTTGCTGTGGCAAGGCCCAAGCCACTACTGCCTCCAAGTATCAATGCCCATTGGTTCTTAAATTCTGCCATCATTAAAATTTCAATAATACCCGCTGTGCCGAAAATCCGGGGCCGAAGCTCAGCATCAGCCCCAAGTCGCCCTCGCCTGGATTTTGGTCCATAAACCGCTCGAGTACATATAATACGGTTGCGCTGCTCATATTACCGTACAATTTAAGTACTTCCTTTGTATCGTCTATATTTTTGCCGAGACTTCCGAACAGATCTTCAACGGTTTCCACTATTTTCCTGCCTCCCGGATGAAATATTAAATGGTCGATGTCCTCTATTTTCAGGTTATTCTTCGCTAAAAACGGATGTATGATTGCTGGAAAATGCTCCGCAATTTTTTCGGGAACAGATTTATCGAGTATCATCTGTAGCCCAGTATTTACCAATTTAAAACCCATCATATTTGTAGCGTCATAAAAATGGTACATTTCCTCTGCTAGGATTTCGGGGCCGTTGTCTTCTTCATTTGAAGACATTAAAACGCAGGCGGCACCATCACCAAAAATAGCGGCACTCACAATATTCACCATAGAAAAATCCTCTAGTTGAAAGGTGGCTGTGGGAGCTTCCAAAGCAATTACCGCAGCTCGCTTGCCGGGATTGGCCTTTAAAAAATTATTGGCGTAAATAATTCCCGAAATCCCAGCCGCACAGCCCATTTCCGTTACCGGTAGCCTCACAATGTCCTGCTTCATTTTCAGTTCATTTATCAAGTATGCATCTACGGAAGGAATCATAATGCCCGTACAACTTACAGTAATTATAAAATCTATGTCGGTAGGTTTCCAATTTGCCTTCTCCAATGCGTTTTGCAGACATTGTTTACCCAGCTTTGTAATCTCGCGTACGTAAATATCATTGCGTTCCTCAAAACTCGTGTTGGTAAAAACTTCCACGGGATCCATAATGGAGTACCGTTTATCTACCCCCGCGCCTTCAAAAATCTTGATTACTTTTCGTTGAAAACGGCTTTCCTGCTCTTGCATCCATTGCTTTACAAACGGAATTACTTCTTCCGTTTTTCTGCTGTATTGCGGCAGTTGTTTTGCGACAGTGGTTATTTTTACATTCATGTGTTCTTTTTGAGTATCCACTGGTAACGGTAAGCCCAGCGCCAGTTGATTTCACTCTTTTGATTTGGGATCTTTATTGAAATATTATTTAATTCATCTTTTTTAAAACCCCGGGCAATGGAAACCAATCCATCATGTCTTGCCGTTTCGGTTTTTAAAAACAAGGTGCTTACAATCTTAAAAAGTTGAAATGCATTTCTATTTCGGTGTAAATCGTTTATTACTATTCCAATGGTTACTTTAGGAACAAGGTTCATCAATAATTCTTCAATCTGCTTATTATTGAAATGGTGCAAAAACAAAGTACACACTGCAATATCGCAATTTGGAATTAAATTTTCCTCCAAAAAAACATCAACTTTTCTAAATTCAATATTCGCATAGTTTTTGCTCTGCGTTTTCGCATATTCCAAGATGTTGGAATTGAAATCGATCCCGATACATTCAAAGTGAAAATTATTTCGTTTCCCGTAATCTGCGCATTTCCGAAGCAATTCGCCATCGCCACATCCTATATCCAGGATGGTCAGCTTCCTGTCCTTAGGATGATTCCGCAGTAGATAGTCCATTCCCTTGACGGTTATTCTGTTGCCACCCAGCCATTTATTGACTGTTTTAAGGTCATTCAGAAGCCGTTCCATTTCCTTCCCCTGAAAATCCATTGAGTCCATTATTTCCGATTGCTCAGATCTCTTTTTATTGCTGAAGTATATCATATTTGTGGACTCCCATGGGTTTTTTCAATGAGGGCTGGAACCAAGGATGGAAATGTTTTTACCATAGCAAATCCTACTTTTGAAGCAAACGGGTGCATTAAAATTTGCTGTATATATCTTCCGGTCTTCAATCTCGAGTCAAATTCATTGTGCCACTGGCTTGCGTAGCGTTTCTCCATCAATGCTCTGTCATAATTTTTCGTCTTAAATAACTTAAGAAACATTTCAGAAAAAAGTTGGGCGCTCCTTATAGCCATTGCCATCCCATTTCCGCACAGCGGATGTATGAGCCCAGCGCTGTCGCCCACCATAAATATATGGTTTTCCACGGGTTTCTTTTTCCGAAAGGATATTTGACTGATTGCTAAAGGTTTATTAAAGAGTGGTTTTGCTGTGTTGAAGAATTCATCCAGAAATGGATTTTTTGAAAGTTCCTGCTTTTGAAAAGTTTCAATATCCCCATATTTCTTAAAAGACTTTAACGTTGCCAAATAACAGGCGTTTACAGCGCCAGTTTCTGTTTTGCTAAGCCCGCAGTAGCCGCCATTAAAATTGTGAAGTGCCACGCTATCACTCGGAAAATCATATTCATAATGAGCCTTAACGCCTAGCCATGGCGAATTCTTTTGCATAAATTTTCTGTTCAAAAAAGTATCAATATTTGATCTTTTACCGAAGGCGCCCACTACAAAATCTGCAAGCAGGGCGGTTTTCTTTTGGGTAGTAACACGAAATTGATTTTCTTCAAAAATTACTTTTTCAACCGTGTCGAACAATACTTTTGCTTTATTTTTTAACGCTTCAAAAAGCATATTATCAAAAGTATAGCGGCTTATTCCAAAACCGCCGAGTGGCAAGTGGGCTGTAATTGGGTTTCCATTTGTATCAGTAATTTCAAATTTTGAAATCTGCTTTGCTCCTACCGAGAATGGATCAATGCCAAGATATTGTAAATATGGCAAAACTTCGTTGCTAACGTACTCGCCACATACCTTGTGATTGGGATACTCATTTTTTTCTACCAGACACACCGAAATATTTTGCGATGCAAGATGCAAGGCTGTGGTAAGGCCAGCCAGTCCGCCGCCAATTATTATTACATCCCATTTTTGATAGCTGTCCATACTTCGTTTAAAACTAAAAAAAATCCCGTCCAAATATGGTACGGGATTTTAAAAATTTTAATTTATTTTTTATTCGCCTGCTTGGTTTTGGGCATCTTTCTTCATTTTCTCATTCGGAATGATGGCAAGGTTAACACGGCGGTTCTTTGCACGGCCTTCAGCTGTTGAGTTGTCTGCCACTGGAGCGGTTTCACCATACCAGTTAGTAGTAAACCTCGAAGGACTTAAGCCTTTATTTTGTGTAAAATAATTGGTAACGGCTTGTGCTCTATTTTTAGAGAGCGTCATATTCATTTCATCAGCCCCTACGCTATCGGTATGTCCCACAACCAAAACATTGGTGTCAGGATATTCCTTTAGGATATTTGCTAATTTATCCAAAGTAGCTTGCGACGCGGGATTGATATTATACTTTGCAGTGTCAAAATATACCCCGCTATTCTCGTCAAAAGTAACAACGATACCGTCATCAACTCTTTCTACTTGGGCTCCGGGGATTTCCTGCTCAATTTTTTGGGCTTGTTTGTCCATTTTGGCACCAATAAGTACTCCGGCACCACCACCAACAACACCGCCGATTACGGCACCGAGTTCTCCGTTACCTCCTTTTCCAATATTGTTACCAAGTATTGCTCCAAGTACGGCCCCGCTGGTAGCACCAATTACGGCACCCTTCTGCTTGTTATTGGCATTTCGTGTAGCTTCACAACTTGTTAAGCTAATAACAAATGTAAATGCCAATGCAATTAATGCGGTTTGTTTAAAAAATGTCTTCATAAGATTTAGTCTTGAATTTTAGAAAAGTTCATATTTATTTTAAATGGTTTACCATCCAAATTAACCGTTTGTTCCCAACGCATAGACGAATCATTCAGCTGCGCTAGACGTAATCTGTAGCCGGCATTAGTTTCTGATTTGCCTTTGGCATTGGTAGGTTTCAATAGGAAATCGTACAGCCCTGAAGTTGGGTCAATTTCCTGAATGGTAAAAATGAAATTGCGTTCACCGGTAGGACAATTGGGATTGTCAACTGTATAATTACCAGTATTGTTATTCGGAATAAACCTCCAGGAACTTCCTTCAATACATTCTACGGAAGTATCATTGAATAAAGTTACATTATAGGTTCCCGAGGAATCATAAGTGATATTGTCCAAGGACCAATACCCTTTTATTACTTTTCGTGATTCTTGAACGGTCTTCGGTGTACCGCAAGCGAATGTTGTGGCTGCAATTACAGCCAGAATGAGGAATTTTTTCATAAAGTTTAAATTAGTTTTGAATTGTTTAAGTAGCGATTATCTTCTGAATAATCTTGAAAGTAATGATAGTACCAAAAGCACTAAGAAAATGTAAAAAATAATTTTTGCGATATCTGCGGCACCTTCTGCAATACCACCAAATCCAAAAATTGCTGCAATAATTGCAATAACTAGAAAAATAATGATCCAACGTAACATAATAAGTAGTTTTAATGATTAGTATGCTACTAAAGTAAATAACAATTTTAACGTTTCGACCGTCTTTATCTAAAGTTTAACAAGGAATGTTAAATTATTAGTAAGACAATAATTCCAATAGGTTTTCTTTAAATTTTTCTTTAGGAAGATAGCCAGATTCTAAATTTGCGGCAAAGGGAATTGGTGTTTCCAAACTCGCAACACGCTTAACGGGAGCGTCCAGATGCTCAAAACAATTTTCGGTGATCAAAGCCGAAATATCTGAAGCAATACCGCCAAACATTGAATCTTCTTGCAGGATGATAGCCTTGCCGGTCTTCTTCACAGATTTATAAATAGCTTCGGTGTCCAAAGGAACCAGCGTTCTTAAATCTATAAGGTCGGCTTTGATTTCCGGATTTTGCTCCAATGTTTCCAAAGCCCAATGTACGCCGGCTCCGTATGTTATAATTGTAACGTCCTTTCCTTCTTTTAAAAGAGATGCTTTTCCCAAAGGCAGTGTGTAATAATCCGTTGGCACATCTTGGCGAATACTTCTATACAATGCTTTGTGTTCAAAAAACATCACAGGATTTGGGTCTTCAATACTTGTAGCCAGCAAACCTTTTGCATCATAAGGAAATGCGGGATATACTACTTTTAATCCGGGCGTGTGGGTGAACCAAGCTTCATTAGTTTGGCTGTGAAAAGGCCCCGCTCCCACTCCTGCGCCACAGGGCATGCGCACCACCACATCTGCTTTTTCGTTCCAGCGGTAATGGCTCTTCGCGAGATAATTTATGATTGGGTTAAAGCCGGAAGTCACAAAATCGGCAAACTGCATTTCCACAACCGCTTTGTAGCCATTGATGGAAAGCCCCATTGCCGCAGAAACAATTGCAGATTCGCATATGGGTGTATTTCGAACCCGATTTTTCCCAAATTGCTCCACAAAACCTTCCGTAATTTTGAAAACACCGCCGTATTCTGCCACGTCCTGGCCCATTATTACAAGATTGTCGTGGCGCTCCATGGATTGTTTTAAACCTTGGGAAATGGCATCGATCAAACGAATATTTTCTTTTTCTGAATTTTCCTTAACTTCTTGATATTTAAAAGGTTTGTAAACATCATTTAATTCATTGGCTTCAGTAGATTCTATCTTTGGTTCCGCAAAGGCAATGTCCAGATTTTCATCTATTTCGTGCTTAAATTCCTCTTTAAACTCTTGGATTTTTTCTTCGGAAAGGACACCTTCATTCAGCAGATAGTTTTCATAATTCAAAAGCGGGTCGCGCAAGCCCCACTCGTCAATTAAATCGGTCGGAACATATTTGGTGCCGCTCGCCTCTTCATGACCGCGCATTCGGAAGGTTTTGAATTCCAAAAGAATCGGACGTGGATTGGTGCGCATACTTTCTACCAAGTCCTTTAATTTGGTATAAACTTCCAAAATATTGTTTCCCTCAATTATATGGGCCTCCATTCCGTAGCCTTTTCCGCGGTCTGCAATATGCTCGCAATTGTATTGCTCGTTTGTAGGCGTGGAAAGACCATACCCATTATTTTCAACACAAAACAAAACCGGAAGCTGCCAAACTGAGGCCACATTCAGTGCCTCGTGGATATCGCCTTCGCTGGTCCCTCCTTCGCCTGTAAACACGGCGCATACTTTATTGTTTCCCTTCAACTTATTAGCCAGTGCAATGCCATCGGCAACGCCAAACTGCGGCCCCAAATGTGAAATCATCCCCACAATGTGGAATTCCTGCGTGCCAAAGTGAAAACTTCTATCACGGCCTTTGGTAAATCCGTTTGCTTTTCCCTGCCATTGCGAAAACAAGCGGTGCAACGGAATGTCGCGCATGGTGAAAACCGCGAGGTTTCTATGCATTGGCAAAATATATTCATCTTTGTCCAACACCGCCGTGATTCCTACCGAAATAGCTTCCTGCCCTATGCCGCTGAACCATTTTGAAACCTTCCCCTGCCGAAGCAAAATCAGCATTTTTTCTTCTATCAGCCTCGGCTTCAACATGCCGCGGTATAATTTTAATAAAGTAGCGTCATCAAGGTCTTTTCGGTTATAATCGAAGAAAATTTGGGTGGAAGTTTCTAGTTTCATCATAAAAAATTTGCAGTATCAAAAGTAGAAAAAAACCCATTGTAACAAGGATTATTAAAGAGAATATTTAGCTGCGGAAAAACTTTTACAATTTGGTATCTTTGTAGCCTAAATTTTAAATGCTATGAATAATATACCCAGCGTAGATTTGGCAGACTTCCTTTCCGAAGACCCAAAAAGAAAACAGAAATTTGTGGACCAAATAGGTTCTGCCTATGAAGATATAGGCTTTGTTTCGCTTAAGAACCATTTCCTCAGTGATAATTTGGTAGATGAACTTTATAAGGAAGTGAAGAGTTTTTTCGCGCTTCCGCTCGAAGTAAAGAAAAAATATGAAATTGAAGGCCTCGGTGGGCAGCGCGGGTATATATCCTTCGGAAAAGAACACGCAAAGGGCAAAAAGGAAGGCGATTTAAAGGAGTTCTGGCATTTTGGGCAGGAACCGACTGAGGACGCAAACCTTTCCGAAGAATATCCAAAAAACTTGCAGGTAAAGGAATTGCCGGATTTCAACCACACGGGCATGGAAGCATACCGAATGCTGGAAAAAACAGGCATATATGTTCTTCGTGCGCTGGCGCTTTATATTGGATTGGATGAGTTTTATTTTGACCATTGGGCCACGAACGGCAACAGCATTTTGCGCCCCATCCACTATCCTCCCATTACCGAAGAGCCAAAAGGCGCAGTACGTGCGGGAGCTCATGGAGATATCAATTTAATCACATTGTTGATGGGGGCCTCAGCAGGTGGACTCCAAGTGTTGCGTAAGGATGGCGAATGGATTGATGCCATCCCTAATGAGGACGAGTTGGTTATAAATGTAGGCGATATGCTGGAAAGGCACACCAATAACAAATTGCGCTCCACCATTCACCGCGTTGTAAACCCACCGCGCGAAGAATGGGACCAACCACGCTATTCCATCCCTTTCTTTATGCATCCGCGCAGCGATATGAAATTGAATTGTTTGCCAGAATGTATTGACGAAGAACACCCAAAAGCCTATGAAGACATTACCGCGGGCGAATTTCTTCACCAACGTTTGGTGGAGATTGGATTGATAAAAAAGTAAACAGTCGCAGTGGCAGTTTGCAGTTTGCAGTTGAACCTGAAACCTGAAACCTGAAACATTGAATTCTTTAGAAGACCAATTAAAAAACCTATTTCCGGACCACGAACCAAAAGAAGTTCCTGAAACAATCGATGAACCTACAGTGTGGTTGCAGGACGAACCCTTGCTTTGCAAATATGAAAAGCGAAAAGGAAAACCAATAACAATAATAGAAGGTTATACGGGTGCTGATTCAGATTTTAAAACACTTGCGAAGGAATTGAAACAGTTTTTGGGCGTGGGCGGCAGTTTTAAAAATGAACAGATTATTATCCAAGGCGATTATCGCGATAAGATTATGCAGTTTTTAAAAGACAAAGGATTTAAGGTGAAGCGTGTGGGCGGGTGAAAAAAGTTTACAGTCGCAGTGGCAGTTTGCAGTACCCACCTTTTCTAAACCTTCTAACATTTTAATCCTCTTACGCATGCAGGCTCATAAACCCTTAAAAATTTAAACAAATTGAAAGCTCAAACCATACAACCCAGCGAACTCATTTTAACGCCCGAGGGCAAAATCTATCATTTAGACCTTGCTCCTTCCCAATTGGCGCCCACGATAATTACCGTTGGCGATCCGGGTCGCGTGGAAATGGTTTCAAAATATTTTGACACCGTTGAAACCACCGCCCAACATCGCGAATTTAAAACCCACACGGGCATTTATAAAGGAAAACGCATCAGTGTGATTTCCACGGGAATTGGGCCGGACAATATCGACATTGTCTTTAATGAACTGGACGCATTGGTGAATATAGATTTTGAAAAACGCCAAGTCAACAGAAAGCTCACTTCACTTGATATTATAAGAATTGGCACTTCCGGAGGCCTAACCCCTGAAATTGAAGTAGATAGTTTTGTGGTGAGTGCTTTGGGAATAGGATTGGATAACGTGATGCACTATTACGATAAAACCGATAAAATCTTCAATCGCGATTTTGCCCAGTCATTTATAGACCACACCCAATGGAATCCAGACAATTCAGTTCCCTATGCCGTGGAAGCCGATAAAACTCTGCTTAAAAAATTCACTTCCGATAGAACAATTCAGGGAATAACCATTACAAATGTTGGGTTTTACGGTCCCCAAGGCCGCGTACTTCGAGCAAAACTGAAGGATGAAAACCTTAATGAAAAACTGACCTCCTTCCGATATAAAAGGAAAAAAATAACCAATCTGGAAATGGAAACCGCCACAATGTACGGAATGGCGAAACTTTTGGGTCATCGCGCAGTTTCAATGAACGCTATCGTAGCCAATCGCACCTCGGGAAGCTTTAGTGAAAATGCCTCAAAAACCATCGATGCGCTTATTCAATATACTTTGGAAAAAATTGCGGAATGAAAAATTTTTTAATCGGCGGCGTGCCGGAACACTTTAACCTACCTTGGTATATTGCCCTTCGCGATAAGGAATTTCAAAAACGAGGAATCAACCTACGGTGGAAGGATTACCCCGGCGGCACCGGGGAAATGGCGCAAGCCTTGCGTGAAAAGGAGATAGATATGGCCGTTATCCTTACCGAGGGCATTGTGCGCGACATAATCAATGGAAACCCTTGCAAGATTGTGCAGGTTTTTGTGAAATCGCCGTTGCTTTGGGGAATTCACGTGGCCAATGCTTCCGAATACGAAGAAGTGAGCGATTTAAGAGGGACCGATGCGGCCATTAGCCGCTATGGTTCGGGCTCGCACTTAATGGCTTTCGTAAATGCGGAAAATCATAACTGGGATTTAAAGAATGATTTAAAATTTAAGGTAATCCAGGATTTGGATGGCGCCTTGGAAGGGCTACCAAAGGGAGACGGCGACTATTTTATGTGGGAAAAATTTATGACCAAGCCCTATGTGGACAGCGGTATTTTCCGATTGGTCGGTGAGTCCCCGACCCCATGGCCAAGTTTTGTAATAGCCGTTCGAAATGATGTTTTGGAGAAAGATGGCGAAAGCATAAAAGCTATCTTGGAAGTTATAAACGCTGTAACCGAGAATTTTAAAACCCTGCCAAACATTGATGAAATGATTGCCAAACGCTACGGCCAAAAAATCGAGGACGTGCGCGAATGGCTATCTTTAACCGAATGGAGCGACCGCCAGTTGACTTCAAAAGAGCTGGAAAATATTCAGCAAAAACTGATGGATTTGGATTTAATTGACGATAAAATACAGGAAGACAGCGTTTTATATCATTTCCAAATAAAATCTTAATATTTACGCAACCCTACCGAGCTAAGTGCATCTTGTTTATATAAAAACAACTATTATGACTACTTTCTTAATCGTTCTGGGGGCGTTATTAGTCACAAACTTTTTGCTATTGCAGTTTAGCTGCAACGACGCCACAGAACCCGAAACACCTGAAGAAGAATAGAAAATTTCTCCCCGTTTCTATTCTTTATTATTTATTTTTATATCTTATTGTTTATTCAGGCTTTCCCTTTTAAGGCTGCTGAGCGATGCCGAAGCACTACCAATTAATCGGAACCTCTCCTTTTTCCATCAAAAATTCATTTGCCTTACTGAAGTGTTTGTTGCCAAACCAATAGCCTCTATTCGCGGCTAATGGCGATGGATGTCCACTAGTCAGCACCAGATGTTTTGAAGAATCAACCTTAGCCCCTTTCTTCTTTGCCGGCCCGCCCCAAAGCATAAAAACCAGACCTTCCCTTTCCGTTGAAAGTTTTTCGATTACGGCGTCCGTAAATTTTTCCCATCCCTTATTTTGATGGCTTCCCGCTTGGTGCGCCCGAACCGTCAACGTGGCATTTAAAAGCAAAACGCCTTGGTCCGCCCAACGTTGCAAATTTCCGTTGTTCGGAATGGCCGTACCCACATCGGTCCGTATCTCTTCAAAAATATTTTTAAGCGAAGGCGGCATAGCTACTTCTTTGCCAACCGAAAAACATAGACCATGGGCTTGCCCCGGTCCGTGATATGGGTCCTGCCCTATTATCACAACTTTCACCTCATTAAAGGGAGTGTGGTTGAAGGCCGAAAAAATCTGCTTTCCAGGAGGAAAACACTTTGAAGACGCGTACTCATTCTTTACAAATTCGACCAAATTCTTGAAATAGGGTTTTTCGAACTCATCTTTTAAAATGGCTTTCCAACCCGGCTCAATTGTTACCTCCATTATTGTTACTTTTGTATGATTGCTGAAAAAGTAAAATTAATGGAAATAAAACGGAAAGCCCGTATTGACAGTAAAACTTTAGAGGATTTAGAATTTCCTGCCGTGCTTCGGCAAGTTGCTGAATTTTGTGTTACAGAGCCCGGAAAGGAAAGTGTACTTTCTATTTCTCCTTTTCAGGATTTTGATGAAATTGAGCCGGAACTGAAACGCGTAAAAGAATTCACGGCCTCTTTTGATGGAGAAAACCGCATCCCAAACCACGGGTTCGATTCAATTTTTAGAGAGCTGCGTTTGCTTGAAATTGAAAACAGCAGTTTGGAAATTTCGGGTTTCCGAAAAATTCTATCCATTTCTGAAACCACGCGGATTCTTCTGAAATTCTTTAAAAAATTTGAAGAGTTTTATATTCACTTGAATTCCTTTTCGGAAGAAGTAAATTACACTTCCATCATTTCTGAAGAAATAAACAAACGCGTTGACAAATACGGCGAAATAAAGGATGAGGCTTCCACCGAGCTTGGCACGATTCGCAGAAGATTGAATGTGGTAAAGGGAAAAATCAATTCCTCTTTCACAAAGGCTCTTTCACAATACGCACAGAGTGATTATTTGGATGAAATCCGCGAGTCTGTGGTTGAAAACCGTCGCGTGCTTGCCGTAAAAGCTATGCACCGCAAAAAAGTGAAAGGCGCCGTGTTGGGCAGTTCAAAGACGGGAAGCATTGTTTACATAGAACCGCAAGAAACGCTTGAATATGCCAACGAGCTCAGCAATTTAATTTACGAGGAAGACGAAGAAATAAAACGTATTCTAAAAGCGATGACGGAATTTGTGCGTCCACATGCATCGCTTTTGGCAAGCTATCAGGAATATTTGATAACGATGGACGTGCTTTACGCGAAAGCAAAATATGCTTTAAAAATAAACGGCGTGTTGCCCATTATCGTTTCGGAAAAAAAGATTTCATTAGTAAAGGCATATCATCCGCTATTGCTGGTTTCAAACAATAAAAGAAAAGAAAAAACATTTCCCCAGAGCATTGAATTGGTTCCCGAAAAACGCATCATTGTAATCTCCGGACCCAACGCCGGCGGGAAAAGTATCACATTAAAAACCGTTGGGCTTTTGCAGGTGATGCTACAAAGCGGGCTTTTGATTTCTGCTGTGCCGCAAAGCGAAATGTGTTTTTTCAAAAGAATTCTCACAGATATTGGCGACAATCAATCCATCGAAAACCACCTCAGCACCTATAGTTACCGTTTAAAAAAAATGAACCAATTTCTGAAAAAGTGCAACTACAAAACGCTTTTTCTTATTGATGAATTTGGAACGGGCAGTGACCCGGAACTCGGCGGGGCTTTGGCAGAAACATTCTTGGAGGTTTTTTACGAACGGGAAGCTTTCGGGATAATCACCACACATTACACCAATTTAAAATTATTGGCGAATGAACTGCCCCACGCCATCAATGCAAATATGCAGTTCGACAATAAGTCGTTGGAACCGTTGTACCAGTTGCACTTGGGCGAAGCGGGAAGCAGCTATACCTTTGAGGTTGCGCAGAAAAACGGTATTCCGTACAGTTTAATCAACAAAGCGAAAAAGAAGATTGAGCGGGGCAAAGTGCGTTTTGATAAAACCATTGCCAATCTTCAAAAAGAGCGGTCAAACCTTCGGAAGACTTCGGAATCTTTAAAAACCGAAGAACAAAAGGCACGGATTGAAAGCAAGCAACTGGAAGAGGTAAACGCGCGGGTTCAGGAAAAGCTGGAAAGCTATCAGGAATTGTTTGATGCCAATCAAAAATTGATAAGTCTTGGAAAAAAAGTAGATGGCCTGGCTGAAAAATATTTTAATAATAAGCAGAAAAAACAGTTGGTTGACGAGTTGATGAAACTTGTGATGATTGAAAACAGCAAACGCAAAAAGCTGGCACCCAAAGTGAAGAAAGCCGTAAAGGCAAAGGAAAAGAAAGTAATACAGGAAGTTGAAAAAAAGGTGGAAGTAATCCGGGAACGCAAGAAAGAAGAAAAAGAAAAAGCCAAAAAGCTCCCACCGCCAAAACCGAAAGTTACCCTAAAAATTGGCGACAGAGTACGAATGATTGACGGTCGCGCCATCGGCACGATTGATACCATTGAAAAAAATAAGGCCATTGTGAATTATGGAATGTTTACAACGAATGTTAGTTTGGAAGAACTTGAAAAAGTCTGAAAAAAGTTTTCAGTTTTCAGTCGCAGTTTTCAGTGAAACTGCTAACTGAGACTGCGACTGAATACTATTTATGGAAAGTAAAAACCACAAAATAATCCTCTTCGACGGCGTTTGCAATCTCTGCAACGGCGCTGTTACTTTTATAATCAAGCGGGACAAAAAGGATGTTTTTAAATTTGCAGCGCTTCAAAGTGAAATTGGGCGTGAGTTGACTTCAAAATTCAATATAGATACTTCAAAAGTAGATTCCATCATTCTTATTGATGGCGAAAAACATTACGAAAAATCCTCGGCGGCGCTTCGTATAGCCAAATACCTTTCGGGCGCCTATCCCCTACTTTTTGGATTTATGGTTGTGCCAAAATTCATCAGAAATGCAGTCTATGATTACATTGCCAAAAACCGCTATAAATGGTTCGGGAAAAAGGAAAGTTGTATGATTCCCACTGCGGAACTGAAATCAAAATTTCTATAATACAAATTGCCCATTCCAAAATTTTATACTTCGGTTAACGATAAGTTAACGGTTCGTTTTATTTCCTTAACTTTTCATCTAAACAATATTTTTACGCCATGCAATTGAAGTTTAAAGGCTTAGTCGCCATTTCAATTTTTACCCTGATCGCGCTTATTGGCATTCAGGGATATCTTATTTATAATACCTGCGAGCTCAAAAAGAAAACTTACACTATTGATGCCCGTAACGCGATTGCCAAGGTGTACAACACCAAGGAGTTGGACTCCATAATGTGGTTGTACCGGACAGATTTTCTTGAAAACCTGAGAGCATATGAAAAGGGTGAGTTAAAAGAAAAAGATTTACTCTTAAACCTTCGGGAAAAAACTATAGAAATCAACCCGGGTTTTCCGCAACTTTTTAATCAAGGATTGGCAAAGGAGAAAGAGAATTATAATGTAAAGATTAAAAAGGTACTCACTTCAGTAACACTTACAGATTCTTTGGGAAACAAAAAGGAAATTTATAATCCTGAAGACAATGATACAATAATCCTTTTGGGAGAAAATTTTGCACAAAATGACGGACTTCTCATCAATAACAGTACGTGGCAGGACGATCAAAGCCCTATAAAGCTCAATTTTCAGTCCAGTATTTTTATGAACATTTCAGATTGGGATGCTATCATGCTGGAAGAACTTTCAGGTTTGCTCATTTTATCGAGCCTACTATTTCTTTTCGTAGTGAGCCTTCTATATTATTCCATCCAAAATTTGATGAAACAAAAACGTTTGGCTGAAATAAAGACCGATTTCATCAACAACATCACCCACGAATTAAAAACGCCCCTCTCTACCCTTTCGCTGGCCACCAAAACCCTTACCAGTGAGCACGCAAAAGGAAACACGGAAATCGTGGACGGCGCGGTACAGGTTATATATAGGCAGAACACAAGGCTTCAAAAATTGATAGACCAGGTTTTGCAGAGCAGTTTAGGGTATCAGCAAATCCAACTTTCAAAGGAAAGTTTCAATGGGAGCATCTTTATGAATGAACTGTTGGACGATTATATGCTCACCATTCCCGCTTCGGAAATTACCCTAAACCGAAATATTGAAAGCACCGGAATTCCTTTGGAAGCCGATAAATTTTATTTGAGCACTGCCATTATCAATATACTCAACAACGCCATAAAATACGGGGGAACCGAGCTTTCCGTCCATTATGGGATAGACAAGGAGGATTCTTCACATTTTATAAGAATCAAGGATAACGGCATCGGTATTTCACCTAAATACCAACGCTTCATTTTTGAAAAATTTTATCGCATCAGCGAAAAGGACACCCACAATTATAAAGGACTTGGATTGGGCTTATACTATACAAAACAAATAATTGCGGCACACGGCGGTGGCATTTCGGTAGCAAGCGACGCGAATAAAGGTTCAATATTCACCATTAAAATTCCATTGGTATGAAATGTCCATTAACAGATTGTAAACCAAACGAAGATGTAAATCTGGACATTCCATCTTCCTATTTCTCAAATATTTTATACAGATGAAAAATATACTCTTAGCAGAAGACGATATAGATTTGGGCACCATGCTGAAGCAGTATTTGGAGCTGAACAAGTTTCAAGTGGTTTGGGCCAAAGATGGAAGTGAGGGGCTTGAGCGTTTTCAAAATGGAAGTTTTGACCTCTGCATTCTGGATGTAATGATGCCCGTAATGGATGGTTTTTCCTTGGCGGATAAAATTATTGAAATCAACCCAGAAATACCCTTTCTGTTTCTCACTGCCAGAAAAACAAAGGAAGACCGCATAAAAGGATTGTAACTGGGAGCCGATGATTATATCGTGAAACCGTTTGAGGCCGAGGAACTTATTCTTCGTATAAAAAATATTATGGCCCGTGCAGCGCAGCAACATACGGAGCGCGAGGACTTGCCAAAGGACGGCACCATCAAAATTGGAAAATATAATTTTGACCCTGCCAAGCTCGAATTGCGCCTCGCCGGAAACACCCAAAAAATAACCGACAAGGAAGCGCGGCTTCTCTATTATCTCTATTCAAACAGAAATCAACTCATCAAGCGCGAAGATATTCTTCAGCACGTATGGCACAAAACCGATTTTTTCTCCGGAAGAAGTATGGATGTGTTCGTAACACGTGTGCGCAAAAGGCTTCAGGACGATCCCAACATAAGCATAGACAGTGTTCGCGGGATTGGTCTGGAATTCAAAATAAAAACGCAGAATTAATTAGTAACTAAAACAATTTGAAAATGAAAACAATTACAAAAACGGTGCTTTTGCTGTCGCTACTTCTCGTGGGGGCAGCCACAACGGCACAGGAGTATTTTGGAACAACCACTTTTGGCGACGGCTCCATTGACTTTGCCTATCGTTCGGCCGTGGACAGCCAGGGCAATGTTTATGCATCAGGTATTTACTCGGGAACCATCACTATTGGCAATTCGGTGACCTGGGCTGGAGGAAATGCTGATGGTTTTTTGGCGAAATATGACAACGACGGAAACCCCGTGTGGGTAAAAAGTTTTGGAGGTCCAGCAGATGATGTGGCCGTAGATGTGGCAGTGGACAGTAACGACAATCTATATATAACAGGCTATTTTCAAGGTAGAGCCGCCTTGGCCTTTGATGCCGATCCGGGACCGGGCGTGTTTTTATTGGAACAATTATCGCCCTTTTTGAGCCGTGATTGCTTCATCATAAAACTGGATAGCAATGGCGATTTTGTTTGGGCAAAGCAGGTGAGCAATCCTGCGGGCGCAAACGTAAACGAAGATTCCAAATCCATAGAGGTTGACAGTGCCGGAAACGTTTATATTGGCGGAAGTTTTGTATATGCCGATTTTGACCCGGACCCAAATACTTCTTTTGAATTATTTTCAACAAATGGAGGCTCCTCTCCCGATGGATTTTTGTTGAAATTGGACACCGATGGAAATTTTGTGTGGGTAAAAACCTTTGGTTCTACCGGGATTGTAGATGTAGTTGATATGGAATTTGATGCCAATGAAGATATCCTAATCGGTGGAAGATTCCGAAATACGGTTGATTTAGATCCAAATGCCGGAACTTCAACCTTTACCTCAAACGGAGCCGATGATCTTTTTATGGCAAAACTTTCTTCGGATGGCGATTATATCTGGGGTCAAGCGTTTGGTGGCTCTGGTTTGGACGTTTTCAAATCCATTCACGATCTGCCCTCTGGAGTTTATGTGGAAGGAATGTTCTCCGGTACGGTCGATTTAGACCCTACGGCTGGTACAAACACCCAAGTTTCAAACGGCCCTTGGGATGCATTTTTGAGCAAGTTTGATACGGATGGGAATTATAGTTTTAGCTACGTTTTGGGTGGAGAAACCACAGATCTGGAACATTTTTACGATTTAACCGAAGGCTTCAACGGAAATCTTTTCGCGACGGGTTCTTTCAACGGCACCACAGATTTCGATAATAGTGCTGCGGAAGCCCTAACCACTTCAGACGGAAAAACCGATAATTTCCTATTGGAAATAACCCCCGCCGGGGAATATGTAAACCATTGGACCACTGGCGGCGACAATACCGAGGATGTGCCACAGGTGCATTTCAACAATAGCAACCAGATTTTAACTATGGGCTCCTTCCGCAGCTCCTCCGTTGATTTTAATCCATTTGTGGGAGAGGATATCCAAAACGTAGTCGGATTTTATGACGGATATTTTTCGCGCTACAATCTTTACAATAACGGAAACGACAATTGCAGCGACGCAATAGCCGTGGCCTGTGGCGACACAATTACGGGCGAAACCATTAACGATACCGATTCCGGAGGAAATCCTGCTAACGATGAATTTTATTCTTTTACTGGCAACGGCACTTCACAATTTGTAACTCTTTCCCTTTGTGCGGGTACCGACTTTGATACCGTAATTAGGATTTTTGAGGATTGCACCCTTGCCAATGAAATTGCGATGAACGACGATAGTTGCGGCGTTCAGTCAGAACTTACTTTCCTTTCCGATGGCACTTCTACCTATTATATTATGGTTGAAGGCTTTGGCTCCAACAATGGCAACTTTACCTTGGCGGTAAGCTGTGAGGACCTTGCAATTAACGATGAATGCGAAAACGCCTTGCCGATAGCTTGTGGCGAAACCGTTACCGGAACAACTGCCAATGCCACTTTCGATGCCTCTGCCCCAGCCTGTGGCGGTGTTGATATTACCGGGCCTGGCGTTTGGTATGAGTTTACCGATAACAGTGGTTTGGTTACAGATTATACCATTTCACTTTGCAACGGTACGGATTACGACAGTAAATTGACTGTTTATTCGGGAACTTGCGGCGCTTTAGTTTGCGAAACCGCTAACGATGATGCTTGCGGACTTCAGTCTGAAGTTTCTTTCCAAAGTGATGGAAACACAACTTATTATATTTTGGTTCACGGTTTCTTAAACGCTACCGGAAACTTCACCCTAAATGTGGACTGTGCTCCAGTGCCACCACCAAATGATATGATAGCCAATGCCATTGATGTGGATCAAGTTGGTTTTCCATATACCGATCCGGCCGTAGCGATGCCAGCAGCAACAATGGAAAACGGAAATCCTTCGGATTGCGATTTAACCGGTGCCAATGGCGTTTGGTATAAATTTACCACCAATGTTGCAGGAAATGCGGAGGCCACCATCGTTTCCCCAGCGGGGGCGAGCTCGGTAACTTTTTACACCGCAGCCGATGAAAATGCCTCGGAAACCGATTTGACCTTGGTGCCACAAAACACTAACCAATGCGGTCCGGGAACTTCGGCTTCCATTTTCACCTTGGCAAATCAAATCTATTATGTGTTTGTATTGAACACTGACGGAATAACTGATATAACTATTGATGCAACCGTACTTGGAACTGATGACAATACTATTGAAGGCTTCAGTTATTATCCAAATCCAACAACTGGCGTGCTCAATCTAAAGGCACAGGCTACCATTGAAGAAGTGACTATATTAAATATGTTGGGCCAAAAAGTGCTTGAATTGAAAAACACTTCAAATGCGATGGAACTGAATGTATCCAACCTTGCTGCGGGAACTTATATTATGAAAGTTTCCGTAAACGGAGAAGTTGGCACGTTTAAGATTGTTAAGAACTAATTATTTTTCATAATTAGATTTAGTTGATAAGGCAGGCTCCGAATTTTTTGGGGCCTGCTTTTTAATTTATAGTCTGACCAGAATTGATATTTCCAGGTGATTCCGCTGAGGGTCCGCTCCAAATAAAGTGAGAATAGTGATTACCGGTTCCCGTAAGTTGAAGGGATAAACCCGAAGGATCCGATCCGGATTCAGTCACTCCAATATCTACGGAGGTCATACCTGCTGCCGTACCGGTTGTAGCAGTAAAGGATCCTTCATAACTAATAAAATAAAGAACCGTGCCAGAATCAATCAAGGCGATTCCATCAGGAGAACCATTTTCGATTCCATTTGTTGGATAAGAAATAATTACAGTACCAATTCCGTTGGATTGATTTGGGATAACATTTCCATTAAGAGTTTGGGTGTTATAGACCTGACCATTGAATCCGTTATAAAGCTCAATGGAATAGTTTGACAAGTCCAATCCAGCTGGCCCAGCTATTTCAATAAACTCACCTGTGTCAGTTCCCGCGTTATCATAATGAAACTCATTAATCCAGGCCACGGGGCTGGCTAGAGTTACCGGGTGGATATCTTCCCAACTATCGCCGTCCCAAATTTGAAGAATTCCTTTATTGTTTGGCAAATCCATCACAAAAACCATCAAGCCATAATCGGAATATCCGGGATTTATAGCATCCCGCGCCGCAATACTCGGCACCCGCGGCGGCATAAAACCCTTGTAGGTCGTACCCCCATCAGAAGAGCCAGCTATTTCGAGCATAGATGCAGGCGAAGGGGTAGTTGTACCAATGCCAACTTGGGCAAAAACAGTGGTAGCTCCAAAAGCTACAACAAAAAATAGAGTTGTTTTTTTCATAACTATGGTTTTTAAGCATAGCTAAGAAGATGAAATTCAAAAATATAGATTGGGTCTAAATTTTCGGGGAGAAATCTAAGATAGAAAATAAAAATTTTGCCGCCAAATTATTTTTGTCGCTAGCTCAAAATAAAAATCTAAACCCAAATAATTATGAATCCAGATCAAAGGTTTCGGAAGGATTGTCTTGCGGCACATAATCCAGCATTCCCTCGCCTTTTGCGATGATGGAACACACCGTGGCATCTCCTGTAACGTTCACCACGGTACGGAACATATCCAAGATTCGGTCCACCGGAAAAATTATCGCAATCCACGCAGGATTCAACCCAACCGATTCCAGTACGATAATAAGCATTACCAATCCAGCACTTGGCACCGCGGCAGAACCAATTGATGCCAATGTTGCAGTAAGTACAATAGTTAATTGTTGGCCGAGAGTTAAATCAATCATATGCAATTGGGCAAGAAAGACCACAGCTACGGCCTGGTATAAACAGGTTCCGTCCATATTTACCGTTGCGCCGATGGGGAGGACAAAGCTGGTTATTTTTTTATCGACCCCCAGATTTTCCTCCACACATTCCATAGTTACCGGTAAGGTTGCGGCACTGCTCGAGGTTGAAAATGCCAGAGTCTGTGCGGGAGCCATCGCCTTAAAAAAACCTTTGTAAGGAATTTTCTTTACAAAAAGTTTCATCAATAAAGGATAGACGATAAAAATCATCAGCATAAGCCCCAAAAACACGGTAAGTGAGTACCAACTCAATCCCTTAAATATTTCATATACCTTTCCAATATCGTCGCCCGCCATTTTGCTCACAACCCCTGCCAGAAGTGCAAATACGAAGAAAGGAGCGGCCTGCATCACCAAATCGACCATTTTTAGAAAAACTTCCATGGCACTGTCCATAAAATCGGTCACGGGCTTTGACTTTTCATTCGGAATCAGCAGCAGACAGACCCCGAAGAATATTCCGAAGAAAATAATCTGCAGCATCAATCCATTGTCAGTCAACGAAAAAAAGAAGTTTTCGGGCACTATATCAACCAAAGGTTGCAGCGGGGTGCTTTCTTTGGTCTTTTGGGCGGTCTCCATCTTTTCCGCCACGGCGGCATCTTTCAGCTCCCCTCTAGAGAGGTCTGTTATTTTCTGGGCCCTTTCAAAAAATGCCGGATCCTGCAGATAATTGATGCCGTCCTTTACCTCGTGGCCTTCTGAGGCCGACCAAATTTCATAACTTATCCGGTTATCGATCCTGCTTTGTTCGTCAATCAATTTTCCGGGCTGAATGACATTTACCAACATGAGGCCCAAACTCACTGCGAAAAGCGTTGTAATGAGATACGCCAAAAGCGTCTTCCCTCCCATTCTCCCAAGGCTTGAGGGATCGCCAATATTTGCCACTCCGCTGATAATGGAAACCAAGACCAAAGGCACGGCAATCAATTTTAACAAATTGATGAAAATTTTGCCGAAGGGTGCTATCCAGTCTATCGTAAATTCACTCCACCCCAACTGGCTGCTGAGCAACGCCCAAATGATCCCTAAAACAAGTCCGATGATTATTTTCCAGTGAAGTGCGAGTTTTTTCATAGTTGGGTGATGGATTTTAGACGTGAGATATTAGACTTGAGATTTTATATTTTCGAAATTTTACTTAACAACCAAAAATCGGCGATGACCAACGCTGCCATTGCCTCCACAATAGGCACGGCTCGCGGTACAACACAGGGGTCGTGGCGGCCTTTGCCTTCTGCCGTCACTTTGTTTCCTTTGTTATCAATGGTTTCCTGTTTTTGCATAATGGTTGCAACGGGTTTAAAAGCCACTTTAAAATAAATATCTTGCCCATTGCTGATACCGCCCTGAATTCCCCCGCTGTGGTTTGTTTTTGTACTGCCGTCCGCTTTAAATGAATCATTATGGACACTGCCTTTCATTGCTGTTCCTGCGAAACCGCTTCCGTATTCAAAACCTTTTACGGCGTTTATGGAAAGCATTGCCTTGCCAAGCTCGGCGTGCAGTTTGTCGAAAACCGGTTCTCCCAAACCGACGGGCACATTTTGGATAACACAGCTAACAGTTCCACCAACGGTATCGCCTTCTTTTCGAATGGATTTTATGTAATTTACCATCTCGGAAGCAATTTCCGCATCGGGACATCGCACCGGATTTTTTTCGATTTCTGAAAAATCTACTTCGGAATAAGGTTCTGTAAGTTCCATTTCGCCTACAGAAGAAACGTATGCCGTGATTTTGATGCCTTTCAACAACTGTTTTGCGATTGCTCCCGCCACAACCCTGCAAGCAGTTTCGCGCGCCGAGGAACGGCCGCCCCCGCGATAGTCACGGATTCCGTATTTTTTATCATAGGTAAAATCGGCATGCGACGGACGGTAAATATCCTTTATATGGCTGTAATCCTTGCTTTTTTGGTCGGTATTTTCAATGAGGAAACCGATGGGCGTGCCAGTGGTTTTACCTTCAAAAATTCCTGAGAGGAACTTTACCTCGTCTTCTTCTTTCCGTTGGGTAACAATTGCAGATTGCCCGGGTTTGCGGCGTTGCATTTCACGATTGATTGCTTCAAAATCGAGAGAAAGTCCGGCGGGGCAGCCATCTATGATTCCGCCAATGGCCGCTCCGTGCGATTCGCCAAAGGTGGTGAGTTTAAAAATTTTTCCGAAGGAATTGCCCGCCATAGATGTGTTTTGAACAAATGTAAACTTTCGGGTTTAATTATTCAAGATTCAAGGTTTAAAATTCAGGATTGAAGAAGCGCATTTTTAAGAATCGTAACCGGATGCAAAGCTTTCCGGCCCGTTCCGTCCAAAATTTGATGTCGGCAACTTGTGCCATTAGCCGAAATAAGGGTGTCTTCGGAAGCCTTTCGCACTGCCGGGAATAGCTTCAACTCCCCTATTTTCATACTCACGTCGAAATGCTCCTTTTCATACCCAAAACTGCCAGCCATCCCGCAGCAGCCCGAAGGAATAATGGTAGGTTTATAATTTTTGGGAAGGTTTAATATGTTGAAAGTTACTTTAAGATTGCTCAGTGATTTCTGATGGCAGTGAGCGTGGATTTTAATCTGTTTTTCTTCGGAAGTGAACTGTGCCGCGGAAATATTTCCGCTTTGAATTTCGGCAGCCAAAAATTCCTCAATCAAAAATGTGTTTTTTGAAATGGTTTCCGCCGAAGCTTTATCGTCCGCCAATCGCAGGTATTCATCGCGAAAGGACAGGACTGCCGAGGGTTCAATGCCAATAAGCGGAACATTTTCTGAAACTTTTTGTTTTAAAAATGCAATGTTTTTGTTCGCTTCCAATTTCGCTTCTTCCAAAAAACCTTTGGACAGCAGGGCGCGACCGCTATCCAAAGAATCAATTACATCTACATCATAATCCAAACCGCTTAAAAGTAAAAACGAATCCACGGCAATTTCGGCATCCAAATAATTGCTGAATTCATCTATAAATAGTATTAATTTTTTGTTTTTATTATTTATCGTAACATATTCATTTTTAATTGTTTCTAATTCCTTACTGAAACTTCTATTTGAAATCTTCGGAAGGGATCTACTTTGATGTACGCCGCCTATATTTTTTATAATTTTTGAAGTGAAGCCATTCGCAAAAAACCAATTGGAAAGCTTGGGAAATTTGGAAGCCATCTTATTCAGTTTTGTACTTTTTCCGAAGAGTTTATTTGAAAAACTTACCCCGTTCGCTTTGTTGTACTGATATAAAAATTCCGCCTTCGCCGTGCTGATATCCACATTGCTAGGGCATTCGCTGGCACAGGCCTTGCAGCTAAGGCAGAGGTCAAAAACTTCCTTTAATTCCTTGGAATTGAATTTGTTGACCGCCTCATTATTGGTTAAAACTTCCCGCAACGCGTTGGCGCGGGCGCGGGTGGTATCTTTTTCGTTTTTTGTGGCGTGATAGCTGGGGCACATGGCTCCCGCCGAATCTGAGGTTTTGCGACAATCGCCACTGCCGTTGCAGCTTTCGGCCAACCGGAGTATGCCTTGGTAATCGCCAAAATCCATCAGCGTTTCAACCTTTGGCTCCTCGCGGCCCGGTTCGTACCGAAGCGATTTGTCCATTTTATAAGCATTTACAATCTTTCCCGGATTGAAAATGTTTTGAGGGTCAAAAGCCGATTTGATCCGCTTTAAAAGTTCGTAGTTTTTCTCGCCTATCATCAAAGGAATAAACTCGGCCCGCACAATCCCGTCGCCGTGTTCACCGCTAAAGGAGCCTTTGTATTTTTTGCAAAGGATGGCCACGTCTGTCGTGATTTTTCGGAAATAATCCAACCCTTCCTTTTCCTTTAAATTCAAAATTGGCCGCAGGTGGAGCTCCCCTGCGCCGGCGTGTGCATAATAAACGGCTTGTTGCCCGTACTTTTTCATCAAAGCCGAAAATTCCGAAATATAACTGGGCAAATCTTCCAAGGCCACGGCTGTGTCTTCAATACACGCAACAGCCTTTTGGTCGCCGACCATATTTCCGAGCAGCCCGAGGCCGGCCTTGCGCAGTTCGAGTGCCATTTCAATTTCCGCTCCGCGCAGGATTGGGCTGTGGTAACTATGTTTGGAAAGCGCGAGCGATTTTTGCAACGCGGCTATCTGCTCCTGTAGGTTGTCTTCGGATTCGCTCTTCAATTCCAAAAGCAGGATTGCCTTTGGATTGGCCTTTACAAAAAAACGGTAGGGCTCGTAGGTCTTGCTTTTTTTGGTGCAGTCCAGAATTACGTCGTCCATCATTTCGCAGGTGTGCAAGTTGTGCTGCATTGCGACTACCACATCGTTTAAGCAAGCTTCCAGAGTGCTGTAATGGGTGGCTACCATAGCGGTGAACGGTGGCGGCAGAGGGTCTAATTGCAGCGTGATTTCAGTGGTAAAAGCGAGCGTGCCCTCACTGCCGCAAAGCAGTTTGCACGGATTGATTTTTTCATCAAAATCGCCAAAAACATTCGTATGCAACAAACTGTCAACCGCGTAACCCGTGTTTCTTCGGTGAATTTCGGATTTTGGGAATTCCCGCCAAATTTCTTGCTGGGTCGCTTCCGAACGCAGTTCATTGTAAAGGGTTTTATAGATTTTTCCTTCCAAGGAATTATCTTCCGTTTTCTTCAAAAAATCTTCTTTTGAAAGCGGTTCAAAAACCACTTCCTCGCCATTGGAAAGAATGGTTTTCAGTTTTAAAACCTTGTCGCGCGTTACGCCGTATTGAATGGAGGTGGTCCCACTACTGTTGTTGCCCACCATTCCGCCAATCATACAGCGGTTGCTGGTGGAAGTGTTGGGACCAAAAAAGAGCCCAAACCGCTTTAAACGTTGGTTCAATTCATCGCGAATTACGCCCGGCTGGAGCGTAACCGTTCGGTTTTCCCTATCCACTGCAAGAATTTGAGTGAAATGTTTTGAAACGTCCACCACTATTCCCTCGCCCACACATTGCCCGGCAAGGGAGGTGCCAGCGGTCCTTGGAATGAGTGAAATATTATTTTCTTCCGCAAAGGCCACGAGCTGCTTGATTCCCCTGTCATTTTTGGGATAAGCTACCGCGAGTGGAATTTTCCGGTACACCGAAGCATCGGTGGCATATAATGCTGTGTAGAGGGAGTCGGTAAAAATTTCCCCATTGAATATTTTCTGAAAAACTTGAATTTGCTCTTTCATTGCCTTGCTGTAAATGTAAAAAACTTCCTTAACAAAACTTTGTAAAATTTGATGTATGGATTAGCATCGCCTTAACGATTGGCACGCTATAATACCACTACATTTACTACATCTAAACTAAAATCAAGAATTATGAAAAATGCAGCTTTTTTAATTATTGCAATTGTCCTTTTAGGATTCCAGGGCCAGGCGCAGGAAATTTCCAAAAACGCAATTGGAATTCGTCTAAGTGAAAGCAACGGTTTTGGTCCCGAGGTTAACTACCAACGCGCACTTGGCGATAACAACAGGCTGGAGTTAGGACTGGCTTGGCACAGCGAACGCTATTGGGACGACGTAAAATTTACAGGAATCTACCAATGGGTATGGAATATTGACGGGGGTTTCAACTGGTATGCCGGCCCCGGATTGGGTGCAGGTATTGAAAGCTATGACCGGTATTATGATGATGATGATTATCCATATTACAGAAGCAAGGATTCTGAAGCCTTTGTGTTTTTCACCGGTGATGTGGGTATAGAATACAGCTTTGATTTCCCACTGCTGGTTTCCTTCGACTTTAGACCGCAAGTGAATTTGAATTATCGCGATGACGTTAATTTTGATGTGGGAATTAGTGCCCGTTATCAATTCTAAGGAGATATATATTTTATTTTGAAAGAAATGCCCCACATAAAAAAGGGGCATTTCCCTTTTAAATAAACAGGAAAAATCCTGTTTCATAAGTTCACATTTTGTTGCAATTTTATAGAATTCAATAAAATGCAATATGAAAAAGCACTATGTGGATATACATTGCCATCCTTCCCTGAAGCCGTATAGCAAGAGCTTTAAGTATAAACCGCCCAAACAAAACGCCCAGGACCCAAATCGGAAAAACTCCATTTGGCACTACAGTCCGCCAAATTTTTTGGAAAAGTTCGTAAACAGGATGGTATCGCTCACCAAATTCACACAGACCGATTTAACGGCGCTCGCCAAGGCTAATACCAAGGTGGTAATCGTTTCCCTCTATCCTTTTGAAAAACATTTCTTCGGAAAGAAAATCTTGGGAATTAAAGGCGTAACAGACGTGCTGGTAAATCTAGCCGCCAGCATTAGCCAGTCGCGAATGGATTACATCCGCAGCAACAATGATTATTTTGCCGATTTGATGGATGAATACCAGTATTATAAACAGCTCCATAATCAAGTGGTGACTGTTGACGGAAAAATCTATACCTATAGACTGGTCAGAAATTTTAAGGATATTGAAAATAATTTCGCCGCGGAAACCGATTCCAAAAAAATTATAAACATCATTCTTTCCATCGAGGGAGGGCACAGTTTCAATACGGGGCTGGACATGACTAAAGATATGGCCAGCAGGACTGAGGTAATTGGTAATATAAATGCTATCAAAAATTGGGAACATCGCCCGTTGTTCGTCACGCTCGCCCATCATTTTTACAATGAACTTTGTGGCCACGCACGTAGTATTTCCATAGGAATGCTAAAGAAAAATCAGGACCGTGGATTAAATACGGGTTTCACCGAGCTTGGGATTGAGGCTATAGATTTGCTGCTGGATAATACTGAAGGAAAACGAATCCCGATTGATGTGAAGCATTTGAGCACGGCCTCGCGAAAAGCTTATTACCATTTGCTTGACACCAAATACGCCTCGGAAAATATTCCCGTAATTGCCAGTCATGGTGCGTGTAACGGAAAGCACTCGATTGTGCAGTGGAACAAGACCGATATTCCTGAGCACGAGGATTGGTTTTGCGATATCGACATCAATTTTTATGATGAGGAATTCATCCGCATTGCACGCAGTAACGGTATTTTCGGAATCCAATTGGACGAACGTCGCATAGGCAGCAGCAAGGCCATTTCAGAAAGTAAAATATTCTTTCCGAACAAAAGAAAACAATTGCGAAAAAAAGCCTTGTTGGTTTGGAGACAAGTGCAGCACATAGCCGAGGTTTTGGACAGGGATGGCCTGTTTTGCTGGGGAATACAGTGTATCGGCAGTGACTTTGACGGAATCGTAAATCCTATAAATGGGCTCTGGACCACTGAAAATATGAAGGACTTAGCCGAAGAAATGCTAAACCACGCACAGGATTATCTTTCAAAAAACTTAATCGTGTTAAAAGATTTCAACAGAATAGACGCTTCTGAAATAGTGGAGCGCGTAATGCACGGAAATGCAATGAAGTTTATTGAAAAGAATTATTAGACCTTAGCTATGGTTTTTCTGAAAAATAGCTTCTTCATATAATTTTTCATACAGCGGAACAATTTTTTTGGTATCATAAACCATCGCAGATTCAACGGCCTGTTTTTTGAATTTGTCTAAGACTTCATCAGAAGCCAAAATCTTCAAGGCGTTTTCCGCCATTTCTTCCACATTGCCTACTTCACTTAAAAAACCGCTTACGCCTTCAATATTCACTTCCGGTAAACCGCCCGTATTGCTCGAAATAACCGGGACGCCGCAGGCCATCGCCTCCAGGGCCGCAAGCCCAAAACTCTCCTTTTCGGAAGGAAGAATGAAAAGATCAGTAAAGCAAAGAATTTTGTCCACTTCATTGCTATTGCCTACAAAGAGTACTTTTTCCTCTATTCCCTTTTGTTCGCATAGCTGTTCCGATGCTTCCCTTTCCGGTCCTTCGCCCACGATGATTAACTTTGCTGGAATTTTTTTCTGGATCCGGTCAAAAACCTCAATTACATCCGTAACGCGTTTCACTTTCCGAAGATTGCTTACGTGGGTAATAATCCGTTCCTCGGGTTTCGCCATCAAATCGCGCTGGCAGTCGGTATAGGTTTTTATTTTCTTTGGAATATCAATAAAATTGGGCACCACGTGGATTTCCTTTTTAATATCAAAAAGATGTAGGGTGTCTTCCTTCAGACTATTGGAAACCGAAGTTACCACATCGCTGTTATTTATGCTGAAAGTAACGGCGGGTTTATAGAAAGGATGGTTGCCCACAAGGGTAATATCCGTACCGTGGAGCGTCGTGACCATTGGGATGTAGATGTTGTCTTCCTCTAGCATTTTTTTTGCCATATAGCCCGCATACGCATGGGGAATGGCGTAATGCACGTGCAGCACCTCAATTTTATGCAGCTTTACCATATCTACCAATTTACTGGAGAGCGCAAGCTCATAGGGCTGATAATGGAATAATGGATACACCGGTACTGAAACCTCGTGAAAGTGGATGTTTTTTGAAAGCAGTTCAAGCCTTACGGGTTGTTTATAGGTAATGAAATGAATTTCGTGACCGTGTTCGGCTAAGGCCAAGCCGAGCTCGGTGGCCACTACTCCGCTTCCTCCGAAGGTTGGGTAACATACTATTGCTATTTTCATATTTTTTTATTTTTGAAACAAGACTCAGGACTGAAGGATACAGGACGGCTTGTTGCTTTTTTTTAAAAGAGGAACTACACTAAAACGAAACTGGACAATTTCATCTTTACATCTCTAATTTTATCAAAATCCGTCTTGTTTCCTGTAGCGAAGCGGTCTTGTACCCCTTTAGTCCATTTTCAGTAATCAATGGCCTCATAAATGGCTTCCTGTATTTTGCTGCGCAGATCGCTTTTTATCAATTTTCGATTTTCCGCATCCGGGAATGTTCTGTTTGATAGAAATACGTAAACTATTTCCTGCTCGGGGTCTGCCCAGGCAAAGGTGCCGGTAAAGCCGCTATGTCCAAAACTGGTCATGGAAACGCAGCCACAGGTTGGCCCCGAAGTGCCCAGTTGCGGTTTGTCAAAACCCACGCCCCTTCTTACGTTTTTATCGCAGTAATAGCAGGTATTGAAAAGATCCAAAACATCGGGATCAAAATACCGTTTGCCGCCGTAAAATCCTTTCCAAAGATACATTTGCATGACTTTCGCCACATCATTTGCATTGCTGAACAGTCCCGCATGGCCGCTTACTCCGCCAAGCATCGCAGCGCCTTGGTCGTGCACATAGCCCTGAACTTTCTGGTTTCTGAAAATATTGTCCTGCTCCGTGGGCGAAATATTGTCTTTTGAAAATTTTTCCAACGGTAGATACGTCATATAGTTTGCGCCCAAGGATTCGTAAAGGTTTTCCTGGACAATTTGCTCCATCGGTTTGCCGAATTTTCGCTCAAAATATCGTTTCAAAATGTAGTATGGCAGATCGCTATATTTATACTCAAGCCTTGAATTCAGGTCGCTTTCGCGGATGGTTTTAAAAATGGTATCCATATAATCGCGGCGCATATAGAGATTTTGGGCCACTTGCACGTTAAAATCCTTATCGGGAATATCTGAATAATACTTTGGGGAAACTTCCGTTTTATCCTCATTGAGCGTATATCTGTAAAAAGGTATCCAGGCCTTTAAACGCGCGTAGTGCGAGAGCATTTCCTTTAAGGTAATATTCGCTTTGTTTGAATTTTTATACTCGGGAAGCATTTCTGAAAGTTTCGTATTCATACCCAACTCCTTCTTGTCCACGAGCTGCATTACCAAAGGTAAGGATGCCAAAATCTTCGTGAGCGAAGCCAAATCGTAAACGGTACTGTCCATTACTTCAATTTTATTAGCGTATTCGTGGTATCCAAAATTTTTCTGATAGACCACCTTTCCCTTTCGGGCGACCAAAATTTGGGCTCCTGGGTACATGCCTTCACGTATTCCCAAAGTGGCAAGCGAGTCGATTTTTTTCAACTTATAACTGTTGATGCCCACGCTTTCAGGGGTTCCGTATTGTAGTCTGCGAAGGGATTTTGTTTTCAGAATTGTATTCAAGGGAAAATCCTCACCTAAAGAGACGGGAAGTTTTCCTTTGGCCTCCCGTGCGCCAAAAATGAGCTGCGCCGAAAGTTTTTGGGAAATCTCGCTGTTTTGATAAGACATTACCACTCCTTCAAAATTGGCCGTGGTCTTTAAGTCGAGCATTGCATACGGTCTGGCAAAAACATCTAAAATCACGGTGTTTGTGCGGGCAATTTCATAAAGCCACACGAGCTCGTTTTCAGAAAACTCAAACTTCTTCCAAGGGTTGTCATTGCTTTTGTGAAACCCGATAATCACGTAATTGTAGCTTTTCAGTTTCTGGATATAATCGTCGAGACCGTTTGCTTTTACCCAATCTACTTCGCCGTATTTTTTCAATTCATTGAGGAAAATTTCGCCCGAATCATCGCCAAAATTTATGTAGGCAATCTTTTTTTCCTGTAAATCCTTTATGGGAAGAATGGCGCGATTGTTTTTAATAACAGTAAGCGCATTGTCCATCGCTTCCTCGTAAAGGGCATCGTCGTTCACCGAATTCAAATCGTCATATAAATAGGCGGTTTTTACAGGCTGGTAGTGATTAAGACCCACCTTATACTTTGCATAAAGAATCTTCTTTACGGAGTACGCCAAACGTTTTTCGGTAATAACTTCTTCATTATAGGAATTGATAAGAAACTCCATGGCCTTCGGAATATCTTCGGAAATCAACAGCACATCGTTTCCGGCGAGGAATGCGGTCAGTTCTATTTCCCCGGGTTTTTTGAAATCGGAAGCGCCCTTCATATTCAGGGCATCGGTAAAAATCAGCCCGTTGAAACCAAGTTCATTTTTTAACAAATCAGTCACCACCTTTGAGGAAAGTGATGAGGGGTAATTCATCTGTATTTCCAACGAAGGCACGTTAAGATGGGCAACCATTACGCTGTTTAGCCCTTCATTTATAAGTTTTTTGTAGGGATACAGCTCCAAAGTATCCAATCGCGCTCTCGTGAAATCTACCGTCGGTAGGGTTTTGTGGCTGTCCATATCGGTATCGCCATGGCCCGGAAAATGTTTGGCGCTGCCCATAATACCGGCGCTCTGCATGCCCTTCATAAACGCGAGCGCTTTTTCGGTAACGTTGTCCCTATCCTCCCCAAAGGACCGGTTGCCGATAATGGGGTTTTTCGGGTTTGTATTTATGTCCACAACCGGCGCAAAGTTGATGTGTACGCCCAAACGCTTGGACTGCTCGCCAATGCGGCGGCCAATTTTCTCCACAATTTTGTTGTCTGTAATGGCGCCGAGCGTCATATTCCACGGAAAAGCATAGGTAGAATCGAGCCGCATGGCTAAGCCCCATTCAGCGTCCATACCAATCATTAAAGGAACTTTTGCAAGAGCTTGGAATTCGTTGTTCAGCCTTGCCTGGCGCACGGGACCGCCCTTGGAAAAAATGATCCCTCCCAAGTGATAGTTTGTTATTAGGTCTTTTATTTTATCGGTTTTTGCCTTCGGGTCGCTCGAAAAAATATCTGCCATAAAAAGTTGGCCCATTTTTTCTTCCAAAGTCATAGAATCATAAATACTATCGACCCACTTTTTTTGGTTCTGAAAATCGTTTTTTACGATAAGTGGATTTTTATCCTGCGAAAAGGAAGAAAGACAAGCAAACGCCAGTATTGTAGTGAACACAAATTTTTTCATAAGTAATTTTATTTTATGATAAAAATCTATTGTGCCAGCTTTCGTGTGCGGGAACTTCCCAATTTTCAAGATATTCGGCTTTGGTATTTACGAGATTGTTGAAGACGATGGTGTTTTTTGAAACAGATTTGTCCTTTGCCATTTTTCTGAAATCCGCCAAGGGTTTATAAGCGATATATTCTCCTGAATAAAAGGTCACGTTCATTTTGTCCAAAAGGTCAACATCAAATTTATCCTGTAGCGACTGGATAAAATGTACCGAGGCATCAATGCTGCAGCCCGATGCTGAAGCATTTGCCTGGTTGAGGCCAATTACGATAAAACGGTTGTATTTTATTTCAACGGCGGCCTCAAGTTCGGCTCCGTGGGCGGTCCATTTGGTCAAAAATTCTTCTGTAAGTTTTTCAATTTCCGCAACTTCATCGTCGCTCAATTTTCTATTGGCCTGATAGATCCATATTCTGGAATCATCGGGTAGGTTTTTAAAATCTGTCAGCATTATTAATCAGTCTTATTGTTTCATTCCTACTTGTTCATTTCAACTTCGCTCCAAGACGTGGAAAAAACAATCTATTGGTTTTTATAAATCTTCTGCATTTGCAATCATTTCGGCAACGTCCATTACCTGCACGTTGTCTTCTGCGTTTTTCGCTTTTACGCCGTCGGTCATCATTACCATACAAAATGGACAACCGGTAGCAATTATGTCTGCCGAAACTTCCATGGCTTGTTCCGTCCGGGCAACGTTTACGTCCTTATTTCCTGGTTCGGGTTCCTTAAACATTTGGGCTCCGCCCGCACCACAACACATGCCGTGTTTTTTGTTTCGCCTCATCTCTACCAATTCGCCCTCCAGTTTTTCAAGTAAATTTCTTGGGGCTTCGTATTCGTTATTTGCCCTACCAAGATAACACGGATCGTGGAAGGTTATTTTCTTCCCCTTGAATTTTCCGCCTTCCACTTTTAATCTGCCCTCATCCAAAAGCGCTTTTAAGAATTGGGTGTGGTGCATTATTTCATACTTGCCGCCGAGTTCAGGGTATTCATTTCCGATGGTATTAAAGCAGTGCGGACAGGTGGTTACAATCTTTTTTATTCCATAGCCGTTGAGCACCTCAATATTGGTCATGGCCTGCATTTGGAACAAAAACTCGTTTCCTGCCCTTTTTGCCGGGTCGCCGGTACAGCTTTCCTCGGTTCCCAAAACTGCGAAATCTATATTTGCTTTGTTCAACAATTTTACAAAGGCTTTCGTTATTTTTTTGGCACGATCGTCAAAACTTCCCGCACAACCTACCCAAAAAAGCACTTCGGGCTGTTTGTCTTGGGCCATATATTCGGCCATTGTTGGGACTTTTATTGGTTCACTCATTTGTTTATGTTTTTACCCCCAGCCCCTAAAGGGGAGCTGTTCCGAAGGCTCCCTTTAGAACTGGGGTATATTTGTTAATCTTCAAATACTTCAATAGTTACTTCTTTCTCCACTAAATCGGTGAATTTTCCTTTGTAGCGGGTTGCCTTTACCAAATGGTTGTCCACCCAGTGATAGTTGCCGCCACGGGGTTTTCCCATCAACATGCTGTGGTATTTAAAACCATGTTTATTAAGCCACGTTTCCGTTACTTCGCGATGGGCTTCGGTGCGGGAGGTGAAAAAGCAGATAATATGGCCTTCGTCGTACCATTTGTTCAGGGTTTTTAAGGCATCGGGAAATGGCTTGCAAGTCGCCATCCTTTCGGGCTCTTCGTTTGGGATGTCCTCAGTAATGGTGCCGTCAATATCAATCAAGTAGTTTTTTATCCCTTCGGGAAGAATCGGGCTTACGTGTTCGCCCTTTTCTACTTTGTCGTGCAGCATTTTTTCTACTTCTTCTTTTTTCATGTTTTATTTTTTCAGAATAACATCGACTTCATTTTTTAAGTTTGGAAGATGTTTTTTAATAATCACCCAAACAATTGATGAGTCAATACTGTCGTAGGCATGAACTAATCTATTTCTCATTGCAATTATTTCAGCTTCATTTTCAATGATTAAATCGTTGTCAATTTTTTTCAGCTTATTTAAGGCTTCACCAATAATTGCCAAATGCCGTTCTACAGCACTTTGGGTTTTGATATCCTCTTCATAATCGCCAAAAGTATCAATATCACTTATAAATTCTTCAATTAAATTTATTGATAAGGAAATATCCATCAAGAATTTCTCAACTTCCAGCTTCATATATTAATATCTTGGTAGCATCAATATTTCTTTTTAAGATTGGGTTTTTGATTGATTTATAGGTCAATAAATCTACTTTTCTTTGAAAGAAGCTCTCTAACTTATTCCAAATAGAAATTAAATTTTCACCGCGTTCCATTGCGTCTTCAACGTTAATCTCAATCAATAAATCAATGTCGCTTTCCCTTTCAGAAAAATCATTACGAATAGAAGAACCAAAGGCATATAGTTTTCCAACCTTATGATTTTCACATAAGGATCGAAAATCCTCTTTTTTGGATTTTATTTCTTCAATGATTTTCACTTCTCTTTAAATAGGTTCAATCAATTTTCATCCTTCCAGTTCAACCGGTCCATTTGGTTGTATGGCCAGGGCGCGCCGTTGTTTTCTATATTGGTCATGGCAGCATTCAACTCTGTTGGGGCAGCAGACTGTTCCATAACCAAATATTGCCTCATATCCATAATAATGCTCAATGGGTCAATACTTACGGGGCAAGCTTCCACACAGGCGTTGCAGGTGGTACAGGCCCAAAGTTCTTCGCGGGTTATGTAATCGTCCAACAGCTGTTTTCCGTCTGGTTTGAACTCGCCGTTTTTGTCGATGTTTTTTCCTATTTCTTCCAAACGGTCGCGGGTATCCATCATTATTTTACGTGGCGAAAGTTTTTTCCCGGTGTTGTTTGCGGGGCATTCATCCGTACAACGGCCGCACTCGGTACAGGTATATGCGTTCAATAATTGAATCCTGCTCAAATCCATTACATCGCTGGCGCCAAACTTGGCAGGGGCTTCGACGGCTCCTTCCGCGGGAGCGGCAAAGGGATCGGCATTTGGATCCATCATCATCTTCACTTCGTTGGTAACCGATTCCAGATTTTTGAATTTCCCCTTTGGAACCACTTTTCCGAAATAAACATTTGGAAAAGCCAAGATAATATGAAGGTGTTTTGAAAAGTATAAATAATTCAAAAACACAAGTATTCCCAAGATGTGGAGCCACCACGTACCGCGCTCTATGGCAATCAGGGAGGCCTCAGAGAGATTATCCAAAAACGGCACTATAAACTGGCTTACGGGATAGGATCCGGCCTCTACATAATGTGCCGCGCCCAATGCCTGTAATTGTTGGTCTGCAGCATTCATGGTCAAAAATAGAATCATTAAGACCATTTCAAAATAAAGAATATAATTGGCATCATTTTTAGGCCAGCCCTTCATTTCATTTGCCCAAAATCTTCGCAATTTTTGAATATTTCTTCGGGTCCAGAAAAGAATGACCCCCATTAAAACCAGCAGTGCCAAAATTTCAAAGGAAGCGATTAAAAAATTATACAGCCCAAGGGGCAGCACGGTGGAAAGCAATCTGTGGGTTCCGAAAATGCCGTCAATAATAATTTCAAGCACTTCAATATTTATAATAATAAACCCTACGTAAACGAGAATATGAAGGAGCCCCGGAATGGGACGGACCACCATTTTTGACTGTCCCAGCGCAATGCGCAATACGTTGCCCCATCTTTCCGAAGTATGGTCTGAAGCATCTACTTCGTGGCCAAGTTTGATGTTCCGGATTATCTTGCGAATGTTAATTGTGAAATATCCCACACCAGCGGCAAGGGCTATCAAAAAAAGTATGTTCGGAATGTATTGCATAGGTTACTCGTCTGGATTGGCTGGTGGTTCGTATTCTTTGTTCTTTCTGCCGAAAACTGAAATGTGCACATAACGTTTTGGATTTAGTTTTACATCTTGAAGCAATTGCTCAAGCTGTCTCGATGCCCCTTCCAGATTTTCGTATAGTTTGTCGTCTTTTAACAGTTTCCCAATAGAACCTTCGCCATTATCAACACCCGCTACAATTTTATCCATTTTGTCCACTACATTTTGAAGATCAGTGACCAATTTACCTGTTTCCAGCTGTGCCAGCGAATCGGTTAGTCTTGAAAGGTTGCCTGCAGTCTTGTCCAGATTGGTAAAGGTGTTATCCAATTTACCCGTATTGTTTGAGAGTATTTTGTTTAGATTTTCAGAAACCCCTGCGAAGGAATTGAGGGTGGTATTCAAATTTGCGATGGCCTCCTGTAGGTTTTGACGGGTCTGTTCATCTACAATAGCGTTTATGCTCAATAAAAGCGTATCCACGGTGGCCAGGGTGTTGTTTACTTTCTTCTCCAATGGGCCAAGGGCTTTCGTAACCGCGGTGAGCATGCCATCCTCCACATCACCTCTCAGGGTATCTCCACTTTTTGCAATGTTATTTACATCATATTGTGGAAAAATTCCGAGCGATTTTCCTCCGATCAGGCCAGTGCTATATATCCTGACAATACTGTTTTTTGAAAAGTCGAAATCTTTCTCTACAGTAAATTTCACTACCAGACTTCCTTTGGAATTGGCAAAACTTATGTTCTGCACTTTTCCCACGGTAAGACCATTGATAGTAACAGGCGCAGCTTGGGCCAAACCTTCAACGTTATCATATTTTACGTAGAATTCCCTGTTTTTGTCGAGTAGATTGGTGCCCTTTAAAAAACTGTAACCAAAGATTAACAGCAATATAGCTCCTATGGCGAGGATTCCGGTTTTAACTTCCTTCGATAGTTTCAAATGTATATTTTTAGATTGTGAACAAATTTAAAGGATAAATATAAAGAATGCACGCTAATTGGCTTTCGATTTTAACACTTCGGGTAGATTAACTTTCTTTCCTTTTTTAAAAGCTACAATATATGCCGAAGGATATCCTTTTTGCTGCACAAAGGTTTTCATCACCTGAATTTTATTATAGTCGGAGGTATCACCGTAATAATATTTAAATAGACCGCTTTCCTTTTCACGCGATACATCTTTGAGTCCCTTAAAGTTGCTGGGCTTTGGATCCAATTTTTTACTGGTAGCGGCCAATTGTACCTTAAATGTTACACCTTCGTAAATGTCTTCCTTGGTGGATTCAATGGTTTTTTCCACGTGAATCTTTTCAATTTCAGGATCCTTTATTTTTTCGGTAGCAACGGAAAGACTGTTTATGTAAGCTTTAATGGCATTGCCAATTTCCCGCGCCATTTCGGCCTGGCCTTTGGCGGAATTCAAATAAGCGCCCTCGCTTTTATTGGTAAGAAATCCCGTTTCAATCAAAACACTCGGCATATAGGTATTATGAAGTACCCAGAAACCAGCCTGCTTAACGCTCCTATCTTTTCTTTTTAGATTATTTATAACGTTGTTTTGCACCAAACTGGCCAATAGAATGCTTTGGTCCAGATATTCTTCCTGCATCAGCACCATACCTATCAATGATTCCGGCGCATTTGGATCAAAGCCGCCGTATTTTTCCTGATAGTTGTCCTCCAAATAAATTACCTCGTTTTCCTTTTTTGCAACCTCAAAATTGGCTTGGCTTTTGTGAAGTCCAAGCACGAAAGTCTCTGCCCCGTATGCGTCTGAGTGATGGGCATTGCAGTGTACCGAAACAAAAAGGTCTGCATCGGCCTTATTTGCAATTGCAGCCCGCTCCCGCAACTCAATAAAAACATCGGACTTTCTTGTGTAGATTACCTTTACATTAGGAAGTTTTTCCAGCTCTGCGCCTATTTTTAAGACAATGTTAAGCGATATTTCAGATTCCTTATAACCGTTTCCTTTGTTTCCGTGGTCGTGACCCCCGTGGCCTGCATCCAATACCACGACGAATGGCTTCGTTGGGTTTTCAGCGGCCGAAGCTGAAAAAAGACAACTTGAAACTGCGATAATTAATACGAAAGAAGAAAAAAGTTTCGTTTTCATCTGTAAAAGAATATTTGATAAAGAGAAAAATTGTCTGTCCAAATTGTACATCCTTTATTGTTTTGCAAATAGTTAATGGGCATATTATACAACCACTAACGATTGGGAAAATTTGATATTTTAAAAAAATGATTTAAAAAAACGTACCCGAAAAAATATGTTTATTTTTGACCGTTTCAAATACTGAGCCAAATCTACAAAATAATAGCATCTAAGCATTGCAGACAAACAGGCATTACTTAACAATCTTCTTAACATTTCTGCTACTTTGCGGCACTCTTGTGCATGCGCAGGACGTCCCGCCAAAGAATGAAACCAAGCTGCCCAAAACTACTCAGGACGATACAATTACGGTAAACCTAAAACCCGTTATAGCCGAGGTTAATGAAAAGGCCCAAGATACTGTAAGGACAGACACCATTAAGCTCGAGAAAGAAACCTTGACAGATGTTGTGGATTATTACGGCGAAGACTATGTATTCCTGAACCGAAAGGAAAACAAAGTATATATGTATAACAATGCCTACATCATCTATGGCGATATGCGGATAGATGCAGGTTTGATAATCCTGGATTATAATAAGAACGAAGTATATGCCAAAGGAATTGACAGCGCGGGCATCTATAGCCAGCGCCCCGTGTTTGTGCAGGCTGCCAATAAAGTGGAGCCCGATTCCATCCGTTATAATTTTGATACCGAAAAAGCTCTGGTTTACAACAGTCGGACGGAACAAAACGGGTTTAGGGTAATTGCCGATGTTACCAAAAAAGTAAACGACTCTGTGGTATATCTTAGGAACGTGAAGTTCACCACTTCAAAAAATATAGACGACCCTGAATATTATTTCTATACACGAAAGGCAAAATTTGTCCCAAAAAAGAAAGTGGTTACTGGCCTGACCAATATGTACATTGCCGACGTACCCACGCCGGTGGGATTGCCTTTTGCTTATTTTCCGCTCACTGAGGACCGTACTTCTGGTTTCATAATTCCTTCCTTCGGGGAAAACAACAGTCGCGGTTTCTTTTTTCAGAATGGCGGCTACTATTTCGCAATTAATGAATACTTGGATTTAAGTCTTTTGGGTGATTATTACACAAACGGTAGCTATGCCCTTCGCGGAGAAACATCGTATGCCGTTCGTTATAAATTTAAGGGAAATGTGAGCGCGCGTTTTGAAAAACTTGTGCAGGAAGAGCGCGGATTTCCTGATTTTAATGAAACTAGTATCTACAACATTCGGTGGTCGCATTCCCAAGATATAAAGAGCAGTCCCAGCTCCCGTTTTTCGGCTTCGGTGAATATTGGTAGCAGCAAGTATTTTACGCAGTCCATCAATCAAACCAATAATGCCAGCGCCCTGGTCAATACCTTGAGTTCCTCTATTTCCTATTCTAAAACGTTTGAGGGCGAGCCGCAAGTGAATCTCGCCGTGGCCGCAACGCATTCACAAAATACCAATACGCAGGAAATCTCAATGTCATTGCCAACTTTAAATACCAGCGTTTCCAGAATTTACCCCTTTGCCCCAAAAGACGGTAACAAAAAAGGCATTATTCAAAACATAAACTTTCAGTACGATCTTTCCGCCGAAAACCGCATCCAAACAACAGATTCGCTTTTCTTTAAATCGGAAATGTTCAACAATGCACAAATTGGCGCCCAGCACAACATTCCCATTACCACAAATTTTAAAATATTAAAGTATCTAAGTGCCTCTGCAGGTACCAATTACCGCGAAACCTGGGTTTTGAAGAGTACACGACAGCGCTATGACCGAACGATGAACAATGGTTTGGGAGGTATTGTAAAAGATACGGTTTCCGGTTTTGAGAGTTATCGCACCTATAATTTTTCGACCAGTTTGGGAACCACTCTCTACGGACTTTTCAATTTCGGAAAGGATAAAAAGATCCAGGCCATCCGCCACGTGGTACGCCCTTCCATTGGTTACAATATAAATCCCGCTTTTGATAGATATTACGATGAATTCATCATTCCACAAACTGCCGATGAAGCTGCCCAAGTAGTGGAGTATTCCCGTTTTGAAAACACACTTTACGGGCCACCAAATAAGGTGTATTCCAGCAGTATTGGAATGTCGCTGAGCAACACTTTTGAGGCTAAAATCCGCGATCGCGATACCACTGCCCTGGAACCAAAGAAGGTGACTTTGCTAAACAACCTGAATTTTTCTACAGCCTATAATCTTGCGGGCGATTCGTTGCGGTGGAGCCCGTTGCAGTTTACGGGAAGCATTCCCATAGTGCCGAAGCTCGATTTCAACTTCAGTGGAACATTGGATCCGTATGCGCTGGACAATAACAATAAAAAAATTGATGTTTTCAATATTGACAATGGCGGCAGTCTTTTCCGGCTTACCAATGCCAATGTGAGCATCAATTATTCCTTCTCTAGCAAGGATTTTGATGGGAGCGGCAGAAAGAATTTAGACCGGATAGATAACGAAACCTTCCGAAATGGCGGTCGCCCGGACGATCTCTTTGGCGATGCGGCCGATATTTATGATGGCCAGATCTATGAAGAGGATGATGAAGATGTAGATAAGACCAATATAGATTGGTATAACTACAAAATTCCTTGGGATATGCGCCTGGCCTATACCATAACCTATGGAAATGCGCAGCGTCAAAATGAAATTTCAAGCCAATCCCTTATGGTAAGCACCAATATGGAGCTGGCGCCACGATGGACCGTTGGGGTTTCTTCTGGTTACGACTTTAAGAACAATGGGGTTACCCTCACACAGTTCCGTTTCCAGCGCGATTTGGAGAGTTGGCAAATGAGTTTTAATTGGACGCCCATCGGAAGCATAAATACGGCCTGGTACTTCTTTATCGGTATTAAATCTTCGGTGCTAAGTGACATTAAATATGACAAGCGCCGCGAGAGCGATAAGCGATTGTAGGCTCTTTAACCTCCAAGAAAATGTCATTCATAATTTAAAAGTCTAAATTAAATGTATAAAATTCGTATTACTAACCTCTAAGCGCAATAACACATTAACTTAATAACCCATTAACCCAAAACTATGAAAACAATAATCACCACCCCCCACGCCCCCGCTCCCATCGGCCCCTATAGCCAAGCCGTTTTAAAGGGAAATATGCTTTACACCTCTGGGCAGATTGCCATAGACCCCAAAACCGGCAACTTGGTTACCGATGATATCAAAACTGAAACGAAATTGGTTATGGAAAATCTAAAGGCAATTCTTGAGAAAGCGGGAATGGGTTTTGAAAACGTATTGAAATCAACGATTTTCATCAGTGATATGCACAACTTCGCAGCTATTAACGAAGTGTATGGCACCTATTTTAATGAAGCCACTGCTCCCGCCCGGGAAACTGTGGAAGTTGCAAATCTTCCTAAGTTCGTGAATGTTGAAATTTCAGTGATTGCATCACTTTAAACAGAAGTTGTAGATACTAATCTTCTTCTTCATTTGGTGTAGCCTGTGGCTTGAAGTCAACTGGATAGGTATTATCATCCGGTATTACTGGCAATTCTGTATCAATGGTTACTTTTTTGTTGAATAGCTTGCGGTAAAGCTCCTGAAAGGTATTAAAATCTACCGAATAGGAAATTCCTGTACCTTGTTCAAATATCTGGTCTTCCCCGATAAATTGTAAGTCTGCCTGCCTATTGAAGAATTTCATCCGAAGGCTTCCATCCTCGTTTATAAGCCATTGCACTTCAATATCGCCAGCCACCGAGGTTTCATTGGCCCCGCCTACTGGCACTCCCACTTTGCCATTGATTAAAATACGTTCGTTAATTTGTGTGGAAAGGGTAATGCCAAATCTATCTGAGGTTTCTTGGTTCGGCGTTCTATTGCCCACGGAATAATCCAGACCTACACGAAACTTCCCATCCTGATCGGCAAACAGATTGTTTACCAATCCAGAAACCCTATCGGCAACGGTTCCGGCAAAGGCGTTTGACCCAGCATAATTATCGCTCACAAATGAGTTGGAAGCCAACAAAAATAAAGCCTGGTTCTGCATCTGTTCCTGGTTTTGGAGTTTGTACTGCAACTCACTTTTCAGAGTGGAACTAACACGCGGAAAATCTATATCAAAACTGAGCTCGGGTTGCGCGAGTTCTCCATCCAGATCTACATAAACTTCCACAGGTATTTTTGTATTGATGGAGGGATTGTCTAGCAAAACCGAAGGATTTGCCTGCGTTTTATAAACAGCGCTCAAATTTAGATTGGCTCGTTCGGGAGCTCCATCCCACGTAATATTTCCGCCGGGCACAACTCCAATATTTCTTTGGATAATACCTCCATATCTAAAATCGAACTCTCCTTCGTAAACCTGAAAATCGCCGTACATCTGGAATTTTCCATTCGTATTTATTTCAATAAGAAGAATTCCCGCACCACGGCCCTTCAAGGTCGAATTGTTCTCTTGGTCCACAACCACTTCCACTTCCGCATTTTTGTTGATGTCCAATTCAAAATTTAGCGACAGTCCCTTTACCTCTTCGGTAAAAAGAACTTCCCCATTGTTGCGCGCCTCCTTTTCCTTTGGTGAAAGAAAATGCACAAAGGAATCATCGCCAATGGATTCAGTATCGCTAATGGGAATTTTAAAAGTAGTGCCTCGCTGGGTTGTAGCATCCACGTCTATCACCAATTCATCTATGGGCCCCGTGATGTCCGCCCTTCCGCTTATAAAGGCAGTGCCATAATAAAGGGCGTCCTCCTCGGGCGGAGTGTCCAGAACAACTAGTCTTTCGGGAGCTTCAATATGCAGATCCAATTCCCAATCACTAAAATTGGTATGGGTTGCATTTCCATAGAGCACGCCAACCGTTTCATATTTGGTATCGGTAATCTGGGTGCCGTCTATTTCAAACTTATTCTTGGTTACAATAATTTGTGCGCCGTTTTCAATATTGAAATCAGTATTCAAGTAGGGAATTTTCAAACCGCTGTTTTCCAAGGTAAAACGACCCAAAATATCGGGTGATTTGTAATTGCCGGAAACTCTGGCATTCCCCGTAATCAATCCTCGGATATCCGTAATAACATCGGCGCCAAACGGACTGAAGGCCTGCATATTAAACTGGTTTAGATCTATATTGAGTTGTATTTGGGGATTTCGTGGCGAAACGTCAATTTCGCCCACGGCATTAATTGATTTCACGTTATTATTAATAAGCGAAGTGTTTATGCGGTATTTTGTAAGATCTTCGTTTCCGTCTATTTTCAAATTTAAATCTCCGAAGGGAATCTCATTAATCTCTACATCGTCAATGGTCACGGCGCTGTTGGGATAATACGCACCGTTTTTCTGAAGAAAATCAAACTTGCCGTTCATGTTTCCCTTCAGCCGCAGACTATCAATCTCTGGGGTTATGTTCCCGATGTTCACATCCTTAAACCGAACCTTTAAATCCTTGTAAGTGGAATCGCGTAGAACGCCTGCCATTTGTATCAATTCATCGTTATGGCTCAGTACCAGTGAATCTATGCGGACTTCCCGAAAATTATCATCAAAAACCACTTTGTTCAGACGGTTGTTGTTTTCATTCAAATACCAAACATTTCCCTTGTAGGTGATATCAGATTTTTTTACGCCAATAACCGATTTACCCGCCGGGTTAATGGTGTGGTAAAGCGAAAGGTTGAATAAATCCTCCTTTTTGGGCCCACCGGCAAATTCGGAACGCACATACATAGTATCATTCAAGGTTTTATTGATAACATTCAAATCCCTAATATTGTAAAATCCCGTATAAACCGAATCAGCCGATATATAGGTGTTATACAATGGATTATCATTATCTATCTGAATGTTTAATTCACCGATATAATTATCAAATAGAAGAATTTCCGGAGAACGGAAATCGAGTTCAAACTTTGACTGATCAGAAGAAACCGATCCCTTTACCCTCGTATTGTCCCCTAACTTCAATTGCGGCACAAATACATCCACGATTTTATTATACACCACAAATTCGTATTCTATGTATTGATTGGTGGTTACTTCCTGCGGAATATAATTGGCATAAATACTGGCTATCCCGTTTTGGAAAAGATTGGGGATATCCTCAATAAGAAATTCTCCCGAAATCTTCCCGTTCATAATATCGGGGGAATTTATTTCAATGGTGCGAACGGGCCCGTCAAAAGATGAAGTAACGGTGAAATCGTCAAAATAGTAGTATTCCCTTTCGTTCTGATAAAAGGTTTGGCTGAAATTGATAGTGCCCACCACGTCATCAATAGTGCTGCCGTCCATATCCACCACTACTTTTCCCGTAAATACCGCAATGCTATCGCGCGTTATCAGGTTAAGTTTATTCAAATCTGAATACTCCACGTCTGCTTCAAAATCCAGATGGTTGGTTTCGGCAGAGGCGTCTATGAGCCCTTTGAAATCGAGTTTCAAATTGGGATCGTCAATGGAAAGCTCGCCATTAAATAATGGGTTTTTCAAATTTCCCGAAACCGCGATGTTCTGATAGTTATAACCTTCAAAATTGAAGGAAGATACCGTACCCGAAACCTCCGTGTTAACGGTATTCTTATCAAACCCGCGGCCGTCAAAATCTAAATTGGCGGTCATCTTTCCGAGCGAAGTGGTCTTTGCTATTTTCCCGAGGTCGAAGTTTCGCAACACTACGTTTCCTTTATAATAGGCATAGTCAATATTGGTAATGTTGCCGATTTTCAAATCGAGCTTAGCCTGGCCAATTCCGCTTTGCAAATTACTCTTAGTATTTAATTCATCCCCAACGATCGAGGTATTTCCGCTAAGGTAAAAGTTTTTGAGTTCCTTGAGCTCAGCAGGAACAACATTACCCAAAACTCGCGGCATAAATCTTCTTAAATCGTAATAATTTGTGGCAATGTAATGATTGGTAGCCGTTATGGAATAGCCATTTTCGGAGTTTAGAATATTCTGAAAAGCGTAATCGCCCTTGATGTTTGTATCGCCTGTCCTGAAATTTACGTCGGTTGCCGTAAAATCATTCAAGGTGCCCTTCATTGCTGCATCCAAGAAGATTATTTGATTCGGGCCGAATTCATTGTAGAAATCGTTCAAATCATTTGTGGCCACTTTTGAATCCTTCAGATTTGCGGTTATCACAACATCATTGACAAAATCTGCCATTCCGTTTTTGGAATAATCCAGATCTACATCTCCTATTAGCTGCGACTCAGTGGTCTTTAAATTCAGATCTTTTAAGGTAATGTTGGTTTCGGTATAGGAAAAGTCGGCCTGCATATCTTCTATCACAAAGCCGCGGGCAGCGACGAGCGAAAGATTCTCAATGTTCACTTGTACCTCCGGCCCGTTGATTTTTAAATTATTGGCGGTAATATTTACATTGTTTAAAATGAAAATATCAGGATTCTCCAGATTTTCATTGATGATCTTTACACGACTATTGGTGAGCTGTACATCGTTCCCGAATAGAGAAAAAGGCGAAGTGCTGGGCTTTCCCGTATCAAACTTTTTTGCAAAAATGGAAAGGTTGTCAGATTCTTCACCTTTGTAAATTTTCACATACAGTTTCGCCTCGTCCAGCGCTATATCGCCAAAACCGAGATCGCCCTGCACCATGTTCTGAAAATTTATAATATTGGTTTGTACCTCCTTGCTGTAAATCAAGGTATCGTTATGATGGTCTGCAATGTAAACCTCCCGGATATCCACCTCTCCTTTCCAGTTCAAGCCAAGTCGTTTTATGTGGATGTCGGTGCCGTAGGTCTCGTTTAAATTGGTCGTTACTTTTTTTGCGACCCAGGTCTGAACCGATGGAATGGAAAAAATAATCACTATAAGCACGAGCAGCAATACAATGATTACAAAGGTGCGAACTATTATTTTCCGAAGTTTTTTGATACGCTTTTAAAGTTTTAATTTTACAACCAATAAATATACCCCTTTCACTTTGACACAGAAAAACTGCTACATTCTTGGGATTGAATCCTCTTGCGACGATACAGCCGCAGCCGTAATCAACAACGCCAAAATACTCAGCAATGTTGTTGCCACTCAAGCAATTCACGAACAATATGGCGGGGTGGTGCCCGAACTTGCCTCGCGGGCCCATCAACAGAACATTGTTCCCGTGGTACACCAAGCGTTGCATAAGGCAAATATCGATAAAAATCAGTTATCAGCCATTGCTTTTACACGCGGGCCCGGCTTGATGGGTTCCTTGCTTGTAGGCGCCTCATTTTCAAAATCTTTGGCGCTGGGTCTGGGCATTCCGTTGATAGATGTAAACCATATGCAAGCCCATATTTTGGCACATTTTATTAAGGCCGAAGGACAAACGGCTCCCAATTTTCCTTTTTTGGCAATGACCATTAGCGGCGGCCATACACAAATTGTGAAAGTGACCGAATATTTTGAAATGGAAATAATAGGCCAAACCATAGACGATGCCGTGGGCGAAGCCTTTGACAAAAGCGCCAAAATCCTCGGCCTGCCCTATCCCGGCGGTCCCTTGGTAGATAAATACGCCCAACAGGGAAACCCAAAAGCGTTTAAATTTCCGAAACCGAAAGTGGGGCCCATGGATTTCAGCTTTAGCGGCTTAAAGACTTCCGTGCTCTATTTTATTGAAAAGGAAGTGGCCCAAAACCCTGATTTTATTTCAGAAAATATAGCAGATATTTGTGCCAGTATTCAATTTACCATTGTAGATTATTTAATGGACAAGCTGAAAAATGCCGTCAAAAAAACCGGAATAAAGGAAGTGGCCATAGGTGGCGGCGTATCTGCAAATAGCGGAATACGCAAAGCGCTAAAGGAGGCCGAAACAAAATACGGTTGGAAAACCCACATCCCCAAATTTGAGTTTTGTACGGACAATGCGGCTATGATTGCCATGGTGGGCGAACTGAAATTCAAGACCCAGAATTTTGCCGAAAATAATGTGGTAGCTTCGGCGCGGATGAAGTTTTAACAATCGATAAAAACAAATGCAGCTTTTTTACAATCCAAATATTTCCGAATCTACCAAAGAAATAATCTTTGACAAAGAGGAAAGCCGCCACATTGTAAAAGTATTGCGAATGAAGGAAGGCGATACGTTCAGCATCACCAATGGAAAAGGTTCTCTTTTTTCTGCGGAAATTTTAAACGCAAATCCAAAGGGTTGTTTGGTAAAAATTCTTTCCGAAGAAACGCAGCAACCCCTTCCCTATCACCTCCATTTAGCTGTGGCTCCCACAAAACTCAACGACCGCTACGAATGGTTTTTGGAAAAAGCAACGGAGATAGGCATTTCAGAAATCACCCCAATAATCTGCGACCACAGTGAACGGAAAACGATAAAACCCGAACGCTACGAAAAAATCCTGCAAAGTGCGATGAAACAATCGCTGAAAGCATATCTTCCCGTTTTGAATAAAGCTGTTTCATTCAAGGATTTTATCACTTCCGGGAAATCTTCGGAAAATTTAAAGTTTATTGCGCATTGTGAGGAAACCGATAGAAAATCGTTGAAATCCACCCTGCTTCCCAAAAAAAACGTCCTAATTCTCATCGGTCCCGAAGGCGATTTTTCTTCCGAGGAAATTGAACTTGCAAAGGCGAATAGCTTTGTACCTGTTAGCTTGGGCGAAAGCCGTTTGCGCACCGAAACCGCGGCCGTTGTGGCCTGCCACAGCGTGGCATTCGTAAATGAAAATTAAACCCCAAAAGTTTAAAAAACCTTTGGATTTTGGTCCATAAATATTCTCTTTGAATTTGTACTTTTGAAATCTATGCGGAAAATATTTTTTTCAATTCTCTTTTTTGCTTTTATCGGAAGCCTGTCAGCTCAGGAAATCGCGCTGCTGCAATACGGTGGCGGTGGCGATTGGTACGCAAACCCGACGGCCCTGCCCAATTTGTTGAAATTCTGCAACCAAAACATCAGTACCGTCATTAAGGAGAAGCCTCAGACCGTAACGCCGGGAAGTGTCGATATTTTTGACTACCCCTTTGTGCATATGACGGGGCACGGCAATGTTTTTTTCTCTTCCGAAGAGGCTGAAAATCTCAGAAACTATTTGATGAGCGGCGGTTTTCTATATATAGATGATAACTACGGCATGGACCAATACATCCGAAAGGAACTCGTGAAAATCTTCCCCAATAAAGAATTGAAGGAACTTCCAGCCAACTTTCCGATGTTCAGTTACGTTTATAAATTTCCGCAGGGAATGCCAAAAATCCACGAACACGACGGCGGCCGTCCACAGGCCTTTGGCATATTTGTGGAAGACAGATTGGTATTGCTCTACACCTTTGAAACGGACCTCGGAGACGGTTGGGAAAACCCCGAAGTGCACAACGACCCCGCAGAAGTTCGCTTAAAGGCATTGCAGATGGGCGCCAATATTGTCAAATATGTCTTTGAAAACTAAAATTGCTCTGACAGTACCTACCCCAACATCCTTAACAAAACTTTGATTATTCGTACTTTGGAATGTAGTATATTTACGAAGTGAAAAAATCTGCAGCTGCAATAACCGTTGGTATTTTACGAGCCCTCGCAGTACTGGTGGGCATAGTTATCTTGCTGTGGTTCGTATACGAAATCCAGGCACTCATCCTGTACATTGGCCTTGCCTTGGTGCTGTCACTTATTGGGCGGCCCGTTGTTATCTTTTTAAAAAGAAGACTGAAATTTGGAAACACCTTTGCTTCGGTAATTACCTTATTGCTTATTATTGGGTCCATCAGCCTGGTGCTCAGTATTTTTGTTCCTATCATTATTGAGCAGGGCAAGCATATTTCACAAATAGATTTTGAGCAGGTAAAACGCGATTTGAACGAATTGAACATCCAGGCCAGCGATTATCTGGGCGTAGATCATTTTCAACTGGTGGAGGCCATTAAGCGCACCACCTATGTGCAGAACTTGGACGTCGAAATCATTCCCAGCTTTATAGATATTTTCTTCGGAAATATCGCCGGAACCATCGTTGGAATATTCTCGGTACTTTTCATTTCCTTTTTTCTTTTGAAGGACGAAAGTTTAATCGCGCGGTCCGTTTTGGTTTTCGCAAAAAGTGGCGACGAACAGAAATTTAAGCGAATTCTCATAAAAATCAAGGAATTGCTTTCAAGATATTTTATCGGCCTGCTGCTCCAAATTTTTATCCTTTCGCTGTTCTATGCCGTGTTGCTGCTCTATTTGGACATAAACGATGCCGTGGCCGTAGCTTTGATTTGCGCATTTTTAAATATTGTACCTTATTTGGGCCCCATAATCGGCTGGGTTTTAATGTTGCTCGTTATAGTTTCCAATAACCTGGGCGCTGATTTTTCATCGGGGCTTTTGCCGCTTTTATTTATTGCTTCCGGGGGTTATGCCGTGGCACAGATTTTTGATAATTTCATCTCGCAACCCGTTATTTTCGGGCATAGTGTACGCTCGCATCCGCTGGAAATCTTTATCGTTATCCTAACCGCAGGTTTCGTTTTTGGCATTCCGGGAATGATTCTCGCCGTGCCAACCTACACCGCCCTAAAAGTGGTTGCCAAGGAATTTCTTTCGGAATACAAAATCGTCAAGCGCCTCACCCATAATCTTTGACCCTTGCCCATTACACCGCTGTTAAATAAAGAAATCCAAGAATTTATACGAGATTTTGAAGACAATATTAGCGAACTCGCCTTCGCGGGAAGTCCTTTTGAAAATGTTTCCATCCAAGAGCTCATACAACAAATTGAAAGCCGAAGGAGAATAGAGAAAAAGCTGCCCACTTGGTTCAACACCGCGAATATCCTTTTTCCACCAAAACTGAATTTGGAACAGACCTCTTCGGAAATTACCGCAAAATACAAGGCATCGCTGGTCAAAGGAACAACGATAGCGGATATTACTGGGGGCTTTGGCGTAGATAGCTTTTATTTTGCTGAAAAATTCAAAACCGTCCACCATTTTGAGACCAATCCAAATCTCGCAGAATTAGCAAAACACAATTTTGGTGTTTTCGGCAAGGAAAACATCCATTGCCACGCCGCGGATGGATTGCAAACTGCCTTGAACAGTAAATATGACGTGATATATGCAGACCCCTCCCGCCGCCACGATAGCAAGGGCAAGGTTTTCTTTTTGTCGGACTGTGAACCGAACATACCCAATAATATTTCAGAAATATTAAAAAACTGCAACCAATTTCTTTTGAAAACCTCCCCTATGCTTGATATTTCGGTAGGTTTAAATGAATTGCAGCCCATTTCTGAGATTCACATCGTGGCGGTGGACAATGAGGTTAAGGAATTACTGTGGCTACTTCAAAAGGAGAATTCGGGCGCACTAAAAGTAAAAACCGTCAATTTTACCAAAAAGGGCGCCGAAACATTTGATTTTGATTGGAACGAACGAGCTATGGCAACTTACGACTTACCCCAAAAATACCTCTACGAACCCAATGCGGCAATCCTAAAAAGTGGTGCGTTTGATATGGTTTCCGAAAAATTAAAAGTGAACAAGCTTCATAAAAATACCCATCTCTACACTGGCGAAGATTTAATTGATTTCCCCGGAAGGCGTTTTTCAATTGAGCAAACGGCGCCCTATTCAAAAAAGCAAATGCGTGCGGCTTTGAATTTTAAGAAAGCCAATATTGCTACTAGAAACTTTCCGGAAAGTGTGGAAACACTTCGTAAAAAGTGGAAAATTGCCGATGGAGGGGAAATTTATTTATTTTTTGAAACCAATTTGGACGATAAAAAGGAAATGTTGATTTGTTCAAAAGTTTAAAACAGTATATTTCGAAATTGCTTAAACGGCATATACTTGATTTAAACCGCTTTAAAATATATCTGCAAAAAAGGCAATTTTTTGTTTGCGTTATTACATTTGAAGACTTACATTTGCAACCGCATTTTGGATGACACGTTCATAAAAAACTGGAGAGGTGCCGGAGTGGTAACGGAGCAGATTGCTAATCTGTCGACGGGCAACCGTCGCCAGGGTTCGAATCCCTGTCTCTCCGCATTATAGAGTTGACAAAAAAACTCCAAAATTACAGTGAACAATAGATAATTGCTGTTCACGGGGTGTAGCGTAGCCCGGTTATCGCGCCTGCTTTGGGAGCAGGAGGCCGCAGGTTCGAATCCTGCCACCCCGACAAAAACCGGACACATAGTTCGGTTTTTTTGTTTATTAATTGGTCGCGTAGCTCAGCTGGATAGAGCATCTGCCTTCTAAGCAGACGGTCTCAGGTTCGAATCCTGACGCGATCACATCGAATCCCCTACATAGGGGATTTTTTGTATGAAGTATTTAGTATATATATTATTCTCTGCCCAGCTGGATAGATACTATATTGGCCATACGGGTGAGCCAATGGCAGAACGGCTTAGAAAACATCTTTCTGCTCATTCGGGTTACACTTCTAAAGCCAAGGATTGGTCGTTAGTGTGGACTGAAGAATATGCAAGAAAGCAGGATGCTTATGCCCGCGAACTGGAAATCAAAAGCAAAAAATCCAAAAAATATATTCAAAACCTAATCAGCTCAGCTGGATAGAGCATCCCGATTTCCAATCGGGACGGACTCAGGTTCGAATGACGCGATCACATCGAATCCCCTGCATAGGGGATTTTTTGTTTTTATAAAACATTACTCCGGATATTCTACCCTTAAGTGGTAAATATTATTCAACTTCTTCTTTAAAACCTTTTTTATGGTCTCAATTTCCTTAAAGGTAATATTCGCATTCAAAAACTGCCCTTGCGCCATTTGATTGTTTATTATCTTTTCCACAAACTCATCTATAATTGTGGACGAAGGTTCCTTTAGGCTTTTGCTGGCAGCTTCCACGCTATCAGCCATCATTAAAATAGCGGTCTCCTTAGAAAAGGGAATGGGCCCTGGATAGATAAAATCTTCTTTATTGGCCTGTCCTTGCTGTTCACGCTCCTTCTTATAAAAATAATATACCAAGCTGGTGCCGTGGTGGGTGCGGATAAAATCGATCACTCTATCCGGAAGATTGTTTTTTCTGGCTATTTCAATACCCTTAATTACATGATCTATAATTATCTGGGCACTTTCCTTTGGATCCAACTCGTTGTGCGAATTGATTGAATTTGCCTGATTTTCGGTAAACATTGTTGGGTTCAGCATTTTACCGATATCGTGATATAGCGCTCCTACCCTAACGAGCATGCTATTCGCGCCAATTTCATTGGCAGCTGCCTCGGCCAAATTTGCAACGTTCAAGGAATGATGGAAAGTACCGGGAGCTTTGTTTGATAGCTCTTTTAGCAATTTGGAATTGGTATCGCTCAACTCGAGCAGCGAAACATCGGAAACCAATCCAAAGATCTTTTCATAAAAATAAATCAGCGGATGGGCAAAGAGGGTTGCCAACCCACAAAGAATAAAATACTGGAAGTTCTGCCATTGCATGGCCTGGATATTTCCTTCCTGTATCACGAAAAACGCGAAGTAGCCAAGAATATAGATCAACGTTATTTGTCCTACCGATATAAACAGATTGGCTCTTTTGTACAGTTCAGAAACAGTTAGAATGGTCACAATACCCGCAATAAACTGAAGAAACATATACTCAAAACTGTTGGGAACTATAAAACCCAAAAGCAGAATGGTGAGAACGTGTACGAAAAGCCCAACGCGTGGATCAAAAAACGCCTTCAAAATTAGGGGCAGAATACATATTGGAACCACATACACATAATCGGCGTGCACTTTAACCACCAACGTGGTGAGAAAGACCATTAAAAGTATGTTGAAAAATATAAAAGTTACCTTGGTATTATTGCTGTAAATAACCGGCCTGTAATTTTTCAGAAAAAGGAAAAGCATCAAAAACACCAATGAAACCAACATGGAATAGCCCACCAAGAGCCACAGATAGTTATTTTTGCTCCAAATTTGACTGTCAAATTCTGCCTTCAACGAATTCAAAATCTGAAACTTATCGCCCTCAACCACTTCGCCTTTTGCAATTATTCTTCCTCCTTTTTCAATAATACCCCGATTGGGGTTGAGAGCCGCGATCTCGGCTTCTATCGCTGCTTCTGTTAAACGGGTATTAAGCTTTACATTGGGCTGAAGCACATCATTAAGAAGATTGTAAAGCAATACTTGAACGTCTTCAGTATTGTTTTTTTCTACCAAATCCCTTACTCTTTTGTTTAGATTTTCTTTCTTGAACAACTGCGAATAGCTGCGCTCCTCGATTTCGTTGCCATTTTTTAAATAGATGAGTCGGCCATCTTCGTAATTGTAAATTTCATCGGTAACGCCATTTTCATATACCTCGTTTAATAACGACTCCCCTAACCGTTCCACAGTCTTGCGAGACGTATTATAAAGACTGTCCACATATCTAATTTCAAGTTTTTCGCGAAAATCCTCAGCTACGCGCGCTGCTGTTTCAGCATCATATTCAAAATAAGGTATGGTGTTTCCACGTATCTCCTCACGCTCTTTCTTTAAAGTATCTTCATCTTTTTTTATGGTGAAGCTAAAGGGAGCGTACAGATTTTCATATTGCCAGGGTTTTCCTTTTTGGAAATTATACTTAAACTGTCCGCCTTTCGGAAGAAAATATATTACTAGAAGCGTGGAAGCTATAAATAGGAAAACCTTATAAATAAGAGACTGGTTTTTCGCAAAGAAGGAAAAAAGGTTCTTCATAAATTGATAACTTAAAGTAAAGGTATAAATAAGGAATGAGTTATCCCAAAAGCAATACTTGCAAAGATTGATATTTAAGTTAGAAATCCGTAATTTCGCAGTCCTTATTTCAAATATAAAACACAGTAGCATGAGCAATAAAGTAGTTATCGTATCCGCAGCCAGAACCCCCATAGGTAGTTTTATGGGAAGTCTTTCTTCACTAACCGCAACCCAATTGGGCTCAGCGGCCATAAAAGGAGCATTGGATAAAATTAATCTCGACCCTTCATTGGTTCAAGAGGTGTATATGGGCAATGTGGTTCAGGCCGGTGTGGGCCAGGCTCCGGCACGTCAAGCTGCTTTGGGGGCTGGAATTCCGGATACCGTTCCCGCAACAACGGTTAATAAGGTATGTGCTTCCGGTATGAAAGCTGTAATGCAAGCCGCCCAGGCCATTGCTTTGGGCGATGCCGAGGTGATTGTGGTCGGCGGAATGGAAAGCATGAGCAATATCCCCCATTATGTGCATATGCGGAACGGAACAAAATTTGGTCCCGCTACATTGATAGATGGAATGCAAAAAGACGGTCTCGTAGATGCTTACGACCACAACGCCATGGGCACCTGTGCAGACCTTTGTGCTACCGAATATAATTTCTCACGTGAAGATCAGGATGCGTTTGCTATAAAATCTTACGAGCGCTCGGCAAAAGCTTGGGCAGATGGAAAATTCAAGGATGAAGTTGTTCCCGTCGAGGTACCACAGCGCCGTGGGGAGCCGGTGACAGTTTCTGAAGACGAAGAATATAAAAACGTAAAGATGGACAAAATTGCCTCCCTGCGCCCTGCCTTTTCAAAAGACGGAACCGTTACTGCGGCAAATGCATCCACAATTAATGATGGTGCCGGCGCTATGATTTTAATGAGTGAGGCAAAAGCACAAGAATTGGGCTTAACCCCTTTGGCCTACATTAAAAGCTACGCTGATGCCGCACAGGAACCAAAGTGGTTTACCACTGCACCAGCAAAGGCACTTCCAAAAGCAATTGCCAAAGCGGGAATCGATATTAAGGATGTAGATTATTTTGAATTCAATGAAGCATTTGCTGTGGTGGGTCTTGCCAATATGAAAATTTTGGGATTGGACGATAGCAATGTAAACGTAAACGGTGGTGCTGTTTCCTTGGGCCACCCCCTTGGTTGTAGTGGGGTCCGCATTTTGATCACACTGCTAAATGTTTTAAAACAAAACGATGCCAAAATTGGGGCTGCGGCAATCTGTAATGGCGGCGGCGGGGCATCTGCAATGGTTATTGAAAGAGTCTAAACACCGTAATTATTTGAATAGTTTCTGAATGGATTACGGCATCAGTAATTTAAGTATTGTCCCGCTTCGAGCCGAGGCTTCCGACGCGAGTGAAATGGTGACCCAAGTACTTTACGGCGAGCATTTCAAAATTTTGGAAATCCGAAAAAAATGGAGCCGCATCCGTTTGGCGTTTGATAATTATGATGGCTGGATAGACAACAAGCAATACGTAACCATTTCCGAAGAAAATTATTCAGATTTTGAAAGGAAAGAACTTAGACTTTCGTCAGATTTGGTTGATTTTGTTACGTCGCAGGATAATCAACTGTTTTCGATTTGTTTGGGAAGCACGATCTCTTCCTCTGAATTTTTAAAGCACCATTTTGAAGGTAAGCTTATTTCTGGAATTCTTCCGAAAGAACATATAATTGAAACCGCGTTGCTCTACTTAAATTCTCCATATCTGTGGGGAGGTAAAACTCCGTTTGGTATTGACTGCAGTGGCTTTACACAAATGGTCTATAAACTGAACGGTTACAAACTGCTACGTGACGCTAGCCAACAAGCCACGCAAGGGGAAGCTTTGAGTTTTATTGAAGAAAGCGAACCGGGCGATTTGGCTTTTTTTGACAATGAGGAAGGGAAAATTACGCATGTTGGTATCATAATGAAAGATAATTACATCATCCACGCTCACGGTAAGGTACGTATTGATAGATTGGACCACAGCGGTATTTTCAATTATGAAATGCGCGGCCACACTCATAAATTACGTGTAATTAAAAGAATTGTTTAAAATATAAAAAAAAGAAAAGCCCCTATTTAAAGGGGCTTTCTTCCTATTTTCAATATTGTTTATACGTGCTTATCCTTGTTTTTCCAAGGCTTCCAATTTAGCTTTCATTTCCTTGTATTTAGCATCATCCGCCAATTGACCGTAAATGTTCATCATAGTTCTTACAACTTCTGGGTTATTTGGGTTCAGTTCTAAAGCCTTGTTTAAATAAGGTAATACGTCTCTATAAATTTGTTTACGCTCCTCCTTCAAGGCATCATAACGTTGATTGTCTGCTCTGGAGTTCCCCAAACTATTCATCTCTTCTACCAACTTATCTTCTGCAGCAAGTTTTAAAACAGCGATATTGATAAGTGCAGCTTCGTAATCGGGTTTCAATTCCAAAGCCTTTTCGTAGTATTCTATAGCTTTATCATTTTTTCCTATTTCCCCACTACCTACACCCAGGTTAAAGTAAATTTCGGGATTTTCAGGATCGGAAGCGACAATTTTGTTCATTAGCTCGTTATACCGTGCTACATCGCCCATTTTATAACTCATATCTGCATCTGCGCGCATCAAAAATATATCATCTGGGTTTTCTTCGCGGGCGGCCTTCATAAGTGCCGTAGCTTTTTCAGTATCTCCTTCTTCCAAATAGATAAGGGTCATATTTCTTAAAATCTCCCCTTTTCTGGATTCTGTCACCCTTTTTTCGGGCTTAATGAATTCTCCAGATTTCACGGCAATGTTTCTAAGGTTTTCGTTATCAAACGCCTCAACCTCACCAGTTTCCTTACGAGTGGCTACAAATTCTTCTGTTTCACCGGTATAACCAGTATCCAATAACATTTGGTAGTATTTTAATGCTGAAGCGTAATCTTTTCCATTTACTGCGTTACTGGCTGCAAAATATAAATCTGAAGGATCATTACTTACTAGATAGCTGGTATATAGTTTATCAGTAGCCATTTTATATTCCCCTGCATTTTGGTCTTTTACGGCCCCATTTATCAGGCTAGCTCTCAAATTTTGTAAGGGTTCCGCTAGTTGAGTCTGCATATTGGGATCCAGTTTTAGTGCCTCACCAAAAGCTTCAGCAGCCCGTTTCTGTTTTGAGAAATCATTTGATCCGGAACCTAACAATGCTTGTCCGCGAGCTGCATAAAACTGGGCCTTCATTTCATTATCTGCGCTTCCCAGCATGGGCTCTGCCTCGTTGAGATAGTTCAGTGCCTCGCTGTACTCATTTGATTTTATGGCTTTTTCAGCTTTTTTGATTTCCTTTTTTTGTCCAAATGAAATAGCAGAAACAAAAGCCAGTCCTGTTATTAAAATTCGTGTTTTCATGTGTTAAAGTTTATTCGTTATTTTCGGTTTGAGTTTCATTGTTATCAAGAGTAGTGCCATCGTTATCGTCATTTGTTATTTCGATGTCTTTATCCACTTCCTCTTCATCCTTCATTGCTTTCGCAACAGCGGCAATGGCATCGTCTTCCCTTACCTTAATCAATCGCACGCCTTGTGTAGCCCTGCCCATAACTCGAAGGTCTGAAACGGCCATTCTAATTGCAATTCCAGATTTATTGATGATCATCAAATCATCGTCATCGGTTACATTTTTTATGGCTACTAATTTACCGGTTTTTTCGGTAATGTTAATGGTTTTCACACCTTTTCCTCCGCGGTTGGTGATTCTGTAATCTTCAATGGACGATCGTTTGCCATAGCCATTTTCAGAAACTACCAATATATCGGAATCGCCTTCATTTACGGCAACCATTCCTATTACTTCATCATTTTTGCTGCCCAAGGTAATTCCACGCACGCCGGATGCATTTCTACCCATAGGTCTGGTTTTTTCCTCTTCAAAACGTATGGCTTTTCCAGATTTAACAGCAAGCATAACTTGACTGTCGCCTGTAGTTAGTTTGGCCTCTAGCAATTCATCATCTTCACGGATAGTAATTGCGTTAATACCATTGGTTCGTGGTCTTGAATATTGCTCCAGCGGCGTTTTCTTTACTTGGCCTTTTTTGGTGGCCATAATCACATAATGACTGTTTATGTAATCTTCGTCCTTCAAATCCTGGGTGCAAATGAACGCTTTAACTTTATCATCCGGCTCGATGTTTATCAGGTTTTGGATCGCTCTTCCTTTTGATGTGCGTGTGCCCTCGGGTATTTCAAAAACGCGCATCCAGAAACATTTACCTTTTTGAGTGAAGAATAACATATATTGATGATTGGTCCCCACGAAAAGGTGTTCAAGAAAATCCTCGTTGCGGGTGGCCGAGGCTTTTTGCCCCACTCCTCCTCTATTCTGTGTTTTATATTCTGATAACGATGTACGCTTAATATAACCCGCGTGCGAAATGGTCAAAACAACTTGCTCATCGGCAATTAAGTCGGTAATGCTTACGTCACCACCCGCATATTCAATAGTGGAACGGCGCTCATCCCCATATTTTGCTCTAATTTCCTCAAGCTCTTCTTTTATTATTTGCATTCTGCGATCCTTGCTGGCAAGAATTTCTTTGTAATCCTGAATTGTCTTCATCAATTCCTCATACTCGCTTCTAAGCTTATCCTGCTCCAGCCCCGTCAATTGACGGAGACGCATTTCAACAATTGCTTTGGCCTGTATTTCTGTAAGTTTAAAGGATTCCATTAAGCGCTCCCTTGCTTCATCTGCATTGGAAGAAGCACGGATTAACCTAATTACTTCATCTATATTATCTGAAGCTATAATCAAACCTTCCAAAATATGGGCGCGTTCCTCTGCTTTACGCAGCAAATATTCAGTACGGCGCACCACAACTTCGTGGCGATGTTCCACAAAATAATGGATCAACTCCTTTAAATTGAGCATTTGCGGCCTTCCCTTTACCAAGGCAATATTGTTTACGCTAAAACTTGACTGTAATGCCGTGTATTTATATAGTGTATTTAAAACAATGTTTGGAACTGCATCACGCTTCAAGATGTAAACAATGCGCATTCCCTTTCTATCACTTTCATCGCGAATGTTTGAAATGCCATCTATTTTTTTCTCATTAACCATATCAGCGGTTTTTTTGATCATTTCCGCTTTATTTACCTGATATGGAATTTCAGAAACTACAATACACTCCCGCCCATTTACTTCCTCAAAACTGGCCTTGGCCCGCATTACCACGCGACCACGACCAGTATGGAAGGCTTCGCGCACTCCCTCATATCCATAAACAATCCCACCAGTTGGAAAATCGGGGGCCTTGATGTGCTGCATAAGCTCATCAATTTCAATATCGTTGTTTTCTATATATGCTATCGTTCCGTTTACCACCTCGGTAAGGTTGTGTGGAGGCATATTGGTAGCCATACCCACGGCAATACCCGAGGCCCCATTGATCAATAATCCTGGGACACGAGTGGGAAGCACGGTGGGTTCTTTCAAGGTGTCGTCAAAATTCAATTGGTGGTCCACGGTTTCCTTATCGATATCGGCGAGCATATCTTCAGAAATTTTCTGCATTCGCGCTTCCGTATATCGCATCGCCGCCGGACTATCTCCATCAACCGAACCAAAGTTACCTTGGCCGTCCACCAGCAAATAGCGCAGGCTCCATTCCTGGGCCATCCGTACCATCGCATCGTAAACTGAGGTATCACCGTGTGGGTGATATTTACCCAGAACCTCTCCCACAATTCTCGCAGATTTTTTATGTGCGCCCGTAGCTCTAATGCCCAGTTCGTGCATTCCGAACAAAACTCTTCGGTGAACGGGTTTCATTCCATCGCGAACATCTGGCAGCGCACGTGACACTATGACCGACATCGAATAATCGATGTAGGCAGATTTCATTTCATCTTCAATGTTAATAGGGATTATTTTATCACCTTCAGCCATAAAAAATAGGTTTAATTATCGTTGTTGAACTAATGGAGCAAGATACACTTTTTCCTAGGTTTAACAGGGGTTTTTGACAGCTGTTATTCACGAATTTATTAACAAATTTAGGGGGTGAAATCGTTAATAAGTATCCTGGAATATCCTTTGAATTCCACTATATATTTTGTCCTTTTACTAAAATGATATCAAAGAGGAACAGTTTTTGTCCTATTTTGGTTAATTTAGTACTTATATTAAGAAGAGAGGATTTTAAATATGGATGATAATTTTTCCCCAAGAGTAAAAGATGTAATTGCCTATAGCAAAGAAGAAGCCCTTCGCCTAGGCCACGATTTTATTGGCACAGAGCACTTAATGCTCGGGCTTTTAAGAGATGGTAACGGTAAGGCGGTAACCATTCTCAACGCATTGGCCATTGACTTGAATCACTTAAGAAGAAAAGTGGAAATTCTAAGTCCAGCCAACCCCGGCATTACTACAAATACAAACGATAAGAAGAACCTACATTTAACCCGTCAAGCGGAAAGGGCGCTGAAGACTACCTTTTTGGAAGCAAAGCTTTTCCAGAGCAATTCCATTAACACAGCGCATTTGCTGTTGTGTATTCTTCGGAACGAAAACGATCCGACGACAAAATTGTTGAACAAAATGAAGGTGGACTATGATGTGGTTAAGGATCAATTTAAACTTATGATTACAAACGATGACGATTATATAGACACGCCTAGTGCTGAGTCATTTCCAAATGAAGATGACACTTCGGCCGAAGATGCCGGCAAGGACAACCTATTTTCCGGCACCTCGGCAAAAACGAACAAGAAATCCAAGACTCCGGTTTTGGATAACTTTGGGAGGGATTTGACCGCTATGGCCGAGGAAGGCAAGCTCGATCCCGTTGTGGGCCGCGAAAAGGAAATAGAACGCGTTTCACAAATTTTGAGCCGAAGAAAGAAAAACAACCCATTGTTGATTGGCGAACCCGGGGTGGGTAAATCTGCCATTGCCGAAGGTTTGGCCCTGCGCATAATTCAGCGCAAAGTATCGCGAATTCTTTATGACAAACGTGTGGTCACACTTGATTTGGCAAGCCTTGTGGCGGGTACCAAATACAGAGGACAGTTTGAGGAGCGTATGAAAGCTGTGATGAATGAACTCGAAAAAAATGATGATATCATTTTATTCATCGATGAAATCCACACCATTGTGGGTGCCGGTGGTGCCACGGGCTCCTTGGATGCTTCAAATATGTTCAAGCCAGCTTTGGCAAGAGGCGAAATTCAATGTATAGGAGCTACCACTCTTGATGAGTACCGTCAATATATTGAAAAGGACGGCGCTTTGGAAAGACGTTTTCAGAAGGTCTTAGTGGAACCCACAACCGTGGAGGAAACAATAGAAATTCTTACTAATATAAAAGATAAATACGAATCGCACCACAACGTAATTTATACTGATGAAGCAATAAAAGCGTGCGTTACCCTTACAAATAGATATATGACCGAGAGGTTTTTACCAGACAAGGCAATTGACGCCATGGATGAAGCTGGCTCGCGGGTGCATATTACAAATATTCACGTTCCTGATAAAATTTTGCAAATTGAAAAACAATTGGAAGAAGTGCGTGAGCTTAAAAATACTGTCGTAAAAAAACAGAAATATGAAGAAGCTGCCAAACTGCGGGACGATGAAAAGAATTTAGAAAAAGAGCTAGCAACCGAACAGGAAAAATGGGAAGCGGACTCAAAGCTTCATAAGGAAACTGTGGACGAGGAAAATGTTGCCGAAGTAGTATCGATGATGACGGGCGTTCCCGTAAATAGAATCGCACAGACGGAGACCAAAAAACTTGCTGCCCTACCAGATCGCATTAAAGGAAAAGTGATTGGCCAGGACGAAGCGGTAGCTAAAGTTGTGAAAGCCATCCAGAGAAACCGTGCGGGATTAAAAGATCCCAACAAACCTATTGGATCCTTTATTTTCTTGGGCCAAACGGGCGTGGGAAAAACACAACTTGCAAAAGTTTTGGCCCGAGAACTTTTTGACTCAGACAATGCTCTGATCAGAATCGATATGAGCGAGTATATGGAAAAATTTGCCATTTCGCGCTTGGTAGGGGCACCTCCCGGGTATGTAGGTTATGAAGAAGGCGGACAACTTACCGAGAAAATAAGAAGAAAGCCATACGCAGTTGTACTTCTGGATGAGATAGAAAAAGCACATCCCGATGTGTTTAATATGCTGCTGCAGGTTTTGGACGACGGTTATTTAACGGACAGCCTAGGAAGAAAAATTGATTTCAGAAATACGATTATCATTATGACTTCCAACATTGGCGCCCGTCAGATAAAGGATTTTGGACAAGGTGTAGGGTTTGGAACGGCTGCAAAAAAGAGTCAGGAAGATTCGCACACCAAGAGTGTTATTGAAAATGCCTTAAAGAAAACGTTCGCTCCTGAATTTTTAAACCGAATAGATGATGTTATGGTATTCAACGCACTGGAAAGAGAGGATATCCATAAAATTATAGATATTGAGCTTAAAAAGCTTTTTGCGCGTATCTCGGATATCGGATATGAGTTGAAACTGACTGATAAAGCAAAGGATTTTATAGCCGATAAAGGTTTCGACAAACAGTATGGAGCTCGACCGTTAAACAGAGCCATCCAAAAGTATATTGAAGATGCGCTGGCAGAGGAAATTATAAAAAGTAATCTGCAGGAAGGAGATTCCATAACCATGGATTTTGACGAAAAAGCTGATGAACTTACCATTAAAATCAAGAAGCAAAAGAAACCTACGGAATCGTAGGTTTCTTTCTTTTGGTTTCAAGAAGCAAATTTTTGAAAATCATATTTTTATAAAGCATTAAATTTCCGTAACTTAGAGTGAACTTTTTCATCCATGATTAAAAGATTATTTTATGATTTCGGAGAAATCAATGTGTTTAGGAATTTCGTTATTGCCATAATGAATGAGGGCACTACGGTTAGACCCGAACATAACGATGATCTTGTGGAAGTGGCCAACACTTATTTTTTCAACAGACCCTTTGGTTATATTACCTACCGCAAAAACAGTTATGCCGTAGATCCAATGGTTTATTTGAAAACTTCCGAAATAAAAAACCTCGTGGCCTTTGCCGTAGTAGCGGATGATGAGCAGAAATTGAGAAATTCAAAGATTGAAAAACTCTTTCTAAAAAAGCCGCTGGAAATTTTTTCTAATTTGGACGAAGCAAAAGATTGGGTCAATAATCTTATTGAAAACAACGATTTCTAAAGTTACTCTTTCTATTTAACGATTTTAAAAGTTCGTTTAATATCTCCCATTCTCCGGGCTATTATAATATACATTCCTGAATTAAAGCGGGATAGGTCAATAGTCATTTTTTGATTAAAACTATTTTGTATGGTCATTAATTTTTTACCACTTAAATCATAGACATTCGCTTCTTTCACATGCATCGCATTATTCAGCCAACAAATGTCGCTGCTATTGGATTTTGAGATAATTACTTCCCTGAGCATTCGCTCGGGAAGGTTCATATAAACTGGCACGCAGTCGTCAATGGAATCTAAATTTGAATAAAAAACCTCTGTGTTTTTAAAATAGCAACTTAAAGCTCCTACGCCGTTAAGGTCAGGATGACCACCGGGTGCATTGATCAATGAAAGAGAGCCAACCCCTTCTACCCAAATGGCATTTTCTGTACTATTGGAATTTGTGGGAGTGGGCGAAAAATAGAAATGATCATAATTAATCCCATCTACCAACGGTCTCGGAACTATAGAGTCTAATCTAAAATACCCACCATCTTGAGGAAACGGGGTGATAGGATTTAGCATATTGATGGTATCGCCTACTTCAAGCGTAAAATCATATAACAGAAATTCTTCTGTACCGCCGCCAGGGCGAATTTTCAAAAAATATAATTTTTTTTCGGAAACTTCTTCCCGTAACAGGAAAGTTCGGGATATAAAATGGTATCCTTCCAATATTTTATATATTTTTCCCCCAACCAAAGTATCTCCATCCGTATAATATTTATCGGTATAGCATCCAAAATCACATGTAGTAAAATGCCACTCATTGCGATAATCCAAAATAGGTTTATAGTTCTGGGCCAATGTTGCAAATGCTCCAATAAAAAACAAAACGGTTGTAATAATAGATTTCATAGTCCAAAAAACTTATAGGAATTACCAAGATACCACTTTTATTCAAAAAGTATTTCCCCGTCCACATCCATGGATTGGATATACGCTATGCTGGCGTGGATATCATCCGCAAGGAGCCTATCATCTTCTATAAAAGGAACAATGGATCGATATGGCTTTAGAAAAGATTCCACAAAAGGTGATGATCTCTTCGGTTCCCGAAACTTTAATGCCTGAGAGGCATTCATTAATTCTATGGAAAGGATGGTTTCCAGGTTTTCCACAATTCGCAAACACTTAGTTGCTCCATTGGCACCCATACTCACATGATCTTCCTGCCCGTTGGACGAAACAATGGAATCCACAGATGCCGGGGTGGCCAATTGCTTGTTCTGACTCACTATGCTCGCTGCCGTATATTGCGGAATCATAAAACCGCTATTTAGGCCCGGATTATTTACTAAAAATGCGGGCAATTCCCGAAGTCCGGAAACCAATTGATATGTTCTTCTTTCAGAAATATTTCCTAATTCGGCCAGTGCAATCGCTAGATAATCCAATGCAAGGGCTAAAGGCTGACCGTGAAAATTTCCACCAGATATAATAACATCTTCCTTTACAAAAATGTTCGGATTATCGGTTACCGAATTAATTTCTGTCTTAAAAGTTTTGTGCACAAAATGTATGGTATCTTTTGTTGCTCCGTGAACCTGTGGAATGCATCGAAAAGAATAAGGATCCTGTACGTTCTTCTTTTCGGAAAGGCCGAGTTCGCTGCCCTCCAAAAATTCCAATATTCTTTCGGCAGTTTTTACCTGTCCACGGTGTGGCCGCACCAAATGTACCAATGCATTAAAAGGACTCATATTACAGTCAAAAGCATCAACGGAAACGGCTGCTATTAAATCTGCTAGATAGGATAGTTTATAGCTTTTCAAAAGGCAGTGCACTCCGTAAGCGCTCATAAACTGTGTACCATTCAGCAGGGCAAGGCCTTCTTTGGCTTGTAGGGTTATTGGTTCCCAGTTGAATTTCTTGAGCACTTTATCGGCTTGCACGCGCTCGCCTCCGTAATAAACCTCTCCCTTGCCTAGAAGCGGCAACGATAGATGCGCCAATGGCGCCAAATCGCCAGAGGCGCCTAGGCTACCTTGGGAATAAATCACTGGCAGTATATCATTGTTATAGAAATCTATCAGTCGTTCCACGGTTTCAATCTGCACGCCACTGTAACCATAACTCAACGATTGTATTTTTAGCAGGAGCATCAGTTTTATAATCGGTTTCGGGACAAATTCCCCGGTTCCACAAGCGTGGGACATAACCAGATTTTCCTGCAATTTTGAGAGATTTTCTGAAGAAATTTTCACATTGCACAAAGAGCCGAACCCTGTGTTTATTCCATAGACAGGGGTTTGGTTATTCTTCATTTTACCAATAAGATATTCCCTGGATTTCTTGATATTTAATTGGGCTTCTTCGGAAAGGGCAAGATGGCTATGGTTTTCAATTATATCCTTGATCGTGGAAAGATCCAGGATTTCTGAACTAATATAATGTGTTTTCATTAGGAAGAAATTCTAAGGACAAAAATACTGTTTTTTAATTGCCCTGCCACCTTTCTTCGTTTCAAAAGCGGTGCGAACTTTTTTATCCGCCAAAAACCCAATTTCCTAAAATAACCGCAGCGATTTGTTTGAAATGTAGATTTCATACGTAATTTTACCTAAAATTTTAAAACAAGGAAATGAAAAAAATAAGCTTACTTCTTATAATGCTTTTGGCGATAGCCTGCACGCAGGAAGAGAAAAACCAATACGCAATTTTGAGCGGTACGGTTGAAAACAATACCGCAGAAACAGTTTTTGTGCGCGGCAACGATTTTGAAAAGCGTATGCCAATAAGTGAAAACGGAACCTTCCAAGATACGCTGTACATAAAAAATGATGGCTTTTATGAAATGTACGTAGGCCGCGAACGCACAGGAATTTATTTGGAAAAAGGAAAAAACCTTTCCGTAGTCCTAGATGCCAGTGAATTTGATGAAACCCTTAAATATACCGGCGATTTGGGAAACATCAATGACTTTTTGGCCGCCAAATATCTCTGGAACGAGCAGAATCTGGATTACAAGGATATGTTCTCCTTAGATGAGACGAATTTTTTCCAGAAATTGGATAACAACCAGAAAAGCTATGATAGCTTATTTGCGGCCAATCAAATTTCCAACGAAAATTTCAAGAAAAAACTGGCCGTGGAAGACAATTATTCCCGTGCTATCATGCTGGAAAACTACGCCGAGGCACATCGCTATTACAGTGGCGTGAACGATTTTCAGATTTCCGATAATTTTTATGACGAATTAAAAAATATAGATTATGCAGACACCCTTGCCTATCGTAATTCCGTAGCATATCAGAATCTTTTGGACACCCATTTCAACAGACTGGCGAGCGCAGAGGCCGAAAAGGATGAAAACGCAGACCAAGCCGTTCTTTATTTGAAAAAAGTAAATGAAAGTCTTCCCGATGGTTATGCTAAGGACAAAATAATGACATCCTATTTGCAATATGGCCTAAAGCCAAATGAAAGTCTTGACGAAGTTTTCAATATATACAAAAACAGTAATCCCAGCGCTGAAAACTTGGCGATGCTCACTAAACGCTACAACCAACTGAAAGCAATAACTAAGGGAAACCCCTCACCCACCTTTACCTTTGAAAATCATAAAGACGGTTTTACCTCCTTGGAAAGCTTAAAGGGAAAATATGTTTATATTGATGTATGGGCAACCTGGTGCGGGCCTTGTATTCGTGAAATTCCCTATTTAAAGGAGGTAGAAAAGGATTACCACAACAAGCCAGTTTCTTTTGTAAGCATATCCATAGATGAACCGAAGGATTACGAAAAATGGAAAACAATGGTTTCTGAAAAAGAATTGGGCGGCATCCAACTTATAGCGGACAATAACTGGAATTCCAAATTTGTGAAGGAATATGCAATTCTTGGAATCCCAAGATTTATATTAATTGATCCCCAGGGAAATATAGTTTCTGCCGACGCTCCAAGACCATCGGACCCAGCACTGAGAACGCTGCTTGACGGGCTATTGTAAAAATTGCCAGCCAATAATTTTAAGCCACATATTCAAAAGTAATATTTAAGATACTTTTGAATATGTGGCTATTTTTTTTCATCCGGTTCCGTTGTGCTTGGTTCCTGTCTAGCAAATAAATCCAGATATGCTTCCGAAAGATTGTCAATAACATCACCGGCCATCACCGCTTCATAACCCAGTTGTCCCGCGGCAATATCGCCCGCTCGGCCGTGCATATATACTCCAAATACAGAGGCCAGCAAGGGATCGTATCCCCGGGAAAGCAACCCGGTAATTACCCCACATAGGGCGTCGCCGCTTCCGGCAGTTCCCATTCCCGGATTGCCCGTGGTATTTATATAGAGCTTCTCCCCATAAACCGTGACGGTATAAGCTCCTTTTATAATTACTATTACTTCGTATTTTTCTGAAAATTGCCTTGTCTTTTCAAGCTTGTCGTAATCATTCTTCCAGTCACCGATCAGTCTTTTCAGTTCTCCCGGATGTGGGGTCAATATCGTATTCTTCGGAAGCAGTTTCAGCATTGATTTCTTTTCCGAAAGAATATTCAAGGCATCGGCATCCAACACCATAGGAATATCTTTTTTACTTTTGAGGATTCCATCCAGAGCCTTGACCGTAGCTTCCTTTTTACCGATTCCCATTCCTATGCCCATTGCGGAAGGCTCAAATTCTATGGAAAGCTGCGTTAAATAATCATTTTCGCTATCGGTAACAACCATGGCCTCAGGCACCGTGGTCTGCAATATAGAATAACCACATTTGGGAACAAAAGCGGTAACCATCCCTGCTCCAATCCTAAATGCAGCGGTGGTTGACAAAACTGCGGCGCCAATTTTTCCGTAGCTTCCCGCGACAATGAGCGCGTGGCCGTAAGTTCCTTTATGGTCAAATTTTTCCCTTGGCCTGTAGAATCTCTGTGCTTCCAATTTCCCAATAAGTTGCGCCAAGGGCTCAGTTGTTTGCAGAAATTCGATATCCAATCCTATCTCGAACGCATCAAAATTTGATGCATAAGGCGCCGTTTCTGGAAGAAAAAAAGCTAGTTTGGGGGTTTGGAAGGTGAGGGTATGGTTTGCTTTCAGTACCGCTTCCGTATCTTCCAATGGCGCATTGGGATATAATCCACTGGGAATATCAATGGCCAGTTTAAATGCGCTACTTTCGTTTAAATATTGAATGAGTTTCTTTACCCAGCCGCCCGGGCAACGGTTTAATCCTATTCCAAAGATGGCGTCCACAATTATATCCTCGGCATTTATCTCAGGGAAATCATCCTCCCCCTTCATAAGGATGGGCCATTTTTTGGTTACGTTTTTAATTCGATCGTAATTGAGCAGAAAGTTCTTCGAGCGCTTGTCGCTGCAATTTACCACATAGACAATTACATTATATCCGTGCTCGATCAACATACGCCCCACTACCAGCCCATCGCCGCCATTGTTGCCAATTCCGCAAAAAATGCGAATGGGCACGGGAGCTCCATTCAAGCGTTGATGCAGCCAATTGAATATTTGTATTCCTGCCCGCTCCATCAGGGCTTCTGAAGTTATCTGTTGCTTTTCAACCGTTACTTTATCGGCTTCGTATAACTGTTCTGCTGAAAATATTTTCATCTTTCTATTTCAATTTTTTGCGACTTATGGGCTTCCGTCATGTTTTCTTAATCGTAAAAGGTCCGAGGAGCGACCGTTTTTTCCAAAGATAACAACTTCATCGGCATTGTTGAAAAGAACGTTTATAACTAATTGTGAATGCTGCCCAAATGCCTTTAATTCTTTCTAATTTTAGAAAAAACCATACAATGGAAACACGAGATAGTTTACTACTCCGTATGCGCCCAGAAATTCCCACGGCCAAAATTAACCCCACCATGTCTGCCGATGAATGTTTTCAGAATAAAACCTTGAGGCCTGTCGCAAAGCTTCAGAATGAACTTTTGTTGGCGGTTTTTCGGAATTATGTGGCAAAACACAAAAATGTATTTTACGACCTTACCATAGAAAAGAGGTTGGATTATATAGAAAACGCTATCCATAAGGATATGAAATTTCGGAATTCGCTCAAAGGCATCATCATAGGTCAGTTTACGCTGGAGGAATTTGAAATCTATACCCAAAACTCATCTGCGCTGAACAAACGGATGATGGACATAGTTAAGGAACGATTGAAAAGCAATATCCAGCTTTTGGAATACGATTTTGCATAATATAATATTGTAGGGTTGGTAGTAATCTTGAAATTGATTTATCGAAGTAGATTACTACTATCGGCAAAACCGTGCTACCGGCTACCCTCCAAAATGGATTCCCCATTTAAATCTGTTGTCAAAACATCGCTCATATAGTTGAAGAATGGCCGCAGCAGTTGATAATGGTAGATCAACTTCTCTTTAAAATCGGGTGAAAATACTTCCGTATCGGTAAAGGGATGGTTTACGAAGTAACTCTTTAAACGTATTAAATCTATGTTTTCATCGTCTTTGCTGAATCCTTGGGGCGCGGTCTTTACAGCATATTCCTGATTAAAATTCCCAAATGCTTTTTTGAATTCCTTTTTATTCAAAATATCGCGTATTTCTGAACTATCCATTTCAAACTCCTTGCGTATTCTTAAAAGATCTGCGGGGTTGGGATCAAAGAAACCACCCGCCATAAAACTATTACCAGGTTCCAATCGCAAGTAATAGCCACCTCTTCGGTGCGCTCCTGACCTACTGAAACTTACGCTCCGGTGCACATTATACGGTGTTTTATCATTGCTGAACCGTACATCCCGATTGATACGAAAAATTTTGATTTTGTCAATTTCATCTGTGGTATTTAGTTCCTTTTCCACTGCGGCATAAAATTCCTTCAGCGCCTTTTCATTGGCCAAATATTCTTTTTTATGTTCCTGCATCCACTCTCTATTGTTATTTTCTTTTAGTCTTAATAGAAAATCGAAGGCCGTTTTGGGAATTACTGGAGTCATATTTCAGATTTTGTGGAAAGATATGAAATGTTAGGGGTTCACCTTTTAGGATAACTATGAAAATTATGAGTTGAAAACCAATCCTTTTCTTGATAAAGATAATTACATAATACACTTTACAGGAAAAAACTCTAAATTTACATCAACAACATTAAAGCCAACTAAATATGAATACGACTACAAAACCAAATACGGCATTTTGGATTATTGCCGTTTTTGCCCTACTATGGAATTTAATAGGAGTTTATTTGTGGCTCTACGAATATTTCCTAATAACCGACGAAGTAAGGGCCACTCTTCCTCAGGAACAAGTGGAGATTATGGCCAGCGCTCCAATATGGAGTATGTATGTGTATGGACTCGCAGTTATTACCGGACTATTGGCAAGTGTATTTCTACTGATGCGTAAAAAATTGGCAGTTGCTGTATTCCTGCTCTCCTTAATCGCTGTGCTAATTCTGCAATTATATTGGATATTTGCTATGGGCACTATAGAAAAGCTTGGGCCGCAGTCGCTTTTTATGCCGCTCATAGTAATCGCACTTGCAATTTTTGAATATTTCTATAGTATGGGCGCGGCACGCAATGGGTGGCTTACTTAAGAACAAACCAAAGATTAGTTTTTAAGCGAAGCCATATCGATAACAAAACGATATTTCACATCAGCCTTTACAACGCGTTCGTATGCGTCATTAATGTCTTTAATATCAATAATCTCAATTTCAGAAACAATATTGTGCTTTCCGCAGAAATCGAGCATTTCTTGGGTTTCTTTTATGCCTCCTATTAACGAACCTGCTATGCGCTTTCGACCCATAATAATACCACCTCCGTGGAAAGGCTCTAAAGGTTCTACCGCTCCTACAAGCACCATCGTTCCATCTACCTTTAATAGATTTATATATGGATCCATTTTATGGCCTACGGGAATTGTATTAAGAATAAAATCAAAACTGCCTCGATGCTCTGCCATTTCTTCCTCATTCTTTCTGATAAGCACTTGGTGCGCGCCAAGCTTTTTTGCATCTTCCGCCTTTGACGGTGAAGTGGTGATCATTACAACATTAGCTCCCAAAGCATTAGCAAATTTGATCCCCATATGACCTAAACCTCCAAGGCCAATTACTCCCACCTTGTCACCTTTTTTCACCTTCCAGTGACTTAACGGCGACCAGGTGGTTATACCCGCACACAATAAAGGTGCTGCTCCGGCCGGATCCAAGTTTTTTGGAATATGCAGTACAAATTCTTTATTTACTACAACATCTGTTGAATATCCGCCATAGGTTTGTTGGCCTTCTAAATGTTTATCCGCACTATTATAAGTAAAGGTAGCTCCGTTTTCACAGAATTGTTCCAAATCGTTTTTGCACTGTGCGCAGGTTTGGCAGGAATCTACTAGACAGCCTACTCCCACAATATCACCTTCCGTGAAATTATGGACATTTTTTCCAACTGCTGTAACACGACCAATTATTTCGTGGCCGGGCACTACGGGATAGGTGCTTCCACCCCACTCATTACGCGCGGTGTGAATATCACTATGGCAGACCCCACAATGGGTGATTTTTATTTCCACATCATCGTCGCCCGTCTCACGGCGCTTTATATCCATCGGTTTAAGTTCTGCTTTTTCACTTTTTACGCCGTATGCTTTTACAGTTGTAGTCATTGATTGTTTTATATTTTTAGGATTTATAATTTATGTGTGCCAAAATTTTTAATCAGCACAATCCGATTTATTTCCGTAAAGATATTCACCCTTGAAGTTATTTCAGGTTAAGGCCGTGTTAATACCTTTGGCTACTTCACTTTTAAATGAGTTATGATTAAATGTAAATAAGTCAAGAAAAATGACGTAAAACCGATACATTCACCTAACTAACAAAAAAACAAAATCATGGGTAACATTTTATGGATAATTGTAGTCTTACTGGTAATCGGTTGGCTATTCGGGTTTTTAATATTTCCTGCCATTGGCGGAATAATTCACATATTGCTGGTAATTGCAGTAATTATGGTAATCTACAAACTACTTAGTGGCCGCAAGGTTTAATAAGCTTAAACAGGGTTTTTAATTTAGTTTAAAAATCCTGTTTTTTTATAATTCTGGTTCGAAGTCTTATTTCAAAATACTCCGTTACAGGGCATTGCACTTGAGAAAATGATTATTATACTATTGAAATTGTTATACGTATAGATTACTTTCTAATCTTTCCCGAAAACCGAGGCAGAGTAAGGGTTGTCTTGCTTGTATTTATGAAATATACCCCGGTTAAAAGCACGGCTGCTGCTACAATGGATTGGGTAGTAATTTCTTCATTTAAAACATACCAGCCCAAAATCAGGGCAATAATAGGATTTACATAGGTGGAGGTAGCAACCTTATCTGGTGATACCGTTTTTAACAGATAATTGAAGGAAGTGAAGGCCACGATGCTCCCAAAAATAATCAGCAATACCATACTCCATTGCACGGGGGCTTCCCATTGCTTTGGCGCAATCCATTCTTCCCCAAAGAGAAAACTAGCAACGGCAAGGGTAATTCCCGCAGTAAACATTTGATATCCGGTATTTACAAAGAAATTCTTGGGAAGATCCGCTTTACCCACGAAAAGACTGCCGTAGGCCCAACTGAGCATACAGGCAAATATCATCACCATTCCCAATACCGTTCCCTCTTGGGCAATGAGTTGTTTTTGTACAACGAGCAGAAAAATTCCTATAATTCCCAGGCCCACACCCACCAACGACATTGGCTTGATGCGCTTGCCCTGTAGTAGCCACATAAGAAGCAAAACCACCAAAGGCTGCGCAGAAATCTCCAAGGCAGCAAACCCACTATCTACATATTTTAGTGCCCAAACAATAATGCCGTTTCCAAAGGAAAGAAACAACACGCCCACTATAAATGCATTTATAAATTGCTTTCGGGTAATGGCAAGGCTTTTCCCCATAATTTTGGCAATTATAAATATAAGAAGTCCAGCGGAGGTAAAACGAATAGAGGCCAAAAAAAACGGCGGCAATTCCGCAACGGCCACTTTATTGAGCATATACGTACTTCCCCAAATAACGTAAATGGAGAAAAAGGCAAGAATTATTAAAACGGGGTTTCTTGTTTCTGGCTTCAAGGGTTTCGTTTGTGGTTAATTTGGTTTGGTACTTGAAATTAGGAATTTATTTCCCACGTTTATTCTTTCTAAAATTTTTATCGCCTCTGGTTTTGGGCTTTTTGTACTTCTGCTTTATTACGCGCTTGTAAGAACCTCCCTGATTTTCCTTTTTATTTTTTTCCTTCTTCTCGTGAAAAGCGGGTCCAGCTTCCTCTACATTGGTGGGGTTATTGATTTCAACTATTTGGGGTTTTTCCTCAAAGGTGAGCTGTTTTGAAATCTTTACTTCTTTTGGAAATTCAAATTCTTTAATTTTTAAATCCATCAAGGTTTCGATAGTCGCCTTTGCATCCTCTTCCTTTTCGGTGTAGAGCAAAATGGAAGTTCCCTCCTGCTCTGCCCTTCCGGTACGGCCTATGCGGTGCATATAGTTTTCGGGGAAGTTGGGCACGTCAAAGTTGATAACGTGGCTTATCTGGTCCAAATCCAAACCGCGCGCCATAACATCGGTCGTTACGAGGATTCGCGTTTTTTCGGCATTGAAGTTTTCTATGGAACGGATTCTGTAATTCTGTGTTTTGTTGCTGTGGATTACGGCAACTTCACTTCCGAAGAATTCATCCAAAATATCAAAAAGCAAATCGGCACTTTTTTTATTCGGAACAAAGACGAGTACTTTTTTGAAATCGCTTTCATTCTGAAGCAAATGTTTCAGCAGAGTGGCTTTTGTATAAAAATTCTCAACCTTGTAAGCGTATTGCGAAATATTCTCCAATGGCGTTCCGCTTACCGCCACCGATACTGTAGTAGGCGCAATAAAGAAATCGTGGATAAACACATTTACATCATCGGTCATCGTTGCCGAAAACATAATGTTTTGGCGCTTGTTGGGAAGCAGCTCCAAAATATTGGTAAGCTGAAACCGGAAGCCCAGATCGAGCATTACATCCACTTCATCAATTACCACTTTTTTTACGGCCTTTAGCTGAAGCGCGCGGCTTACCACCAAATCATACAATCGCCCCGGAGTGGCAACGATTATGTCGGCTCCTTCGGCAACGGCTTCCTTTTGGCGGTTGATGTTGGTTCCGCCAAAAACCCCGATTACTCTAATTGATGAATATTTTCCAAATTTCTCAATCTCTTCCACCACCTGTAAAACCAACTCCCGAGTGGGAACCATTACTAGAACGCGCGGGTTTATTTCCTTCGAAAATTTCAAATCCTGAAGAATGGGGAGCATATAGGCAAATGTTTTTCCCGTTCCCGTTTGCGCAATCCCGACCATATCGGTCCCCGACATGATTACCGAAAACGACTGCACCTGTATGGGCGTGGGTTTTTCAAAACCCAAATCGGCGATGGCATACTGCAGTTGGTTGGAAATATTAAACTCGTTGAATGATTCCATGGAAAAAAGTTTGTTGTAAATATAACGCTTTGTTAATTGGGGATTTGGGATTCGTTAATTCGAGATTTGTGGATTGAACTTTTAATTCTTATAAACTTAAAATCCCTCCTTAAATCTTAAATTTTGAATTTTGAATTTTAAATCTTGAATCTTGAACCTTGAATCTTGAATCTCGAACCCTAATCCTCCGGCGGATGCCCGTGAATCTCTTCAAAAACGGTATCAAAATTATCCCGCAGATAACTGCGTAATTTTAGGCGATAATCGTCTTTCAACCAGCTGATGAAATTGTGGGTGCTCTTACTGATGCACTGCGAGTACTTCTCAATTCGGTGATCTATATCGTCGCCCAGCATTTTTGCCAATCCAAGCGCATCGTAAACATCTTCGCTGTTTTCTATACAAATATAGGCGTGCTGCGCAATAGACCGTTCCAAAACCACTTTGCTCGATTCACCTTTAAAGGTTGCCTCTTGGTAAGTTTCCTTTATGTCGAAATACACTTCCTTGCTATTGGCAAACTCAGCGCGTAGCTCATCGGGCATTTCATACCTGAAATGGCTTTCCAATTCCTCATCGCTCAACAGTCTGTCCATATAATAATCAGGGGAGCGGAATATTGCCTGCCAGTCCAAAGGCGCTTCCCACGGGCCAAAACGCTGATAATTGTTCCCAAGGTCAATCACGGAAAATTTCGATTTATTGTTCAAAATACGCGAACCTCGACCAATCATTTGGAAATAAAGCGTCAAGGAACGGGTTGCTCTATTTAAAATAATGGTATCAATGGTAGGTTCGTCAAAACCTGTGGTCAAAATACTTACGGAAGTTAAAATAGCGTCCGGCGTATCGCGAAACCATTTCAAAATTTGTTTCCGCTGTTTTTTGGTAGCCGTATTATCCAAGTGCATAATGGGCAAACCTTCGGCCTTTAAATGATAATATACTTGAATGGAAGTATTGATACCGTTATTAAAAATCAGGGTTTTTTTCCCTTTAGAATGATTTAAATATGCTTGGTATAATTGGTCAAGCATTCCGACGGCGGAATAAAGATCATCCGAGGATTTTACGGTATAATCACCATTGGAGCCAATCTCCAGTGAAGTTAGCCCCATATTGTATTGAAAGACTTCCACTTCAGCCAAAAACTCATTTTCGATCAAGGATTGAATACTTTCGCCCACAATGAGTTCGTCATAATTATCCTTCATAGGAAGGCTACGATTGGAACTTAAAGGAGTAGCTGTAACACCAAGTATAAAGGACTTTTCAAAAAATTTGAAAAGTTTTGTAAATGAGTTATAGTGCGCTTCGTCAATGATAACAAGGCCTATATCCGAAATGTCCAATTTATTATCGTTCAAACGGTTATTAAGCGTTTCCACCATCGCGACAAAACAACTGTACTTTTCTTGATCATCGAGATTTGCAGTGCTGTTCACCACTTTGTTTACCACCCCAAAACTGGTAAGCATTTCTGAAGTTTGCTTGCAAAGCTCCACACGATGGGTCATCACAAGCACTTTTTTGTTGTGGATCTTTAAATATTGACGGACTATTTCAGAAAATATTACCGTTTTTCCACCGCCCGTAGGAAGCTGATACAGCAGATGATAATCATCCGGCGCAGTCTCAAATTTCTCGAAAATCTTATCAATCGCTCCTTTTTGGTAGCTATAAAGCTCTTTATCTGTTTTCTTTTCTTGAATTGCGTCTTGTATCTCTGTCATAAAAACCCCATTTTTTAAGTTTTGCAAAACTACACCCTTTTGTAGGTTTTGGACGAAGTTTTAAGAAATTTATTATGCAGGAATTTTCCGATGGTTTATTTCTGCTTTGTCTTGAGATAAAGTTGTTCTATTTTATCTCGGGCCCAAGGGGTTTTTCGAAGAAATGTTAAGCTCGATTTGATGGAAGGGTTGCTGTTAAAGCAATTGATCCTTATTTTTTCACCTAAAACCTCCCAGCCATAGTAATCAACCAGAAATTCAAGAATATCCGCAAGTTTAATACCGTGCAAAGGATTATTGGGTTGTTGGTTATCCATAATAATTTGTAATAATTGTTTCGCTTAGTCTTTCATTTTTATTCTGAAAAGAACTACCAATCTATTGGCCTATAATCCTTTAAAAACTTTCCGCTCCAGTGTTTACCGGTATTTATACCATCAATTAACGGATCCATTACGCGGGCCGCCCCATCAACAATATCCAGCGGCGGTTGAAAGTCGTGCAGCTCCATTTTACGCTTTGCCAGCTCTACCGGATCTTCGTCGGTTACCCAACCCGTATCAACTGCATTAATATATATTCCTTCCTTTGCAAGGCTTCCCGCTGCCGTATGCGTCAACATATTGAGGGCGGCCTTGGCCATATTGGTATGTGGGTGGCGATCTTCCTTGAAAAAACGATGGAACTTCCCTTCCATCGCCGAAACATTTATAATGTGCTTTTTACCTGTATATTGCTTCTTCATAATTTCGCCCAAACGGTTACAAATCACAAACGGCGCTATTGAGTTTACCAATTGAACCTCAATCATTTCAGTAGTTTCAATTTCACCAAGCCTTAAACGCCAGCTATTTGTTTTTCGAAGATCGACTTGTTGCAAATCTGCATCCAATTTTCCTTCGGGAAATACTTCTTTTGCGCTCAAGGAATTGTCAAAACTATAAGGAATCTGCGAGAGTTTTGCCGAAGCACGAATGCCGATTCCCGGTTCTGCACCATGCCAAGTTACGGGTAAATTTTTATTTGAATTTTTTACCATCTCTGTACTGATGGCTTTTAGTTCATGCAAACAATTGATGTGATCTTTGAGCAGGTCTTTTACAAATTGTGGGTGCTCTTCAAAAGGCATTTCTTCCCGGGCCATTAAATGTTGGTAGAAACCTGCGGGCCTTCGCACGGTTTGGGCGGCGTTATTAATAAGTATGTCAAGATTTACATATTTCTGCTCAATATAATTGCAGAAAATTTCAACACTCGGAATATGCCGAAGATCCAATCCGTGAATCTTTAAACGGTCTGCCCATTGATGAAAATCTTCCTCCTGTGCAAAGCGATAGGCCGAATCTGCCGGAAACCGCGTGGTAGCGACCACGGTAGCGCCCGCCCGAAGCAGCATCAAAGAAATATGGTAACCGATTTTTAAGCGGGAACCTGTTAGCACTGCAACTTGTCCAGTTAAATCCGCGCTTTGAAAACGCTTTGCATAATTGAAATCGCCACACTCGGTACACATAGTATCATAAAAGTGATGAAGCTTGGTATAAAGTGTCTTGCAGACATAGCAATTGCGCGGAGTTTCAAGTTCAAGTTCTTTTTTTGAAGAAAGTTCCGAGGTTTGAAGCAATTTTGGAGCTACAAAAACTATGTTTTCGCGCGCGCTTCTAATACCGGTTTCTTTTCTTGCGGTTCGATCCTTATTTGCCTGTTTTCGTTTTTCGGCTTTTTTTGCATCTTTTTTTCTTCGGGAAAACTCATCGCGGTTCGGTCTCGAAAGCTGTCCCGAAGCCTTTATTAAGGCCGTGCGCTGTTCCTTGGGAATTTCAAATATTTGATCGGTATTGCTGTTCAAATATTCCAGAATGGCAATACACCTTGCTATTTCGGTTTCATCTATCGTTCCGTTTTTAGCCAATCCAGAAATGTCCGGCACTGCCTCCATCCCATCTTTCCCAACGGCAAGCTTAATCTCTGACACTTTTTCTTGTGACATATTAAATTTTCGGCAAATATACTCACAGTTTGAACGTGGAAAACATTTTGCCCCAAATAGTATAAGCCAGTTTTCTATTTACTTACCAACTCCTTTTGAATATTGGCAGGAACAGCTTGATACATTGAAAATGAAGATTTAAAAGTAGCCCGTCCCTGGGTGAGCGAACGCAAATCTGTAGAGAAGTTATAGAGTTCTGCTTCTGGCGTCAAACATTTTAAAACTTGATAATTGTTATTGCTCTCTATTCCTTGTATCATGGAGCGTCGCGCCTGTAAGTCGGTCATTACATTGCCCACCATTTCCTCCGGAACTTTTACGGTTAGTTCCAATACCGGTTCCAAAAGTTTGGGATTGGCATTTAAGAATGCTTCCTTAAAAGCGTGTGCGCCAGCAATTTTAAAGGAAATATCATTGCTATCCACAGAGTGCATCTTACCGTCATAGACCATGACCCGAACATCCCGTATGTAGGAACCGGTGAGCGGACCTTCTTCCATAACTTCCAAAACACCTTTCATTATGGAAGGCAGATAGCGCTGGTCTATCACGCCGCCGACGATGCAATTGTAAAAAATTAATTTCCCACCCCAGGAAAGATCCATTTCTTCCTTGCCTCTAATATTAAAACCTTGGGGCTCCTCCATATTTTCATACCAAGGTTCAATCTTTAGATGAACCTCGGCAAACTGCCCAGAACCGCCGGATTGTTTTTTATGTCGGTAATTAGAAGTGGAAGATCGCTGAATGGTTTCCCTGAAAGCTATTTTCGGCTTTTCGAAATGTGCCTCTACCCCATAAATATTCTTCAGCGTCCAGTCTATGGTTGCTAAATGGAGTTCTCCTTGACACGACAAAATAAGTTGTTTCGCTTCCGAAGAAAAGGAAATTTGCACGGTAGGATCTTGGCTATGTATTTTCCTTAACGATTCGCTCAGTTTTTCCTCGTCTTTTGTATTCACTGCAAAAACCGCTTTTTTGATTCTTGAAGGTGGAAATTTGATCGGTTTTACGGTAACGGGAAATTTCGCAGCGGTTAAGGTGTCATTCGTTTCAGTATATTTTAATTTCAACGTTGCGCCGATGTCTCCCACTGTTAGTTTATTTACGGGTTGTCTATCCTTTCCATCCATGATGAAAAGCTGGTTGATTACTTCGGTTTCATCGTTTCTGGAATTTATGAGCTTGTCATTCAGTTTGACTTCTCCACTTATAACCTTAAAAAATGTAATCTGGCCTAAATTGGGCTGATATACCGTTTTGAAAATAAAGAGCACCGTGGGGTTTTCTTTGGACGCAATTATTTCCTCGCCATCAATACTTTGTTCGGGCGTTAAATCTGCCGCAGAAGGTGCTACGTTGTCTATAAAGCCCATTAATCTTCCGGTACCCATATCATTTAAGGCGGATACACAGAATACGGGAAAGAGTTCGTGGTTCAGCATTCCGGCCTTTATTCCTTGTCGCATTTCGTCTTCGTTCAAGGTGCCTTTCTCAAAAAAAAGCTCCATCAATGGTTCGTCATTTTCGGCAGCTTTTTCTATCAATTCGTTATTTAGTTCCTTGGCCCATTCCATTTGATCTTTCGGAATTTCGAGCTTCTCTGGTTTGCCACCCTGAGGCTCAAACTTGTACATTTTCATTTTTAGGACGTCTATAATGCACTGCGCACCATTTAATAGCAAAGGATACTGTATTTGCACAGCATTCTTGCCTACCAAATTTTTTATGCTTTTGAGACTTTCCTCAAATTTGGCATTTATATGGTCTATTTGATTTATTACAAAAAGGGTGGGCTTGTGGAATTTGTCAATATAGTTCCAAATAATTTCGGTGCCTACTTCCACGCCATGCTGTGCATTTAGAACCATAACAATGGTATCTGCCACGCGGATGGAGGAAATGATTTCGCCAATGAAATCGTCCAGGCCAGGCGTATCTATAATGTTAATTTTGAAATTGCGCCATTCGGTATGGAGCGGGGTGGCGAAGATTGAATTGCCGCGCTCGTGCTCAATTTCGTGATAATCCGAAACTGTGTTTTTGTTTTCAACCGTGCCCCGCCGATTTATGAGCCCAGCTTCAAAAAGCATGGTTTCGGCGAGAGTAGTCTTCCCGCTATTGTGGGCACCTACAAAGACTACGTTTTTGATGTGTTTGTCGTCATATATTTTCATCTGTTTAAAAATTTTGGTTAGTACTTCTTCAGATGCAATGCGCCAAACACTGTTGGTTTGGACTTGCCTATTTTTCGTTGTCCATATATTATTTTTAATTTTTTGGGTTCTTAAATTTAAGGAATTAATTCAAGAAAATCTGAATGTATAATTATTTTCACTTTGAAAAATGACACACATTATAAAGTTCCTATTTGACAAACCGTCCAGAAACATTATGAATATTTTTAGTTATTAAATCCTTTATTATTAAATATTTATTAAAGTGAATTTATAATTATGTTAGGGTAAGGTAAAGCCGTATCTTCACGTAAACTAAAAAAAAACAACATGAACAATAAAGGAAAAGGATTATTAGCACTGCTAGGAGTAGCAGCGGGCGCATTAGCATTTTGGAAATACAAAAACATGTCGCCACAGGAAAAACAAAGACTAAAGGATAAAGCCAACGAGACTGGCAGAAAAATCAAGGAAAAGGTAGAAAATGTTGAAGAAACCATTTCAGGAAAATACGACCAACTTAAAAATTCTGCCAAAAAGGAAGCTAACGATTTAGCAAATTAAAATGCTAGAGAGTTTATGAATTAAAAAATCCCGCAATTGCGGGATTTTTTAATTTAGGAATGTAACGAAGATTATATTTTTTGAACTTTTACTGCGTTCATTCCGCGCTGGCCTTTTTCCAATTCAAAGGACACGGCATCATTTTCTGTTATTTCGTCTATAATGCCACTCACGTGGGTAAAATATTTCTCATTATTTTCATCATCAATTATAAACCCGAAACCTTTGGAGGAATCGTAAAATGAAACTTTTCCGTTTCGTACAGGGTCAAAAGCCTCGCGCTCGCCCTCTTCTTTTGGCGGAATTCCGAGAACTATATCTTCTGCCTCAATCTCAGGCTTTAAGGATGGATCTGGGGGAGTGTCGGTCAAATTTCCGTTATGGTCCACATACACGAAATCTATACCCGGAGTTTTTTCGGCTTTTCGAGCTTCCTTCTTCTTTTGCTTCTCTTCCCGTTTTTTCAGTTTTGCTTTTTCTTTTTCCTTTTTACTATATGTCTGTTGCGATTTTGCCATGTATTTTTTGAATAAAAAAAGCCATCCACGTGGGCAGATGACTCTTGAATTAGTTATATGAAATGTTCTTTTCTATTGTTTTACCTAGATGGGTTTTAAATAATAATCATCCTATTTTTCCAAAGATACGGTAATTGGAGTGATTAAAATCACAAAAAGGGTTAAAGTATTGTAACGTAAGTATTCGCTCGCGCTATTTTTAAATCTATTTCAATTTATCCGCGTGCATTTCCCTAAGTTTGGCAAGTTTTGGCGAAATAACTGCAGTACAATAACCTTGGCCTTGGTTGTTTGCATAGTAATCCTGATGGTGTACTTCCGCTGGATGGAATTTTTCCAAAGGGCTCAATTCCGTTACAATCGGATCGTCAAAATAGGGTGCCATTTCTTTTAAAACTGTTTCGGCAATTTTTTTCTGTTCTTCATTATGGTAAAAGATTACCGATCGATATTGGGTTCCCCTATCCGCCCCTTGTTTGTTCAGCGTAGTTGGGTTGTGGGTGGTCATAAATATAACGAGCAGGTCTTCATAAGAAACCACTGTGGGGTCGAAGGAAACTTGGATTACCTCGGCGTGGCCGGTAAGGCCGCTGCAAACTTCACGGTAGGTCGGCGTTCCCGGCACCTTTCCGCCGGAATAGCCTGAAATCACTTTCTCAACCCCTTTTATCTCATCGAAAACCGCTTCGGAGCACCAAAAGCACCCGCCTCCCACGGTCATCTGTTCTAAATTTTCTTCTTTCATATCATAATTTTTTAATAGGCTTTCCAAAGATAATTACTGCGTTGCGGTAACTATCTAAAGTATTGTTAAACCTGAGTTTTTGTGCTTTTCATTAATTTTATGCCGAAATATTAGTTTAGAAGGGATAGCCAATTCCAAAATTGAAAACGGTTTCATTCACATCAAAATTGAAGCCCTCTTCGGTAGCCGGATCGTGGAAGGGCGCGGCAAAATCAAAACGCAATACAAAGCCTTGAATATCTACACGCAGCCCCACACCGGCGCCCATGCCCAGTTCATTTATAAAATTGGAAGTGAATTTATCGGTGCCGCCGTAGGTGGGATTGGCTTCTGAATTCCAGATATTTCCGGCATCGGCAAAAACAGCGCCCTTAAAAAAGGAAACTATGGGAAACCTGTATTCAATATTTGCTTCCAAACGTATGTTACCCGTTTGGTCAAAATAATTATTGTTGGGATTGTCGGCATCGTTATACGTTCCCGGCCCCAAAGAGCGAATCCTAAAAGCCCTAACGCTATACGGCCCTCCAGAATAGTATTGTTTTACATACGGAATTACATCAGAATTACCATAGGCATAACCATAGCCGCCAAAGAGCCGGGCTGCAATAACCTGCTCTTTCCCAAAGTTGAAATGGTATCTCACATCGGCATCAAACTTCGCGAATTGGGCATACTCCAATCCTAAAAATTCTTTCTTGCCCATTTCATTTTCTTTCCCAAAAAGACTGATACTGTTTCCGGCAACATCTACCGTGGCATTTAGAAAAAATTGGTGCTTTTTGGAAGCATCCACCATGCCGTTATAGGTAAAGGAATAGTTTAGCCCAGAAATAAACTGCTGGTCAAAACTTCGTTTCAAGAATGGGTTTTCATTTAAAATTTCGTCAAATTCCGGTGTCGTATTAGAAGGTTTGGTATAGTTTATCGAAATGGGAATTATCTCGTGCGTAACATATTTATTGGCCTGCCATATATATCCAAACTGGGCGGTGCCCGAAAGCAGGGTGTATAACTTTGTCCGGCTTAGGTAATCCACGCCCAAACTTGTCTTGGTTTTCGGGATGGCATATTCAAAGAAATCCGTATCAATTTTAATGGGGAAAATAACGCGCGGAAAAATAAGTTCAGATTTCAACCCGATATTGATACTTGTATTTCCGCTATTGCTGCCGCTGCCCATTTGTACCTCATATCCAAAACTCGCCGTAGTATTCAAGGTTTCGCCGCCATTGAACAGGTTGCGGTTGCTATACGTGAGCGCCAAGCCGGGCCCCGCAAAATTGTTCGATTTTGTTACCGCTTGAAGTTCGGCGCGAATGGCACGCTTATTCAATGGCGAAAGAAAGATGTTCGCCTGCAAAAACCCCAAACTATCCGTGGACAGCGAATCCACTTCCTTATATTGAATGTTCACAAACTTATAGGCGCCAACGGTAGAGAGACGGCGGGAGGTATTCCGGGAATCTTCGGGACTGTAGCGTTCTCCCTCTTCCAAAGTGATAAAGGGGTCCAGATATTTCGGTTTGAAAAAATCTGCGCTGTTGATGTAGTTTTTTTCGTTAAAGCGGGCAACATCGGTCACCGTGGAATCTTGACTGTCATATTTGGCATAAACGTTTATTTCTGAAATTTTATAGGGCACGATGGCCATTTTGGGCACTTCTTTTTTCAACCGGAGAAAAAGATCGAAGCGTTTTTTATCGTATTGATTGGTATCGGCTTCAAATATTAAAAAACTTGAATTGAAATTATAGTACCCGACCGCTTTAAGATCGCGGTCTATGCGCTCCCGCTCCAACTTCAGGTTTGAAAGATCAAAACGCATCCCTTTTTTCTGCTTTGTTTCCGCTACACTTCGCTGAATGGCAGAATACACGGGTTGGGGCAACGAGTCCAACTGATAGCTGGCTATAGTATATGGCGTTGTAGCCTTTACCATATAGATTGCCGAAGCCTCTTTTTCCTTTTCTTCAAATTGTGAGCTTATTTCACTGTAGAAAAAACCCCTGTTTTCCATTCTGTTCCGCAATATTTCCTCAACCTCATAAAGCTCCACATCGCTTTGATAAACGGGCTCCTGCCCTATTCTTTTATAAAAGAAGCGATTTATAAATCCCGGATTCCCCTGTTGCATTTTGTAATAGAAATGAAGGCCGGGGCGCATTCCCAAGAACTTTTTATTCGGTTTTTGGCGCAAGGCCTCTTCCAAAACAGCCTCAAGGTTTCCTTTATTTTCGATAACGGAATCCGACTTAATTTCCACGGAAGCTCCCGTATAAAGCCGCTCATCTTCGGGGATGAATTTCTTCACCGCGCAGGATTGAAGCACGAGGAGTATGATTAAAAAAAGGACTGTTATGTTAAAAATTTTCTTCACTGAAAATGACGCTGTTTTTTCTGTTTATATCTAAGTTATTCTTTTTCGGCTTCTTTTTCTTCCTTTGGAGGTTGAGGTGTTTCTTTCTGCTCTTCTGCTTCCTTCTGCTTTTTTTCCTGTTCTTCCAAAATTCGCTTTTGCTCTTTTTCCTTTTCGGTTTCGCCACGAAGCAAGGCTTGCCACAATTCATCAAATTTGTTGAATTCCTGGGTGAAGATCAGCGCTATACCACTCGCAATGGTCTGCCCATCCACGATATTCTCAAATTGATTTCTTCTGAAACCTTTCAGCCTATATCTACCGTTTTCGGTGAGTAAATATTCCAAGGTTACGTTGCCGATAAGGGGTGCGGGCTCGTTATTTGAACTGCTTCCCTGCAAATCCACTTCGCTGCCCACCCGTACAATTAACCGATCATCAAAGAGCTTTTTCTGTGCGGCAATGTCCAGTTGGGTTCTTTGTTGTGCTGTTTCTCCCTGATAATCGGTATAGCTGTCCAGGCCAAAATCCAATTCCACGCCGGTATTACCCAGAAGTTTATCTGAAAACACATTTAACTGGTCCGAAATTGCGTCGTTCAAGTTATGGCGCGCCACGGTGGCAAATCCTCCGGTGCTGCCGTCACTACCGGGCTCGGGATAAAACCTGCCGAGCACCAAAAGTGAAAATACCTGACGGTTCAGTTCGTCCTGTTGGGTGTTCAGCTGCTGCAACCTGCCATAGACCTGTCCGCCGATTGCGCCTCGTTCGTCTTCCGGCATATTTATGTCAAACCCGATTACGGGCTGGGTGAGTTGGCCATCAATATTTAGATATACATTGAAGGGCAGCACCTGCTTATATTTATTCTTGACCGAAGGATCGGCTCCCGAAGTAACGGGCGCCATTAACGGCGAGGCGGAAGCTTTTACCGTATAAATGGCTTTCACATCCAATTTTGCATCAAAGGGATCGCCGGACCAGCTAATACGACTTTCGGGCGAAAGCTCAAACCTGCGGTTTACGAGATTGTACAAGTTCATCTCGTAATGGCCACCTTCCACCTCATATACGCCGCTCAGCGTCATCCTTCCATTAGGGTTCATATTGAAATCAAACTCACCATCACCGAATACTTCAAAATTATCACCCGTTTCCTGATCGATTATGATCGTGATCTTTGCTGCCCTTCCAATCTTTAAAAAGGCATCTACATCCAAACCTGTGAAAGGGGCTGTTTTTTCAGCATTCCTTGTTAAAATCGCATCCGGATTTTCACGGTTTACAAAAATCACCACTCCGTCCCGTTCTTCAATTGCTACGCTCGAGGAGGGAAGAATATAGGTAATATCAGTATCGTCATTTACATTTATCTGCGCGTTCAATTTCGGAATTTGCAGATCGCCCGTGAGCTTGGCATCCGCATCAAAGGAGGCTTTTCCATACACAAAATCATTGTCGTCCTTAGTTGCGTTGAGCACTTGAAAATTCTTTGCTTTCAAATTTAAATTGAAGGTAGGATTTATAAATTTTTCGGTGCCGATGGTTCCATCCATTACCAATTTATTTTGGTTTTCGTCAAGTACGGTAAAACCATCCATATAAAGCCCTTTGTTGTCTATTCGCAGATTTTCATTACGTAAGGTAAATGGTGCATTCAGTTTTGTGACCGTAAAATTCGCGTTTTTGAAATTCAGGCTTCCATCGTATTTTGGAGCGGTTGTGGTTCCGGTTACGGTGAATTTCCCCGAAAAACTTCCATCGGCATTTTTTACTTCACCTAATGTAAACCCTTCCAAAGCGGCCATTTGGAACTGGTTTATATCCAAGTCCAAATTCAGCTTTGCATCGTTTTGCGTGGCAATATAATCTCCCGTCAGATCCAAATCTACTTGGCCTTCCTTTAGAGCGAGGTCAAAATCGTAACTGTTGCCTCCCTTTGACTTTGCATCCACTGTCAATATGCCCAGATCCACATCAAGCAGGTTCAATTGCTCTACTGAAATATCTGCTAAAAGCCCTGCATTCCCGAAGGGTTCAACAATTGCCAAATCGCCGTTCAAATTTCCCTTTGCGAGCTCCTCGGCGGGGTTGAGATAATTCAGGATTTCACTTAATTTGAAATTTTCAAAAGTAATGGCCGCGTGCTTCTGGGAAACATTTGGCAATTCATGGGTAAGGGTAACCGAAGAATTATTACGAGTAAACCGGAAATTGTTGAACTCCAAATCATTATTGGTAATGATAACTTCGTTATCGTCCGGGGTTTGCCAAGCGTTCCTGTCCAAAATTAGATCGTCCGGCAAAATGTGAAAACGAAGCCTCTCCGCAGTTCCGGTAATCTGCGACTGAATGTTTATGAGGGTGGTATCATTGTAAATGGAATTAAATTTCAGGTTCATCTCGCCGTTTTGCAGATTCCCCGATACCTTTGTCTGGGGTATATCCAAAGGACCGCCTTTTAAACTTTTGAAACCTAAATCGAAGATAAACTTATCGGTGTCGGTATCCATTGAAAAGGCAAGGCTGTCCAATTCGTTACCCGCGTAATTGATATGTGGCGCTGTAATATCTGCCTTAAGTTTTCGGGCGGCTTCGTCAAAAGCGACATCAATTTTTATGGTGTCCAATTCCTTTACGTTTACCAAAAAAACTTCATTCAAAACCGGAGCTTCCACAATTTGACCTTTAACGTCAAGTTTTACGGGGTTTTGAATAGTGTCAGCATATTCTACTTTTTTTGAAAAATAGCTGGAAATATGCCGCTGTACCGAACTGCTGAAGGTTGCCGGGTCGGTATTGCTTTCCAAACTGAGCTCCACCATTTTATTGTCAAGCCAGATAGAGGTCGTGTCACTTCGCACGTGCGCAGTGGCCAAAACATCGCCCAATAAATAGGTTCTATCATCATAAACCACGACCCCATCCCCTACGGTTGAGATGACGTCAAAACCATCTTTGTTGGCCTCAAAATCGGCATCCAACTTAAAAGCGGTCCGTACGTCTCGAGCCATTAAACCAAGGGATTGCAGATTTGCGCCTATCACGTTTAAATGCGCACTAGCTCTAGGGGCAATAGAATCCAAAACTACATCGGCGTTAAGCTTTAAGTTGATATTCTCATCCTTATAATCTGATACAATTTCGCCTTCGCCATTTTTAATCTTGCCATTTATCTCTAAATCGGTTATTGCGTAATTATTGAATTTAAAACTGCTAATCGTGGCATCCAATGTAGCATCCAAAGTATTGATTGTGCTCCCAGAACCTTCCGTTTTTAAGTTAAGGCTTATAGCGCCGAGTTGTTCATTTTGAAGCAATTCATTAAGTTGATATTCTTTTATCTCAATATTCGCATCAAAAGCAATCTGGGAATCATTTTTGAAATGTCCATCAATAATTGCAATTCCCTGCGAGGTGGTAAGCTGCGCTTTGGCATAAATATCTTCAAGATTCCCTTCAGCGCTTCCTTTAAGAGAAACATTCTGTGGAAGGCTCACGCCGAGTTCTTTTTCATTAATGAATTGAATAATATCGCCACGTTTGCTTTGAGCCGAAAATCTGGGAATATCAAATTGCAACTCGTCTGGTTTTGTGGCATTTTTAATGAAACCATTTGCATAAATACGTGTGGTATTGCCCCAGTTTACGAGCATTTGCGAAATTTCAATTGCCGAAAGATAGCCCTCGGCATCAACATTTCCAGTAACATATTTTTTGCTGAGCGTTCTTAAATATTCATTTTTTTTAAGTTCGGGTTGAAATTTAAAGACTTCCTTTAAGTCTAATTGGAAGGATGGCACGTCCACAGCAATTTTGGATTGGTCCGGCTTTTCAATCAATGCTGCCAATGAAGGGTAATCGAGGCGTAATTTTCCATTCAGTTTGTTATCGTTCAGCGCCAGATTTAAATCGTTCAATTCAAGAAAATTATCGGTTGCATTCAGTTGCAGCGAAAGTTCCTTTAAATTTAACCCGGACGCCTCTTCAAACGTAAGGGCATCTACCTGCAAACCAGCTTTTTTGTCTTTCAGGAAAATGTCGTTTGCCTTTAGATTCAGATTTTTCAGCGCAACGGCGTTTGGATTGAAAACGTTCTGTTTTACTTCATTATTCGCAACAAAATAATTGAGGTTATTTCCTTCCATATCAACCGCAGCAATGGAAATTTTAAAATCGGGCCACTCAAACTGTTGAATATCTTCTTTAACCTCCTCCTTAACTTCCTCAACTTTTTGGGTAATGCCGTTTACTTCCGTTTCCGTGTGGATGGTAACTATCGAATTTTTCAGATTAAAATCACCAATTTCAATGTCATTATTGGCTAAATCGGCTTTTTCCAGTTCAAGGTACATATTCGAAATTTCCAGATTTGCCGCAATCCTATCGCCGTAAGATTGATAATCCACAAAAACATTTTTTAGGGAAAGTTCATCGATGGCTAAATACGGCAAAGGCGCATCTTCCCCAGTTGATGGCACCGGAGATTGTATGTATTTTATATTTGCATTTGCAAGGGAAGATTCCGAGGCACGGAAATCCATGTTTTCCAAATCGGTTTTTTGCATTTGAAGGGCAAGGGAACCTACCTTGAATCTGCTGTCTATGCCGAGTACTGCATCATTAAAGTCGATATCGAAATCCTTTAGGAATATTTCACCCAAAACTATATCCATCGGAGCTGAAGTAGTATCAGCTGCAACATTTGTAGTATCGGCCGAAGCGAAAGCATCAATCAAAAACTGAAAATTATAGCCGCTTATGGAATCCTTTCGGACTATATTGGCGCGCACGCCTTCCCACTCCAAATAATCTACGCCAATTCCGTTACCGCGAATTATGGGAAGCAACGGCACATCAGCCTCCAACGATTTTGAATAGACCAAGGTATCTCCCTTTTTGTCTTCCAAATAGAGCCCTTTCAGCATAATATTTCCGCCGAATGTAATAAAGAGCTTTTCAATTTCAACCTTGGTGTGGGTCTTTCCCGAGACATAATCCACAGTTTGCTGCACGATGATGTTCTGTCCCCACGGGCTTCGGATAAATAATATCAACAGAATGAACAGGATAATAAGAACCGCGAAAATCCTTCCGAGAATTCTTAAAAACCTGTACTTTTTTCTTGTCTTGGTTTTCTTATCCTTTTTCTTTTCCAAAGCATGTCTTGGTAGAATTCAAAAATATAAAAATTCCCTATCAATACTGCGGCTAATCTCCCTAACTATCTGCCATTTGGCATAAACTTGTGTTAAATGTAATTTCACGAGGGAACAGATTAGTCCTTTCTTATCATACATCAATGTTCGGCGGGGTTGTTTTCGATACTTTTAGGCTATTAAAAAAGATCACATATTATGAAAACAAGAAAATTAGAACGCGTATTGATTCCTCCCCGACCCCATATGGTTGGGGATGGGTTTAGGGTTCATCAATATATTCCTTCGGCCTTGGGCGAAGGTTTTGAAAGAATGAATCCATTTATTATGATGGATTACAACAGCAAATTTTACTTTCCGCCAACAGACCGACCCCGTGGGGTAGATGTGCATCCGCACCGTGGTTTCGAGACCGTAACCATTGCCTATAAAGGAAGCGTTGCCCATCAGGACAGCGCCGGCAACATCGGTGTAATTGGCGAAGGCGATGTACAGTGGATGACTGCCGCTTCGGGAATACTTCATAAAGAATATCACGAAGAGAATTTCAGCAAAGCGGGCGGCGATTTCCAAATGGTGCAATTGTGGATAAACCTTCCGGCTAAGGACAAAATGAGCGCTCCAAAATATCAAGGCATCACCAATGCCCAAATGAAAAAAGTAATGCTTCCCGATAATGCGGGAACCGTTGAAGTAATCGCCGGAAAATATCAAGGTGAAAAAGGTCCGGCATTTACCTTTACTCCAGTACATATGCTAAATGCAAAGTTGAACAAAGGCGGAAGGGCAACCTTTAATTTTCCTGAAAACTATAACACGGCAATTTTGGTGGTAGAAGGAAATATAAAAGTTAACGATTCCGAAGAAATTAAAACCGATGGTCTGGGTGTTTTTGAGAACGAGGGAGAAATTTTTACTATTGAAGCCCTTGATAGCCCAGTGGTTTTGATAATTAGCGGAGAACCCATAAATGAACCAATAGCCGCCCAAGGCCCATTTGTAATGAATACCCGCGCAGAGCTGGTGCAGGCTATAAGTGATTTCAATATGGGAAAATTCGGGTATTTGGAATAAAAAAAATAGAGCAAGCTACTATAGACATCATGAACTCGGCCTAAAGTTTTTTTTGGGCCAGTTCCTTTCTTACGCGGCTCAGGCTTTCGGGCGTAATTCCCAAATACGACGCTATCATCCACTGCGGCACCCTTAACAACAGGTCGGGGTACATTTCAATAAAACTTAGATAGCGTACCTCGGCAGTTGCGCCCAATAGAAGGTTGAGCCGCTTCTGCATATGCCTTATATGGTTGTGCAGTATTTTATCATTGAATTTTCGAAAGGCAGGGCTGGTTTCATTGGCCTTATTGAAGAAATCCTCGCCAATCAAAACCACTTCGGTGTCTTCAATTGCTTCAATATAACTTTCCGAAACATCATTAAAATATACACTGCTTCTGTCAACAATAAACCAATTTTCGGGAGCAAATTGCATTACGTGCTCCTTGCCCGATTCATCGAGCGTATAGGAACGCAACAGTCCCTTTTCAACAAAAAAAGAATAATTGCAGATGGCGCCTTTGGCCAATAAAAGATTGCCTTTTTCAATTTTTGAACGTTTTAAATCTGCTGAAACGCGCAGTATTTCCTCGTCGCTCATACCCGCGGTTTTCTTGAGATAGGTATAAAATGGAGCGGATTCTAATTGGCTTTTTTCTGAAATCATATTGCCCAAAATTTCTTGGATTTTAAAATTACGATATTCTTCGCAAAGCGCTACTTCCTTCCCAAAAATACTTGTGGCACTTTTTTTGTTTTCTGAAGTAGTGAACACTAAACCATTTTCAATTATGAGAAATTCCACCACGCCCTCCGTAAATGCTGGCAGCATGGCCGACATTGCCTTTTTACTTTTGATATTTTTTTTGGTAACATCCATGATTCCGAATGACAAGGGAATTGCCCGGAATCTCCCACAGGCCTGCCCTCCCGGTGCCGATTGTAACATTCCCATTAAAAAAAATAATATTTTTACCATTCAGGTTAATGAAAAAGGTGAAATAATGGCGAACGAAACGCCCATCAATATTGACGAACTGAAGGCTAATCTGAAAGAATTTATAAACAATAACGCCGATAAATCTTGCAATTATTGCAAAGGCGAACAACTTGCCGAGGCATCAGACAATCCAAAAAAAGCTTCCATTTCACTATCGATAAATCGCGAGGCGCCATACCAGAGTTTCATTACCGTTCAGGATGAAATCGCGAAGGCGTATTTTGAACTGCGAGAAACCTACGTAGCTGAATTCCTAAAAACCGATATTGATAAGATTACCGATGAACAATTAAAAAATGTGCAGGAAGCATATCCATTTCGGATTATTGAACTGTAATTGTTTTATCGAACAAAGTTTTTTAAACTTCAAATTAAAAATTCATTGTAAATTTATATTCAGTTTAAAAATACAAATTGAAATAAGATGCAGTGGACCTTCGAAAATTTTAAGCCCAAACTCGAAAACCTCACGCCCGAAGTTCGCGAAAAGGCGTTGCAGATTGCCCATCAATTGATGGAGAAGGGCGGAATTTCTGAGGAAAAGGCTATTTCCGAAGCTATCGTAAAAGCAGAGGAATGGTTTTATGATTTGGAGGGATAGTGCCGAAAAACTGCAAAAAATTTTCTACAAATGGCAAAACAAAAAGGAAATCAACTTACCCAGCAACAAACCGAAGAAATTCTCCAAACCCTACAAACCCGTTTTGAGAAAAATAAAAGCCGACATACTGCGCTGGAATGGTCAAAAGTGCAAAAGAAACTGGAAGCCAATCCAGACAAACTTTGGTCGCTTCACCGAATGGAAGAAACGGGCGGCGAGCCGGATGTCGTTGATTTTGATAAAGAAACAGGGGAATATATTTTTTACGATTGCTCCGCTGAAAGCCCAAAAGGCCGCAGAAGCTTGTGTTACGACAATGAGGCATTGGAGGCAAGAAAAGAACACAAACCAAAAAATAGTGCCGTAGGCATGGCTTCCCACATGGGCATTGAACTTCTAACCGAAGCGCAATATCGCGAATTACAACAATTGGGAAAATTTGACACCAAAACTTCAAGTTGGCTAAAAACTCCAGAAAAAATTAGGAAACTTGGCGGCGCAATTTTTGGTGACTTTCGCTTCGACACTGTATTTATATACCACAACGGGGTACAATCTTATTACGCGGGTCGTGGCTTTCGGGGAGTCTTGGGGGTGTAGTTTTACTGTTTTTCGTGTTCCTCCAAATCCTTTCGTAAATCCAGCTTGCGAAGTTTCGGAAAGAAAAATCCGGTGCCCAATACGGTCAAAATCGTCATTCCGCCACCAAATACTACCGCAGTTACCGTGCCCATCAACTTGGCGGTAAGCCCGCTTTCAAACGCCCCCAATTCATTGGACGACCCCACAAACATAGAATTTACCGAAGCCACTCGGCCACGCATGGCATCGGGTGTTCGCAATTGAAGAATAGTCTGCCGGATTACCATAGAAATACCATCGGTTACACCACTCAGGAAGAGTGCAATCACCGAGACCCAAAACCAAGTGGAAAGACCAAACACAATGATAGATACCCCAAAACCAAAAATTGCTACCAGTAATTTCATTCCCGCATTCTTATTGAGCGGAAAATGGGCAGAGGTAAACATGATCAACAGCGCTCCAACAGCCGGAGCGGCCCGAAGAATTCCGAAACCTTCGGGACCTACTTTTAAAATATCCTGTGCATAAATGGGCAGCAGCGCCACGGCCCCACCAAAAAGTACCGCAAACATATCTAAGGTAAGGGCACCAAGGATTACCCGTGTATTTTTTACGAACTTAATTCCCTCTTTCAGGCTTTTCATAATTGGTTCGCCCAGGTTGGGATTTAGTATAGGTTTCTTCGGAATTTGGAGCAACAGCATCAGCGCCATCAATGAGAAGGCAAAAACAAAGCACATGGACCAATGCACGCCAATCCAATGGATGAAAAACCCTCCGGCAGCGGGGCCTACAACGGCGCCCATCTGCCAAACCGAACTGCTCCAGGTTGCCGCATTTGGATATATCTTTTTTGGAACCAATAGAGAAAAAAGTGAAAAAATAGTCGGCCCAAGAAAGGCGCGCACAATACCGCCGAGAAAAACCAAAAAGTAAACCAAATAGAGGACCAAATCGGTAGAAAGGCCAGCAACAATTCGAGGCCAAGTCAATAGGAATAACCCGAGGCTTACGACAGAAAAACCAAAAATACATTTTATAAGGAGTCCCCTTTTTTCACTTTGGTCAACAATATGGCCGGCAAAAAGCGCCATGGCAACTGCCGGAATCACTTCCATCAAACCTATTATACCAAGGGAAAGCGGATCTTTTGTCAAACTGTAAACCTCCCATTCAATTACTATAAACTGCATGCTCCAGGCGAAGACCATCGCAAAACGAACCAAAAGAAAAATATTGAACTCCCGAAATCGTAATGCGGCGTAGGGGTCAGTTTTCTTCATTTAAAAGAAATGGATTTTTAAAGGATGATGTTTTTCCGAAGAAAATACTTCGGTCCTCCAAAAGTACTATACCAAACTGAATATGGCAATGGCGTATAGATAAAACCGCACAAAACGCAGTAGGCCAAACAAAAGATAGTTTCTGAATTTATAGTGGATCATTCCCGCAGCCATACTGGTCATGGAAAAAGGTATGGGCAATAACGCGCCAACCACAATCAGGAATCCTCCCCATTTGCGGATGTGCTTTAAATGTTTTTTCATCTTTCCCTCCATATAATTATATACTCGGGGAAGTGTAAAAACCCATTTTCCGATAAAGTATGAAATGATACCGCCAATGTAAGAGAGAGCCGCAAGCAAGGTTAAATAAAGCAAGGGCTGTGGCATCTTATCGCTCCACGCAATGAAAATCTCTGGCGGAACAAGCCCCAAAAGCGATTCCGATGCCAGAAATACAAGCAGGATATTTATGGGCGCATAAGTTTCAGTGATATAAGTGAAAAGATTGCTGAAGTCAATAACGTAAAGGTCCAGCACCACCAAAGCGGCTATAACCAAAAGAATTGGGACGATTGCCTTTTTAAGGCTTTGCCCTACAAAAGAGTAAAATCCGGTGTATTTATAATATAGGTGGGTACGCTTTAATTTATTTGTTTCAGTTTTTTTAACGGTATTCATAATTTGGGATATGCCTTTAATAATTCTCCATTACCACTTTTTCATTTATGTGGGTTCTCGCTGCAAATATACAGCTAAAGCCCCTATACTGCAACCATTTGGCAATACATTGGCGGTTAATGGAATGTTAAACATTTCACTTAGAAAATCGCTTTGAAATCTCACCATAAAAGTTAATGTTCCGTTAAATCACTACTCTGTATTGCATAGTACTGTAACAATATTCCAATAGTAGCGTCTTTTAGATATAACCCAATAAAAACTTTTTATTATGAGAACTTTAAACAGCAATCAGCTAACATCAAAAATGAAGACTTCTAGAGCCTATTCCTGGAATTTAAAAAGAAGATTTCACTAAAAACAAATTATCAAACTACTAAAATTCACAAATCATGAGGACATTGGACAGCAACGAAAGACAACACAGACCCATAAATTCCAAATCACATCTTTGGAATTCGAAAAGACGTTTTAAATAACGCACTTCAAAAACCAATAAGACAATTAACTATGAAAACCCTACGAAACATTCAAAAGAGAATTAAATGCGGATCGCAAAAACAGCACACGTTGAATTATCTAAACGCCAACAAACACATGTTTGAAGATCCCACAATCAGAAAAACATGCAGATACATTTATTGAAACATATAAAACTGAAAAGCGACTAAGGCTGGATCGAAGAAATTTGATTCAGCTTTTTTCTTTCCCCTTCCCCACTTTAGGCTGGGGAACCGCAGGTTTTTTCTTTTCGGGCATCGGCCCTCTCAGATGGATAACCAGCCCATTCAGAAAATTCCGGAGAAACTGATCGCCACACTCCATATATTTCGGATGGTTCTCATTTCTAAAAATGGCGCCAAGCTCGCTCTTGCTTACGGCAAAATCTACCAACGAACATATTTTCACAATATCCTCATCCCGCAGCTTATGGGCCACGCGTAGTTTTTTCATTATATCGTTGTTTGAAAGTGCCATTCTTTTTAATTTGAAAAGTTAGATTGCGAAGGTATCAAATTAAGCTGGAAACCTTAAATGGCTGTTATATTTTATTTAATAAACGTTAAATGCAAGGCGTATTTATCTCAATTAAAATATCTTTAAAATAAAAACCATGAAAAATTCTGAAAAAAACACAAGCAAAAAGAAAGATGAAAAACTTCCCTACAATCCAAATGTAACCGAACACGACAAAGACATTCTTTCCCAAAAAAACATTCACGGCGACGGTGGTGATGACCAGCAACTTCGCGACCGCAAGGAGAAAGTAGATTTTGCTGGAGAAGACCTGGATGTGCCAGGCCGCGAACAAGCCAAGAAAAACAAAGGCAATGGCCTTCGCGATGAAGAGAACAAACTATTCAGCCAAGGCGGTGAGGATAATGAAAACCTGGAACAAGACAAACCTCTTTAATTTTTTTCCTAACGCGCTCTCATTGTCCCGTTGGCACCATGTACACCGGGATTTTTGTTTTTTCCAACACGCTGGAAGCCACGGTACCCAGAAATATTTTTTCCAATGTGCCGTGGCTATGGGTGCCCATGACTATCACATCGGCATTCCATTCTTCCGCATATTCCAAAATGCTTTTAGCCGTATCACCTTCGGCTAAGTGGGTGGTTACATTATTTCCACCAATATGCGCCGCTGTTTTCTCCAAATAATCCTTTGCCACTTTTACAAATTCTTCCTGTATCCTAAAATCTACCGGAAATGCGTAGCCTTCATAACCCATAAACGGTTCATATTGCATACCATAATACCTCACTTCGGCCAAAACGTGGAATAAACAAATCTCGGCATCCATCAATTGGGCAAGTTCCTTTCCCTTATTTACAACCTTTTCGGAATTTGGGTTGTAGTCCAATGCTATCAATACCTTTTTCATCTTTTATAATTGTTAGTTGTTTCACTTCTTTTGTAGAAACTGTCCCTCCGTAATCGGAGGATAAATTTCAGAATAACACTTAATGTCAGTTTCCACTTGCTTAAAGATATAACTTCTATTTAAGTCTGAAAGCTTTTTACAGCCGGCGGCAGCAAAAAGTTCCAAAAATTCCTTTACGGTTTCTCCCTGATAGTTTTTAACGCGTTTCCACTTTTCGGAAACAACCAGACCTCTCATTAAGCTCGGATTATTGGTGGTAACGCCCGTGGGGCAAGTGTTCCTGTCGCAGCGTAAGGCCTGGATACAACCAAGAGCCAGCATCATACCCCTTGCGGAATTGCAAATATCAGCGCCTATGGAGAGTGCCTTGAAAATATCAAAAGCCGTAAAGATTTTGGTCGCGGTTATTACTTTAATGTCCTTTTTTAGATTATATCCCCTTAGGGAATCTACTACAAAAACCAGTGCCTTTTCCCAAGGCATGCCTACATAGTTTGAAAAATCGATGGGTGCTGCGCCCGTGCCTCCCTCAGAGCCATCAACGGTTATAAAGTCTGGTTTTATACCTGTTTCTACCATTTTTTCACAGATGTCCAGAAATTCCTGTTTGCTGCCAATGCACAATTTAAAACCAATAGGTTTGCCATCGCTCAATTCCCGCATTTGTTGCACAAATTTCAGCAATCCTTCCGCATCGTCAAAAGCACTATGGCCGGGTGGCGAAAGCACGGTTGTGTGGGGTTTTACTCCTCTGATTTTTGCAATTTCCTCATTGTTTTTTACCGCAGGAAGCACTCCGCCGTGACCGGGTTTAGCGCCTTGGCTTATTTTTATCTCAATCATTTTAACAGCCGGAATTGCAGCTTTTTCCTTAAATTTTTCAGGTGAAAAGTTCCCGTCTTCCGTTCTGCAACCAAAGTAGCCCGTGCCCACCTCATAGACCAAATCGCCGCCTTTTAAATGGTATTCTGAAATACCACCTTCGCCCGTATCGTGGAAAAAGTTGCCCGCCTTGGCGCCAAGATTTAAGGCCATAACCGCATTTTTGCTCAGCGCTCCAAAGCTCATTGCCGAAATATTGAAGATGCTCGCACTATAAGGCTGTTTGCAATCCGGGCCGCCCACGAGCACGCGCGGAGGCTCCTCGAGAAGTTTGGTGGGATATATGCTGTGCTTCATCCACTTGTAATTTTCCTCCTCCACATTTAGCTCCGTGCCAAAGGGATGGGTTTCGTTTTGAAGCTTTGCCCTTTCGTAAATATAGGTTCGGTGATTTCTGTCTATAGGTTTGCCGTCGGTATCGGTCTCTACAAAGTATTGATGGATTTCGGGCCCTATCATTTCCAAAAGATACCGCATGTGGCCCAAGACGGGAAAATTCCGAAGAATGGTGTGTTTCTTCTGAAATAAATCGTAAATACCTATCGCAAAAATAAGGGCGGCCAGGGCGGAAAAACCGTACGCCGGCCAAATTGCCGTGCAAGTAATTATCGCGATTATTCCCAAGGCTATAAACGTAAACTTTATTGCTTCTCTCATTATCTAATACTAAAAATTATTTGGAACCGTGAAAAAATGCCTTTATCTCATCCATTAAGTTGTTTTTTTGGTTTTTGTCACCTTCCACTGAAAGCAATATTTCCTTTACCTTGGATTTTCCGAAGCCCCAGGCTTCCTGCAAAGTAATATGTGGCGGCAGTGAAAGTTCCCCGGGATTGGTAACGGCATTAATAATGAAGGGTTTAGGCGAGGCGATTGCCATCTCAATGGCCCTTTCAATGTCTGAAGCGTGCTCCACACGTATGCCATCGACACCGCAAAGTTTGGCATATTCGGCAAAATTTGGATTCTGTAATCCCAAAGCCTCATCCGCCATTGCATATCCGGCCTCTTCCATTTCTATCTTTACAAAACCCAGCTGACTGTTGTTATAGACCAATATCTTTACCGGCCAATTATAGCGAACGTCCGTAATAAAATCGTTCATACACATACCGAAAGCCCCATCGCCCACTATGGCCCAAACCTGTCTTTCAGGATTTACCGACTGGATGCCCATGGCTGCCGGAAAACCCACAGCCATACTGCCATGGTTGAAGGAACCGAGCAATCTTCTGTTGCCCGATAGGGTTAAATGATGCGCGACCCAAATGGCGCTCTCTCCCACATCGACCGTAAAACAGGCGTCTTGGGAGGCCTTCCTATTAAGAGCACTCATAAAAAGTTGTGGATGCAGCGGCTCTTCGTCATTTTCCAGACTACTGCTTTCCGCCTTTTGTTTTTTCCACTTTTGAAAATTGGAAACCAGTCCGTCCAAGAATTCCGAATTTTCCTTCGGCACAATCTTCTGATTCAGTTTTTGAAGCGTAGCAAGACAATTGCCCTGAACGCCAATATCCACCTTTATTCGGTTGCCAATATTCTCAACACGCTTGTCCACCTGAATCACGGTGGCATTCTCTGGAAGAAAGTTACTATACGGAAAATCGGTGCCCAGCATTAACAGGACATCCGCTTTCATTACAGCGTGATAGCCGGATGGATTGCCTATTAAACCTGTTAGGCCCACCACGTTTTTGTCATCGTTATGAATTATATCAGAAGAGCGCAAGGTGTGGACAATTGGCGCTTTTAGCATTTCAGAAAGTGCCAAAACCTCTTCCCGCGCCTTCTTACATCCAGCTCCGGCCAAGATGGTAACATTTTCCGAATCGTTTAAAACCCTCGCTATCTGATTGATATCGGCTTCGGAAGGTACGAGGGTAGCATTTCCTCTGAAAACGGGATGCTTGTAATGACTTCCACTCGCTTTCTGGCTGGCAATATCTACAGGAATCTCCACCCGAACCACGGCCCGCCGCTCCAAGGCAATCTGGATAGCCCGCAGCACAATGCGCGGTGCCTCTTCCGCAGAACGGATTACTGCTTGGTATGCGCATACATCATCAAAAATTTTGGTGAGACCTACTTCCTGAAAATAATTGGTTCCCAGATTTACCTGTGCCACTTGCCCACTAATGGCAAGCACCGGCACACGCTCCTTTTTGGCATTGTAAGCCCGTTGATTAAATGTAATGTTCCAGGGCCAACCGTACCTGCACAGACAGCCAGATTATCGGTCATTTGAGCTTCGGCACACGCCGCAAATGCACCGTTTTCCTCGTGCCTTACCGCGAGCCATCGCATTGCGTCATCGGCTCTTATCGCATCAGTAAACGTATTCAACGCATCGCCTGTAACGCCCCAAATCTGTTTTACACCTATGTCTTTTAAGATTTGAAGAATTTGTTCAGAAACATTCATTGGAAAGTAATTTTTTCTTAAAATTAATAAGCTTCCAATGAAAACTGAAGTATATGAAAGGATATTTCCGCTTATTAAGGGAAATTTAACGATAAGCGATTAAGTTTCTTCCTTTAAGCTATTGTTTAACAATAATTGCAGTTGCCTTATTGCCAGTTAGTAGATTCCATTCGTAGGAAGCCAAGAGGTTACCTACTTCGTCGTAAATATTCAATTGAGCTGTATTGGGACCGGATGTACCTTGATTTAGTGCTTCAAAATCTACCTTATTAAAGCCGTCCTGCAAAGGCAGATCAAAACCTCTAAAACTCCCTTCCAGCCTTGCACGAGGTATGGCAATTTCACCATTTACATAAATGCGAATCATATCGCCATCCACAAATTCGTGATCGCGGTACATAAATGTTGCTTTCTTTGCCTTGGTTTTAAAGTCTCCCAAATATTGATCTTTTCCGTATTCAGGCTTTTCTTCTTTGTCCTTTGAGAAATATTTTGGAGCTTTATTGGTCCCACTGTATTCCAGTAAGCCATCACCGTTTTGCATATCTATCTGCTTTTCTTTTTCCTTCCCCAAATCAGAATTATCGGGAGCATTCGGATTCTTAGTATTGGTAAGTGAAGGTGCTTTTACCGCTGGGATTTCAAAACCCGTGGGACTATTGACGTTTGAATCTGAAGCGTTGAAACGTACCGAGTTATTGGGCAGTTCAATTTGTGAGAAAGACGAACAACTCATCAAAAAAAAGCCGAGGTAAAATAAATTCTTTATCATTGCTATAAAACTTTATATATCGCTTACAACTATTGCACCAAAATTACTATTCCGATTACAATAAATGTATTTATAGTTTTAATTATTCCTTGCGTTTTTTTCGCTTACTTCTCCAAATCAAAAAGAATACTACGGCACATAAAGGTAGGATAATGTAAATAATTATATCGGCTGGATCGGTTATGTCTATGGGCCGTTCGCTCGGTTTTGGTACTTCTGTCGGTTTTTGGGCGTATCCCAATGCAAATATTAACTGAAACGCAAAGAATAAGAATTTGTTCATTTTCATATTTTTTTCAGTAATGTATGCAAAAAAATACTGGCAGTCAAATTTTAACAACTTCTGTTAACTATTTGGAAATTACCCTAAAATGTCTTACTATGCCGTGTTATTATTAAAAACAGAGAGAATATATGAGACAACTTAAGATCACGAAGCAGGTAACCAACCGGGAAACCAAATCTTTAAACAGTTATTTACAGGACGTTAGCAAAATAGATTTGATCACGGCCGAAGAAGAAGTAGAGTTGGCACAGCGCATTCGTGAAGGAGATCAGGCTGCTTTGAACAAATTGAGCAGAGCAAACTTACGATTTGTGATTTCCGTGGCAAAACAATACCAAAACCAGGGTCTTAGTCTTCCCGACCTAATCAACGAAGGAAACGTGGGCTTGGTAAAAGCCGCCAAAAGGTTTGATGAAACCCGGGGCTTTAAATTTATTTCGTATGCGGTATGGTGGATTCGTCAAGCTATTTTGCAAGCCATTGCCGAACAGTCGCGCGTGGTGCGTTTACCGTTGAACAAAATTGGCGATATAAACAAAATCAAGAAAGCCTCCATTCACCTTGAGCAAAAATTTCAACGGGTACCTACCGCGGCTGAAATTGCCAAGGAGCTTGATTTCAGTGAGTCAAAGGTGAAAAGTTCACTTAAAAACTCCACCAGAAGTCTCTCGATGGACGCTCCTTTCCAAGAGGGCGAAAACGACAACAACCTGTACGATGTGCTAAGTTCGGGGGAAAGCCCGAACCCAGATAAGAGCCTGATGCACGAATCGCTTAGAATTGAAATTAATCGTGCCTTAGATACATTGGCACCGCGAGAGGCCGATGTTGTAAAATTGAATTTTGGCCTTTGCGGCCAGCCACCAATGACCTTACAGGAAATTGGCGACACTTTCGATTTAAGCCGTGAGCGCGTACGCCAAATTCGTGAAAAGGCAATAAGAAGGCTTCGGCAAACCTCCAAGAGTCACATCTTGAAGAAGTATCTAGGCTAAACTAAATGTTAAAAATATTGGCGGCGCCAATATTTTATGAAATTCTTAGGAACGAGTTTTATTTCTGCGGTTATCTTTATAAGACTAACCAACAAACCCAATGACCACAGAAATAATACTCGTTTTTTCTATTCTGTTAGTTACCATTCTCCTTTTCGCTTTTGAAGTCTTTTCAGTAGATAAAATTGCGATGTTTGTTATCGCTTCGCTAGCACTTACCGGTCTGGTAGAACCAGAGGAAGCCATATCCGGATTTTCAAACACGGCAACCATAACGGTGCTATCGCTGATGATTATTGCCCTGGCGCTGGAAGATAACGGTGTTATTGCTTCTTTGGCGCGCTTTCTCAAAAACCTCCACGTACTCCCACTCTTTCTTTTGTTGCCCGTTTTTATGTTTATTACGGGCGGTATTTCGGCCTTTATCAATACCACGGCCGTTGTGATCGTTTTTATCAAGATCATTTCAGAATTGGCAAAACGGTTCAATGTCTCCCAATCCAAGCTACTTCTTCCTATTTCCTTTGCAGGTATTTTAGGCGGAAGCTGTACCCTTATGGGAACCTCCACAAACCTTATCGTAAATTCCGTGGCGCGCGATTTAGGTGCGGAAAGGTTCAGCTTCTTTGAATTTTCGTTCTTTGGATTGATTTTTCTGCTCGTGGGGATTGTAGTGGTAACGATCGCCTCTAGATGGCTTCCGAAGGATTCCAAGGAAAACCTGCACGATATGTACGATCTCGAAAACTTCGTGACCACGGTTGTAATCAATAAGGATTCCAACTTAATCGACAAAAAGATTGAAGACACCTTTCTATATACCAATCCCGAAATTTCAATTCTTAAACTTACCCGACGTAAGCAGATAACCAATGCCCCAGGGCGTTACATTACCTTAAAGGCCAACGATAAATTGTTGCTGATGTGCGATCTGGAAAATTTGGCAAAGCTGAATGAAGCCGAGGGACTGAGCGTCCATAAGACTCAGGAAAAGAGCAAAAAAGGACAAGCATTGGAAAACGACGATGAACCCGAAAGCATAAAAAAACAGGACGATTTTGGATTTGTGGAGCTGCTGATATTACCTGGTTCAATTTTGATTGGTAAAACATTGAAACAACTCCGAAAGCAAACCTTCCAAAGTGCCCTACCCATTGCCATCAAAAAAAGGAGAAACATCCGTAATACCAAGGAACGCCTAGTGCGAAAGGATATAGAGCAGATAACCTTAAAGCCCGGGGATAGATTATTGGTGGAAATTCCGAAGAATGAGATAAGCCAGCTCTATGATATGGAGAACGTGGCGATTCTTCGGGAGCACAAAACCAAGCCCTCCGTAAATACGCAAAAGCGAATGCTTTCCTTCGTTATCCTTATTCTGGTGATAGGATTGGCGGCAAGCCGTATTCTTTCTATTTTAATAAGTGCCATTACCGGCGTAAGTTTATTATTGCTTACTAAGTGCCTAGATCTAAACGACGTGTACCATCGCGTTAACTGGCAGGTTATTTTTCTCTTGGCGGGTATGATACCACTAGGAATAGCAATGAACAATACGGGAGCCGACAAATGGATTTCAGACCATCTGCTGGATATTCTTAGTGGGCAATCCCATCTTGTGGTTATCGGCCTTATATTCTTGATTACCATGTTAATGAGCAGTGTGGTGAGCAACAATGCTACTGCCATTATCATGACGCCCATTGCCATAGCCGTTGCCGTAGGGCTCGATTTAACGATGAAGCCGTTTATTCTCGCAGTTCTTTTTGGTGCCAATTTTAGTTTTTTTACCCCTATGGGCTACCAAACAAACACATTAATTTACGGCATGGGCTTTTATAAGTTCAAACATTTTTTTATAATTGGAGGCATACTTTCCTTAATTCTTTGGGTTTTGGGTACTTTTATGCTTTCCACTCTCTTTTAAACTATAATTATTATGTCACAGAAATTTTCAATAAACGATTCAATTTCCAACCTATGGGACAAGCTTGATGGCTGGCTCGATGCCATCATCTTAAAACTCCCCAATTTTATAGTTGCCATTTTAGTAATGGTAATCTTCTACTTTATCGCTCAAGGACTGCGTAAACTTTCCTATCGATTACTCTTCAGGAAAATAGCTGATGAGTCAGTCCGGCAAATGATGGCAAAGATTGTAAAGGCCGTGGTCATTCTTATCGGTTTTTTCGTAGCACTGGGCGTTATGCAACTGGACAAGGTACTTACCTCTGTCCTTGCCGGGGCAGGGGTTGTAGGTCTTGCCATAGGCCTTGCATTGCAGGGCACGCTGAGCAACACCTTTTCGGGCCTTATGCTTTCGTTTTTGCCGAAGGTGCGCATTGGCGACTTTATTGATGCCCAGGGAAAAAGTGGTTATGTGGATGAAATAAATCTTAGAAACGTGACCATCCGCCAGACGGACAATGAATATGTGGTAATCCCAAATTCCATTTTTATTGAAAATCCTTTCACCAATTATTCCTGGTCCAAGCGTTCCCGAATAGACGTAAGCTGCGGGGTGGGCTATGAGAGCGATCTGCAGCAGGTTGAAGATTTGGTGGTGAAGTTGATGAAAGAAAACTTTGAGCAGCACGAGAACGAAGGGATTGAGTTTTTCTATACTGAATTTGGCGATAGTTCTATCAACTTCAAGACCCGTTTTTGGATTGACAGTACCAAGCCAAAACCCAAACTGGAGGCGCAGCACAAGGCCATTAAGCTTATCAAGAAAAACTTTGACGAAGCTGGCATCAACATTCCGTTCCCTATCCGTACCTTGGATTTTGGAAAGAACAAACTGCAGATGGCGCCGCGCGAAGAGTCCTCCAACGGCAATAGTCACCCTGGAGATAAGGAATAAATCAACTATTATAACCCTCTCAAAACCATAAACTATGAAAAAATTGCTAAGAATATTGCTCGCCGGTTGGGGTGCCAAGAAGATAGGCGGAGGCAAGTGCGGCTGCATAGGCACCATCGTTGTCTTTCTGATCCTTTACTGGTTGTTGGGCTTCGTTTTTGATGTTTTCTGATCATCCCCATCGTCGCCGTGCTTAAGTATCGGTAAATTTTCCTATTAAGAAATGCTCCTGGAAATGGGAGCGCTTCTGTTATTTCCACATTTCCTTCGCTAAAAAAGAACGTACCGCAAGTCTGGGGAATTTTGGGAGATAACCAGGGACGTTTTCGTTCCCGCCCCAGGTTCTATAAAATATTGTGCTATTTTCTATAAAATATTGCCTATTTTTTTATAAATATTGCGCTATAATTTTCAAAATATTGCGCTATATTTATTAAATCAATAACTACAAAGCAATATCAATATGGCTATCGGGTACCGCATTGTTCGCAGGAAGAATCCTCAGAATTCCGCAGAAACGCAATATATTATGCAGCATATTTCCAAAGGAATTGTTGACCTAGACCAGATGGCAGCAGAGATAACCAAGGAAAGCGCCTTTTCCGAAGCCGATGTAATTGGCGTGGTAACGGCGCTATCCAGCAAACTCCAGCAACATCTGAAACGGGGCAATAGTGTGGATATAGGCCCTTTGGGAAGGTATAAAATTGGGTTCAGCGCCAAACCTCTCCCCGACTCCCAAGCAACTTCCGCGCCCAAAGCAGAGCGCTTCTACATAAACTTCCAGCCCGGCAGCCGAATAAAAAGATGGTTAAAAACGGGGCTGACACTTCAATTGGAGAAATAATCAATACGCTTAGAGGCTAATATTCCAATTTTTTGCGGAGTGTCTTTTAACAAAACAATAGCATGCCTTAACTAATTTTTTGGTGGAAGGTGCATTTATATTTGCATTACAAACCTTTAAAACTTAAGTATTATGAAAAAAGCTATTGCACTAACCATGCTGGCAACAGCAATTTTTGCTACCTCCTGTGTATCAAAAAAGAAGTATGTAGAATTGGAGAACCAGTATAATGATACGCGTTCTACCCTAGCAAGGACCCAGCTTGAAAAAGAAGAAATTGAAGCCAAGTACGCAAAAATTGAAGAGCGCGTGGCTAGTTACAATTCAAAAATCCAGTCGTTGACCGACAGTAACAACAACCGCCTACAGCAGATTGAAGGAGTTGTGGTATCAGAAAATGACAAGGAAAAAATGAGAAAAGCCCTCGCCAATGTAGATCCCCAAGAATTGGCACAGGCAAAGACCCTAAAGGATTCAATGAACCTTATTGTTTCCTACAATCTTAAAAAGAACCTTGACAACAGTTTGGTTGGCGAAGGTGAAGAAGATGATATCAAGATTGATATTGACGAAACAGTGGTAATGATTACCATTTCAGATAAATTGTTGTTCAATTCGGGAAGTGCCCGTGTAAATTCAAAGGCAAATCCATTATTGGAGCGATTGGCAAATGTTATTAACAGCGAGCCCGCCCTTGAGGTAATGGTAGAAGGCCATACCGATAGCCAGACCGTAAAGCCAGGAGCTTACATAAAGGACAATTGGGAATTGAGCGTGGACCGTTCCACAGCGGTAATCCGCAAGTTGCAGGATGACTACGGTGTAGCTCCCGAAAAATTGATTGCCGCAGGACGTAGCAGCTATCACCCACTTACCGAAAACGAAACCAAGGAAGGCCGCGCCAAGAACAGAAGAACGCGCATTGTAATTCTGCCAAACCTTGATAAATTCTTGGCCCTGCTTTCTGCCAACTAAAAAAGAAAGTAAATAACTATGGTAAAGGCGATCTATTGAAAAGTAGATCGCCTTTTTTATTTCCCCAAATAATCCTTTCTACATTTTGCTCTGTTGAAAGTGGATTAGTTTAAAGTCTTCGGAAAAAGAACAGTTTTGTTAAAGCAATCACAAAAATATTTATCTTTAATCAATATATCAGATTTTAGAAAAATATGGAGAAGAAACTACTTTCCGACTTCTGTGAACTATATCTATACGATACCTATTCCATACTGCGTGTCTTTGAAAACCAGCATATTGACATAGAAAAAAATGATTGGATCCGGTCCAACTACAAAGCACATTTCGGCAAGAGACCGTTTGTGGTCATTGCCGATAGGAGATATCCACATACATTAGATCTGGACATTTATAAAAATGGAAAGATGCGGAACAAAAAGGGAATGGCCATCGTCTCAACCCGGGAAGCAGAAAAGGAAAGAGCTCTTGTAGAACAAAAACTCTTCCCCCATAGTTTTGCTTATTTTGATAATTTGGAAAACGCCCGCGCCTGGGCCCAATCATTTTCCTTCAAATAAACTATTTTGAAGGAGGCATTGATGGTCGTACCTCAACCTTGCTCGGTAAGGTGCGGGGATTCATTTTTAAGAGATCCACAACCAGCTGCCCCATATCTTCAATCTGTATTTTCCACGCATCTTCTTCATCGGGTTCATTACCATTAAAATGTGTAGAAACCGACCCGGGCATAATAGTGCTGATCTTCACCCCTTGGTCCCGTAGATCGAGCATCGCGGCTTGGGTAAAACCCGTAACGCCAAATTTACTTGCATTGTAGGCACTTCCGCCCTTAAAAAAATTGGTTCCCGCCAAACTGGAGATACTTATGTAATACCCTTTGTTCTTTTTCAATTGGTCCACGCTTGCCTTTAAAGAGTAGAACGGCCCCGAGAGGTTGGTATCAATGGTTTCCTTCCACTGCTCGATGGTGAGGTCTTCCACAGACCCAAAATGGCCAAGACCCGCATTGGCAATCACAATATCCAAGCTGCCGAATTGTGCAACTACTTCCTTCACGGCGCGTTCTTGACTCTTATAGTCGCGCACATCGGCTTCCAATCCTATGGCCTGTGCCCTGTCGTTGCCGTGCGAGTTCAGTTTTTTTGCGGCTTCTTCCGCAGTTTTTTTGGTTCTTCCGGTTATGGCCACGTTTATGCCCTGCTTGAGCAGTGCTTCGGCTATTCCGTAGCCTATTCCTTTTGTACCGCCTGTAATAAGTGCGGATTTGTTTTGTAAATCATTCATAATATTTCGTTTTTTCCAAAGTTACCAATTGCCAAGGCGAATGTTATTAAATTCTGCTTAAATTTGGAATATGAAGTTTCTGTCCCTTGCCCTTATCACCTTTCTATTCTTCAGTTTTTCTTCAGAAAAAAAGTTTCAGGAACCCTTAGTAAACCTGAAGGATCTTTCTACGGAATTTGTTTATGAAATACGCTATGCCACGCCAAACAATTTTATAGGAGAAACCCTGTACGACTGCGCCGAATGCCTGCTACGCCCCGAAGTAGCCGAGGCTCTTTTGCATGCCAACCAATACTTTTGTGAAAAAGGTTACCGCATAAAAATTTACGATTGCTACCGCCCGTTGGACGTACAGAAAAAAATGTGGGCCAAGGTGCCGCGCCCCACTTATGTGGGCAACCCCTATGGCAATGGTTCGGTTCACAATAAGGGCGCAGCGGTGGATATTACTTTGGAAACCTTGGAAGGCTGCTATGTGGAAATGGGCAGCGACTATGATTACTTTGGAAGGGAAGCGCATATTGACCACTATAATTTTTCAAAGGAAATTCTCGCCAATCGGAAACTGCTTATTGACGGTATGCGCATGTTCGGCTTCAATACCATCCGCACGGAATGGTGGCACTTCAGCTATAAAAGAAATTGGAGCTACAAAACCTTAAACATTCCCCTGCCCTGCGATTGATTTAATATTTCATTAGTACACTTTCCCCCGGTGAACCTGTAACTTTATAAAAAACAAAATATTATGAAGAACAAAACAGTAATAGTAACCGGAGCAGGTTCCGGTCTAGGAAGGGCAATCGCCCATAAATTTGCTGAAAATGGAGCAAATGTGGTAGTTTCAGATATTGCCGAAGATGACGCAAAGAAGGTGGTAGAAGAGATTACGGATAAAAAGGGAACGGCTTTTTTTATAAAAGCCGATACTTCCAAAGCCAAGGAATGTGAGCAATTGGTAAAACAAGCCGTAGCAAAATATGGCAAGTTGCACTATGCGGTGAACAATGCCGGTATAGGCGGGGAAATGGCCAAGACCGCGGAATATCCTCTGGAAAGTTGGGAAAAGGTAATAGGCGTAAACCTGAATGGCGTTTTCTTTGGCACGAAATATCAGGTACCTGAAATAATTAAAGCCGGCGGTGGCGCTATCGTGAACATGGCTTCTATCCTGGGAAGTGTTGGCTCGCCAAATTCCGTGGCCTATGTTGCCGCAAAACACGGCGTGGTAGGCTTAACGAAAACCGCAGCCCTTGAATATGCTAAGGACAAGGTGCGCATCAATTCCGTTGGGCCGGGATATATTAAAACGCCCTTGCTCGATCAAATTGATGAAGAACAGCAGGAACAACTGGTACAAATGCACCCCATTGGCCGATTGGGAAAACCCGAAGAGGTCGCCAATCTTGTATATTGGCTCTGCAGTGATGAGGCCAGTTTTGTAACAGGTGCCTATTATCTCGTGGACGGTGGGTACACCGCGCAATAGTTTTTAATCTCTGTGTGCTCCGTGTCTTTGTTGCAATTAAACCTCTAAGACACCTGAGCGAGGAGTTTTATTTCTCTCCCTCTTTAAGAAATTCTGGATTGTTCCTGAACTTAATAGGAATGGCATCCTCGGTTCCGTAGATTTTAAGTTCCTTAATGTCTGCAGGCAGATTGAAGCCCTTCTTAAACAGTTCCTCTTTCACTTCGCGGATAACCATACCCCGTAGCACTCTTGAAGCTCTTCTATAATCCACAGTATCTACCCAAAAGAAAACCTTTAGGTTTACGGTGCTGGCTGCGAGTTCATCTTCTATAACAAAGTTCTCGTGGGTTTCGTCGCTTATTATTTCAGTGTTTTTATCCAGAATTTCTTGGATAACTTGTTTAGCAGCCACAATATCGTCTTCATACCCAATGCCTACGGTGAAATCGACCCTATAGAAACCATCGGCCGTAAAATTTTCAACAGGTTTGGTGAGTACATCGCTATTCGGAATATAAATATCGCGGCCATCAAAGGTTTTTATGTGTGAATAGCGAAAACTCAGAGCCTTTACTTTTCCGAAAATGTTATCAACTTTTATCGTATCGTTAATATTGAATGGTCTGTTGAAGGCCAAGATGACGCCTGCAAGAAAGTTTTTCCCTATATCCTGAAAAGCAAATCCAAGAATTATTGCGCCTCCCCCAACTGCAGTCAACAGTCCGGTTGCAATGCCATCCAGCCCTGCTACCTTCAGTGCAAGCATTATGGCAATTATGATCAGAACAATCTTTACGGCCTGGGCCAGGAATTTGGCCATTAGGGGATCCTCAGATTTTTGCTGAAATCGGCGCTTGTAGAAATTGGTGAGCAATTGGGCCAACAACACCCCTAAGATGATTACCAATATGGCCAGCGCAATGCGCGGAAGCACTCTTAGGAATTCTTCGTAATAGTTTTGTAGGGAATTTTGGATCGTTTCGCCGGGCGACTGTAAAAGTGGGAGCATCTATTTTTTCTTTTAAAGATAGTAATTCTCCACAAAACAATTCTTCCCATAAAAAAATCTTAAAGTGTAGCGGAACAGACTGCAACATGTATCTTTGCAAAAAAATTGACGCCTGTGGAACTTTCAGTAAAATCCTTCAAATTAATCAGCACCTTGGAAGCTATCTCTTTCCTAGTACTTTTGGGAATCGCAATGCCCTTGAAATATATTTGGCATATGCCGGAAATGGTACAAATAGTAGGAATGGCGCACGGTGTATTGTTCGTGCTCTATGTGGGCGGTGCCCTGTATATGTATAAAAAATTGAAATGGTCCATTTCAGATTTGTTCATAGTTGTAATGTGCTCGGTTCTGCCTTTCGGCCCTTTTTATGTGGAACGTAAATATCTATAATGAACAAGGAAGCAATTCAGGATTATAGTTGTCTATTTCAGAACTATCTTGTAAATCAAGGTATGGCTGTGGAATGGGCTATTTTTTTGAATGTCCTGATAAATTGCGCCATTGTTATTACTGCCGTTATCATTCTAGATATTGTTTTCAGAAAATTTATAATTGAAATTTTTCGGGCTTTTAGCGATAAGACCAAAACCACATTTGACGATTATTTAGTAAAAAGTAATTTTCCGAGGTTTATTGCACATCTGTTGCCCTTGGGTATTGTTTGGTATCTCATTCCCATTATTTTTATTGAATCGCCATTTATGACCAACCTTCTGCAGATTGCGGCAAAGGTATATCTGGTCATTCTCTGCGTGCTAATTTTTAGAAGTATCCTTCGGACCACGCGAAATTATCTGGAAGAAAATGAGCACTATCGCGACAAGCCTATGGAAAGCTACGTGCAAGTGATGATGATTTTTGCTTGGGGTATTGGCATCTTTTGGACCGTGCAACTCCTTACCGGTTTTTCGGTCGTAAGTTTAACAACGCTTGGGGCGGCCTCGGCAGTCATTCTTTTAATATTTAAAGATACCATTCTTGGTTTTGTAGCGAGCATTCAGGTTTCGGTAAATGACATTGTGCGCATCGGCGATTGGATTACCTTCAGTAAATTTGGAGCAGACGGCTACGTAACCGAAATTAACCTCGCCACCGTGAGGGTACAGAACTGGGACAATACCTATACCACCATCCCAACCTACAGCCTAATTGCCGACTCCTTTCAAAACTGGCGTGGAATGCAGGAAAGCGACGGTCGAAGAATAAAACGTTCTATCTATATAAAACAATCCTCCATCAAATTCCTTTCTGTAAAGGATGTGGAGCGACTTAAAAAAATTCAGTTGATAAAACCCTATTTGGAGCATCGCCAACGAGATGTGGACAGATATAACGAGCGAAACGAAATCAATAAAGATTTATTGATAAACGGGAGAAACCAAACCAACCTCGGGGTGTTTCGCTATTATGCCGATGCTTTTCTTAATGAAAATTCAGCCATCAATAAAGACCTTTTTTTAATGGTGCGCCATTTGGCCCCTACCGATAAGGGAATTCCCGTTGAAATATTTTGTTTCAGCAAAGACAAGCGCTGGGTAAATTATGAACATATACAGGCTGACATTTTTGACCATCTACTGGCCGCCATACCCTATTTTGATTTGGAAGTGTTTGAGTTGCCAACGGGTAAAGATCTATCTTCAGCAATCCATAACCAAGTTTCGGAAAATTAAGACTATCTTTAATTCAAAAATCAATTGGATTTAAAGAGTTTTAAAACGTACCTATATATTTTTGGAATGGTGGCCGTTACGCTCACCATTTTTCCCTTTGTCGCGGTAGATTATTGGTGGATACGAATGTTTGACTTTCCACATACACAGCTCACAATTCTAACCTTTGTGGCGCTTGTTGTATTTTTTATGCGATTTGATGTGAAATGGTGGGGTGATTATGCCTTCACTATAATTTTGACTGCCTGTCTCTTGGTACAGTTAACAAAAATCTATCCATACACTCCGTTGGCCCCGAAAGATATTTTAACCAGTATAGAAAAAAATCCCGAAGGTATCGTTTCACTTTATACTGCAAATGTGCTCCAATCCAATAACGAGCGGGGATTGTTATTGGCTGATATTCAGGAAAAAAATCCTGACATAATTCTCTTGGTTGAAACTGTTAAAAATTGGATAGATTACATAGGCGAACATCTATCCGATACGTACGAATACAAAGTGAAAGTGCCACAGGCCAATACCTACGGTATGGTTATGTATTCAAAATACAGACTGATAAATTCTGAAGTGAAATTTTTGGTAGATAAGGATATTCCTTCAATACATACCAAAATGTCACTACCCAAAGGTGACACTATACAATTATACAGCATACACCCTACTCCACCCATGCCACAGCACAATCCTCGTTCTACTGATAGGGATTCTGAAATGATGAAGATCGCCAATCTTAGCAGAGAATCAAAATACCCAGTTATTGTATTGGGAGATTTTAATGATGTAGCCTGGGCAAATACCACGGCATTATTTCAAAACGTAGGCGAATTATTGGATCCTCGAAAAGGGAGGGGAATATACAATACATACAATGCCAATAGCGTAATTTTCAGATGGCCCTTGGACCACATATTTGTTTCGGCGGAATTCAGATTGATATCCCTTAAACTTGGAGAAGATATAAATTCTGACCATTTACCAGCCTTCACAAGACTAAGTTATGAGCCGGAAAAAGCAGCCGAACAGCAACCCGAAAAACCCTCTAAAAAGCAACTGGAGCGCGCAAGAAAACAGGCAGAGCGCGTTCAACTATAATTAATGAATTTTAAAATTGCGTATCTGGGTTATCCATCTTGGGTATATGAAGGTCAGTGCCAAACCGTTCATTCGCCTTCTCTATAAAATGCGCTGATAGCAAGGGTGAAGCCTTCTCAATATTTTGGTGTACAAAAAAGTAAATATTCTGCAAACCTTGGTCAATCCATGTTTCCATACGGTCTATCCAATCATCAAGCCGTGTATAATCGCTTTCGTGGTTAGCGCCATTATAACGAATAAAGGCTGTGGGCGTGGTAAGCCGCATGTGTAGTAAATCGCGCCTTCCTGCAGTATCAACAATAGCGTTAGTGATGTTGTGTTTTTCTAAAATATTATAGAGTCCTCCGGCTACATCTTCATCGTTAAACCAATCAGTGTGTCTAAACTCTATCGCTGGTTTGATATCTTTCGGAAGCATTTTAAAAAACGGTTCCAGCCTATCCATATTTTTCGGTGCAAAATTTTGGGGAAGCTGCAGAAAGGGCATTTCCAGTTTCTCTTTCAAATTTGAAGCATTCAGAATGTATTCATTCAAGATGTCCTCGCAATCCTGAAGTCTTTTCCAGTGGGAGATTCCCTGATATAATTTCGGAAAAAACCTGAAATCATCCGGCGTCTTGTCATACCAACCGGCGAAGGTCTCTGCCGGAAAAATTCTGTAAAAAGTGGCGTTTAGTTCAATACTGTTAAATTGGGTGGAATAATAAGTAAGCTCGTCTTTTGTACCCCGGGGATAGAATCCCTTTAAATCCGCTTTGTTCCATTTCGCACAACCTACGTACAAATTTGGAGGTCCGGATTTTTTATATTTCGACAGAATATTTTTAGTGCCCGGGTGGTCTTTGGGCAATGTAAAGTATATATTTTCGGGATTTTCTACTTTTCCAAATTTCATATTTTACAGGTTTTCATAAAGATACTTTTTAAATCAAATTTCAAAAAAATAATAGCCTGTAACTTTTTATAAAGCTGTTAGTCTTATATTTACTGAAACTTAAAAAATCATTTATGAAAATCTTTAAAACACTTACCATCGCCCTATTATTAACCGTTATTGCTCCAGTAACGGCGCAGACGGCAGATGAAATAATCAATAATTATTTTGAGAACACGGGCGGAAAAGCCGCTTGGGAAAAGCTGGAAGGCGTAAAAATGTCGGCAACCGCACAAGCTCAGGGAATGGAAATTCCCGTAGAAGTTTATCAAACCAAAGATGGCAAACAACTGATAAAAATCAATTTTCAGGGCCAGGAGATAACCCAATTGGCCTTTGATGGCGATACTATGTGGAGTACCAATTTTATGACCATGCAACCCGAAAAGAGCGACGCCGAGGCGACTGCAAATATGAAGAAGCAATCCAAGGATTTTCCTTCTCCATTTTTAAATTATAAAGACAAGGGTTTTACCGTGGAATTGATGGGAAAAGAAACCAAGGATGGCACTGAAACCTATAAAATGAAATTAACACAGTCTCCTATTATGGTCGATGGTGTAGAACAACCGAATATGAGCTATTATTATTTTGACACAGAAACTTTTGTTCCGATTGTTTCAGAAAGTGAAATTGCACAAGGCCCAATGAAAGGACAGATGAACGTTAGTACCATGAGCGATTATCAGGAAGTGAATGGTTTATATTTTCCATTTGCGCTTAGTATGGGCGGTCAGGGAATCCAACTCAAGGAAATTGTTTTAAATCCTGAAGTTGACGCTGCAATGTTTGCTTTTCCGGCCACAGCCACCGACACGGAGAAAAAGGAATAACACAATTTTTTAGATAAGAATCCCTGCCTGCTCGGGGATTTTTTTTTCGCATTAGTTAAACTAAACCCATCTAAAATGAAACATTTTATCATTACGTTTCTTCTCATATTTTCAGGTTTTTTGGCTCCCGCTCAAGATATAGCCTTAAAAGGAAAAGAACTTTTCGGCAATATGAAGGCACGGCACATTGGTCCGGCGCTTATGAGCGGCCGTATCAACGATCTTGAAAACCATCCTACCAACGCACGTATTATCTATGCGGGTGCAGCGGGTGGCGGAGTCTGGAAATCTGGCGATGGTGGCGCAACCTTCGCCCCTATCTTTGACGAACACGCCCAATCTATTGGGGTAATTACCTTAGATCCCAAAAATCCCGATGAGGTTATTTGGGTGGGCACTGGGGAAACTTGGACCCGAAACTCCGTTTCCGTAGGAAATGGTCTCTTTAAATCTACCGATGGCGGCAATAACTGGAAGGAAATTGAAGGTTTTGAAAATTCCGAACGCATTGCTTCCATCGTTTTAAATCCAAACAATACCGATGAGGTTTATGTAGGCGTATTGGGCGCACTTTGGAGCGACAGCGAAGATCGCGGCGTCTATAAAACTACGGACGGCGGAAAAACTTGGGACAAAATATTATACGTTGGGCCATCAACGGGCGTCTCTGATGTTTTGATGGATCCCAACAATCCGAATGTACTCTTTGCCTCCATGTGGCAATTCCGAAGAACCGCTTGGGGGTTCAATTCCGGTGGCGAAAACAGTGCAATCTACAAATCAATGGATGGTGGAAAAACCTGGAACAAATTGACGAACGACCTTCCATCAGGAAAACTTGGAAGAATAGGCATCGCAATGGCGCCAAGCGATAGCAAAGTTATTTATGCGGTTATTGAAACTGGCGAAAAAGAAACCAACGGGCTGTGGAGATCCAATGACAGCGGCAATTCTTGGGAACATTTAAACAACGATTTCGGCCTTACTGTTCGGCCATTTTATTTTTCGCGTATAACCGTAGATCCCAAAAATCCCGATATTGTGGTGAAAGGTGGTTTAACGGGCTCCATAAGTCGCGATGGCGGAAAGACCTTCAAGAATCTCGGTAATATGCACGCAGACATTCACGACGTAACATTCGATATAAACAATAGCGACATACTCTATTCCGGCACAGATGGCGGAGTGTACCGTTCGTGGAATGGTGGCTCTACTTTTGAGATCGTTGAAAATCTTCCGCTTTCGCAATTCTATCACATAAGTGTTGACGATGCCGAACCGTACAATGTGTACGGCGGTTTGCAGGATAACGGTTCCTGGTATGGCCCCTCCTCTGCTCCCGGCGGTGTTTCTGCACGCCATTGGAACAGCGTGGGCTACGGCGATGGATTTCGGGTTTTGAAACATCCTACAAAAAACATTATTTATTCAGAAATGCAAGGTGCGGCCAATGTGTGGCGCTATGATGTGGACCGAAACAGGACCACCACAGTACAACCGCAACCTAAAAAAGGTGATCCAGAGCTCCGTTTTAATTGGAATGCGCCTATGGCCGTGAGCAATTTCGCTCCGGATAGGTTTTATATGGGAAGCCAATTTTTGCACCGTTCCGAAGATATGGGCGACAGCTGGACAATCATTTCCCCAGATTTAACAACCAACGATAAAACCAAACAAGACCAGGCCAACTCGGGCGGACTGTCCGTTGACAACAGCGGCGCTGAAAAGCACACTACAATTTTCACGATTGCGGAATCGCCACTGGACCAAAATATTATTTGGGTGGGCACAGATGACGGTAATGTGCAGCTCACCACCGACGGCGGAAAAACATGGACGAATCTTACCGAAAATCTCGTGGGCATTCCCAAAAATACTTGGGTGTACCATATAGAAGCCAGCGTTCACGGTAAAGGAACCGCCTACGCCGTTTTTGAAGGCCACACTACCGGCGATATGAAGCCCTACGCACTTAAAACAACCGATTACGGCAAAACCTGGAAATCTATCATATCAGATGATATTGATAAAAAAGCCTTCGTCAGAAATATTCAGGAAGATTATGTGAATGCGGATTTACTTTTTCTCGGAACTGAATTTGGGCTGTACGTAACCATAGACGGCGGCAAAAACTGGTCGCAGTTTACAAATAACATGCCTCCGGTAGCCGTTCATTTTATTGATCTCCAAAAAAGGACGAATGATTTGGTGATGGGCACCCACGGTCGCGGCGTAATAATTATTGACGATATTAGTCCCTTGCGCGAATTAAGTCCCGAAATTCTAAATAGAGAGGTTCATTTCTTTAAAACAGAACCTTTCACAATGACCGAAGATAGTGGCTTTAGCGGCAGTTTTGGCACAGAGACCCAATTTGTGGGCGACAACAAAAATACCAATGCCCGAATTGTTTATTACTTAAAAAAACGCCACACCTTTGGAAAGATGGAAATGGAAATCCAAGATATGGATGGAAACCGAATAACCACAATCGCTCCCGGCAAATCCAAGGGAATCAACACTGTTTTTTGGAATTTCACTGGAACCAATCCCAAAGTGGCACAGGCCAAAACCCTTGCTTACGGCGGCTTTGCAGCACCAAGGGTACCAGCGGGAAAATACAAGGTGGTATTGACGAAAGGCAATGAAACCTATATCCAGGAAATTGAATTAAAATACGACGACAAGTCCGTAACTACCTTAGAGCAACGCAAAGAGCAGGAAGCGCTTACCCAAACCTTGTACGAAATGGTAGAGGATTTGGCTTATATGGTGTACGAAATAAACGAAACCCAAGCCAAAGCTTTGGAAGTAATCGCCAACAATCCAATAGGGAAAAAAGATGCGCAGAAATTATTTGACGCTTTGGAAAACCTACGCAAGGATTTGGTGATTACAACTGGGGATAATTACGTGGCATCCGCAGACCCGGAGCTTCGCGAAAAAATGGCGGATCTTTACAGCAATGTTGCTACAAATTTCAATAAGGTTTCCGGAACTTCAAAAGCCAATTATGAATTGATTTCCGATGAATTTTCAAAAGCGAAGAAGCGCTATCAGGAAATTATGTCGAAAGAAGGAAAAAGGTTTTATTCCTTTTTGGAAAAGAACAACATACCAAAACCTGAACTTCAAAACAAGGAAGAATTTTTGAAGAAAGGATAATCTTTATTTTTGCCACGGATGCACGAATTTTATAAAAAATCCGTGCATCCGTGGCTTTTTATTCTCTATTTATTGATAAACACCGTTTTTCGGTTCACAAATTCCCGAATGCCGTGCTCGCTAAGCTCGCGGCCATAACCACTCTGCTTAATTCCGCCGAAAGGCAATCGCGGATCGCTCTTTACCAATTCATTTATAAAGACCGCGCCTTCGTCAAACTGGAACGCAAGTTTTTCAGCTTCTTCAATATTTTTGGTGAAAATGGAAACGCCCAAACCGAATTTTGAAGAATTTGAAAGCGCAATAGCTTCTCCCACAGTTTTAAACGTTGTCACCGAAAGTGCCGGCCCGAAAGTCTCTTCTTTAAACGCAGCCATTTCTTCAGAAACCTTTATAAGCACCGTGGGTTCAAAATACGCACCTTGCCGCTTACCTCCTATCACAATTTTAGCCCCCGCTTTTACCGATGCATTTACCTGTTTTTCCAAATCCTTAGCGAGATCCTCCCTTGCCAAAGTGCCAACATAGGTTTCCTCGTCCATAGGGTCGCCACTTTTCAGTTCGCGCACTTTTATCAGCATTTTTTCAATAAATTCGTCGGCAACTGATTCATCAATCAACAGTCGTTTTCCGGCAATGCAACTCTGCCCGGTATTTTGGAAGCGGGCCTGCACGCAAGTGTCAATTGTTTTGTCCATGTCGCAATCTTTCATGACAACCAAAGCATTGCTTCCGCCGAGCTCCAATACCGTTTTTTTAATATTTTTCCCCGCAATGGAAGCTACTGAAGAACCCGCGGGACCGCTACCCGTGAGCGTTACGGCCTTTACTTTTTCGTTTTCGATAATCTCTTCCACGGCTTCACTTCCCACTAAAAGGGTAGTAAAACAATTTTCAGGAAAACCGGCTCTTTTAAACACTTTTTCAATGTTCAGTGCACTTCCAAAAACGTTTGAGGCGTGTTTTAAAATTCCAATATTTCCAGCCATCAACGCAGGTGCCGCAAAACGAAAGACCTGCCAAAAGGGGTAATTCCATGGCATAATTGCAAGCACGACACCAAGTGGTTCATAGCTTACGTAGCTTTTGTGGGCATCTGTCTTTATTACTTCATTTTCAAGTTGCTTTTCGGCATTTTCGGCGTAATATTCACACACCCACGCACACTTTTCAATCTCCGCAATGGCCTGCGAAATAGGTTTCCCCATTTCCAAAGTCATAGTTTTAGCATATTCCCTTTTGTTCTTTTTCAATTCTGCAGCTGCTGCCAACATCAGTTTTTTTCTTTCGGCAAAAGATGTTTCACGCCAACTGTAAAAACGTTCGTGGGCTTTATCGATAATTTCGGAAATTTCTTTTTTTGTGTGGTTTTTATACGAATTCAATTCCTTTCCGTTATAAGGATTGATGGAAGTGGTTGTGGCCATGGTTTTTCTTTTAAAAGTATTGAAAACATTGGGAACCCTGCATCCGATTAAGATGATTTTAACGCGCCGATTGTTAAAAATAAACCTGCGAAACCCTCGTTACCTTTTAAGGATTGTGATACATTTGCGTAAATTGAAATTTTAATTAATTACCAAAAGCAACCCGCCTTTGCGGGCAAGATTATGAAAAACACAGCACTTTCACACATACACGAGCAATTGGGCGCTAAAATGGTGCCGTTTGCGGGTTACAATATGCCCGTTTCATACGAAGGCGTAAATGCGGAACACGAAACCGTGCGCAAGGGCGTAGGCGTTTTTGACGTTTCGCATATGGGTGAATTTTTAATTACCGGCCCAAACGCGTTGGATTTACTCCAAAAAGTATGTAGCAACGACATTTCAAAAATTGTGGATGGCCAGGCCCAATACAATTGTATGCCCAACGAAACGGGCGGTATTGTGGACGATTTGATTGTTTACAAATTTGAGGACGAAAAATATTTATTGGTGGTGAACGCTTCAAACATTGACAAGGATTGGGAGTGGATATCAAAACACAATACCATGGGCGCAGAAATGCGCAACCTTTCCGATGATTATTCGCTGTTGGCCATTCAAGGGCCAAAAGCTGTGGAAGCTATGCAATCACTTACATCTGAAGATTTGAGTGCCATAAAATTTTATCATTTTAAGGTAGCCGATTTTGCAGGCATAGCGCACGTAATTATAAGCGCAACTGGATATACCGGAAGTGGCGGTTTTGAAATTTATTGCAAGAATTCTGAAGTAGAACAAGTCTGGAACAAAGTGATGGAAGCCGGAAAGAATTTCGGGATAAGGCCGATTGGACTTGCCGCCCGCGACACGCTTAGGCTTGAAATGGGTTTCTGCCTTTACGGAAATGATATTAACGATACCACTTCACCATTGGAAGCAGGGTTGGGTTGGATTACGAAATTCACAAAAGACTTTATCAATTCCGAAAATCTTAAAAAGCAGAAAGAAGAAGGCGTAAAAAGAAAACTTATAGGTTTTGAGCTGAAGGAACGCGGCATCCCCCGCCACGATTATGAAATTGTTGATAAAGACGGAAAAAATATCGGCATAGTTACCAGTGGCACGATGGCACCTTCGTTAAACAAAGGTATCGGACTGGGTTATGTAACTACTGAAAATAGTGCGCCCGGTAGCGAAATATTTATTCAAATTAGAAACAAACCAGTTGCAGCAACGGTTGTAAAAACCCCATTTTATAAAGGTTAATGTTGAATTATCAAGCCATTTTAGAAGAAATACACACCTCCCTCAAAAAAACCAAAAATACGGGTGAAATTGCAAGTTATATTCCTGAATTGGCAAATGTTCCAAAAAACAAACTGGGAATTCACCTTCAATTGATTACCGGTGAAAACTATTCGGTGGGTGATGCTTCGGAGAAATTTTCGATCCAGAGTATTTCAAAAGTGCTTTCGCTTGCCAAAGCATTTCAATTGGTAGGAAATGATCTGTGGAAACGCGTGGATGTGGAGCCTTCCGGCAACCCGTTCAACCATCTTTCTCTTTTGGAACTTGAGGATGGCATCCCGAGAAATCCGTTGATCAATTCGGGAGCTATCGTAATTGCTGACGTACTGCTTTCGCACTTAAAAAATCCGAAGGAGGATTTTCTGAATTTTGTTCGGGAATTGACCCACGATGAAACCATTTCATATAACGAAAAAATAGCCGAATCTGAGCGTGTAACGGGTTTCAACAATTATGCAGCCGCCAATCTGTTGAAAGCCTACGGAAATCTTCAAAATAAAGTTGAGGACGTTTTGGATTTTTATTTCCATCAATGTTCCATAATGATGGATTGTAGGCAACTTACCAATGCCTTTTTCGTCTTTGCGCATAAAGGCAAATGTATAAAGGATGTGCAGCATTTAACTTCCAGCCAAGTAAAGCGAATCAACGCCATTATGCTTACCTGCGGTTTTTATGACGAAGCTGGTGAGTTTGCCTTTGAAGTGGGTTTGCCCGGCAAAAGTGGCGTGGGTGGCGGAATCGTGGCACTTTTACCGCACTGTTTTACCATTGCAACCTGGGCGCCGGCCCTCAACCCAAAAGGCAATTCATTTTTGGGAATGCAGGCCCTGGAGCAGTTTACAACAAAAACGAAACTGTCCATTTTTTAAAATGTGGAAGGGATTCTAATGAAGAAGAAAGAAAAAAAGCAACGTATTTTAATTTTGGGCGGTAGTGGCTTTATTGGCAACGCCCTCTACAAGGAGCTTCTCTCCTATTTTGAGGTGCACTGCACTTATTGTCAACAGCACGGGGCTTTTTCGGAGAATCAGGTATTCCATAATTTTTGTGTTGAAGAGGATTCCATGTTTTTGTTGCTGAATAGCATTGAGCCCACCGTTATCATTTCAGCAATTGACGGCGATTCACAAAATCAGCTGGTGGCCCACAGAGAAATTGCAAACTATGCCTTGCTCAACGCAGATTGTGCCGTTCTATATGTTTCTTCCGCTGAAGTTTTCGACGGAAAATTTGCGCATCCTTCCTATGAAAATGACGTTACCATTTCGCAAACCGAGAAGGGAAAACTGAAAATTTCAATTGAAAAATTGCTTTTGGAAACCATTCCGCTGCAAACAACCATTCTCAGATTACCACTGGTCCTTGGAATCAATTCGCCCGAGGTGTTGCATCTTCGCCAATGCATTCGTCACCAAGCCGCCTTTGAGGTGTACCCAAATTTGGTAATCACCGCAACCACGGTAAACAAAGTTTGCCAACAAGTGCATTATATCATCAACCAATCCCTGCGCGGAATTTTTCACTTGGCGAGCAACGATATGGTGCACCACGAAGATCTTTTTAGGGAAATCACTTCAAAAATAGGCGATAAAATGCCTATCTTTAAAAGTGTATTCAGCAGTAATGAGGATCAGTACAATGCGCTTCTTCCAAAGCACAACAAACTGCCGAAAACACATCAAATTACGGTTGCGGAGGTAATTGAGGAGTGCAGCCTAAACGAAGAAATAATGTCAATTAAGTAAAGCCGCAATTTATCGTGGCTCATATAAGTAAAGCTACGATATATCGTGGCTCAACAACTAAAATAATACCTATGAAAGCACTATCAGAAAAACAGATCAACGAGAAACTAAAGGAATTTGAAGGTTGGGATTACCACGAAGTTGCCCTGCATACCATTTTTGAGTTTGAGGATTTTAAGGAAGCCTTTTCGGCCATGACGCGCATTGCCTTTGAAGCCGAAAAATTACATCACCACCCCGAATGGAGCAATGTTTATAATTCTTTGGAAATTTATCTCTCCACCCACGACGCCGATGGTGTTACCGAAAAGGATTTTGAACTGGCCAAAATTATTGACAATCTAATCGGTTAGAAATTTCAAATTACAGATACCAAATTCCAAAGGTTTTGCAATTTGGTTTTTGGATTTTTTTATATTTGAACCTTTTTTAAGAATAGAGAAAATAATAATAGATAATAATTTATGGGAAGAGCTTTTGAGTTTAGAAAAGCAAGAAAAATGAAGCGATGGTCTGCAATGTCCAAAGCTTTTACGCGTATAGGAAAAGATATAGTAATGGCTGTGAAGGAAGGCGGTCCAGATCCGGACGCCAACTCCAGGTTACGCGCGGTAATCCAAAACGCAAAGGCAGTGAACATGCCCAAGGAAAACGTGGAGCGCGCCATAAAACGTGCGAGCGATAAAAGCTTGGGCGATTATAAGGAAGTCCTTTTTGAAGGCTACGCCCCCCACGGGATAGCCATTTTGATAGAAACTGCCACCGATAACAACACCCGTACTGTTGCGAACATTCGCAGTTATTTCAACAAATGTGATGGCAGTTTGGGAACTTCGGGCTCTGTATCTTTTATGTTTGACCATACCTGTAATTTCAGAATTAACCCAGAAGGTCTTGATATTGAGGAATTGGAACTTGAGCTAATAGACCACGGCGTCGAGGAAATTTTTGAGGACGAAGATGGAATTATGATCTATGCGCCCTTCGAAAGTTTTGGCGCAATCCAGTCTTATTTGGAGGAAAACAAAATAGAAATCCTTTCCTCTGGCTTTGAACGTATTCCCCAAGTAACAAAAAAATTATCCGAAGAGCAGGCCGCAGACGTAGAAAAACTACTTGAGAAAATTGAAGAAGATGACGATGTTCAGAACGTTTATCACACTATGGAAGAGTCTTCTGAAGAATAATTCCATTTATCAGTTTAGAAATTATATTGAATTCAAAACCATTTGAAATTTACTTTGAGAAGATGCTATTCAAAAATAGCTATTTCACTTTTTTAAGAATATTCAGCTTTTTTTCCAACAATTCCTCTATAAAAAGAACGGAGTTTTAAAGTATCTTCGTCTATATTGCCCGTGGGATAAAAAGGTTCATTTATAATTACTTTTTTAGTAAGGTAATCAAAAGCAACGGCAATGATGGGCACGTTTGCCGCCAAAGCAATGTAATAATATCCCGTTTTCCAAACGGTTACTTTCTTTCGGGTGCCTTCGGGTGATAATGCCAGACGAAATTCCTCTTTTTTATTGAATATTTCCGTAATTGCCTCCACTTGGTTTTGTCCCGGGCTTCTATCCAAAGGCGCGCCACCCATCCATCGGAAATACCATCCAAAGGGCCATTTGAACAATTCCTTCTTCGCTATATAATTGATTTCGGTTTTGAGAATTTTTCTGGTAAAGGCACCAATGTAGAAATCGTGCCAACTAGTGTGAGGCACAACAATCACGACTGCTTTCTTAATTGACGGATCAAAGGATCCTTCAATCTTCCAGCCCATTAATTTTTCAAAGATGAATTTTGTTAGCCCCATTGAAATGGTATTCTTATTACATTCTCAGGTATAATTCCCTAAGCTTCTCTGGGGTAATTATTGTCTCCCAATCTGCTCCAAGGGCGTTTTCCCACAACGGAACCATTCCCAAGGCCACGGTAATCATCGTGTCCATTTGTTCCTTTGATAGGTTTTTACAGATGCCTTGTGGAATTTCAATGTTATGTTTCTCAACCATTTTCTTAAACAGCGCTACGTCTTTAGGATAGAATTCCTCCAAATGTTGAAACACGATACAATTGCCCACGCCGTGCTTGGTTCCCAAAACGTAGCCCAGACCGTAACTCATGGCGTGTGCCACCCCAACCTGCGAATAGGCAATGCTCATACCGCCGTGCCAGGATGCCATCATCAATTTAGCTCGTGATTCTTCTTCGGAAAGCGAATCGCCCAAGAAAATTTCCAAACAAAGATCGTACGCCTTCTCGCCGTAACTTTGGCTAAAGGCATTTAAAAAGGTACCGTTCAGCGATTCCACGCAATGAATAAAGCAATCCATACCGGTGTAAAACCATTGGTTTTTTGGAACGCCGATGGTTAAGTCCGGATCGAGAATAACTTGGTCAAACGGTGTGAAATCACTATTAATGCCCAATTTACGTACGGGGCCAGTAAGCACGGTAGTACGGGAAACTTCTGCACCGGTCCCAGAAATTGTTGGAATGCCAACGTGGTAAACGGCCTTCTGTTTTACCAAATCCCAACCTTGGTAATCGGCAGCGCTTCCCTTGTTTATAAGCATTATGGAAACGGCCTTGGCCAAATCCATTACAGTACCGCCCCCAATGCCAATAATGCCCGACGGCGTATGCGTAAATTCGGATTTTATATCCTTTACCAAATCATCAACTTGTGATGTCTTTGGTTCTTCTTCCGCCGAAATGAATATCAATTTGTCATTAAAGCGAAGGTTAATCCGGTCTAAAATTTCAGCATTATCTTTAAACACATCATCCACCAAAAAAATAAACGGGGCATTTTCCTTTTTTTGTGAAGCCAGGATGGACGTAAGCTGGTCAAAACAGCCCGCACCGAATACCACTTTAGGCACCATCGGGAAATTCCGGAATTTATTGTTTACGGTATCCGGCTTCGTTTCCTTGAGCAATTTATTCGCCCGGGCAAGATCCTCCGGGGTATCTATTTCAACGCCGGCGGTGTTTGAAACTGCCATTTTTATATTTTTTCCGTATTCCAAATAGCGTATGCATTCTATCTTCTCTACCGCTTCCAGGGAGCGCATAGGCAAGTGATAAAAATCCATGATGGCCTGTTTGCGGAAGGCGTATATGCCCTTGTGCTTGTAATATTGAATCTCTACGTTTTTGTCGCGGGGATAGGGAATCGGCGACCGTGAAAAATAAAGCGCAAAGTTGTCTTTATCTACGATCACCTTTACGGTATTGGGATCGTTTATTTCCTTCCAATCATGAATTTCGGTCATTAAGGAAGCCAGGTCAATTTTATCCGCATCGGGTTCATTGAACACTGCCAAAACCTTTTCCAAACCCTCACGGCTCGTAAAGGGTTCGTCGCCCTGCACGTTTACCACTATGTCAATGTCCATATTTTCCACGGCCTCGGCAATACGGTCGCTTCCGCAGTCGTGTTCCTTTTGGCTCATAATGGCCTTGCCACCATTGGCCTCAATTTCCTGAAAAATCACCTCACTGTCCGTAACCACATATACTTCATCAAAGAGATTGGTTGCTTTTGCAGCCTCATAGGTTCTAACTATTACGGGTTTGCCAGCCAAGTCCTGCATCAGTTTTCCGGGGAATCGCGACGCACCGTATCGTGCGGGGATCATTGCTATTATTTTCAAGTCGAAGTTTTTAAAAATGATTTCAAAAATAAGAAGTTTAAGCGGGTGGCAATCTTTTTTTGCGAAGCTTTTTATAAAATCTGAATATTAGAAAAAACAAAAGCACAACAAGGATAAAAGCTAAAATAGGAATAAATATGGAAGCAAAGGCCAAAACGGTTGCAATGGCCGTTTCCACCGTGGCGAGAATGGGGTTCGCGGTGCCGGCCGTGGTGGCGGTTGACGTCAACCGTGCGGCCGAAGCATTACCTTTAATTGCCGCAGCCGTTCCGCCGCCCGCAATGATAGCCAAAGACCACGTAACCACGGGACTTAAATCTGTTATGGTTGCCACTAACACTAAGGTTCCCGCCAATGTGGCCAAGGGCAAGGCAATTGTGTCCAATAAATTATCTAACCAAGGAATATAGTATCCGAAAATTTCAACAGCGGTAGCAACTCCCATCGTTATAACTGCAGTAAGACTTCCCAGCCATTGCCAGCTTTCATTTAAGGTAATAACCTCACAATAGCCCGCCAAACTTAACACGAGCAAAGGCAGAAAAACGCGGAAACCTACGGCGGCGGCCAAGCCAATGCCCAAAAATAAGCTGATGAGGATTTCCAGATTTTCCATGAGCCACTAATCTACAAAAAATTCATCCTTGAAACCTATTAAATACAATTTTTCACGCGCACGGGTCACGGCTGTGTAAAGCCAGCGCAAGTATTCCTTATCGATGCCATTTGGAAGATAGGGCTGCTCCACAAAAACCGTATTCCACTGCCCTCCTTGCGATTTATGGCAGGTTATGGCGTAACTGAACTTTACCTGTAGCGCATTGAAATACTTATTATTCTTAACCGCCAAAAACTTTTTGTATTTGGATTTTTCCGTCGCGTAATCCTTCATCACTTCTTGATACAGTTTGTTTGATTCATCATAAGTGAGCGATGGGCTTTCTGAAGTAAGCGTATCGAGTAAAAGCACTGTTTCCAAAGGTTTCATGTTTGGGTAATCCACCATTCGCATTTTCACTTCGGCAAAACGGAAGCCGTACAATTCCTTGAAAGCGAAAATTTCCAAAACCTCCACAATATCGCCGTTGGCAATAAATCCTGCCTCGCTGGTATTGTCCACCCAAAAATAATTGTTTTTCACCACCATTAAATAATCGCCAGCGGAAAGTTCCGATTCCTGAAAGAGAATCCGTTCGCGGATGCTTTGATTGTATAGGTTTGCTCTTTTATTCGAACGGACAATTATTACGGTGTCCTCGTTTCCCAAGGCAGCATAACTATCGTTTATGGCGTCCATAATTTCCTGCCCGTCAACAGGGCGGATTATATCGGCGAAATTTGCTCCCGAAAACTTAAATGCTTCGTAAAGTTCGTCGTCCAAACGCTCACGAATTCGGGTAGCATTTTCCAAAATACCACTATCCTTTTGTTGGCGCACCACTTCATCCAGTTCGAGTTTTATTACCTCGCGGTTGTATTGGTTCTCCAGCAGAAGCGAATCCAGCGCGGGGCTGATATCCAAATGCACCGGTGGCAATTGTGCCGAATCGCCAATGAGCAGTAACTTGCAGTTATTGCCGCTATATACATATTGCATCAAATCGTCCAGCAGGGAGCCATTTTCAAAAAGTTTTGAATCTTGGTTTATATCGGGAATCATCGAGGCCTCATCTACTATAAAAATAGTATCGCGATGTTTATTCTGCTGTAATGTGAAGGAAACGGAACCTTTTTCGCTTTTCGGAAAATATATTTTTTTGTGGATGGTAAAAGCTTGCTTATTTGAATAATTGCTAATAACCTTTGCCGCCCGCCCCGTTGGTGCCAATAGCACCGAACGCTTTTTTATTTTGGAAAGATTTTTCACCAAGGAACCCACAATCGTAGTCTTTCCGGTTCCCGCATATCCTTTTAACAAAAAGGTTTCATTTTTGTTTGTGCCCAACACAAATTTTGCCAATAATTGAAGTGCAATATCCTGCTTTGCGGTTGTGTTATGTGGAAAATCATTTTTTAAATAACTGTAAAATTCTGATACATTCATCATTCGCTGCTGTCAATGAGGGTTTAAAGATAGGTATGATTTTTTCGGAATATACTTTTGTGAACAAAAAAAAATTGTAGATTTGCGATAGACCTTTTAGTAAAATCAACACTTAAATAATATCAATAATGAAATTAGTAATTCAGATTGTTCTTTGGATTGTCATCATCTTTTTGGGCTGGAAATTATGGAACTCGGTTATGGGCCCGGTGGAATTCAACAAAATTAAGGAAGCACGTTATGTTAAAGTAATTCAGAATTTGAAAGACATTCAGGCCGCAGAACTCGCCCACAAAGAGATCACGGGAAGTTTTACTGGCGATTGGGACAGTTTGATCAATTTTATTGACACCGCAAAGTTTGCCATTACCCAAAGACGTGATACCAGTTATGCCGATGTTGCAAAGAACAAGGCTTTTGGAATTAGCGAAGGTTATTTTATTGAAGAATCTCTTATAGATACTTTAGGATTCACTCCCGTTAAAGATTCCCTTTACGGAAGTACAAACAGATACAAAACAATGATGAATGTGCCCGTGGAAGGTGTTGACGCCAAATTTGACCTAAAAGCCGGGAAAATCACTAAAAACGACGCCACGTATTCCGTTTTTGAGGCAAAGGTTTCAAAAAAGGTAGTATTGGGAGACCTTGACAAAGATCTTTTAGCCCAGGAAATGCAGGTACAATCTGTTGATGGCGTTAATGGACCGGATATTAAAGTAGGTTCGCTGGAAGATGTTAATACTTCTGGAAACTGGCCAAAAATCTATGATGCAGCAAAAGAAAACTAACATACAAAATACAATTAATAATAGACTGTCCGTTCAAATCTCTTTGAACGGGCTTTCTTTTTTGGTGACAAATCCAGCAAGCGAAGAGCCTGTTTTCTTTTTGGAAAACGTGCTGGACCACAGCACTACACCTGAGGAGCTGTTAATGGAAATAGAAACCATTATGTTCAAAAATGAGATTTTGAATACTGCATTCGCTGAAGTTTCCGTCGTTTACTCCACTCCCGTTTATAGTTTGGTTCCCGCACCATTATTTGATGAAACCAAGGCCAGCGAATATTTAAAGTTCAATTCAAAAATATTGGCCAATGATTATATGGCGCACGATTTGGTTGAAAACCAAAACATCGTGGTGGTTTATGTGCCATTTATGAACATCAACAATTTCTTTTTTGAAAAGTACGGCTCTTTCAGCTACTACCATTCCGTTACCGTAATGCTAAAAACAATTTTAGAGGAGGAAAAATATTCACTTCCTAAAATATTCCTCCACTTCCAGAAAAACAGTTTTGATTGTATCGTTTTGAAAAACGGCGAACTTCAGCTTTGCAACAGCTATACCTACAAAACGCCCGAAGATTTTATCTATTATACGCTTTTTTGTATGGAACAGTTGTACTTAGATCCAGAAAATATCCCAGTAATTCTTTGTGGCGAAATTGAAAAGGACGATGACAACTTCAAAATTGCGTATACCTACATCCGCAATTTGGAATTTATGGATGCAAATTATACTGCCACAAGAAGCTTGGATAACGATAGGCCACACAACCATTTCATTCTAAAAAATGTAATTTAATGCGGATTATTTCGGGAACATATAAAGGAAGAAGATTAACGGCTCCAAAGAACCTGCCCGTCCGTCCCACGACCGATTTTGCGAAAGAGGCACTTTTCAACATTTTGCGTGTTCGGTATTATTTTGATGAAATTGCTGTTTTGGATCTATATGCAGGAACGGGCAACATAAGCTTTGAGTTTGCATCGCGCGGCGTCCCCGCTATTACGGCGGTTGATGGGCATTTAGGATGCATCCAGTATATCAACAAGATTTCAGAGGAATTTGAATTTCCCATAAATACCGTAAAATCTGATGTAAGCAAATATTTGGAGAAAGCTTCGGGCAACTATGATGTTATCTTTGCAGACCCTCCCTATGACTTTACAACCGAAGCATTAAAGAAGCTGGTGGAAGTAATTATGGCCAAATCTTTGTTGAATTCGGAAGGAATGCTTATTATTGAACACGCAAAACAAAATGATCTTTCCTCATTTCCCCATTTTGTAGAAGCTCGAAAATACGGAAGTTCCGTATTCAGTTTTTTTAATTAAAACATACACTTTTGTCGTTCACAAGCAAAACTATTGATTTAGGCTTTATTGTCATGGAACTAACCGAACACTGTGTTACTGCCACTGTGAAGGAAGGTGTTTTAATTGAATTAGAGCATATCGCTGCGCTCCACGAAGTATTTGCCGAATATTACTCCGAAAGAAGTTTTGGTTATATTGACAACCGAATAAACCAATACGCCATAAATCTAAATCCCCAACTCTACAATACTCGTTATGCCAAAATGGTGGGAATAGCCATTGTATGCTATACCGACAACTGTATCAAAAATGCTAATTTTGAAAAAACTTTCTATAATTGGCCCTTTGGTGTTTTTAAAGATTTGGATGAAGCAAAACTGTGGATTGAGAAATTAATTGCCGAAGAAAAATAAAAAAATGCAGGCCTATAAGCCGGGTTCTGTCCCCGATTTGCACCGGGGCCTTATCATTTATCTAGACGTATGGTTACCCATACGCTCAATCTGCCTACCCTCCTGCATCGGGCGGGTACCCTCTAGCACAGGTTTACGTGGCATTTCACCGCATAGAGTTTACCTGATTTCACTACAGCATTACCTGTACATCCTTTCTGTTGCACTTGTCCTGAAATCCCCGCGAAGGCGGAGATCCCGACGGCCGTTAGCCGCTATGCTTCCCTTTGGTGCCCGGACTTTCCTCTCCCGAATTAACTTCGGCAGCGATAAGGCGGCCTGCTGCGCAAAAATACGCCAATGTTAATAAATATAGGAAAATACAAACAGCTATTTTTTAAAAACCCGTTGTACATCTTTATATTTGTTTCCGCACTATGGAACACTTCATCGTATCAGCCCGAAAGTACCGCCCCGCCGTTTTTAAAGACGTTGTGGGGCAACAGGCCATTACCAATACCTTGGAGAATGCCATAGAGAACAACCACCTTGCGCAGGCATTGCTTTTTACGGGACCACGTGGCGTTGGAAAAACTACCTGTGCCCGAATTCTCGCAAAAAAAATAAATTCTGACGGCACCGAAAAGGAAGGCGAGGATTTCGCTTTCAATATTTTTGAACTGGATGCCGCTTCAAACAATTCAGTGGATGATATTCGGAATTTGATAGACCAGGTTCGAATTCCACCGCAGGTTGGGAAATACAAGGTTTATATTATTGACGAGGTCCATATGCTTTCCTCTGCGGCTTTCAACGCATTTTTAAAAACCTTGGAAGAACCGCCGAAGCACGCCATTTTTATCCTGGCTACTACTGAGAAGCACAAAATAATTCCCACGATTCTATCGCGCTGCCAGATTTTTGATTTTAGACGTATCGGCGTTCGCGATATTAAGGAACATTTGGCGGAAGTAGCAAAGGCAGAAAATATTGAAGCTGAAGACGACGCGCTGCACATCATCGCCCAAAAAGCGGATGGCGCCTTGCGTGACGCACTTTCCATTTTTGATAGGGTTGTAAGCTTTGCTGGAAAAAACCTTACCCGCGAAGCCGTTACCGAAAACCTGAACGTACTTGATTATACGTGGTATTTCCAGATAACCGATTTGCTTTTGGAAAACAACATTCCGCAGGTTTTGGTTACATATAACGATATTCTTTCGAAAGGATTTGACGGGCACCATTTTGTTATGGGCCTTGCCTCCCACTTCCGTGATTTATTGGTTTGCAAGAACCAAGAAACCATAGAGCTTTTGGAAGTTGGCGAACAGGTAAAAACAATGTATTTTGAGCAATCGCAAAAAACATCGCCACAGTTTTTAATTGAGGCCCTAGACATCGCGAACACCTGCGACCTAAAATATAAAAACAGCCAAAACCAACGATTGCTCGTTGAGCTTTGTTTAATGCAGCTTGCTTCCCTGACCTTTCAGGGCGAAAAAAAAAACTCCAATAGCGGCCAGCGTTTCGTAATACCTCCCTCCTATTTTAAATCTGAAAAATTTACTTCGGAAAAAATAACTTCTGCCGGGAGTGTTGTGCCCAAACCTGGGAAGAAAATCGAATCAGATCCCGATAGCTATCGGGACGAAGCCGAAAAAGAAATAGTGCGCGAGCCTTCCGAGGAAATTGCTTCAAAGAATAAAATTTCCGAAGAGAATATTTCCGAAGAAAAAGTAACGCAAAAACCAAATGGGGGCCAACCCGAAAAGGTAATCGAACGGCCACAAATTCTAGCGGAGCGCAATGCCAAAAAAGTTTCGGCCCTTTCGCTGAAAAGCATTCAAAAAAAGCAAGAAATAAAGCAGGAACTGGTTGCAAACCAACCCGATGCCCAAAACCTGCCGGTAACTGAATTTTCCGAAGAAGAAATGCAGGCGGCTTGGGACGAATATACCACAAACGTTGAAAGCGACGGCAAATACAACCTGCTTTCGCATTTAACGATGGGCGTGCCAAAACTGGATGGGTCCGTAATCCATCTTGAATTTCCCAACCAAACCATAAAAACTGAAGTGGAGCGTGCCAAATATGAATTGCTCGACTTTTTGCGCGAAAAACTTCAGAATTATGAAATAGACCTGGACATAACCGTAAACGAAACTGCCGAAAAACGGTATGCCTACACCACCCGCGAAAAATTTGAAAAAATGAAGGAGAAAAATCCGTTGATAGAAAAATTGCGGAGGGAATTTGATTTGGACGTCTAACCCCCCCTGTCCCCCTAAAGGGGGAACCGAAAAATCAGCAATCGTAAATCCGGAATCAAAAATCGTAAATCGTAAATCGTAAATCAAAATGCTTGGCTTAAAACTTCCCACAGACCCGCGCTGGGTAAACATCGTTGAAAAAAACATAGAAGACATTCTTACCGACCACGCTTGGTGCGAGCAGAAAGCAGCTTCCACAGCGGTTTCCTTGATTGTGAGCTTTCCGGAATATACCGAGCTTATTCAGGAAATGATTGCTTTGGTAAAAGAAGAAATAAGCCACTTCAAAATGGTACACGACAAAATCCTGGAGCGCGGCTGGGTTTTGGGGCGCGACCGAAAGGACGAATATGTGCTGCAGATTGTCCAATTCTTCCCAAAAGGCGGAAGCAGAACCACACAATTAGTCCACAGATTACTTTATGCAGCCTTGATTGAAGCCCGAAGTTGCGAACGCTTTCGACTTTTAAGCGAGGAATTGGAAGACAAAGAATTGGCGGAATTCTACAGAAAACTGATGGTAAGTGAAGCAAACCACTACACGATGTTCCTCGGCTTTGCCCGCCAATACGGCGACCGGAAAGAAGTGGACCAAAAATGGAACGAACTGCTTTCCTTTGAAGCCGAAGTTATGAAGGACCTTGGCAAGCATCAATCTATTCACGGGTAATTTATTTTTAAATTCTTCGAAATGAAATTGAAAAGAAGAAGAAAACTGGTGAAATACGCTGATATTCTAGATAGGCCCATTCGGTTCAACCCCTTTGTTTTTAGCCGAATGTTCCTTCTTTGGGCAGTATTGGGCCTTTTCGGCGGATTGATTTCGGGCATCTATTGGGTAGTGCTAATGTTTCTTACCGATTTTCTGGGTGGCTATCAAGGATGGCTCGTTATTCCGATAATGGCCATTTGCGGGCTATTGGCTGGATTGATTATCCACTTCATCGGGGATCCGGGTGAAATGCAGCTTATTGTCAACAACATCCGTTTCAACAAGGGGAAACTGGACCCAAAAAACAATCCTTCCATGATTTTATCCTCCCTGCTCTGTGTAGCTTCGGGCGGAAGTTTAGGGCCTGAAGCGCCCCTAGTACAAGTTACGGGTTCCACGGGCAGCTGGCTGGGAAAAATCTTCAGACTAAAAGGCGAGGAATTGCGCTCGCTTAGCATTGCCGGGATGGCATCGGGCTTTACGGCCTTGTTTGGCGCCCCACTTGGTGGCAGTCTCTTCGCTTTGGAAATACTGCACCATAAACACGCCGTGGAATATTACCAAGCCATCATTCCCGCGCTCGTGGCCAGTGGGTTCAGTTATATCGTATTTGCCCTTATCGTCCACTTGGGGTTGGGGCCTACGTGGCATTTACCGGCTTATGAGATGGCAACGGTTTTCGACTTTGCCTGGGCAATATTTTTTGCGGTAATCGCAACTTTTGTAGGCTGGGGTTTTATATTCTGTACCAAATTCTTTAAAAATCTCTTTGGAAAACTTAAAACACCCATATACGTAAAAACCCTAATCGGAGGGCTACTGCTGGGAACGATTGCCTTTTATCTACCCATTACCCGATATTTCAGCCATTTCGAAATTGAGACCTTGCTCGTGGGCGATTTTACCATAAAATTTCTCGTGGCAGTGCTAATCTTTAAAATCATTGCCATCGCTATTACCGTAACCTCCGGGTGGCGCGGCGGGTTTATCATTCCGTTATTTTTCTGCGGTACCGCCCTCGGGTTGTTGATTCATACCATTTTTCCGTCCATCAATCTTTCGCTTACCATTGTAAGTTGTATGGCGGCCATAAACGCCTGCGTTACGCGAACGCCTATGAGCACCACCATTCTTTTGGCAACCTTAACTGGGTTTACCTATTTTATACCTATACTATTCGCAAGTTTGACCGGTTATTTCTTGGCGCCACGCATTCCTTTTATTGGAGCACAGATGGAGGAGAAGGAAAAAAAGGCTTTAAAAAATAAATAATTCAAAAAATATTCGAGATGGATAAAAAGACCCATTGGGAAACCGTCTATAAAACCAAAACCCCCGACCAGGTAAGTTGGACACAGGATGTGCCGCAACCTTCCTTGGATTTTATCGAGTCGTAAAACCTGGAGAAAAATGCCAAAATAATAGATGTGGGCGGCGGCGATAGCAAGCTTGTGGACCATTTGCTACATTACGGTTTTGAGAACGTGAGCGTACTGGATATTTCTGCCAAGGCGCTGGAACGGGCAAAAGAAAGATTGGGCGAGAAAGCGGAAAAAGTAACTTGGATTGTCGGTGATATTAGCGACTTTAAACCCACCGAAACCTATGACCTATGGCACGACAGGGCCACCTTTCATTTTTTAACCGAAGCGGAAGACATCGAGAAATACAGAAATATGGTACAAAATCACGTGCGGGGTTATTTGATTATTGGCACATTTTCTGAAAACGGACCCAAAAAATGCAGTGGACTTGAGATTTCACAATATACTGAAGAAAAATTGAGCGCAGTGATTGGCGAAGCATTCCAAAAAATCAACTGCTTGACGATAGACCATAAAACCCCGTTTGATACTTATCAGAACTTTCTGTTTTGTTCATTTCGAAAGAGATAAAAATACTTTGGTAAAGGCGTATTCCTTGGCTTTGTTCCTTTATCATTCTAATATTTTGTATTCTTGTAAGTTGAAATATAGGCCATGGTTGAACAGAAAGAGAACGGAAATTTTGAAAATGACAATCCTGCTTTAACTCGGGCAGGTTCCACTTCCCAAGAATCTTCCACTTTTAAGGAGCCTACCCCCGAAGCCAAACCCCAAATAGAAAAAAAATCATTTTTCGAAAGATGGAGCAACAGTAGATTTTGGTTGGTTCGTGGGTCTTATGTCGTTTTGCGGGCGGTCTGGACAGTGGTAATGGTCATCGGGGGCTTTATTGCTTGGTTAATCTCTCTTCTATTTATATGATGCGGCGGCTTCCATTAAAATGGTTGCATCTGTATGTGCTGCTGTCGTTGGGTGTATTCTTATATGTGCAAGGATTAAAATATGTTTCGGGCATAGACAACAGTTGGGTTTTTCATCACCTTAATGATTTTTTAACCATTCCTATAGTGGCGACCCTTTGTTTGTGGGGTGTTTGGCTTGTAAAAAAAGACTTCGGCATTCGCCTGAATATTTTTACCATCCTCAGCTTGGTGGCGCTGTTTTCCATTTTTTTCGAATATTACCTGCCGCAGCAATCGCACCGCTATACTGGCGATATTTGGGACGTAGTCTGCTATTTTTTGGGAGGGTTTATTTTTTGGGGTTTGCAGAAATCGGGATAGGCTCTTAAGTTTACCGAAGGGTCTGGGAACCCTTAGAAATATGAAATTTTATTTAAATAGATTACAGGCTTTGTATATATTTGGTTGACTGTGTTGAAGCCACCGGGTATGAAGGTTGGAAAATTTCGTATATATTTATGGTGTAATTTTTTTAAAAAAAGACGAGTCCATTAAAACAAATATCAGAGAAAGCAATTGAATTAGCTGATATTGAGTTTACTCAAAAGCAGACTAATCTTAAATGTTTAGGAACAAAACGTATGTCCGTAATATGAGAAAATCACTATACATTTTAATAATGTTTTTAAATATTGGAATCGTAAAAGCTGAATTACCAATTACTGCCCAATATCCTGACAAGATAACCTATAACGGTACTGAATACAGTTTAAATTCAAATCCGTTGGAGCCTTATTTTGAGAAAAATCCTGAGAATAGACCAGATATGGTATCGACTGCGCTCTGGCGCGGCTACGTTGGTCACTTCGAGATAATCGATAGCGAATTATACCTTATTGATATGACCAGACCAATTGGTTTCTATAAAGACGAAGAAGGGAATTCAAGGCAACAATGGATTTCAATCTATAAAAGGTAGTTTCCAAGACAAGATAAGGTTAAAATAGACTGGTTTACCGGGATTCTAATTCTTCCGTACGGCGACTTAGTTGAATACGTTCACCAAGGTTATGCATCACTTTATAGCCATTATTTGTTACTCGAAATTGAAAACGGTAGATTTAATGAATCACGAGAATACGGTTTCGAAGACTTTATCGAATTCAAACGACGTCAATTTAATGAATATAGAAAGACGAAAGAATACCAAAAATTATACGCTGATTTAAAAAAAAGTGATGAATCCATTGATGAATCATTTATTCAACAATTTATGCTTGATTTTGTGATAAATTATACATCAAATTTTCTGACGGAATAAATCTGTGGACTACAATAGTAACCCTTTCCCCACCGAATAATTCAAAAAAAATTTCGTGCATTCGTTACAAAAAAATCGCCTTCCAAAAAAACTTTTAGCAACCCACTTTAGGAATTAACCTCCACTTCTGCAGCCAGTTTTTCATTATAAAGGCTTTTTACAATGCCATCGCTTAGCCCAATCTTTGGGACATATACGTTTTTTACCTTGCTCCATTTCATCGCCGAAAGATAGATGCGCGTGGCGGGAATTACCACATCGGCGCGGTCTGGGTTCATATCCAGTTCGGTAATGCGCTCTTCATAGGTAAGCGATTTCATCAGTTCATAATAGGAAGAGAGATATAAATAGCTGAGTGGCTTGCCTATCTTCTTACCGCTCTTTTTGAAAATGGTATTGATATTTCCGCCGCTGCCTATCATGGCAACTTTTTTAAAACCTTTCGTTTCCCTTTTGATCCAAGCTTCCATCTCGTCCCAAATGCGTTCATCTACTTGGCCTTCCAGCATACGCACCGTTCCCAGTTTAAAACTCTTGGACGATACATTGGCGCCATTGGCAAAGACCGTAAGCTCGGTACTGCCACCGCCCACGTCCACATACAGGAAGACCTTATCATCCTGTATCAGATTCTTTAAATCGGTAGAAGCTATTATAGCGGCCTCGTCCTTTCCATCAATGATGTTTATGGATATACCACTTTTTTGTTCGATTGTCTGCGCTATTTCACTTCCGTTGGATGCTTCCCGCATTGCCGAGGTGGCACAGGCCCGAAACCGTTTTACGTTATGCGTTTTCATTAGGAGCCGGAACGCTTGCATGGCGTCTATCATTCTGTGGGCACTGTTTTCAGAAATTTTTCCCTCCAAGAAAACCTCTGCTCCCAACCGTATGGGCACCCGGACCAGAGATGTTTTTTTGAAAATTGTGTCTCTTTCTTTTTGCTCAATCACGGTTACCACCAGCAAACGGATGGCATTGCTGCCAATATCCACTGCACCGTATTTTTCTATTTTTAACAAAGCTATTTTACTTCAAGTTTCTTTAAATAATAATCATACATTTTAAACTGCGACCGTACGGGCGGCTTGTTGTTCTTTACGTAAGCATTGTCATTCTTAATACTTATTACGCGCGCCTTAACGTTATCGCGCCAGCCTATTTCGAAATTTTCGAGAATTTCCTTCTTTATACCTTCATCGTAAATGGGGCAGGAAATTTCTACCCTATTATCTAAGTTTCTTCCCATAAAATCGGCCGAAGAAATATATACTTTCGGATTGCCGCCATTCTCAAAAATAAACAACCGTGGATGCTCCAGAAATTTTCCTACAATACTGATGGCCTCTATATTTTCACTTATGCCTTCCACGCCGGGAATCAAACAACAAATGCCGCGCACTATCATTTTTATTTTTACCCCTGCCCGGCTCGCTTCATAAAGCTTGTCGATCATTTTGTAATCTGATAGACTGTTAAGCTTCAACTTAATTCCGCTGGGGAGTCCTGCTTTTTTGTTTTTTATTTCGGTATCTATCAAATGATAGATGGCCTTGCGAGTATAATGGGGCGAAACAATTAAATGGTTGTATTTGCGCACTAGATAATTCACCTCAAAAAACTCAAACACCTTGTTTATTTCCTTGCAAATTCTCTGGTCTGCGGTAAATAGGGTGTAATCGGTATAAAGGCGGGCAGTAGATTCATTGAAGTTTCCAGTACTTAAAATTCCGTAGCGAATGGTTTTGTTGTTTTCTACCCTTTCCACTAAACACGCCTTGCAGTGCACCTTTAATCCTTTTACCCCAAAAATAAGACGAATGTCCTCGCTTTGGAGCAATTCGGCATATTCTATATTTGCTTCTTCGTCAAAACGCGCCTGCAATTCTATTTGAACGGTTACATCTTTCCCGTTTTTCTTCGCATTTATAAGCGAGCTGGCAATGTGCGAAACTTCCGCCAGACGGTAAATGGTAATCTTGATGGATTTCACCTTTGGATCCAGCGCCGCCTCCCGCAAGAACTTAATTACATACATAAAGGTTTGGTAGGGGGCATGCAAGAGGTAATCCTTTTCGGCAATTTTATCAAACAAGCTTCCTTGCAGGCTTAGTCCCGGAATGGGTAATGGTTCTTTATGTTCGTATTGCAGATCGGGCCTTCCCAAACGGGGAAAATTCATATAGTCACGACGGTTATGGTACCGCCCTCCGGGAATAATACTGTCGGTTTTGTCGATGCCCATCTTATTCAGTAAAAACTGAAGTGTTTTCTTATCGATGCTTTTATCATAGACAAAACGCACGGGATCGCCCACGCTCCTATTTTTTACACTTTTTGAAATCTTATCAATAAAGCTGCGGCTAAGGTCGCTATCAATGTCCAGTTCGGCATCCCGAGTAATCTTAATCATATGTGCCGAAATGGTTTCATATTTAAAAATGCTGAAAATGTTGTGAAGGCAATGGCGAATAAGATCGTCAAGAATGATTACATATTGCTTTTCTCCTTGCGGCGGAAGCACTACGAAACGGTCAATGGTGCGGGGAATTTCTATAAGTGCATAATTGTGTTTTGCCTCAAAAGTATCGTCCTCCTTGCTCATCACCATTGTTACGGCAAGATAGGCGGCACTATCGCGCAGACTGGGGAATTCATCGAGTTCGCCAATCATAATCGTCATCATTGCTGGACTCACATAGCGCACAAAATATTCAGAAATAAACTTGCTTTGGTCTGGGGTAATTTCTCTTTCGTTTATGATGAAGATATTCTCCTTTCGCAGTTCCTTTTGGATATTGCTGAGAATATTCAAACTGTGTGCCTGCTGGTCTATAACCGTAAGAGTTATTTCCTCCAAAAGATCTTTTGCGGAAATACCACCCAAAAAGCTCCTGCCCGTTTTTCCGGCCTCCACAATTCTTCTGATGGTGGCGTAGCGCACCTTAAAGAACTCATCGAGATTGTTAGAAAAAATACCCAAAAACCGAAGTCTTTCCAATAGTGGCAGTTTCTTATCGTTCGCTTCCTGCAAAACCCGGGCATTAAACTGTAACCAGCTTAACTCCCTGTTGTTGTATTGATTGCGAACTTGGGTATGTGTATCAATTTTTTCGGTCATTATTTGAGATCCCTTGGGAAAATAGTTTTAACGGTTTCACCCGTAGTTATATCGCTCCACTTTTTTTCGTCAAACTGCAACATCACAAAACCACAGGTTGGAACATTGTCAATATAGCGGTTTCCGAGCATATTTGCAACGGATGTAAAAGCGTGATTGTGGCCAACAATCATTATTTTATCGAGACTATCCGGGAGTGATTTTATAATTCTCATTACATTTTGCCCGCTAAAATCATAGAGGTCGTGATTGGTTTCAAAGTTAGCCTCGTCTATTTCCAGTGCGTTCTTGAAAAAATGGGCGGTGGAAAGCGCACGTGTGGCATCGCTAGTGATAATCCGTTGGGGCGGGTCAATTTCCTTTGCTACTTTTTTGGAAACCAATTTGCCATCGCGTTCACCCCTACCCTTCAACGGGCGCTTGTGGTCTTCCACATCGTGCTTCCAGGATGATTTTGCGTGGCGGACTAAGTATAATGTCTTCATAAAATTGTTTCTATTTTTTGTTTCTGGTTTCAAGTTTCTCGTTTCAGGTGTAGTAGGTGTACTTGGAATTTGATATTTGGAATTTGGAATTTTTAAAACTATGGTGCCAAACGTTCAATCACCCAATCGTTGCCCTTCATAGTATAACGAATCCTGTCGTGAAGCCGATTGGGCCTGCCCTGCCAAAATTCTATGGAAATAGGTTTCACCAAAAAACCGCCCCAATCTTCAGGCTTGGGAACTTCTTTATTTTCGTATTTCTTTTCGAGCTCAGCTAAGTTCTTTTCCAAAACCTCTCGGGAAGCTACGACTTCACTTTGGTGCGAAACCGCTGCGCCCAACTGGCTTCCCTTGGGCCTTGAATGAAAATAATTGGTTGAATCTGCTTCGGAGGTTTTTTCCGCAGTTCCTTTTATGATAATCTGCCGCTCCATATTTGGCCAAAAAAAGGAAAGCGAAACCTTATTGTTATTGGCTATGGATTTACCTTTTTCGCTGTTGTAATTGGTGTAAAAATAGAAGCCATATTCATCATATTTTTTTAACAACACTACGCGCCCCTTTGGAAAACCATCGGTGCCGATTGTGGAAATTGTCATAGCATTTACTTCATCCACACCCCCGCTATCCTTTACCTCAAAAAACCAGGTTCGGAATTGCTGCATCGGGTTTTCGTCAACGGTTTCTTCGGAAAGGATTCCTTTTTCGTAGGATTTTCGGTAATCGTGAAGCTTTTCGGCCATTGCTCAAGTTTTAACGCAAGTTAAGAGTTTTAACGAAGCTATAAAACAGTGGCTTATTAAATATGTATTAAAATTTTTGAAGCTGGGTGCTGAATGGGAGGTGCTGTGGATGCTATTGTTTCTGTTGTTTCTGTTGTTATGGTAAAAAATCAACTTTGAAACAACTTCGATTTCGTCCCCATAGCTATTGGGATCGATTTAAAAAGTAAATACCTTTCCGTCCTCTGCCAACTCCACATTATCAAATACCTCCTGCGCCTCTCTTCGGAAAAGCTCCAAATTGCCGTAACGTCCGGAATAATGCCCAAGGATTAAAGTGCCAACCTTTGCCTTTCGCGCAATTACGCCCGCTTCCTTCGCGGTGCTGTGCTTGGTTTTTTCGCAGAGATGGTGGTGTTCTTCCAAAAAGGTGGATTCGTGGTACAGAACCGTCGCGTTTTCAATTTGTGGCACTATTTCAGGATAATAGGCCGTATCGCTGCAATAGGCGTAACTTTTTGGCGGTGGCGGATCAAAAGTTATTTCTTTATTGGGAATGAGCTTTCCATCCCTATTCTCAACATCAAAGCCCTGTTTTATTTTGTTGTAATAACTTAAATCGATATTGAGTTTTCGGGCTTTTTCAATATCTAATTTTCGGTCATCAGGTTTTTCTTTGAATAGAAATCCGTTGGTATAAACCCTATGGTCCAACGGGATGGTTTCCACAGAAACCTTATCATCCTCAAAAATGAGCTGGGGCGTTGTTTCTTCCAATTCGTGAAAATACAGCGGATAGTTGGTATAAGCTTTCCCCAGTTTAAGCAGCAGCAATATTGCCTGCTTTATACCCTTCGGCCCGTAAATGTGCAGCTCTGCTTCCCTTCCCAAAAGCAGAAAAGTGGATATAAGTCCCACCAAACCATAAAAATGGTCGCCGTGCAAATGTGAAATGAAAATATGCCGAATCCGCGAGAATTTCACCCTATATTTCCGAAGCTGCATTTGGGTACCCTCGCCGCAATCAATCAAAAACAAATGCCCCTTTATCTCCAGTACCTGCGCCGTTGGGTGCGCGGAGGCTGTGGGCGTGGCAGAATGGCATCCGAGGATTGTTAGTTTCATTTACGATTTACGATTTGCGATTTACGATTTACGATTTTGGAATCCGGAATTTGCATTTTGGAATTTGAAAACAATCTAAAATCAGCTTCCAATAGCTATCGGAACGTAGATCTAAAATCCCAGATCTCTTTCAATTTCTTCCATTTCAATAATATCGCCCGCTTCCTGTAGGGTTGGTACCACTATCATTTCAAAAGGAACGTCGTCAAAATCGATAGCGTCGTTCACAATTACAAAGGATTGCTTGGTTTTGCGGTGAAGGTTGGATGTTTTAAGAAACTGCAATAATTGCGGAAGTTCCAAATCTTCGTATTTCAAAAGATTCAAAACTACATTTTGCCGTTTGTATTTGGAAGGAACTTGGCTCTCAATGAACGAGGCAAAGTCAATAATATCGTCCTTTTCATCTTCAAGGACCACGAAATTTGGATGATTCTCAATCTTCATGATGTTTTATTTTTGAAGCCAATAAATAGATTACTGCCATGCGTATGGCAACACCGTTCTGTACCTGTTCCAAAATAATGGATTGTTTGCTGTCGGCCACATCGCTGGTAATTTCCACGCCGCGGTTTATTGGGCCTGGGTGCATCACAACAATTTCTTTATTTAGTGAATCGAGTAGTTGCTTGTTTAGCCCAAATTGCTGGGTATATTCCCTCTTAGTCGGGAAATAGCTGATGTCCATCCGCTCGTTCTGCACGCGGAGCATATTCGCCACATCGCACCATTCCAACGCGTTGCGAAGGTTCGTTTCAACACCAACGTCAAGTTTTTCCATATATTTAGGAATAAGCGTTTTAGGGCCGCATACCTTAACGGTCGCTCCAAGTTTCTGTAGTGCAAAAATATTTGAAAGCGCAACCCGCGAATGAAGAATATCTCCTACTATAACAACCTTTTTTCCTGCCACATCACCCAGCTTTTCACGAATGGAATAACTGTCCAATAATGCTTGGGTGGGATGTTCGTGGGCACCGTCGCCAGCGTTGATAATACTTGCGTTTACATGCTTTGAAAGAAATACGCCCGCGCCCGGATTGGGGTGGCGCATCACCACCATATCCACTTTCATTGAAAGGATGTTGTTTACGGTATCAATTAGCGTTTCGCCTTTGGTAACGGAGGAACTCGAAGAAGCGAAGTTTATAACGTCTGCGGAAAGCCTTTTCTCTGCAAGTTCAAAGGAAAGTTTGGTACGCGTACTGTTTTCAAAAAAGAGATTGGCAATGGTAATGTCGCGAAGCGAGGGAACTTTTTTTATCGGTCGGTTAATTACCTCTTTAAAATGGTCTGCCGTTTCGAAGATGAGTTGGATATCGGCTTCGGTGATGTATTTTATTCCCAGTAAGTGGTTTACACTTAGTTCCATTTTTTGGTTTCAGGTTTCAAGTTGCAGGTTTCAGGTTCGTGAAACACTACTATTTTAATTATGTTTTCGTTTTCAAATTCTTTTCCGGCGTTGCCCTTCGGGGGTTAGCGGGCTACTAAATAAACAGCATCTTCCCCATCATTCTCCTTCCAGCACACTTTTACTTTTTCACCGTTGATAGCATCTACCTGTCTTCCACGATAATCGGGTTGTATTGGCAAATGTCGGCTAAAACGGCGGTCTATCAATGTCAATAATTCTATTTCCAAAGGTCTTCCGAAAGATTGTACCGCGGTCAATGCCGAACGAATGCTTCTTCCGGTGAAAAGTACGTCGTCAACAAAGACAACGTTTTTGTCCTCAACTATAAAATCTATTTTGGTTTTGTTGGCTTCCAGCGGTTTTTCCCCTCTTCGGAAATCGTCGCGGAAAAAGGTGATGTCCAAATATCCAAGCTTGATGTTCTTGATTTTGTATTCGGTTTCTAGGAGGGTTTTTAACCTTTCGGCTAAAAAAACGCCCCGTGGCTGTATGCCGATAAGTACTGTTTTGGAAAAATCGTCGTGTTTTTCGATCAATTGGCAAGCCAAACGGTTAAGCGCAATGTTTATCTCGGTTGCGTTCAGTAACACTTTTTGGCTCATAGGAAGTTCTGAATTGTATTCAGGAAGCAAAAATACATTTTTTTTGGCTTTTTAAAGTGAAGTATTTGAAATTGATTAAATCCCGAAAATAAAAAAGCCTTTCGTTACCGAAAGGCTCTTCATTATTTATAAATGCAACGATTATTTTTTACCGTCCATTTTGTCTTTAAGCTCTTGCAGTTTTGCATTGGCATCACCAAGGGTTGGTTTTGCTTCCTCAGATTCCTGAGCTTGCTTTTTTGCTGCGGCTTTTACAATCTTCGCTTCTTCCTCTTTGTGGATTACCATATGTGAAGCAACCACTTTCTTGAATTCCTTGTTGAACTCAATAATTTGGAATTCGGCCTCATCACCTTTCTTCAACATAGAACCATCTTCTTTTTCAAGGTGACGGCTGGGTACGAAAGCTACGATATCATCGTTGAATTTTACGGTGGCGCCTTTGTCAACTACCTCGTCAATAGTGGCAGTATGCTTGGTTCCAACGGCAAATTCGTCTTCGTATTTATCCCAAGGATTCTCTTCAGTCTGTTTGTGACCTAAACTAAGTTTACGGCCTTCAACGTCCAATTCCAATACAACCACTTCAAGTTCATCACCAATATTGGTAAACTCACTTGGGTGCTTGATTTTCTTGGTCCAAGAAAGATCGCTAATGTAGATAAGACCGTCAATACCTTCTTCAAGTTCAACAAAAACACCGAAATTGGTGAAGTTGCGAACAATACCTTTGTGGCGTGAACCAACTGGGTATTTTTTAGTAATATCGGTCCATGGATCTGGCGTCATTTGCTTGATACCAAGGCTCATTTTGCGCTCTTCCTTATCCATTGTAAGGATTACCGCTTCCACCTCATCACCAACATTTACGAAATCCTGAGCGCTGCGCAAGTGCGTGCTCCAAGACATTTCGCTAACGTGGATAAGACCCTCAACACCTTCAGCAACTTCAATGAATGCACCGTAGTCTGCAATAACAACTACTTTACCTTTCACTTTATCACCAACTTTCAACTCTTCTCCAAGAGCTTCCCACGGGTGCGGGTTCAATTGCTTAAGACCTAATTGGATACGTGTTTTATCTTCATCGAAATCAAGAATTACAACGTTCAATTTCTGATCAAGTTCAACGATCTCATTCGGGTGGTTGATGCGTGACCAAGAAAGGTCTGTAATGTGAACAAGTCCGTCAACACCTCCAAGATCAACAAATACTCCGTAAGAAGTGATGTTTTTAACAACACCTTCAAGTACTTGTCCTTTTTCAAGTTGGCCGATGATTTCTTTTTTCTGCTCTTCAATATCCGCTTCAATAAGCGCTTTGTGAGAAACAACAACGTTTTTGAATTCGTGGTTGATCTTAACCACTTTGAATTCCATAGTTTTACCAACGTAAACGTCGTAGTCACGGATTGGTTTAACGTCAATTTGCGAACCTGGCAAGAAAGCCTCGATACCGAAAACATCTACGATCATACCACCTTTTGTGCGGCATTTTACGTACCCGTTTACGATAGTACCTTCGTCGTGGGCAGCGTTTACACGGTCCCAAGCCTTAATGGTTCTAGCTTTACGGTGGCTAAGAATTAACTGACCTGTACTGTCCTCACGAACGTCGATCAATACTTCTACCTTGTCACCAACTTTTAAATCTGGATTGTAACGGAATTCGTTCAACGAAACAACACCTTCACTCTTCGCGTTAATGTCGATGATTGCGTCACGGTCTGTGATGTAAACCACTTTTCCTTCCACAACCTCGTCGTCAAGGGTGTCAACGAAATTCTCTGCTACCAGTTTTTCGAATTCCTCAAGCTTACCATCGTCGATTGGGTCAATCCCCTCTTCGTAGTTGTGCCAGTTGAATTCCTTTAGAAATTTTTCAGGATTGCTTTCCTTTAGGGAAACTTCCTTTTGAGGTTTTGTAGTTTCCTCGGTTTGTGCTACGGCAGTATCTTCTACCTGCACTTCTTCTTTGTTTGCTTTATCAGCCATTTGTTTGTAAAATTGATCTTTGGGATTTCCGCCTTCGCGGAAATGAAAAAACCAATGCTTTGTATTCTGCGCTGTTACAAGATTTTACTGCGACTATCCCACAGAAGGGTTTGTTTTATTTTGTTTCAATTCCTCTTATTCTTGACTCGTCGCTAAGAGGGGCGCAAAAATACTATTTCTCTTTTGATTTTCAAAACTTTAAATAAATTGTTCTTTAAAGTTTTCATAAATTTATTTTGACTGATACTCATCTATTTAACTTTGTTTATTCAAATTGAAACAAAACTACTTATGAAATTTCTACTTACCATCTTTTTTTCAGCCATAGCATTGAGCACTTGCGAGAATAAATCTTCAGAAAAAAATGCAGAAACCATCCTGTATGTAAACAGTTCCAAAGTAGAATGTACGGGCGTTGGCAAAATGCAATGTCTGCAAATACAGCAGTCCGAGACCTTAAAACCAAACGATTGGAAAAATTTCTACGGAAATATTGAAGGATTTGAATACGAGCCCGGCTATATTTATAAACTTTCCGTGCAAAAGGAAATGCTGGACCCTGCTACCGTGCCAGCTGATGCTTCAACTTTGAAATATTCCTTGGTAAAAGTGATTGAAAAAAACAGAGATGAAAAAATGCGTCTCCACGATATTTGGGCATTAAAGGCAATTAATGGCGAGGCTATTGACCGTGATAATTTTCAAAAACAACCAGTTTTGGAAATTCATTTAAACGAAATGAAAATCTTCGGAAACGATGGCTGCAACACTATGTTTGGCGCAATTCAGGAATTGGATGATCAAAACATAAACTTCGGAGCGATGGGCGGCACCAAAATGGCCTGCCCAAATATGGCCCTTTCCTCAGAATATACTGCTGCACTTGGGAAAGCAAAAACCTATAAACTCGATGGTTTGCAGCTTTTCTTTTATGATGCTGAAGGCAATGAAGTTTTGAAATTTCAAAAAGTAGATTAGGCAGTTTTAAAATAAAAGCCCCTGTCCGCCTTCATCTATTTTTGAATCGTTATCATCTGCGGGCTCATTCTTATCCGAATCGTTTGCGTTTTTTATATCTTCCTCATTTGAAGCCATATCCTCCTCGTCCACAACATCAATTTCCTCGGGCTCTACAGGTGCTGGCGGCTCGTAAGGCAGCGGTTCCATCGTATTGATTTCCAAAACTTTTTCCTTTGTAAGCTGGTTGCCCATCGCGCCGATTCCTTTTATTGAAATGAATTCCTCAAGATTTAATTCCATATTCTCCTCGCGCTCCTGCCCTCTTTTTTTGGCGAAGACCACTTCGGCCATCGGGCGGTAATCGGTAAATATTTTTTCCAAATATGAATTAGGATGATCGGTAATAATGGTTTCTTCCTTGTCCGGATTTTCAATTAAAAAGCGCTTCACGTAAAACAATTCTTTTTCGCCTTCCCAATAAATGGCGCTCAACGGTTTTTTGGGGTCCCATTTTTCAAGAATTATCATATCGTCATCAAACCGAAGCTGAATATCGGGGATTACCGTTTTAACAACCCCACTTTGTTTCACGATCAGCAACCTATCCTCTTTTCTGAATTCACCCAAAAGTTCGCCGCGTTCATCCACATTCAATCGCTGTACCGAATCGTCAAACCATATTTTACGTGGCTTTAGCGTTGAAAGACCTTTCTCTTTCAACTCAATTTTTTTGATAGAATATTTGGTGACGATATTTCCTTTGGAATTTCTTCCCTTCACAAGCTGATCTGCAAAATCCAAATCGAATTTCAGCTTTTTGATACTTCCACTTTGGCGCAGATAAATGGTTACAACTTCTGCTTCACCATTTGGATTGGCCGTAAAATAAAGCACTTTGGAACCTTTGGTTCCGTTGGTCATATCGTATTCCTTATCACGGGTGATGGAGGTTACGGCAAAACGTTTTACGTAATTCGCACCGCGGGTGCCATCGCGGTAAATCATATTGTAAATAGTGCGTTTGTCCTTCTTTTTGAAAACCGCCACGTGGATTATATTTTTTCCCACAAAAGTTTTGGCGTCAACCTTTGTGACCATCATTGTGCCGTCCTCGGTGAAAACGATAATGTCGTCAATATCGCTGCAGTCGGTAACGTATTCATCGCGCTTTAAGCTGGTGCCCACAAAACCTTCCTCGCGGTTTACGTAGAGTTTTGTGTTTCTGATTACCACCTTTGTGGCCTCAATATCATCAAAAGTCCTGATTTCGGTTTTGCGCTCTTTTCCAGCGCCATAATCCTTTTTCAGCCTTTTGAAATAATCTATGGCATACTCAATCAAATGTGCTAAGTGATGCTTTATTTGAGCGATGCTATCTTCCAATGCCTCAATCTTTTGCTGCGCTTTATCAATATCGAATTTTGAAATTCTTTTGATTCGAATTTCTGTCAAACGCACAATATCCTCTTCGGTTACGGCGCGCTTCAAATGCTGAATATGCGGCTGCAGCCCTTTATCAATTGCGGCAATTACACCCTCCCAAGTTTCCTCTTCCTCTATATCGCGATAGATTCTGTTTTCAATGAAAATTCTTTCAAGCGAAGCAAAATGCCACTGCTCCTCCAATTCATCCAATTGTATTTCAAGTTCGCTTTTCAGCAGTTCCACCGTGCGGTCGGTACTTACGCGAAGCATTTCCGAAACCCCGACGAACAACGGTCTGTTATCTTCAATTACACAGCCCAATGGCGAAATGGAAGTTTCGCAAGCCGTGAATGCGTAAAGAGCATCAATGGTTTTATCGGGCGAAATGCCGCTGGGCAAATGGATCTGGATTTCCACTTCGGCAGCGGTGTTGTCCTCTATCTTTTTGATTTTTATTTTTCCTTTGTCATTCGCTTTCAGAATAGTGTCAATCAGCGATGATGTGTTGGTGCCAAAGGGAATTTCAGTAATTACAAGCGTATTTTTGTCCAGTTGGTTAATGCGCGCTCGACTGCGAATTTTTCCACCGCGCATCCCATCGTTGTAATCGGCAACATCCATCAATCCACCCGTTGGGAAATCTGGATAGATCGTAAACTTTTTGCCCTGCAAATGCTTGATGGAGGCATCAATAAGTTCAATAAAATTATGCGGAAGAATTTTTGTGGAAAGGCCCACGGCAATTCCCTCTCCGCCTTGGTTCAACAGCAACGGAAATTTAACCGGAAGGTTGATTGGCTCTTTTCTACGTCCGTCGTACGAAGCTTGCCAGCGGGTAACTTTTGGATTGTAAACCACATCCAAAGCAAACTTTGAAAGCCGCGCCTCAATATAACGCGAAGCTGCGGCACTATCGCCCGTTAAAATATTTCCCCAGTTTCCCTGGGTGTCGATGAGCAAATCTTTTTGCCCAATCTGCACCATCGCGTCGGCAATACTCGCGTCCCCGTGGGGGTGGTACTGCATGGTATGCCCAACGATGTTCGCGACCTTGTTGTATCGCCCATCGTCCAAATCTTTCATGGACTGCATAATACGGCGCTGCACGGGCTTAAAACCGTCCTCAATGGCAGGCACGGCACGCTCTAGGATTACGTAGCTGGCGTAATCCAAAAACCAGTCGCGGTACATGCCGGTAACCTTTTTTATGGTGTCGCCGGAGGTATCGTCGTTTATGCCCAGATAGTCGGGGCCTGTTTGTTCTTCTTCGTTATTGTTGAGTTCGTCACTCATTCTTTAAGTTCAAAGTTTCAAGTTTCAAGTTCCAGGTTTGGAATTCTTTTAGTTATTTTTGAATTATATATGAATAAGAATCATTGTCAAATTGCATTGCTATTCCATTTACATAAAAAGCTTCAACAGACAAAAAGTCAAAACATTCACCTTCTATATTTTTTAATTCGAGATTTAAAATATCAGTTTCTTCATTATTTAGCTTCAACTGATAGTCTTTTCCGGATTCAATTTCTGGATAATAAAGAGTTATATATGTCTCTTCATTATCATCATTAAATATCAGATTAATTATTTGACTACCTCTAGTTAAAGATATTTCTGAAGGTTTGTAGATATTATTTTCACCAATCAATGAATTCCCTTCGTTATCCAAAATTCTAATATTAAAAGCGGGTTCAGCAGGGATAATTGCTTCACAATTGTCATTTTTATCACAAGAGAATAAAACAAAAAAAGTAATAATTCCAAAAAATAATAAATGTGATTTTTTCATAATCTGAAGATTTTAAGCTATAATAATATTACGATTTGAAATTTACAAAAAGAATCACTCCTCCACCCTATCAAGCTCCACCTTCAAATTATCAATAATAAACTCCTGCCGGTCCGGGGTGTTTTTTCCCATATAAAAAGAAAGCAGTTCCTCAATACTCATCGATTTATCGAGCATCACAGGATCCAACCGAATGTCGTTGCCAATAAAATGCACAAATTCGTCCGGCGAAATTTCACCCAAACCTTTAAAGCGGGTGATTTCCGGTTTTGGTTTTAGCTTTTCTATTGCGGCTACCCGTTCCTCTTCGGAATAGCAATAAATGGTTTCCTTTTTATTTCTTACTCGGAAAAGCGGCGTTTGCAAAATGTACAAATGCCCTTCCTTTATTAATTCAGGAAAAAATTGGAGGAAAAACGTAATGAGCAACAATCGAATGTGCATTCCGTCCACATCGGCGTCTGTGGCAATTACGATGTTGTTGTACCGCAAATCCTCCATCGAATCCTCAATGTTTAGCGCAGCTTGCAACAGGTTGAATTCCTCGTTTTCATACACAATTTTTTTGGTCATTCCGTAGGTGTTCAGCGGTTTCCCACGCAGTGAAAAAACGGCCTGTGTATTTACATCACGGCTTTTGGTGATGCTTCCGCTCGCGGAATCTCCCTCGGTGATAAACAGCGTAGATTCCAGATTGCGTTCGTTTTTCACGTCGCCCAAATGCACCCGGCAATCGCGCAGTTTTTTATTGTGAAGGCTGGCTTTTTTCGCACGGTCCTTCGCCAATTTTCGGATACCGCTCAACTCCTTTCGCTCGTGTTCGGCCTGTACTATTTTGCGTTGAATGGCGTCAGCCGTCTCGGGATTTTTATGCAGGTAATTGTCGAGCTGGGTTTTTACGAAATCGTTTATAAACGTCCGCACCGTTGGCAGATCACCGCCCATATCGGTTGAGCCGAGCTTGGTTTTTGTCTGGCTTTCAAAAACCGGCTCCATTACTTTGATGCTGATTGCCGAAACGATGGATTTCCGCACATCGCTGGCATCGTAGTTTTTGTTGTAAAATTCGCGCACGGTTTTTACCAAAGCTTCGCGGAAGGCCGCCAAATGCGTTCCGCCCTGGGTTGTGTTCTGTCCGTTTACAAAACTGTGGTATTCCTCGCTATATTGGGTCTTGCTGTGGGTAAGTGCTATTTCAATATCATCGCCGCGCAGGTGGATTATCGGGTACGCGCTGTCTTCTTCGGAAATGGTCTCCATCAAAAGATCTTTCAATCCATTTTCCGAATAAAACTTTTCGCCGTTAAAGTCTATCGTCAGTCCCGGGTTGAGATAGACGTAGTTTTTCAGCATTTTTTGAACGTATTCCGTGCGATACTTGAAGTTTTTGAAAATGCTTTCGTCGGGAATAAAAACCACTTTGGTTCCTTTTCGCTTGGTGGTTTCCTCAACAGCAACATCATTGGTCAATTCGCCCAGGGAAAATTCCGCGGCCTTCATTTGGTTATCGCGAACGGATTCCACTTTAAAAAACGCCGAAAGCGCATTCACGGCTTTGGTACCAACCCCGTTCAAACCAACGGATTTCTTAAAGGCACGGCTGTCGTACTTTCCGCCCGTGTTCATTTTTGAAACCACGTCGATCACTTTCCCCAATGGAATGCCACGACCGTAATCGCGCACTTTTACTTCTTTATCTTTTATTCGAACCTCGATGGTCTTTCCAGCGCCCATGACAAATTCATCGATACAGTTATCGATTACCTCTTTCAGAAGAATATAGATACCGTCATCGGGCGAGGAACCGTCACCCAGCTTCCCGATGTACATCCCCGGGCGCATGCGGATATGTTCCTTCCAGTCGAGCGAGCGTATGTTGTCTTCGGTATATTGTGTTTCGGCCATAAGATTTGGTGTAGGGTTGCTAATATAAATATACGGGAGCACTTGTGAAACCAATACCTCGGAAAGTAATTAACAATAAAACGGGTGATATTGTTAGTAATTATTTGTTGAGTTGAATTACTAAATATTTGCAAAGAAATCCGCTTTCCATTGATTGGTTGTAATTCTTTTTATAATTTCATCACACAAACTAGAGAACTCAATGGAATTTATAGATTATTACAAAATTCTTGGACTGGACAAAAGCGCTACAGCTTCAGAAATAAAGAAAGCATATAGAAAACTTGCACGAAAATATCATCCGGATTTAAACCCAAATGACACTTCGGCACAGCAAAAATTTCAGCAGATAAACGAAGCGCACGAAGTTTTGATCGACCCTGAAAAGCGTAAAAAATACGACCAATACGGCAAGGATTGGCAGCACGCCGATGCCTTTGAAGAAGCCAAACGGAAACAAGGTTCGCAAGGTTTCGGCGGTGGTTTTGGCGGGCAGCGAACGTATTCGGGCGGCGCACAGGGTTTTGATGAAAGCCAGTTTTCAGATTTTTTTGAATCGATGTTTGGCGGCAGCGGTTTCAGCAGTGGTGCTGGACGCAGACAGACTGCACAATTTAAAGGGCAGGACTTGAACGCTACGCTTCGGCTAAATCTGACTGATATTCTGAAAAGCCAGAAACAAACCATCAATCTTGGGGAGAAGAAAATCCGGCTAACCATTCCCGCAGGCGTTGAGGACGGGCAGACCATCAAGATAAAGGGCTACGGCGGCGAAGGGATGAACGGCGGCCCCAAAGGCGATCTGTACATTACTTTTGAAATTTTCAACAATACGGCTTTTAAACGCGTGGGCAACGATCTTTATAAAACCGAAAACATCAGTCTCTACAAGGCTATTTTGGGCGGCGATATTACTATTGATACCTTGGATGGAGCCGTAAAATTGAAAGTGAAGCCCGAAACCCAAAACGACACCAAAGTGAAACTGAAAGGCAAAGGACTTCCCAAATACAAAAAAGAAGACCAGCACGGCGATCTATATATAACTTATAAAATTGATTTGCCCACAAACCTTTCAGAAAAGGAAAAGGAATTATTTAACGAACTTTCAAAATTGAGATAATGGCACGGGAGAAATATATATTGGTAAGTCATTTTTGCAAACAGACGCAAATAGAGATTTCCTTTGTGGAAAATCTGCAGGAATACGGCTTGGTGACTTTTGAGGAAAAGGAAAACCAACTTTTTATGGACGAAAAGGATATTTCTGAAATAGAAAAAATGTTTCGCCTCCATAACGATCTGGGAATTAATTTTGAAGGACTGGACGCTCTTAACCAGCTACTGAAACGTATGCGAAAGATGGAAAAGGAAATGGATCTGCTTCAGAAAAGACTGCGATTGTATGAATGAGCATTTCCAAAAAGAACGGTAAATTCTAATTAATGAAATGTTAAATGAAATTTCTGGAAAAACCCAATCCCATATCTTTATCCTCTATGAGAAAAACAACCATCCTATTCGCATTGTTGGTGCAAGTAAGCATCTTCGCACAGCAGACCAATTTTAATTCAACCAATTCTTTCAACAACCAAACAGTATCTTTAAATGATCAGGAAACAGATTCTGATGATTTGAATACTGACGACCAAAATTCGCAAAACACATCTTCAGCACTTAATTTTAACCCAAACGAGAAGACTGTTTTTGAAACCCAAAGGAGTAATTCACCATATGAATGGAAATGGGTTCGCGATGGAATTTGGACGGGTGCTGCACTTGGAACTAGCGCCTATGGTTTGATACTTATAAAAAACAAAGACGATTTGTCCTTGGCAGAGCGGGAAAAGTTTTTAAATGAAGAAAGCCTTCAAAAAGAAATTGATAAAATAAATTTCCTGGATCAATGGGTTGCCGGAAAACATAACGAAGACGCAAATGCAATTAGCGACATTCCTTTTGCACTTTCCTTTGCAGCACCTTTTGCATTTTTATTTGACGATGAAATTAACGACCACACGGGACAATACGTGGGACTTTATATAGAAAGTTTGGCTACCACCGCAGCTATCTATACTATCACGGCCGGATTGGTAAATAGAAGCCGTCCGTACGTTTATGACAATAGTGGAGATACCTCTGAAGATAGACGTTTTAAGAATAACGGCCAACGTTCCTTTTATTCAGGCCACGTAGCGGCAACCGCGACGGCCACGTTTTTTGCCGCAAAAGCTTATAGCGATTTCAATCCTGATGCAAGCGGAAAAGTTTGGATTTGGACGGGTGCCGCCGTTCTGCCGGCATCGGTTGGGGTTTTACGGATGGAAGCCGGGCAGCACTTTTTAACCGATGTACTTTTAGGCTACGTTCTGGGAGCCGGAACCGGTATTTTAGTACCCGAATTGCACAAAAAGAAAATGGAAAATATAGATATATACCCAAGCTCCGGAACCAGTTTTAATGGTGACAGCTATAACGGGATGGCTTTTAGGTATACTTTTTAGATTTGAGACTTGAGATGTGAGACGTGAGACGTAAGATATGAGACGTGAGATATGAGACCTAAAATCTAAAATCTCACGTCTAACATCTCATATCTATTTACACATTGAATCGGAAGTGCATTACATCGCCATCCTTCACAATGTATTCCTTTCCTTCTACGCCCATTTTACCAGCTTCTTTTACTTTCGCTTCGCTTCCGTAGGTTACGTAGTCGTCATACTTAATCACTTCGGCACGAATGAATCCTTTCTCAAAATCGGTATGGATCACTCCTGCGGCTTGTGGTGCCGTAGCGCCCACTGGAATAGTCCAAGCCCTTACTTCCTTTACACCCGCAGTAAAATAGGTTTGAAGGTTTAATAGTTTATAAGCGCTGCGAATCAATTTTGCGGAACCCGCTTCGTCCAGACCCAAATCTTCCAAAAACATTTGGCGCTCGTCAAATGTTTCCAATTCTGTAATATCGGCCTCTGTGCCAACCGCCAGTACCAAAACCTCAGCGTTTTCATTCTTTAAGGCTTCCTTTACCTTTTCAACATAAGCATTTCCTGTGGCAGCGGAACCTTCGTCCACATTACATACGTACATTACCGGTTTATCGGTGATGAATTGCGCATTTTCAATAAATTCTTCTCTTTCGCTTTCCGTTAAATCTATAGCGCGGACAGAGATTCCGGCCTCCAGCCCTGCCTTTACTTTCAGCAAAGCAGCTTCTTCTTTTTGGGCATCCTTGTTTCCTGTACGGGCTGCACGTTTCACTTTTTCGAGTTTTTTATCAACCGTTTCCAAATCCTTCAATTGAAGTTCAATATCAATGGTTTCCTTATCGCGGATCGGATTTACGCTTCCGTCCACGTGAACTATATTGTCATTGTCAAAACAGCGCAAAACGTGCAGAATGGCATCAGTTTCGCGAATGTTGCTCAAAAACTGGTTGCCGAGGCCCTCTCCCTTGCTTGCTCCTTTTACGAGACCTGCAATATCAACAATTTCAACCGTGGCGGGCAATACGCGTTCCGGTTTCACCAATTCTTCCAATTTCAGCAAGCGCTTATCGGGTACATTTACAACGCCCACATTTGGTTCAATAGTACAAAATGGAAAGTTTGCGCTCTGCGCTTTTGCATTGGACAAACAATTAAAAAGTGTTGATTTACCTACGTTTGGCAATCCTACAATACCTGCTTTCATTTGATCTTAGTTTTGAAGGGTGCAAATATACATCTTCACAAGAGACTTTCAATACTTGGTATTAAATGCTTTTTGCTAAAAGTTTGGGTTTTATTTCACTTATAATTTACAAGAACTTAACGTTCGTCAGGTTAGATTTACATTCTAAACCTTAAAGAACCAATTATTATGAAAAAAGTAATTTTAAGTTTGACCCTTGCCGTTTTTACCATAACGGGAATTCTTGCGCAGGAAAACAAAGATGTACAATCCACAACTACCGTGAAAAAAGTTACCCAAAAAGGAACTGACGTAAAGACGAAAGTTATTGCGGAAACTGAAACGGATAAGGAAATACTAAAAGTGGAGGGTAATGAAAAACAGGATCAGGCAGCTGATGTCATCAAGAAGAAAGATATCGATTCCAAAGTAGTTGCTGACGACGTTTCCATTGACGCCGCAAACCAACAGCAGATGATGGCGATAAAGCAACGACAAGAGGCAGAGCTTGCCCAAAAAATTGCCGCACAGAAAGCAGAGGCTGCAGCCCAAGCTGAAAGAGAAAGACAAGCAAAATCATTAGAACGACAAAAAGAACTGGAAGCTCGGAGAGCCGCACTTACAAATCGTCCCGAAGGAATGGCAAAATTGAAAAAGGATTAATACCCCATAATTTTTATAAAAAAGTCCGCCCTCGAGGCGGATTTTTTTATAGTTTCTTTCCCAGCGAATTTTTATATTTTTCACTGTCAACCAAGTCATTATGGCTGCCGCCCGGAATAGTTATGAGCTCCAACCGTCCCTTTGGATTAATTTTTGACAACATTTCACTATTCTCATATTTTCACTACAAAATCATCGGTACCGTGAAAAATAGTAATTGGACAAGCAACTTCTTTTAAAAACTTATATGTTGGAAAATGATATTTCAGAAACCAACTCACTGGATAGATAGGAAATCGGCTGCCTGCCACTTGGTCCAAACTATAAAAGGGAGCTTCCAAAAACAAATGCCCTGGTGTGTTTTGGGAGGCTACATAGGTTGCAAAAGTTGTTCCCAAAGATCGGCCATACACTACAATTTCATTTTCCGGATACCGCTTTTTCAGAAAATCGTAAAAAAGCTGTGCATCGGCATATATAAGGCTTTTTCGCTGAGCTTTCCTGTGCTTTTTCCATAAGTTCTATAATCCATAACCAATACGTCATAATTCAGATTAACGAAGTTCTGCACCACATTTCCCCAGCTGGAAAGCTCCCCAGCATTTCCGTGGAAATACAGCACTAGGCCTTTAGGGTTTTTAACTTTGAAATGAAGCGCATTTAACACGGCGCCATCATCCGTTTTTAAAAATAGCTCATCAAAATTTGCCCTAAACGAATAGGCATAATCTTCCGGCAGCGTCTCTGGCATAAAAATCATTTTCTCCTGCAATAGAAATAGCGCAAAAAAGATTACAAGATATAGTGCGATTACTGTTAAAAAAATCTTCTTTAGTGTTCGAGTCATTACTAATAGACAGTTTCAAAAATCAAATTCCTGTGAGGAACTTTTAAACTATAATATGTGAACCTTTTGAATAGGGCTCAAATTTATTCAAATTACAAGATGTTGCCGTGTTTTAATAGGAAATATTTTAAATGTGAACATACTATTGATATCCACAATTTTAAGCACTTTTAAACGCTCAAACTTTGAAAGTTTATGAAATGATTACCAGTGATTTATAAATTTTTAACATCTCCCTTCTTTATATTTGGAATTAACAAACAAAATAAAATTCAACCATTATGAAAAAAGTATTGATGATTTTGGCGCTGGCAGCATTTACAACCGGCGTTGCACAAGTAGATAAGAACAAGAACAAGAAAACTGAAACGGTAGTTACAAAAACAACCGTACAGGACAATACGGGAACCGATGTGGCCACAAAAGCCGTGAGCAGAACCCAAAAGCAAGTAATTGCCCTGGATGAAAGCGATGCTAACCAAACTAACCAAAGCGTAGTCATGAAGCCTATGGTTGTGGATACCGATGTTACTTATAGCTATGACGGTAACCGCTTCAAGTTTTTGAGCCAAAAGGACGAAAATGGCTATCGTTTAATGACCATAAAAGATAACGCAACAAATGAACAATACGCCGTTATCAAGCCTACTTCACAAAATGGATATTATATTATGTCGCAAGACGGAAAATCCTCTTTTGGATATTTTAACGCAGACGGCAATTTTGTAGTAGAACGCTATGATCCAAAAACAGACGCTATCACTTCAGAAATATATAGACTGAATATGAAAAGTGATTTGACTAAAGATAAGATGTAAACTAAAAATTAACTATCCCCACAATAGAAAACCGCCTCTCAAATTTAGGTTTGAGAGGCGGTTTTTTGATGTCGCTACTTCGATTATTTCTTATGCATAAAGTTCTGCTTCGCTAAAAGCTCCTCCTCAGACTCCACGTGGTCCTCATCGGGAACGCAGCAGTCCACAGGACATACGGCGGCACATTGAGGCTCATCGTGAAAGCCTTTGCACTCGGTACATTTATCTGGTACAATAAAATATATTTCGTCACTAATAGGCTCCTGCGCCTCGTTTGCATCAACTTCCTTTCCATTGGGCAGCACTACTTTGCCTTCCAAATCGGTTCCGTCGGCATAGCGCCAATCATCAGCTCCTTCATAGATTGCGGTGTTGGGGCATTCCGGCTCGCAAGCACCGCAGTTTATACATTCATCGGTTATTATAATGGCCATGGGATATTCTTTTTCTAACTTTGCGCAAATTTAAGCCCTATTGGGGGAACTCCAAAATATGTATGCAATTAAAACAAAGAATTAACGCTTTTGTTGAATTGGGGGCATTTCTGAAGCAGATTGCATCGGAAAATCCGACTTCCGAAGCCAAAGAAATTTTCCAAAGAGCCGAAGCTGAGAACGGATGGTTCACGCAGGAAAATATCCAATTCGCGCTAAAAAGTTGGGGCGACGCGCTTTCCGAAGAAAATTTAGAGCAATGGATTTCCAATTATGAAATAAAAGCGATAAATCCGAAGTGCGTTGCCTTAATAATGGCGGGCAACGTTCCCTTAGTTGGATTTCACGATTTTCTCTCCGTTTTGGTTACGGGCAACAAAGTGCAGGCGAAACTTTCTTCAAATGATAAAACCTTGCTTCCGTTTTTGGCCGAGCATTTAATTTCCGTGGCTCCAGAATTCAAAGAGTACATTGCATTTACGGAAGGCAGGTTACAGAATTTTGATGCGGTCATTGCAACCGGAAGCAATAATACCGCGCGCTATTTTGAATTCTACTTTGGAAAATATCCGCACATAATCCGCAAAAACAGAAATTCGGTTGCAGTGCTAACCGGGGATGAAACTCAAAAAGAACTCACCGCATTGGCAGATGATATTTTTAGATATTTCGGTCTCGGGTGCCGCAATGTGTCAAAAATTTATATTCCGGAAAATTATGATTTTGAAGGCTTTTTTAAGGCAATGTTCAGTTGGAAGGAAATTATCCATAACCATAAATATATCAACAATTACGATTATAACAAAGCGGTCTATTTGATAGATAGCTTTCCCTTATTGGACAATGAGTTTATGTTGCTGAAAGAAGATTCTGGCTTCTCCTCTCCTATTTCAGTTGTTTTCTACGAAAAATACGATTCAATGGAACATCTCAAAAAGGAATTGCAAACCCAGTCAGAAAATATCCAATGCATAGTTTCAAATTCAGGCCTTCCCAATGAAATCCCCTTCGGAAAGGCGCAGGCCCCTGCATTGTGGGATTATGCCGATGGAGTAGATACGGTTGATTTTTTGTTGAAACTTCCTTGATAAAAAAATTATAAATCCCACATTTTTAGTAGGGTAATTCACATCTTTGCATTATAAATTTTCATATCATGAAAAAACATAATTTTAGCGCAGGTCCCTGCATTTTACCGCAATCAGTCCTGCAGCAGTCTGCGGAAGCGGTTTTAAATTTCAACAATTCAAACCTTTCCCTGATTGAAATCTCCCATCGTAGCAAGGATTTTGTCGCGGTAATGGAAAACGCCCGCAACCTGGCCCTGGAACATTTGGGGCTTCAAAATAAAGGTTATCAAGCCTTGTTTTTACAAGGCGGAGCAAGTCTTCAGTTTTTAATGGCGGCCTACAATCTTTTGGAAAAAAAAGCTGCTTACCTAAACACGGGCACTTGGAGCGATAAGGCCATAAAAGAGGCAAAGTTGCTGGGCGAGGTTGTGGAAGTAGCAACTTCAAAAAGTGAAAATTTCAACTTTATTCCAAAAAACTATACCATTCCTAAGGATGCAGATTATTTCCACTGCACGAGTAACAATACTATTTTTGGAACGCAGATGCGCACTTTCCCGGAAACTGAAATCCCCATGGTTTGCGATATGAGCAGCGACATCTTTTCGCGCCAGCTCGATTTTTCTAAATTCAGTTTAATCTATGCCGGCGCCCAAAAAAATATGGGACCCGCAGGCACAACCCTCGTAGTTATAAAGGAAGATATTCTTGGGAAAGTATCGCGCGCCATTCCTTCTATGCTCAGTTATAAAGTACATATAGACAAAGAAAGCATGTTCAATACGCCGGCGGTCTTTTCAGTTTACGTGTCTATGCTTACTTTGGAATGGCTGAAAGAAAAGGGTGGAATTACTGCTATTGAAAAAGTAAACAACCAAAAAGCGGAACTTCTTTACAGTGAAATTGATAGAAATCCTTTGTTTGAAGGCTTTGTTGCCGAAAAAGAAGACCGTTCAAAAATGAATGCCACATTCAACCTAAAAAATGATAAATTGAAGGCAACCTTTGACGAGCATTTAAAACAAGCCGGAATCAACGGACTGAACGGCCATCGCAGCGTTGGGGGCTATCGAGCCTCTATGTATAACGCATTGCCTTTGGAAAGCGTACAGATTTTGGTGGATGTAATGCAGGCAATTGAAAAAGGGGCGTGATGCGGTTAAATATAAATAAGAAACAACTTAATAAAACAATAATCTAGGAACCTATTTTCATGAAAGTATTAGCAAACGACGGAATTTCACAAAGCGGAATCGATATATTAAAAGATGCGGGGTTTGAAGTATTGACCGTACACGTGGCGCAGGAACAACTTCAGAATTATATCAACGAGCACAAAATTGAAGTGCTTTTGGTGCGAAGTGCCACCAAGGTTCGGAAAGATATTATTGACAGCTGCCCATCACTAAAAATTATAGGCCGCGGCGGCGTGGGTATGGACAATATAGACGTGGAATACGCCCGTGAGAATGGAATTGAGGTAATCAATACTCCTGCCGCCTCCTCAGAATCGGTGGCAGAGTTGGTATTTGCGCATTTGTTCGGCGGGGTTCGTTTTTTGCACGATTCAAACCGCAATATGCCGTTGGAAGGCGACACGAGATTTAAAGATCTGAAGAAAAGCTATGGTGCGGGTCGCGAGCTGCGCGGCAAAACTTTGGGAATCATCGGGTTTGGAAGAATTGGCCGGCAAGTAGCGAAAATAGCCTTAGGCTGCGGAATGAAAGTGATTGCCAGCGACCACGAGGTAGGCGAAGCAGATATAACCCTAACCTTTTATGACGGGCAGACCATCACCCTAAAAATTAAAACCGCGCCAATCGACAAATTGATAAAACACAGCGATTTTATAAGTCTCCACGTGCCTTCGCAATCGGGATATTTAATAGGCAAGGAAGAAATTTCAAAAATGAAGGACAAGGTAGGTATCGTGAACGCAGCCCGCGGAGGGGTTCTTGACGAAAACGCGTTGCTGGAAGCTATTGAGGATGGAAAGGTTTCGTTTGCGGCACTCGATGTTTTTGAAAATGAACCCACCCCTTCCATAAAAGTATTGATGCACGATAAAATTTCGCTGACCCCGCATATAGGTGCCGCTACAGAAGAGGCGCAGGACCGGATTGGTGTAGAGTTGGCAAATCAAATTATATCAATTTTAGTAAAATAACCTTCAGACTTTATTTTTCTAAAATTTTGTAAAAAAAGTGAATTTGATAATTCTCATAAAAAACATAATTACCGTCATTCAAAAAATGGCGGTATTTTTTTAAATGAAAGTTAAACCTTTCGCCCTTCATATTCTATTTTGTTAACTTTGCAAAAATCTACCGTTATGAAGAATTTTCTGCTTATTGCAATACTTTCATTTCTGATTTTTAGTTGCGGAACGGGCAATAAGTCCTTTTCTGGTTCGTCCCAGGACGCAACCACGAAAAATGATACGGTACGCATTGCAAATGATAGTCTTGAATATGAAATTATTATTGTGGAGCCCGGTTTCCAATCGTGGTTAGTTTCACAGCCACCTCGTGGATTTTATGGTCAGGCAACCCTGGAGGGCAAAAACCGCCAATTTGTGGCGGAATACAACAACCGTGTTTTACAACCCAATAGGTTTTCCAGAAATTTATATGCCGAACAGATAAATTACGACCCAACCATAGATTACGGTTATGAAGTAAATTATCTTCTTTACAACTACTTCCTATATTTTCAGGAGAAATACAATCAAAAATTTATAGCCGGAAGAAATTGAAAAAGCTCAAAGAACGTTGGAATATTGAAACCAACGGCCAATTGTTTATCATATTTTTAGTGTTTGCCATTACCGGAAGTTCCGCGGCCAAACTGGCAGCCCCACTCACAGATTTTTTCAATATAACCAAGGAAATGGGCTGGTATATTTATTGGCCGTTTCGCATTTTGATTATTCTGCCTATCTATAAAGTACTTTTGGTGTTCTTTGGATGGGTATTCGGCGAATTTCACTTTTTCTGGAATTTTGCAAAAAAAATGCTTCGCAGTATGGGCCTCGGATTTTTAATAAAGAAATGATTATCCAAAAATCAAAAATATCGCAAGTTTTGGTTGCCACGATATTCTCGTTGGCGCTGCTGTTTCCTGCTGCAGTTCAATTTGCGCATACTTTTGAGGGGCACGAGCATAAGGCCTGTACCGATATTTCCACTCATCTTCACGAAAAGCAATTGGATTGTTCCATTTGTGATTTTCACTTTTCAATATTCAATTTTACTCCTTTGGAAGGGGTTGAATTTACTGTATTTCACAGTTTTCAGAATATTGAAAGTTTTTATTTCACTTCCCTTTCAAAGTTAAAGCCTTCGCAAAATTTTCTAAGAGGCCCACCGATGATTTCTTGATTTTTTAGCATTTCATTTTATCAAAATTTCACATTTATTTAATTCAAGAAAGCATGAAAAATTTACTATGCTTGCTTGCGGTATTCTCTGTTATTACCACGGCAAGCTCACAAAACACCCTAACGGGAAAAATAATTTCAAAAAATACAAACGAGCCCGTACCTGCAACAATCTATATTCCACAACTTGAAAAAGGAACCGTTGCGGATTTTGATGGAAATTATACCCTCAACAATTTGCCCGACGGATTGTATAGCGTTGTTTTTTCCTCATTGGGCTTCGCAACCGTTTCAAAAAAAATCAATTTTTCAAATGAAACGAGTCTTACGGAAAACATCGAAATGCAGGAAACGGCCGTTGAAATGGAAGAGGTCATAGTTTCTACGCCATTCCATAAACTCCAGAGCGACAATGTTATGAAAGTGGAACGCATCTCTACAGAAAAACTGAACGCTTCTGGGGCCGTTACACTGGCGGACGGCATAAAAAACATTGCCGGTGTCGATATAATTAGCACGGGCACAGGCATCGGCAAGCCTGTTATTCGTGGCCTGAGCTCCAATAGGGTCTTGACCTATGCGCAAGGCGTACGCGTGGAAAATCAACAATTTGGCGACGAACACGGCCTGGGATTAAACGAGGCCGGAGTGGAAAGCGTGGAAGTGATTAAAGGCCCTGCATCCCTACTTTACGGAAGCGATGCACTGGGTGGAGTACTTTATTTGAATCCCGAAAAATTTGCACTTTCCGGGGAAACCCACGGCGATTTGAGCAGTACATATTTCTCAAATACTTTGGGAACCGCTACGAATCTTGGTATTAAAACCTCGGGGCAAAAGTTAAAGTTCTTGGCGCGGGGAACCTATGCTGCGTTCAGCGATTACGAAACGGGGGCAGATTACCGCGTAAGCAATTCGCGCTTCAATGAAAAGGATTTCAAGACCGGCCTGCAATTTTCCGGCACCAAATTTAAGTCCACACTTCGGTATAACTACAATCGCTCCAATATTGGCATTCCTGAGGAAATTGGCGAGCAAACGCAATCAAAGGATTTAGAATTACCCTTTCAGGAAATTGACAACCATATTTTAAGTTTTGACAATACTTTGTTTTTCAATAACTCCAGTTTAGATGTAAAGGCAGGTTATTTGTTCAATGACAGGCGGGAATTTGAAGATGATACGGATGTAGCGGCGCTTCGGCTTAAGCTGAACACCTTAAATTATGATGTGAAATATCACCTGCCTCAATTTGGCAATTTTGAGACTATCATCGGCGTACAAGGAATGTTCCAAAAGAATAAAAACGAAGGTGAGGAAATTTTAATTCCCGATGCCAAAACCACTGATGTCGGAATTTTAGCAACATCACATTACCATTTGGAAAAGGTAGATTTTCAAGCGGGAATTCGCTTTGACTCAAGAAAAATTGATAGTGAAGCCGCAAGAAATGCCGTGGATGAAGATTTTATTCCGGCACTCAATGAAACCTTTACCAGTTTTACGGCCGCTTTGGGAGCCAAGTTGGATTTGGTCGAAAATTTTTCGGCACGTATCAATCTCGCCAGCGGATTTAGGGCGCCAAACTTGGCGGAACTTACGTCAAACGGCGTTCACGAAGGAACAAACCGCTATGAACGCGGAAATGCGGATTTAACGAACGAACAGAATTTCCAGACCGATGTTGCCCTAGAGTATAGAAATGAGCATATTGAATTTTTCGCAAACGGTTTTTACAATGCCGTCAATAACTACATTTTTCTATCGCCTACCAATGAGACTCTTGACGATACGCAGGTATTTCATTATTTACAGGACAATGCCTCGCTGTATGGTGGCGAACTGGGTTTTCACCTTCACCCCCACCCGCTGGATTGGCTCCATTTGGAAAGCAGTTTTGAAACGGTTACGGGCAAGCTGGATAATGAAGATTATTTGCCATTGATTCCCGCGAATTCACTTCGGAATACTTTCCGTGTAGAAATAAATGACGGAAAAACCCGAAAAGCCACTTCGGCATTTATCACGCTTGAAAACACTTTTGACCAAAAAAATATCAGCAATTTTGAAACAAGAACGGGCGGATATTCCCTACTGAGCGCAGGAGTTGAAAGCAGTTTTCAACTTCAAAAAGTGTTGTTTAAAATAGGTCTGAATGGAACAAATCTTACAAACAAACAATATATTTCACATTTGTCGCGGTTTAAACCCGAGGGTATTTTCAATATTGGCAGAAGTATAAACGTAAATTTAAAAGTTGAAATCTAAAAACCAAAAAGCCCCGAGTTGGGGCTTTTTTTATTCGTTTACGCGAACTTCAATAGTTTGCGGTGTCGGCTGTTTCTTCCAGACAAACGTATAGAGCCACATAAGTGTAAAAGTGGGGATAACGTCGGTAATGGGAAGGATCTCTTCCAAGAAAACAAGTACCGAGGCTACTTTTCCTTCGGGGCCTTTATACATTTCTCTCATCTTTTTGGAGGCTACGGGTGCCCACAGTAAATCTAGGAACGGTCCGACAACGGGTATTACCATGGTGGACATACCGATTAAATCGTAAAGGATACCTTTTCTGAGTAATTTATATTTTTCGTTTTTCATGAATGGTTTTTTCATTTAATGAACAAAAAACATTCCAAAAATTTAACCCAAATCGCTACTGATCAATTTTAAAAATTCACTTCGCGTTTCAATGGCTTCAAACTGGCCGCGAAATCCCGAAGTAGTGGTAACGCTGTTCTGTTTTTGAACGCCGCGCATCATCATACACATATGCGAGGCCTCAATGACCACCGCCACTCCCTTTGGTTTTAGCGTATTATTGATACATTCCAAAATATCGTGCGTTAACCGTTCCTGAACCTGCAATCTGCGCGCAAAAACGTCCACAACACGTGGAATTTTACTGAGTCCGACAATATGACCATCGGGAATATAGGCAATATGCGCTTTCCCGAAGAAAGGTAAGATGTGGTGCTCACAGAGGGAATATAGCTCAATATCCTTAATAATAACCATATCGTGATAGGCTTCGGCAAACATGGCACTTTTTAAAATTTCGGCAGGATCCTGGCAATTACCGGAGGTTAAAAACTGAATGGCCTTTGCGGCGCGTTCGGGAGTTTTTAAAATTCCCTCCCGGGAAACATCCTCACCTATGGTACCGAGAATTTGGCTGTAATTTTCAATTAAACTGTCGGTTACGGGCTGTTCGTATTCCTCAAAATATTTATATGACGACATCTATTTTTGTTTAAGAATTTACCGTCAAAGATAAACACATAAATTGATAGAAAAACAATATTTTTCATCGGATTGTATTATAGCACTATAAATAGTACTTTCACGCTTTAAAATTTTGCTATGATAGAAGCCCAGAATATCCATAAATATTACGACCAACTCCACGTCTTGAAAGGGGTTGACCTTCATATCAAAAAAGGTGAAATTGTTTCAATAGTCGGCGCTTCGGGTGCTGGAAAAACAACATTACTGCAGATTTTGGGAACCTTGGATGCCTTTGACAAGTCGAAAAGTAAATTAGTTATAAACGGAATAAATATCGGTTCCCTTTCGGGGAAAAAATTGGCCCAGTTCCGAAATGAAAACTTAGGATTTATTTTTCAGTTCCATCAGTTGCTTCCGGAGTTTACTGCCCTTGAAAACGTTTGTATCCCCGCATTCATAAAAAACACCCCCAAAGCCGAAGCCACCAAAAGAGCAAAGGAACTCTTGGCCTTCCTTGGGCTTTCGCACCGCGAAGACCACAAACCCAACGAACTTTCGGGCGGCGAGCAACAACGCGTTGCAGTGGCACGGGCTTTAATAAACAATCCATCCATCATTCTTGCCGATGAGCCCAGCGGAAACCTTGATACCGAAAGCGCCGAAAACCTGCACAATCTATTTTTTAAATTGCGGGATGAGTTTGGGCAAACCTTCGTCATTGTTACGCACAACGAGGAGCTTGCAAATATGGCCGACCGGAAATTGGTAATGCAGGATGGGGTAATTGTGAAATAAATTCCAAAAGACAAATTCCATCCCGAAAGCTATCGGGACCAAATAAATTTCAAATGCCAAATTTCAAAAATTCACTCTTATGAAGAAAAGTGAATTAAAATCATTTCTTGACGAAAAGGTTGATATCTACAACAATCCCAACTTTATTGAAACCGACCCCATTCAAATTCCGCATCTTTTCACTTTAAAGGAAGATATTGAAATCGCCGGTTTTCTTGTGGCAACGATTGCTTGGGGAAACAGGAAAAGCATCATAAACAACGGCCATCGCATAATGGAGATGATGGGCAATTCGCCCTATGATTTTGTGATGAATTTTTCGGAAGATCGCGCCGCGTCGCTTTCAAATTTTGTCCACAGAACTTTTAATAATGACGATCTTATCTATTTTCTGAAATCGCTTCAAAATATATACAAAAACCACGTCGGGCTTGAAAACGTATTTTCAAAAAATGCTGAAATACATTCGTTACAGCCGGCAATCCATCACTTCAAAAAAACTTTTTTTGAATTGCCCCACCCTTCGCGAACCCAAAAGCATATTAGCGATCCATTCAAAAATTCTGCGGCAAAAAGAATAAACATGTTTCTGCGCTGGATGGTGCGCAACGATAATGCGGGAGTGGATTTTGGAATTTGGAAAAGCATTTCACCGGCAATACTTTCCTGCCCGTTGGACGTTCACTGCGGCAATGTGGCGCGAAAGCTCAAACTGTTAAAACGCAAACAAAACGACGGCAAGGCGTTGGCGGAATTGGATATCGCCCTTCGGAAATTGGATCCAAACGACCCGGTAAAATATGATTTTGCACTATTTGGACTGGGTGTTTTTGAACGGTTTTGATTTTTGGATTAATTCATTTCACATTATTTTTAACGTTTTCTGAACTCATTATAAAATATTGTACATTTACGGTTAATCCTTGAACACCCGATATATTTCGGATTTGAGATAAAGCACTTTAAGCCTTGATAAAACCGCAATTTCCAGTAGATGAAGCGCAACGTTTAGCAGCTGTCCGTTCCTATCATTTAGTGGACACCCTGCCAGAAAGGGATTTTGATAATATTACCGCATTAACAGCCAATATTTGTGATGTGCCCATATCCTTGGTGACTCTTTTGGAGGCAGATCGCAATTTTCTGAAATCGCATTACGGTATTCCGTTTAACGAATCTCCCCGTGACATTTCGTTTTGTGGTCATGCTATTTTGGATGAAAAGGATATTTTTATTGTTGAAGATGCCAGAAAAGACGACCGTTTTAAAGACAATCCTTTGGTAACCGAAATGAACGCAATTTTTTACGCCGGTGTGCGCTTGGTAAATAGTGATGGTTATCCATTGGGAACACTTTGCGTTTTCGACACAAAACCGCGTGTTTTGACCAAATCGCAGAAAAAAGCCCTTATAGCTATGGCCTATCAGGTTGTGAATCTTTTTGAGGCCAGAAAACGCAACAGAGCCTTGCTATCGGTTCAGAAAGAACTTAGGGAGCGCAACGAAGAGCTCAAAAATTTTGCTGGCGTAGTATCGCACGACATGAAAATGCCACTGGCCAATATGATCATTACATCCGATATGCTCCGTTCAAAATACGGTCAATATTTAGATGACCAAGGCAAGGAATATCTTGACTATATAAAGCAATCTTCCTTTACCTTAAGTGAATATGTTACGGGTCTTTTGGAGCATTATGAAACTGACAAAACCGCCTCTTTAATCAGCGAGCCTTTTGACAGTCAGGACCTTTTGGAAGAAATAATAGAGTTGTTGAACATTAATGTAGATTGCGAGATAAACCTTCCGGAGGAAAATATTGAAATGCACGCAAACAAGGTGGCACTGGAGCAAATTCTTCTAAATTTGATAGGCAACAGTTTGAAATACAACGACAAGGAAAAGATAAAAATAGATTTGGATTGTATTGAGAAAGATGGTTTTTACCACATCACGGTTGCAGATAATGGAATGGGGATACCAAAAGATAAAGTAGCCCATATTTTTGATTTGTTTGTAACTACCGGTACTTTGGACAGAAATGGAAAAAAAGGAAATGGCATTGGCCTCTCGACTGTAAAAAAGCTTGTTGACAGATTGAATGGTGAAATTTCCGTTTCCTCCACGCTTGGAGAGGGTACTACATTTAAATTCAGCATTAAAAAACTGGGTTGACTCTCGAATGAGTAATTAAAATACTCATCAATTATAAATTCTGTGCCCCAATTCAGATTATAGTTACCTGCGCAAACTACAATGGTTTAATTTTTTATGATTTTCCCCGACATCCCCGAAAATGAAGCGGCCCGACTTGCCGAACTGAAAAAATACAATCTATTAGATACACTTTCCGAAAACGATTTCGACAATATTACAACGCTAATTGCTGCCATTTGTGAAGTGCCGATTGCGTTGATTACCTTATTGGATACCGATCGAAATTTCTTCAAATCGCATTTTGGTTTGGATTTTAACCAATCGCCGCGTAATATCTCTTTTTGTGCGCACGCCATCCTGCAAGAACAGGAAGTTTTCATAATTAATGACGCGACCACCGATGCCCGTTTCAAAGATAATCCTTCGGTAACCAAAGATGGCGCTGTATTTTACGCAGGGGTTCCGCTTATTAATCCAAACGGTTTTAAACTGGGCACCTTATGTATTTTTGATTACAAATCAAGAAATTTGACGGAGGTACAGATTATCAGCCTTAAATCCCTCGCCAAGCAGGTAGTAAATCTTTTTGAACTTCGGAAGAAAAACAATCTTTTAATAGAGTTCCAAAAAGAGTTGCAGGCCCGAAATGAAAGGCTGGTGAATTTTGCACACGTGGTGTCGCACGATCTTAAATCGCCATTGGCCAACATCACCTCACTTACCCGAATGCTTCGTGAGGAAAACACCGAGAAACTTTCCCCCGATTCCGAAATGTACCTTGACTATATAGAAGAATCGTCCTTGACACTGAAAAATTATATTACCGGTATTTTAAAATTTTACAAAGCAGACGAATTGCTCGAATCTGAAAAACAAGACGTAAAATTAAAATTGCTTTTTGAAAACGTAACCGAAGTATTTGTTGCAGACGATATTACTTTTGAGTATCCCAAAAAAGGCGTTCTAAAAAATGTAAATAGTGCCGCCCTCACGCAGATTTTTCTAAATCTAATAGACAATAGCCTAAAATATAACTTGAATGAACAGCGCTTAATATCCATAAAATATTGGGAAGAGCCAGATTTCCACAATTTTTCGATAGCTGATAATGGTATGGGAATTGATTTTGGAGTACAGGAAGAAATTTTCAATCTTTTTAAAACCACCGGCATAAAGGACCGAAACGGAAAAGAAGGCACGGGTATTGGGCTGGCAACCGTAAAGAGCCTTGTTTCAAAGCTGGGCGGCAGCATTTCCCTGAAATCTGAACTCGGAAAAGGAAGCACCTTCACCTTTACCATCCAGAAATAGGTTTTATTACGCTGCATTTTTTATCTTTGGCCAATATTTATAGGAATGCAGTTCAAACACCCAGAAATTCTTTACGCCCTTTTCCTACTGCTCATCCCGATATTTATTCATCTTTTTCAGCTTAGGCGTTTTCAGAAAGTAGATTTTACCAACGTCGCTTTTCTCAAAAAAGTAACTATCCAGACCCGAAAGAGTTCGCAGCTTAAAAAGTGGCTTACGTTATTGATGCGTCTGCTCGCTTTGGCGTGTATCATTATTGCCTTTGCACAACCTTTCACCGCATCCAAAACAGCTTTAAATACTAAAAAGGATACCGTCGTTTATATTGACAATTCCTTTAGTATGCAGGCCAAAGGCGCAAAGGGCCCAATGCTGGAACGCGCCTTACAGGATTTGTTCGATAGAACTGGCGGAACCGAAAAACTGAGTTGGTTCACAAATAATTCGGAAAGAAAGAATGCCTCGCCACAGGATTTTAAAAATGAAGTGCTTTCAATCCAATATTCCCAGAATCAGTTGACACCTTCGCAGGTTTTATTGAAGGCCAGACAACTTTTTTCCGATGAAAAAGATGTGGCGAAGCGTTTGGTGTATCTCTCAGATTTTCAAGTGAAGGATAACTTTCCCGAAATTCCGGAAGATATGCTCGTGGATGCCGTGCAATTAAAACCCGTAAACGCTTCAAACATTGCCATTGACAGTGCTTATATCGCTTCAAAAAACGCGGCGGTAACACAATTAAATGTAAAAGTCTCAAATACGGGAGCTGAAATTTCCGAAGTGCCCATTTCCCTGTTCAATAGAGAGAAATTGATAGCCAAAACCGCAGTGGATTTTTCCGAAAATGCCAGTGGAACCGTGACTTTTGATATCGACAATTCAGAAGAATTCATTGGAAAGTTGGAGATTAATGAAGCAAATCTTCCTTTTGACAACACACTTTTTTTCAGCATAAACAAACCCGGAAAAATAAAGGTCCTGGCCATTAACGAAGCCGACGGCAACTATCTGCAACGCCTTTTTGAAAAGGACGAATTTCAGTTTACGCAACAAACTTTTAAAACTTTGAACTACAATGAAATTCCCGACCAAAATTTCATCGTGCTCAATGAGTTGAAGGAAATTCCCGCATCTTTGGCCACGGCGCTTAAATCTTTTAGTGACGATGGCGGAAGCATTTTGGTTATCCCCGCTTCGCAGGCAGATTTAGGTAGTTATAACAACTTCCTGTTATCAATGGCCCTGGGAACGCTTTCCGAAGCGAAAATCCAGGAAAAAATGATTATAAAAATCGTTTTTTCGCACCCGCTCTTTAAAGATGTTTTTGAAAAGGAAATTGATAATTTTCAGTACCCGAAAGTCAATTCGTATTACAATATATCCTCAAATGCTACCTCCGCGCTTGCTTTTGAGGACAATCAGCCCTTTTTGCTTCAAAAGAATAAAACCTATCTGTTTACAGCTCCAATAAACAAGGAAAATTCCAATTTTCAGAATTCTCCTTTGGTCGTCCCCACGATTTATAATATGGCCCTGCAAAGTTTGCCCTTACCTCGCCTGTATTACACCATTGGGCAGCAGAATTCCATTGCGGTTCCCGTGAAATTGGGCCCCGATGAAATACTGACCATTAAGGATAGTACGGAGCAGTTTATACCGCTTCAACAAACAAAGGCCAATTATGTTTTAATGACAACTACGGAAGAACCCGATAAAGCAGGAAATTATCAAATAGTGAAGAAAAACGAGTTTTTGGAAAACATAAGTTTCAATTATGCCCGTAGCAAAAGTGAACTGCAATATCTAAACCCCGAAGATTGGGAGGGCGCGGAAGTTTACAGCTCTGTGGAAGATCTTTTTGATTCACTGGCTGATGAAAGTGCGATTAACAGTATTTGGAAATGGTTTGCTATTTTTGCATTGCTCTTTTTACTTTTTGAAATGCTTATCTTAAAATTCTACAAATGAAGATATTACTGAAATCTGCCACCATTGTTGATGCTTCAAGCAAACATCATTTAAAGAAACGGGATGTTTTGATAGAAAACGGTAAAATTTCAAAAATTGCCGCGAGCATTCCTTCTTCCGAAAAAGTAAAGGAAATTTCACTGAAAAATCTGCACATTTCGCAGGGTTGGTTTGACAGCAGTGTTTCCTTTGGAGAACCCGGTTTTGAAGAGCGGGAAACAATTGAAAACGGTTTAAAAACGGCAGCCCACAGTGGTTTTACCAGTGTTGCGGTAAATGCCAACAGTTTCCCGGTAACGGACAGCAAAGGCCATATAAAATTTCTGAAGAGCAAGGCCGAAGGAAATGCGGTGAGCCTCTACCCCATCGGCGCGCTTACCGTGGGAAGCAAAGGAACAGACCTCGCCGAACTGTACGATATGCAGAACGAGGGTGCGGTTTCTTTCTACGATTATAAAAACCCAATCGCGAACGCAAACTTGCTGAAAATAGCCCTGCAATACACCCAGAATTTTGAGGGTTTGGTGCAATCGTTTCCTTTTGAAAAATCTGTAGCCCGAAACGGAATGGTAAACGAAGAAGTAAACAGCACCCGATTGGGCTTAAAGGGAATTCCCGCACTTTCGGAAGAGCTCCAAATAATCCGCGATTTATATATTCTTGAATATACGGGTGGCAAGCTCCACATCCCGACCATTTCAACTAAAAAATCTGTAGAGCTGATTAGGGAGGCTAAGAAAAAGGGACTAAAGGTAACGTGCAGCGTTGCCATTTTCAACCTTATTTTAACGGATGATGCTCTGGAGGAATTTGACACAAACTATAAATTACTTCCGCCGTTGCGGACAAAAGAAGATGCCAAAGCATTAATAAAAGGCCTGAAAGACGGCACCATTGACGGCATTACCAGCGACCACAACCCTATTGATGTGGAGCACAAAAAAACCGAGTTTGAGCAGGCCTATTTTGGAAGTGTTGGTTTAGAAGCCTGTTTCGGGGCGCTCAACAAGATTTTGGGAATGGAACAATCGGTCAATGCACTTATGGGCTTGAAGAAAACTTTCAAAATTCCTTCGGAAAAAATTGAGGAAGGAAACCGTGCCGAGCTTACCCTTTTCAACCCTGATATAACTTGGGAATTTGCTGAACAGGATATTCTTACAACTTCAAAAAATGCAGCACTTCTCGGAACAAAGCTAAAGGGAAAACCTTACGGAATTCTGGCAAATAACCAATTGGTACTGAACAACTAATGAAAAATATACCCGCCGGAAGAACGACTGCCCTTATTGCCTATGCCCCATTTGTGGGGTTTATGATTGCCTTTTTTATAAACCGGGATGAGAATCACGACTTTGCAACTTGGCACATCAAAAATATGTTCGGGATAACCCTTATGTTTATCGTTTCCCTGGTTATTCAATCGCAAATAGACGTAACGGCTGGCGACATTATTTGGCTTATCTGTTTTATAGTGTGGCTTTATTGCTGGGCGATGGCTTATTTCAACAAGAAAAAGGGCATTCCATTTTTAAGTGAAAAATTTCAGGAATGGTTTACTTTTTTAAATTAAAGTATTGATTATCTTTAGCTTAAATAAACCACTAACCTTAAAACGAATAAAATGGAAACAACTACAGATAACGGCAAAACGGTTGCCATTATAGCCTACATTACACTTATTGGCTGGATTATCGCACTAATAATGAACAATGGAAACAAAACGGCTCTTGGCTCCTTCCACGTACGCCAATCTTTGGGCATTATGTGTGTGGGAGTGGTACTGAGTATCATTATAAGTTTTATTGGCATTTCTATACTGAGCTGGATTGTGCAACTGGCCATATTGGTCTATTGGCTTTTGGGATTGATTAGCGCGGTACAGGGCGAAATGAAACCCGTGCCGGTATTTGGCGAACAATTTCAAGAATGGTTTAAGGGAATTTAAATTTTAATAATTTTTAACGGGACCTTTTAAGCTGAAACAACTTCAGTTTAAAAGGTCTTGTTTATTTTTGCAGCCTATGGAAAAACAGACCCTACTTTTGGAACACAATTATAGACCCGCGAAAGACCAATCAGGAAAACCGCCTGCAATTATTATGCTGCACGGCTTTGGCAGCGATGAAAATGATTTGTTTTCTTTTGCCAGCGAACTTCCGGAGAAATACGCAATCATTTCTTTAAAAGCTCCAATTCGTTTGGAACCTTACGGAAATGCTTGGTACAACATATATTTTGACAATGCGCAGGGTAAATTTAGCGATGACGAACAGGCCATTGCTTCCCGCGAATTGATCTCAAAATGTATCGATGAAATTATTGAAAAATACAAAGTTGATGGAGAAAACATCATTTTATTAGGCTTTAGCCAAGGTACCATTTTAAGTTTCGCCGTTGCGCTGAGCTATCCTAGCAAGGTTAAAAATGTAATCGGCTTGAGCGGTTATATAAACGAAGAAATCTTAAAGGAAGGATACGCCAAAAATGACTTCAGCAATCTTAACGTTTACACTTCCCACGGCAGTGTGGACCAAGTAATCCCCGTGCAATGGGCGCGGCGAACCGAGCCATTTCTCAAAAAATTAAATATAGATTGTAAGTATTCTGAATTTCCCGTAGGTCACGGCGTTGCTCCACAGAATTTTCGGGAGTTGAAGGAGTGGTTGGGGAAACGGTAAGTTTTTAGTTTTCAGTCGCAGTATTCAGTCGCAGTTTTCAGTGGCTGTGGTCAATAAAAAAACCCCAATAACCCAATAACCCAATAACCCAATAACTTAATAACTTAATAACTTAATTAGGATAAAGAAAGGATGCAATTGGCGTCAATTCCAGTTCGTTTCTTTCGTTGAAATAATATTCCAAAATCATTTCGCCCCAATAGGTGTTGTCGGTAAAATCCGCAAGAATCCATTTGTGGTTGAGAAATTTCAGTTTATTGATTTTCATATCGCCTTCCATGCCCTCGAAGGGTACCAAAGGGTTGTTGCCCTTCTGTAAATTGAAATCATAAATCTGGTCTGAAACCATTGCTTCCACCTCGGCCGCTTCATAACCACGGTTTTCAAAATAAGTCATTGCGTTGTCATTTCCCATTAAGGTGAAATAGTTCAAATCCATTATCCTGCCGTTCATTCCCTCAATGGAATCACTATATTTCTGTACCCTGGCCTCCAATTTTTCAATTTGCGATTCCTGCGATTCAAAAATGCTTTTCTCATTCATATATTGATAAATAATGAAAAGCACTGCGAAAAGAAACAGATACATAAAAATTTTATTTCTCATAAATCAAATGGTTATTGTGAGTGTATCATAGGCCAGATGCACGTTTTTCGGAAGTTTTTTCTCTACTTCCTCGTGAAAGCCCATTAAATGGCTAATATGCGTAAAATATGCTTTCTCGGGTTTGATTTTTTCAACAAAATCAAGCGCCTCAGAAAGGTTAAAATGTGAATAATGGGGTTCTTCCCGTAGGGCATTTACCACTAAAACCTTAGTGCCCTTTATTTTTTCAATTTCTTCCGCGGCAATGGTTTTCACATCCGTCAAATAGGTGAAATCTGCCACGCGAAAGCCTAAAACCGGTAGGTTGTCGTGATAGGCCTCTATGGTAACCACCTGCTTCCCTCCTATGGTAAAGGTGCTGTCCTTGTCTATTTCAATTTCTTCAATACTCGGCGCTCCGGGATATTTATTTTCAGTTTCAAAAATATAGGCAAAGCGCTCGTGCAGTGATTTAAAAACGCGTTTGTGGGCGTAAAATGGCATTTTGCCCTGCATAAAATTAAAGGGCCGAATATCGTCGAGACCTGCGGTATGGTCGCTATGCTCATGGGTTAAAAGAATTCCGTCAACGCGGGTCACATTTTCGCGCAACATCTGCTGTCTAAAGTCTGGCCCACAATCAATAACGTACGAAAATTCATCCCAGCCCAGCAGAACTGATACCCGCAGACGTTTATCCTTGGGATTTGTACTTAAACAAACCGGATGGTCACTGCCAATTACGGGAATTCCTTGGGAGGTTCCAGTTCCGAGGAAAGTTACTTTTAAAGAACCGCTCATCTGTCCAAAAAATTTACTTTTTTAAACGTGAGATGTAACATATTTATAGAATTTAGCGTTGTGTTATCAAGAATCATATTACATATTTCGCTCTCGCAAAAATACTGGTATTTTTTTTGTTTACCTATTGTATTTGCTACCTTTGTTATATTAAAAAGAGAACGTTGCTATGCCAGAAACCATAATAGGAGACAAGGAATTTGAAAATATTCCCTCCATAAAAAGTAAGGCTTTACGAATCAATCTGAACGAAAACATTTACGGCACTTTTGCCGAAATTGGAGCCGGGCAAGAAACCGTTCGGAATTTTTTTAGGGCCGGCGGCGCCTCTGGGACCATCGCCAAAACAATGTCTGCCTACGATAAGGATTTTAGCGACGCAATCTATGGTATTGAGGAAGATGGAAGATATGTGACCGAATCGAGGCTTCAGAAAATGCTCTCGCACGAGTTCGATCTGATTGAAGAGCGCATTAACCGTGAAAAACACCCCAACAGACTTTTCTTTTCATACGCAAACACCGTTGCCACCATCGATTTTGCCAAAAAATACAAAGGCCATGGTTGGGTGGGGATTCGATATCAAATTGACCCGAAAGAGCCCTATAATGAAATAACACTTCACATTCGGTTTCACGAGAACGACGCACAGCTACAGCAAATAACCCTTGGAATATTAGGGGTGAATTTAATATATGGCGCATACTACAAATATGACCAGCCCAATAAACTGTTGCGCTATCTGTACGATCATATAGACAAGGACAAAATTGAAATTGACACCATCAATTTTTCGGGACCGAGATTTAAGGACGTTGATAACAGATTGATGAGCCTTCAATTGATCAAAAACGGGATGACGGATGCCGTTATGTTTGACCCCGATGGCCACAACATTCTGCCCGCAAGAATACTTTATAAGAAAAACATATTGGCCCTTCGCGGTAGTTTTAGACCTGTAACGAAGGTGAACATAGATATGTTTGAACGCTCCTATGAAATGTTTCTGAAGGAAAACAGGGTGGAAAAGGATAGAACGGAGGTTATTTTTGAAATAACACTGTCAAACCTACGTGCCGAGGGGGAAATTGATGAAGAGGATTTTATGGATAGGGCCAGATTGCTCTGTTCCTTGGGGCATACCGTAATGATTTCAAATTTTCAGGAATATTATAAACTTGTTGAATATTTCTCAAGATATACCAAGATGCGCATGGGGCTCGCCATGGGCGTCAACAATCTAGTGGATATTTTTGATGAAAAATATTATCGCCATTTGAGCGGCGGTATTTTGGAAGCCTTTGGAAAGCTGTTCTTTAAGGACTTGAAGGTTTACCTCTACCCCATGAAAGACCCCGAAACGGGAGAATATACCACAAGCGAAAACCTAAAGGTTCACCCCCGTATGAAGGAACTCTACAAATTCTTCAAATATAACGGCAAGGTTGTGGACATTACTGATTACAACCCGGACAATATGGAGATATTCTCCCGCGAAGTTCTGGGAATGATTGAAAAAGGTGAAGATGGCTGGGAGCAGATGCTACCTCCGGGGGTTTCAGAAATTATAAAGGAAAAGCAACTCTTCAATTATAGACCCACTGCGGAAAAGGTTAATAGTTAATCCAATATCTGCGCCGCGTGGTCTTTGGTCTTTACCTTGTCAATTACACGGGTAATGATTCCGTTTTCGTCTATAATAAAGGTTTTTCGGTGAATTCCGTCAAATTCCCTACCCATGAACTTTTTTGGGCCCCAAACCCCGAAAGCATTTATCACCTCTTTATCCTCATCGGCCAATAACGGAAATGGGAAATTGTATTTTTCCCTAAAGTTTTTTTGGCGTTTTTCACTGTCGGCGCTTACTCCCAATAATTCATACCCTTCTTTTTGGAGTTCCTTATAATTATCGCGAAGGTTACAGGCTTCAGAAGTACAGCCGGGTGTGTTTGCTTTTGGATAGAAAAAGACGACCCATTTTTTTCCTTTATAATCTTTTGAGGAAATACTATTTCCGTCCTGATCGTTTACTTTGAAATCTGGAGCCTTATCTCCTACCTTTAATGTTTTCATTATCCTTATTTTTGCATAAAAGTACTTAAAATGACCAAGCAGGAAAAGGTAACCTTTGTTATTGATACGTTAAATAAGATTTATCCGCAAGTTCCAATTCCTTTGGACCATAAAGATCCCTATACTTTATTGATCGCCGTGCTGCTTTCTGCGCAAAGTACTGACGTTCGCGTCAACCAAATTACGCCCTTGCTGTTTGAAGTAGCTGATAATCCCTATGATATGGTAAAACTAACCGTAGAAGAAATCAGGGAAATAATTAAACCCGTAGGACTTTCACCGATGAAATCAAAAGGCATCCATGGACTCTCAAAAATATTAATAGAGAAATATGACGGTAAGGTTCCCGCTGATTTTGAAGCCTTGGAATCCCTTCCCGCCGTGGGTCACAAAACGGCAAGTGTGGTTATGAGCCAAGCCTTTAATATTCCTGCCTTTCCCGTTGACACCCACATCCATAGATTGATGTACCGTTGGGGTTTTTCGAATGGTAAAAATGTAGTTCAGACCGAAAAGGATGCAAAGCGTTTGTTTCCAAAGGATCTATGGAATATTCTCCATCTTCAGATTATATGGTACGGCAGGCAATACTCCCCGGCCCGTGGTTGGGATTTGGAAAAGGACATAATCACAAAGACCATTGGCAGGAAATCTGTGATAAAAGAGTATTTAAAGAAGGTAGATAAGAGATGAGCGATGAACTATGCACATTATGCCCGTAAATAAATTTCCCTTCGGGGGCTAAGGGCTTTTTTTCAAAAAAAACCCCGAAAAGCTAATTCCGGGGTTTCTCCAAAGTTTAGTTTAGAAGTGCTTCAAACTTCATTTTATGGTAATCTATAACACTTAAAGCCATCGAATAATCCAGAAGAAATTTTATGGTTTCCTCTTTTGGAACGAGATTTTTATTCACGCCGTCCACTCGTGATGTTTCAGAGTAAAATTTTTGCATAGAATATTATTTTGAGGTTTTATTTTCAAATAACGTAGCAAAAATTACTTTATTGTATCAATTGGTCAATATAATATTATGTTTATCAATTACTTTGCGCAAATTGATAAGGGCATAACGCATCCGGCCCAGTGCTGTATTGATACTAACCCCTGTTTGCTCACTAATCTCCTTGAAGCTCATATCTTTATAAATTCGCATCATCAACACCTCTTTTTGATCATCTGGCAATTCAAGAATCAATCTGCGCACATCGCTTTCCACTTGGCCCTTAATGATTTGTTTTTCAACATTTAAGGCATTATCGCTCAAAACGGAAAAAATATTGAAATCATTATTGTTTTCAAACTTAGGCATGCGGTTGTTCTTTCTGAAATGGTCAATCACCAAATTATGGGCAATTCGCATCACCCACGGAAGAAATTTCCCCTCTTCGTTATAGGCTCCTTTTTTTAAGGTCTTGATAACCTTAATAAAAGTGTCCTGGAAAATATCCTCGGCGACATCCCTGTCAAAAACTTTCGAATAAATAAAACTGTAAATTCTTTGCTTGTGTCGAGTTATCAGCTCGCTAAGTGCAGATTCATTACCGTTCATATAAGCGCTCACTAAAAACGCATCAGAGTTTGTGCTTTGCTTCATATCAATACTTCTTTAAAAAATAAACAACTATGGATTTGGTTGCTTAGTTAAAATGTTTATTTGTTAAAAGTAATGATCAGCTATAGGCAATAATTTTTTTATATGACGTTAAGAGCGGTAAATATAACAACAAAGAAATCACAAATGCAAAAAAAAGGTTAAATTTTTCATTAAAAAATAATAGTAACCGCAAATGTGCATTGCTGAAACCGATATAGTATCTTTGCGAAAAGCTATAAAAAAAGGAAAATTACATTGAGTACCGAAACCGCAGATACTAAAAAAAACATCCTTATTCAGGGTGCAAAACTTCACAATCTTAAAGACATTTCCGTCGCTATTCCGCGCAACAAATTGGTAGTTGTAACCGGTCTTTCGGGCAGCGGAAAATCCAGCTTGGCGTTTGACACGCTTTATGCCGAAGGCCAGCGACGTTACGTGGAGAGCCTTTCCAGCTATGCCCGTCAATTTTTGGGAAGATTGGACAAGCCAAAAGTAGATTCCATAAAAGGGATTGCGCCCGCCATTGCAATCGAGCAGAAAGTAAATTCCACAAACCCGCGTTCCACGGTTGGGACTTCCACCGAGATTTATGATTATCTGAAATTGCTCTACACCCGGATTGGGAAAACCATATCGCCAATTTCTGGCAAGGAAGTTAAAAAAGACACGACCACAGATGTTATAAATTTCATAAAAAAATTTCCCGAAGGCGAAAAATTACTGCTCCTCGCTCCTATCATTTTGGAAGAAGGCCGCACGATGGAGAATAAAATCCAAGCACTGGCGCAACAGGGCTATTCCAGAATTAAAGTGAAGGATGAAGTTGTTCGGATCGATGAATTGGAGGGAAAATCATTTCCAAAGAAGATAGATTTGGTCATTGACCGGATTATTACCAAAGACGAAGAGGATTTCTATAACCGTCTTGCTGATGCTGTTGAAATAGCGTTTTTTGAAGGAAAAGGTGAATTGTATATTGAAACGCTTTCTTCAAATAAAATAACAGAATTCAATAATCGATTTGAAGCAGACGGCATGGTTTTTATGGAACCAAACGTGCATCTTTTCAGTTTTAACAATCCTTACGGCGCGTGCCCTACTTGTGAAGGCTATGGCGATGTGATTGGCATTGATGAAGATTTGGTCATCCCAAACACCGCCCTCTCCGTGTATGAAAACGCCATATTTCCGTGGCGTGGCGAAAGTATGGGCTGGTACCGGGACCAATTGGTGAACAATGCCTATAAATTTGACTTTCCCATCCACAAACCGTGGTTCCAGCTTACCGAAGAACAAAAACAGCTTGTTTGGGACGGAAATAAATATTTTGAGGGATTGAATTCCTTCTTTTCGTTTTTGGAATCAAAAAGCTATAAAATCCAAAATCGGGTAATGCTCTCTCGTTACCGCGGAAAGACGAAATGCACAACGTGTAAAGGAAAACGCCTTCGTCCAGAAGCTGGATATGTAAAAATAAACGGGACAGCAATTCAAGAATTAGTTGAGCTGCCTTTAGATAAAACTGCTGAATTTTTCAAGAAATTGAAACTTTCAGAATTTGATGAAAAAGTCGCAAAGCGTTTGCTGCTTGAAATCAACAACCGACTTCGTTTTTTGCAGGATGTTGGCTTGGGCTATTTAACGTTGAACAGAAAATCGAACACACTCTCGGGCGGCGAATCACAGCGAATCAATCTTGCCACCTCTTTGGGGAGCAGCCTCGTAGGCTCTATGTATATTTTGGACGAGCCAAGTATTGGGCTTCACCCAAAAGACACGGAACGGCTTATCGTGGTTTTAAAATCCCTTCGCGATTTGGGCAATACGGTAATTGTGGTTGAACACGATGAAGACATAATGAAAGCTGCCGATGAAATAATCGACATCGGTCCCGAAGCTGGAACTTTTGGCGGCGAAGTGGTTGCCCAAGGAACCTATGCTGAAATTTTACAATCAAACTCGCTTACCGCAAAGTATTTGAATGGCGAAATGGAAATTGAAGTTCCAAAGAAATGGCGTACTTCAAAAAATAAAATTACAATCAGTGGGGCTCGGCAGAACAACCTGAAAAATATCGACGTAACTTTTCCATTGAATGTTTTCACGGCTGTAACGGGCGTTTCCGGTAGCGGAAAAAGTACGTTGGTAAAGAAAATTCTTTACCCTGCCCTGATGCGTGAAATTGGTGGTTATGGTGAAAAACCCGGACAGTTTTCAGAAATAAAAGGAGATTTCAACACTATCAAAAGCATCGAATTTATAGACCAAAACCCAATTGGTCGCTCCAGCCGAAGCAATCCGGTAACCTATATTAAGGCTTATGATGATATTCGCAATCTGTATGCCTCGCAGAAACTTTCCGACATCCGTGGGTATAAAGCAAAGCATTTCAGTTTCAACGTTGATGGTGGCCGCTGCGAAACTTGCAAAGGGGAAGGTGAAGTAACCATCGAGATGCAATTTATGGCAGATGTGCATTTGGTATGCGACACCTGCAACGGGAAGCGTTTCAAAAAAGAAGTGTTGGAAGTAACGTTTCAAAATAAAAACATAGACGATATCCTCACGATGACCGTGGATGATGCCGTTGCATTCTTTAATGAACATAAGCAGGATAAAATTGCGGCGAAATTGCAACCCTTGCAGGATGTGGGACTTGGCTATGTACAGCTAGGGCAAAGCTCCTCTACCCTTTCCGGTGGCGAGGCGCAGCGCATTAAGCTCGCTTCCTTTTTAGTGAAAGGAACTTCAAAAGAAAAAACTGTTTTCATTTTTGACGAACCCACCACGGGACTTCATTTTCACGATATAAAAAAACTGTTGGCTTCCTTTTATGCTTTGTTAGACAGGGGGCATACTGTAATTGTAGTGGAGCATAATATTGATTTAATTAAATGCGCAGACCACATAATAGATTTAGGTCCTGAAGGTGGTGAAAACGGTGGAAAAATTGTTGCTGAGGGAACTCCGGAAGAAGTCGCAAAAAACAAGAGATCCTTTACTGCGGAATATTTGAAAGAGAAAATTTAGTATATTCATAAGCCTTTCTAACCAATCTGAATATGAAAACATTTCTACTCATACTTTCCATTTTATATTCCATTACTTCTTTTTCACAGCCCTATCTTCCTATGCTGGAAGAAGGAAATGTTTGGAATGTTGAATATCATTCAATAGATGGCGATATAATTGCGCATCCAGTTGAAATTATAGGAGAAATAGAAATAAATGGAAAAATATATAAAGAAGTAAACTTTGAGTATAGTGGAGGAATTTGTAATTGGAGAGAAGAAAATGGAATTATATATGGATTAAACACCTCCAATGAGGAAGTTATTCAATATAATTTCAATCTAGAATTGGGAGATATATTTGAGTTTGGGTATGAGTCTTGTGGTTATTACACACAATGCGGTGATGCGGGTATTGAATTTCAGGTAACATCGGTTGAAACTCAATTTATTGCAGGAGAAAACAGAAAAGTTATAGAATTAAAAGATGACGTAAATTTTCCAAACTATATAAAATATTGGATTGAAGGAATAGGTTCGTTAAATGGTGTTGACCCACACGAGGAATTTATAGATGTAGGAACCACATTATTGGTATGTTTTACAAAAGATAACATAACCACTTTTTTTAATGGAGCTACAACTTGTGATAGAGTAATACTTGGAACAAATGATTTTGATTACAAGAATGTAATTTTATATCCCAATCCCGTAACAACAACATCAAAATTATATCTAACTGAAAATGCGAGGATAGACAAAATTATCATTTACGATGTTTCAGGAAGAATTCTAAAAAATGAAACTATAGTAAATAATGATTATTCAATAAATAATGCAGAATTTAAATCTGGAATTTACTTCTACCAATTATTTTCAAAAGAAAAAATGGTGAAAACCGATAAGTTTATAGTGAATTGATTTTCGTTAAATAGAATATTTTTGGCACACTAATTGAAATCAAAATAACAGAAAATAAGACTTTTAGTTTTTTTGGTTGGTTAGTTTTTAAAATCCGTTGGAGCAGTAAAAACCTTCAGCGGATTTTTTATTTGAATGCTCCCAAAATTCCAATTTAATCTTACAATAGCTTAAAGTACTACTGAAAATCAATGCTTTAAAAACTTGGCACGGTCGTTGGTTATTTAAAAGCGTACTCCGCTAACCAAGAAACATCAAGCAAGTACAAACCTTTTAAAATTGAAACTTATGAAAAACATAGCATTTATTTTCAGCATCCTTTTGATGGGATTTTCAGCAAATGCAACTTCCCACGAAAGTGAAGACCAGTACAGAAGGGGATACGACGGAAGCGCCTACATTTTTATGGAAGGCGATGTAGAATTCTCCGTTTTCCCAGACGGCCAATTTGATTTTGTGTACGTCGGACCCCAAAAAGGTTCAAGCGTTACCATTAACACTCCCAATGTGAACATAAGTTTCAATTCGGGTTATGATTATGATGCGTATGTGCAATATGACGATTACGGCGCAGTGATACAAGTAGAAAGTGTTCCTATTTATTATGATTACTACGGCCGCATCATTCAAGCCGGTAATGTTGATATTCAATATAACGACCGTCGCGTGGTCCGTGTGGGAGGACTTCATGTTATTTACAACAACCGTGGCTACTTTTCACACGCCACAGGTATCATAAATGTATATAATCCATACTATGTTTATCGTCCTTGGCACGTGTATTATGCGCCACCGATTTTTACTCATTGTGTAGTTTATGATCTGCCATATAGGAGATATTACAGCCCCGTGAGATATAGTTATCACGATCACGTAGTTTATTACAAAAAGAGACATCATGTGGCCTACCACAATGGCCGCAGAGATTTTTATCGCCCAGGAAGCCGTGTTTACGACAAAAAAGGTAGAGCATCGGTAAATAAGAATTTCGATCCGAATAGAAGAAATACCATGGTTGCAACCAGCAATCCACGATCCAATAGTTTCATTCGGACCAATAGCACTGTTCGAAACAATAACGCCCGCGGCAGCGATAATGTTAGAAGTAACACCTCTCGAGTTACAAGTGACGGAAGAGGTAGCAATACCCCTAGCGAAACCATTTCAAGAAATAGAAGCACAAACAGCAAAGGTGCAGCGGCCATTGACAGAAGCAAGCGAAATGACAGAAATTACTCGAGCAAGTCAACAAGAAATACGGTACATACCCGAAACAGCGACAACGCAAAAGTAAGTGGTAATAGAAATAATGTTAAAAACACTCGAAGTGAAAATGTGGTGCATTCATCTAATAAACGGAGCGTTTCCAACAACAAAACGGTTCAAAGACAAACCCGAACCACGCCTAACAATAGAAGTACTTCGATAAGCCGAAATAAAGCACAGGCTCCAAAGCGGGAAACCGCAAGCCGCAGCCGTAGCACAATAAATAAGTCCAGCGCTCCTTCGCGCAATAGTTCAAAAGCGAAAACCTCACGAGGCAGTTCCTCAAGAGAAGCTAGCTCCAGAGGCGGACGCGGATAAAGATAGTTTTTTGGTTGGTTGAAAACCTCCGTGAATCTGTATGATAACAGAGGATCGGAGGTTTTTTTTGAATCGAGATCAAAGGGAAACAGGAAAAAAGACTAAAGGGAACCAGGAAAATAGAGCTTCGATCCAACTACAGTCTACCGACTACCGACTACCCACTACTGACTACAATCAAAGACGCCATTTGCCTCGTCAGCTCCCTCCTACTATATTTTTCAATTCCTTCGGAAGCAACCTTTAGCTCGCCCTTTTTGAAATCTTTGTATAATTGGAGAATCTCAGTTTTCAATTCATCATCGTCCCAATAGCTAAAAAATTTCCCCGATTTGGTCTCATTAATAATTCCCTCAATATCACTTTCCTTCGGCCCCAAAGCGATTATTGGGCGTTTGGCAGCGAGATATTCAAAAAGCTTCCCGGGAATAATGGCACGGGTTTCCGCGCTGTTTATTTCCACCAAAAGTAAAACCTGGCTTTTATGCTGAAGCCGCAGTGCTTCGGAATGCGAAACATAGCCCAAAAATTCACAATTCTTTATTAGCTGAAAGTTTTCAAGACTTTGCTTCACTTCTTCACTTACGGCACCAGCAAATTTCAACTGCAAATCGTTTTTGAAGGAAGTATCTTCCCTGCAGATTTCAGCAAGCACTTTCCACAAAAACTCTGGATTGCGTTCGCTTAAAAGCGAGCCTATGTGTGAAATGGAAAACTTGGAATCCATCTCAAAATCTATTTTTCCTGAAATATCGTACCCGTTTGTTATAACCTCAATCGGGGTTTCGGTAATCATTTCAAATTCTTTTTTGGTTGTTGGACTGGTTACCGTTATTATGTCTGCGGCTTTCAATACGGAAGCCTCCAACGCTTTGTGTTTGCGTTCCGAAGCTTTGTTCAACCGAAGCGATTTGTGGTAATGGATTGTCGTCCACGGATCGCGGAAATCTGCAATCCACTTGACGTTCAGGTCTTTCTGAAGTTGCATACCTATTAAGTGAAGGCTGTGCGGCGGACCGGTTGTAATCACAACATCCACTGGATTTTCAGCAATATATTTTGAGAGTAATTTTACCGACGGTTTTACCCAGCCCACCCGCGCATCGGGGATAAAAAAATTCCCGCGAACGTAGAGCATAAGCTTCTCCACTGCGGAAATTTCCTTTTTTGAAATGATGCCGCTGCTCATCTGCTTGGTTTTCTTTTTTGAAAAGAGTTTCGCAAAACGATACGGTTCATTGATTGGCTGTTTTAATACTTCAATATCCGAAGGAATTTCCGAAGCAAAGTTTTCATCAATCAAGGGATAGTTAGGGTTTTCGGGCGCATACACAATTGGTTCCACGCCAAACTCCCGAAAATATTTTACAAATTTCAACCACCGCTGTACGCCCGGGCCGCCCGCGGGAGGCCAATAATATGTGATGATTAGGGCGCGTTTCATTTATTCATTAAGTTCTTTTTTGCGAAAGGCGAAATACAGCCCGCTCAATAAAATCAAAAGAAATATAATACTGCTCACCAATGAAATGGTGCTTCCCGTTTGTATCACTTTGGGCTCAAACTTGAATTCTATTTTATTATTTCCGGGAGGTATAACCATTGCTCGCAGCACGTAATTGGCACGGAAATATTCCGCAGGTTTTCCATTTATGTAAGCATTCCAGCCTTTTGGATAATATATTTCGGAAAAGATTGCCAATTGAGGTGATTTTGTGGAAGCTTCATAAACCAATTTATTCGGCTGGTGGCTGAAAAGTTCAATGGTCGCAGTGCTATCCCGTTCCATTTTTTGGCTCGGTATTTTTGAAAGAAATTCTTTATTTACAACCGCAGTCTTTTTGGTGTCTAAACTGTCCAAAAGTTGAATTTCCTCATCGGCATTTTTGGCCGGCTGCACGTTTTCCACAAACCACGCATCGCCATTTGCATATGGATTGCGCTGTGCTACTGGCCCACCATTCTTTGTTTGCGTAATTATGTAACGCACGTTCAGCATATTCAGGATGCCAATATTTCCTTGGCTGATATAATATTCAAAAAGGTCCTGCATTCTTCCCGGCTTGGCTGCGTGATACCCGCCCAAAGCATTGTGGAAATAACTGGCCCGACCGCTGTTGAATGCGTTTGTTGTGGCATCGTAAACGCGGTAATGCCCATCGTCTTCCAAAATTTGGATGTCGGCGCCATTCTTTTGGAAGGGTTCGTCCACCAATCTGGCTTGCACAAAATCTTCTTCATTTACATATCTTCTATCAACCCCTACCAAATCGACCAAAACCAAAACACAAAGCGCAGCCACGGCGAACCCCTTTTTTAGCGTTCCCTTCATAAAAAACCAAAGAACAGCGGCCGTCAATAACACAAATATCAGCGAACGGATTGCATCGGAAGTAAAGAGCGACATTCGGTCTTCGCGGATTGCCTCCACGAAAGGAAGTCCCATTTCTTCCCTAAAATAGCTGTCGTACGGACTTGCAAAATCGAATAATCTTGCTTTAAAAAGAATAAATAGCAACGTAAGTCCGCCCACAATTCCCGTGGACCAGAGCAGGGCTTTCTTCTTTTCCGCTTCCCTTTCAAATTGATTAAAAAACTGGTGAAGTCCCACAATAGCGAGAATTGGAAGAATTAATTCGATAATTACCTGAATAGAGGAAACCGCGCGGAATTTATCGTACATCGGCACATAATCAATAAAGAATTGGGTCAAACCTTTAAAATTGTCTCCCCAAGAGAGCAGCAGGGTTAAAATAAAGCCCGAAACCACCCACCATTTTAATCTGCCGCGGACCAAAAAGAGCGCCAGCACGGCAAGAAAAATCACAATCGCGCCGATATACGCGGGAGCCCCCACATAGGTCTGATTGCCCCAATACATCGGGATTTGGCTTAAAACCTGATTGGCTTCCTGCGCAGAAGCACCCATTCGCATCAAGCTCTCTACGGTTTTTGAATCCTTCGGAAATGCTTCGGAAGAGCTTCCGCCCATAAACCGCGGAATGAAAAGATTGAAACTTTCCAGCCTTCCGTAACTGTATTCCGTGATATAATCGTAATCAAGCCCTGTTTTGTTATCCTTTGGGGTACCGTCCGCATTTACGGTCAGTTCAGTTTTTCCTCGGGTTGAAGTATCGGCGTATTCCTTGGTTGCCAAAATATTTGTGGCATTCAACCCGATGGAAATAATTACGGCAACTACCATAATTCCAACGGCCTTAAAATAATGTGGAAGCAATTTCTTCCTATAAGTATCAATCAAATAAACAACCCCGATGATTATCACCAAAAGCATCAAATAATACGTCATTTGGAAGTGGTTGGCCACCAATTCCAGCGCCATCGAAACCGAGAGCAGTAAAAATCCCCAGAGATATTTTCCGCGGAAGGTGAGAAATATTCCACTTAAAACAAAGGGCATATAGGCTATGGCGTGGGCTTTTGCGTTGTGCCCAACGCCAAGGATAATGATTAAATACGTTGAAAAGCCAAACGCCAGCGCACCTAAAAAAGCCAGTTTATAATCCACTTTCAGCACCAAGAATAGAATATACATTCCTATGAAATAGAGGAAAAGATAATCTGCTGGACGCGGCAAAAAGCGGATTGCGAGATCGAGCTGTTTTATGTAATTGTTCGGATATTTTGCGCCCAGTTGATAGGTAGGCATCCCGCCGAAAGCCGCATCGGTCCAATAGGTTTCCTCCCCTGTAGCTTTTCTGAAATCATTCTGTTGCTTCGCCATTCCGGTATATTGCACAATATCGCTTTGGAATATTTTTTTCCCTTGCAAGACTGGGTTAAAATAGGCCAATGAGGCAACGATAAACAAAACGAAAACAACTAAATGGGGAAGGAATTTCTTAAAGTTGGGCTGCATAATTTGGCGTGTGGATTTGAAGAGGGGAAATTAGGGATTTTTTTGGAAACACGAACCACTCCTATAGGGAAACACGAACCACGACGTTTTGATACACGACCAAAAAAATGTCTATTTGTCGTGAGTCGAAACGTCGTGGTTCAAAATGTCTTTATCAATCTACCTCCTCAAACTCCACATATTCCCCAACTTTTTTACTCTTTCGGGAATTTTGCGATGGGTTTTTGTCGATGGTGATACTTCCCTCCTTTTTGTGCTGAGAATTCATATCTGGATTATTTCCAAAGAATTGCTCAAACTGCTGTCCGGCTTTTTTCGAAATATAGCGCATTAAATAAGGAGTGGCGAGCCTGATAAGAAACTTAAGCCCGAAATATACCAGAAGAACGATCAGTATCGTTTTTAGGAATGTCATCATAATTGTAAAATTCTTTCCAAAAATAAGGATTGGTGTATAAAAAGACGAATGTTGACTATTAAATAAATGGTAAAATCTTATATCTTTGAACTAAACCCAACTTTCCATGAATATCAAACCTCCCTTTCTATTTCTGCTGAGTTTATTGGCTATTTCACACGCTTCCGCACAATATACCGAAATGATAAACACCAACCGCCCCGGTGGTTCCCAGGGTGCGTTTTCGGTGGGTACAAATGTACTCCAGTTTGAAACCGGATTTAGCTATGGAAAGGAAAAGCACGAGCTTTTAAAAACCGAGACCAATGGCTTTGCGATAGATTATTCGGTTCGATACGGTTTCTGGAAGGAACGTCTGGAAGTGAGCATAATGGGCGAATTTCAGTCAAATACTGTTACCGATAATCGTTCTGCAGTTGCGAGGGAGTATGGTCTTTCCAATTTTAAAAGCAACACGATTGGTGCTAAATATTTGATATATGATCCCTATAGAAAACGGGAACTTAAAGGCCCGAACCTCTACAGTTGGAAAGCCAATAATAAAACCCAATGGGCAGACTTAATACCCGCAATCTCCATTTACGCTGGTGCCAATTTTGATTCTGCAGATAATCCTTTCACACCCGAAACTGAGAGCACCATCAGTCCAAAGTTTGTGCTCGCCACCCAAAACAATTTTATAGGAGGCTGGGTTTTTGTAACTAACATAATTGTGGACCGGGTAACTACCGAATTTCCCACCTATGGCTATATCGTAACCTTAACACATGCTACGAACCGCTATTTTTCAGTTTTCCTAGAAAACCAAGGCTTTAAGAGTGATTTTTATTCAGATCAACTTTTGCGTGGCGGCGCCGCAGCCTTAATAAATCAAAATTTACAGGTAGATCTTTCGCTCACCTATAGCTTTAAGGATACTCCTTCAAAGTTCTACGGCCGCGCTGGATTGGCCTACCGCTTTGATATGCACAATAAAGATGAATACCTCGAAGACAAAGTAAATAAGGAGATGAAAGAGAAGGATAAAAAAGAAGAGCGACAAGAAGAATTGGATTTGGATGAAAACGGCGAAAAATAATGTTCAAAGTATGATTACAGTTAAACAACTAACCTCAAAAAGTGATCTTAAAAAGTTTGTCACTTTTCCCTTTAAACTTTATAAAGACAGCAAATATTGGGTTCCATCGCTTATTAAAGATGAAATGGAAACCTTGGATGCTGATAAAAATCCGGTTTTCAAAAATGCCGAAGCTTGGTATTATTTGGCATATATAAATGAAGAAATTGTTGGTCGCATCGCAGTTATTTTAAATCATTTTGAGGTAAACGAACAGGGAAAGAAAAAAATCCGCTTTGGCTGGCTTGATATGGTCGATGATATTGAAGTGACCAAAGCCCTACTTGAAAAAGTATATGAAAAAGGCCGCGAACACAATCTTGAATACGCCGAAGGCCCCGTGGGTTTTAGCAATATGGAAAAAGCTGGAATTTTAACAATGGGGTTTCAGGAAATGAACACCATGATTACTTGGTATCATTACCCGTACTATGCGGAACATCTTGAAAAATTGGGTTTTGAGAAACAGGCTACCTGGGTGGAATACACTTTAAAAATTCCAGAAGCCATTTTTGAGAAAGTAGCTAAATTTTCAAAAATCGTGCGCGAGCGCTATAAACTTTCAGTGATTAGATTTAAGGACAAAAAGGAAATACTGCCTTATGTTGACGACATGTTTGGCCTGCTTAACAAAACCTATAATACCTTACAAACCTTCGTGCCTATCCAGCAATATCAGATAGATTATTACAAAAAGAAATATTTCAGCTTTATACATCCCGATTATATTTGCTGTATAAAAGATGAAACCGGAAAATTGATTGCCTTTTCAATCGTGATGCCCTCCTTTTCAAAAGCATTGAAAAAAGCGAACGGAAAGCTCTTTCCTTTTGGATGGAACCATATTTTAAAAGCCCAGAAAAAGAACGACACAGCCGCTTTCTATTTAATAGGAATTGACCCCGAATACCAAGGCAAGGGCGTTACCGCAATAATTTTTGAGGAAATGCAATACCTCTTCAATTCCAAGGGAATACAGACTGTGGAAACCAATCCAGAATTAAAGGAAAACACCGCTGTACAGTTGCTTTGGAAAGATTACAATCCTATACAGCATAAGGAGCGGAGTACTTTTAGGAAGGATATTTAGATTTTTTGATTTATAGTTTTATGTATGCGTTCATATGTTATAGATACATGTGGTACTGTAGTTATAATATCAATTATCATATGAATCTATTTCCCTGATTACATTTTCACCTACTTCATCAAGTTGACCGTATAAATCAATCATCCAATCAAACTGAAAAGCTGCTAAATTAATTACATTTCTATATGATGCAGATGAAGTGTACTCTTTAAAATCCTCAATATATTCAGATTGAGGTGTAGCTCTTAAGCTTAATGAATCTGGAGGTAAGAAAGCAGTTGCGAGGACCAAAGATTTATCAAATTGAGAGGAAAGATAATTTTCTTGCCCTTTTAGATAACCATTATAACTACCTTCATTTTGGGAAATGTCATCCACTAGCCTGTGGTATCGGATCAAAAGGGAATCTAAATCCGTATTGTTTATTTTACCGAAATAATTAGAGTTTTTTAGCGCTTCATAGCCGCCTGTGTTAGGTTTGAATGAAACTCCATAAAGGCAGACCCACAACCCATGAGCAGAAGCAAGTTTTCTTCTTCCTTTTTATCTAGAATTACTGTTCTTGCTTTCTTACAAAGATTTCCAATATTTTTTCGATACTTAGTTAATGAATCTAACATTCTCATATCTTCTTGGGTGTGTGATTTTATCTTTCCCAAGTATTCCCTCAAAATTTTATCATCTTTCTTTACCTGATTCCAATTGTTTATCTGAAGAGCAATCAAAATACCTATAACAACCAATAAAATCTCACCAATGGCATATTTTAAATACTTACTGGTTTGACCATTTGATAGTAAATCATATCTTATTTTTCTAAAGATTTTTATCATTGGTTAGTGTTTGATTATAAGGCATTACAACTTGTTACATGATAGTTTTTTATTGTTGTTATCTTGTAAAGTTAATTAAAAACGCCAAAAAGTTATTCCAAAAAAATTTAGGGCATAAAAAATCCACCCAAAAAAAGGTGGATTTTTCAATATTATAAGATTTCCGCCTGCGCGGGAATTTGTTTAAATCTTCTCTCCCATCGCCTCAGCAACAGCCGCAGAAAGACGTTTGTAAGTTCCGTTCTCCAAGCGCTCGCGGATAGATGAAAAAGCCTCCAAAGTCTCTTCAATATCTTCCATTGTGTGTGAAGCCGTGGGAATCATTCTTAAAAGAATCAAACCTTTCGGAATTACTGGATAAACTACTATTGAGCAGAAAATTCCATGGTTTTCACGAAGGTCTTTTACCAAGGCCATCGCCTCGGGAATACTTCCTTTTAAATAAACCGGAGTTACGCAGCTTTGGGTAGTTCCAAGGTCAAAGCCTCTTTTGCGAAGCCCGCCCTGCAGCGCATTTACGTTTTCCCAAAGCTTTTCTTTCAGTTCGGGCATGGTGCGAAGCATGTCCAAACGCTTCAATGCACCTTCCACCAAAACCATCTGTAATGATTTTGCGAACATTTGCGAACGCAGATTATATTTTAGGTAATTCATTATTTCCTCATCACCCGCAATAAATGCTCCCGTACTCGCCATGGATTTTGCAAAAGTTGCAAAATAAACGTCAATTCCATCCTGCACACCTTGCTCCTCGCCCGCTCCGGCACCTGTTTTACCAAGCGTTCCGAAACCATGGGCATCATCCACGAAAAATCGAAAATTGTATTTTTCCTTAAGTGCAATAATTTCTTTCAATTTTCCTTGCTCGCCGCGCATTCCGAAAACACCTTCAGAAATAAGGAGAATTCCGCCGCCCGTTTTTTCGGCAACTTTTGTGGCGCGCTGCAGGTTTTTTTCGATACTTTCCATATCGTTGTGCTTATACGTAAAGCGCTGCCCCAAGTGAAGACGAACCCCGTCAATAATACAAGCGTGGGCATCAACGTCGTAAACAATCACATCGTCTTTTGAAACAAGGGCGTCTATGGTTGAAACCATTCCCTGGTATCCAAAATTCAGCAAATAAGCTGCTTCTTTATGTACAAATGCTGCGAGTTCTCTTTGAAGTTGTTCGTGAAGATCGGTATGGCCGCTCATCATTCGTGCACCCATTGGGTAGGCAGAGCCCCATTTTTTGGCGGCTTCGGCATCTACCTTTCTAACTTCAGGGTGGTTGGCAAGCCCTAAATAATCATTGATGCTCCAAGTGATTACCTCTTTGCCCTTAAATTTCATTCTATTGGAAATGGGGCCTTCCAGTTTTGGGAAAACAAAGTAGCCTTCCGCTTGTTCGGCCCATTTTCCCAATGGACCTTTATCTTTATAGATTTTATCGAATAAATCTTTCATTAAATCTTTAGTTAAAAATTTGGGACAAAATTAATTAAATTATTTGTGAGATATTGGATTTTAGTCGTGAGATTTTAGACAACCCAAATCCAAATAAAAAACCGATTGAAAATAACAATCGGTTTTTAAATCGTATATCTAAAATCGTAAACCTGCCTAGCGGTAGGCGGGTCTAAAATTACTTTACGTACTCAATTTTATGAATTTCTGCAGTTTCAGAATCAAAGAAACCTTGTTGGTTCATCCAATCATCGTTGTAAATCTTACTCATATATCGTGAACCGTGGTCTGGGAATATAACTACAATGTTGCTGTTTTCATCAAATTCGCCTACCTCTTCCAATTGCTTTAAGCCTTGCATCGCGGCGCCGCTGGTGTACCCTACAAACAGCCCTTCGGTTTTTGCAAGCTCACGGGCCGTGTGCGCGCTGCTCTCGTCCGTTACTTTTTCAAACTTATCAATAATATCGAAATCGGTGGCGGTTGGAATTAAATTCTTGCCCAAACCTTCAATTCGGTAGGGATAGATTTCGTTTGCGTCAAACTCCTTGGTTTGGTGATATTTTTGAAGAACCGAGCCGTAAGCGTCGATTCCTATAACTTTTATATTCGGGTTTTGCTCTTTTAAGAAACGAGCCGTTCCAGAGATTGTTCCTCCAGTTCCGCTGCAAGCCACTAAATGTGTGATTTTACCAGCAGTCTGCTCCCAGATTTCTGGGCCGGTAGTTTGGTAATGCGCATCAATATTCAACTCGTTAAAATATTGATTGATATAAACCGAACCTTTTATTTCGTTGTGAAGTCTTTTCGCAACTTCGTAATATGAACGTGGATCGTCCGCGCTCACGTGGGCCGGGCACACATAAACCTTGGCGCCCATGGTTTTCAGCATATCAATCTTATCTGCCGAGGATTTTGAACTTACTGCCAAAATACATTCGTAACCCTTAATGATGCTAACCATCGCAATACTGAAACCTGTATTGCCACTGGTGGTCTCAATAATGGTGTCGCCAGGTTTTAAAATGCCTTTTCTTTCGGCTTCTTCAATAATGTAAAGTGCAATGCGGTCTTTGGTTGAATGCCCCGGGTTGAATGCTTCAACCTTTGCGAAATAATTACCCTTCATCTTTTGGGTAATCTTGTTAAGCTTAATCAACGGTGTGTTGCCTATAAGTTCCAACAAGTTATTGTGGGCTTTTATTTCTTCTTTCATAAAGAGGGAGTTCGTTTTAAAATGACTTCAGTTTTAAACTGAAAATTTTAACCGCACAAAGGTAAGGAATTATTTTTATTACTCCTTAATTCCTTCCAAATCCAATAGAAAGGCATAATCCATAGCTACTTCCTTTAAGGCTTCAAAACGCCCGGAAGCCCCGCCATGGCCTGCATCCATATTGGTTTGTAATAACAATGTATTGTTATCAGTTTTCAAATCGCGAAGCTTCGCCACCCATTTAGCAGGTTCCCAATATTGCACTTGACTATCGTGAAGCCCGGTAGTTACGAGCATATTTGGATAGGCTTTTGCTTCAACATTGTCATAAGGCGAATAGCTTTTCATATAATTATAGTATTCCACCTCATTAGGGTTTCCCCATTCGTCATATTCACCCGTAGTTAATGGTATGGAATCATCGAGCATTGTTGTAACCACATCAACAAAAGGCACCGAAGCAATCACACCATTATATAAGTGGGGAGCCATATTTATTACAGCGCCCATCAAAAGGCCGCCCGCGGACCCGCCGGAAGCATAGAGATGTTCCGGGGAAGTGTAGCCCTGCTCAACCAAGTATTTTGAAGCGTCAATAAAATCGGTAAAGGTGTTTTTCTTTTTTAACAATTTTCCGTCTTCGTACCATTTTCTGCCCATATATTCGCCGCCGCGAACGTGGGCAATTGCAAAAATAAACCCACGGTCCAACAGACTTAATCGCACGGACGAAAAATATGGGTCTATCGTGGCGCCATAGGAACCATACCCATATACCAGCGTTGGGTTTTTACCATCTTTTTTAATTCCCTTTCTATAAATAACAGACATCGGTATTTTGGTGCCATCTGCGGCGGTTGCCCATAAACGCTCGGTTTCATAATTATCTTTATCAAACTTTCCGCCTAACACTTCCGTTTCCTTCAAAACGGTTTTCTCCTTGGTTTCCATATTAAAATCTATTACCGAAGCGGGCGTATTCAAGGAATTGTAGCCATAGCGAAGAATTTTGGTGTCGAATTCGGGGTTTTGGGTCGTGAAGGCGGTGTAGGTTTCATTATCAAAAGGCAGATAATAATCTTCCTTGCCATTCCATTTTTTTATACGAAGCTTTGTAAGCCCGTTATTTCGTTCGCTTACCACCAAATAATCCTTAAAAATATCAATGTCTTCCAAAAGCACATCATCGCGGTGCGGTATCATATCTTCCCAATTTTCTTTGGATGTTTTATCTTCCGAAGTTTTCATGAGTTTGAAATTGAGCGCTTTGTCCTTGTTTGTCAAAACGTACCAATTGTTGCCGTAGTGCGAGATGCTGTACTCCAAACCTCTTTCGCGCGGTTGGAAGATTTTGAAATCTTCCGTGGGCCTATCAGCTCTTAGAACCCGAAACTCTGAGGTAAGGGTGCTGTAACTGCCAATGACAATAAATTTTTTCGACTTTGTTTTATAAACGTAAGTGTTGAAGGTATCGTCATCTTCCGTAAAAACAAGTTCATCCGCAATGGGGTCCGTGCCCAGGGTGTGACGATAAATTCGATCGGCACGTAGGGTTTTTTCATCCTTTCGGGTGTAGAAAAGGGTTTTATTGTCGCTGCCCCAAGTTGCGCTGCCCGTTGTTAACGGAATGCGTTCGGGATAGATTTCACCGGTTTTTAAGTTTTTTATGAATATATCATATTTCCTTCGGCTTAAGGTATCTACGCCAAAGGAGATCAATGTATTGTCTTCGGAAACGTTCAAGCCTGTAAGATTGTAATAAGAATGTCCTTTCGCCATTTCATTTACATCAAAAAGAATTTCCTCCTCGGCATCCAGACTCCCTTTTTTACGGGTATAGATAGGATAATCCTTCCCTGTTACGTATCGGGTAATGTAGTAATAACCGTTCAATTTATAGGGAACCGATTCATCATCTTCCTTAATACGCGCCTTCATTTCCTCAAAAAGATCTTCTTTGAACTTTTTGGTGTGTGCCGTCATCGATTCGTAATATTCGTTCTCTTCCTTCAAATAATTAATCACCTTTTCATCCTCGGGATTGTTGAGCCAGTAATAATTATCAATGCGTATATCGTCGTGGGTCATTAATTCCTTGGCTATTTTTTCTGCTTTCGGGGGAGTAATTTCCATAGTTTTTTTTGAAGTTTCCTGCGCGTATATTGAAACGGCAAAAATAAGGGAAGCAATTGAAAAGAAGGCGGATTTTTGAATCATTATATTATTTTTGAATAGCTTGGCAAATTAGTAAATTTGCGCCAAACTTAAACACAAAAATATATGTTTGGAGATTTAATGGGAATGATGGGCAAACTAAAAGAAACCCAAGAAAAAGTGGAAGCCACCAAAAGGCGCTTGGACACCGTAATGATTGATGAAAGCAGCAGCGACGGACTTCTAAAAATAACCCTTACCGCAAACCGACAGATCAAAACGATTGAAATTGGCGATGCCTTGCTGGAAGACAAAGAGCAATTGGAAGATTATTTAATTCTCACTTTAAATAAAGCCATTGAGAAAGCCACAAATGTCCATGAAACGGAAGTGGCTGCCGTTGCCAAAGAAGGCATGCCGAACATTCCTGGGCTAGATATGTTTAAATAATCTAGACTGAACTTATTATAAATAGGTTTGACAATTTTTTAAACACGCTGTTTTTTACGATATTGAGAGCTTAAAGTATTCAGTAATCATTAAACACCTAATTATGTTTGAACTTAAAAAAAGTGGTGATAAATTTCACTTTGTATTGAAAGCGGCCAATGGGCAGGTAATTTTATCCAGCCAAATGTACGCCTCCAAAGCTTCTGCTATGAACGGCATTGAATCGGTTAAAACCAATAGTGGCAAAGATTCGACGTATGAAAAGAAAACAGCAGCAAACGGCAAATTTCACTTTAATGTGAAAGCCACAAATGGCCAAATAATTGGAAGCAGCCAGATGTATGCTTCTGAAAGCGGGGTATCAACAGGTATTGAATCTGTTAAGAAAAATGCACCCGGCGCTTCGATTAAAGAAGTTGAGTAGATTTATTTTAGGCCACGAATTGACGATTGTACTTTTAATCATTCGTTAATTCGTGGCTTTTTATTTTTTTAAGATCGGCTTATTTCCAATAATTATTTGCGGCGGCAATGGTCGCAAATTCTGTGGCAACTACCTGCCCGACAGCAATTAGCATTGCCGCATCCTCCGCATAGATAGGTCGCAGCTTTTCACGCACCGACGCATCAGGCTGGGTTGCTTTTATAACCAATCGCGCCATTTTTACGGCCAATTGCCTGCCCTCTTCGGGCGTTTTGGTGATGAGGGAATTTCCGGGAACCATTTCAATTTGTTCTGACATAACTTAAGTTTTTTAAATTTTCCTAAAATTAACGAAACTGTTGCAAATTGAAAATGATTAAAGTCGTATTTACTGGGCGCGGTCCAAAACCAACTGGTCGCGCAGGGTTTTCAATTGCTCGCTCAAGCCAATTTTATAGGTATGTGGATTCTGGAATCTTTTGAATTCTTCGGGAAGCAGCGCCAACCTTTTGCGAGAAAATTCCGCGATTTCAGAAACCGATTGTTTCGGAATCAGGGCTTTCCCCTTCTCCATAACCTTTTGTAAAAGCGGTTCTTTCTGAAATTTTTCGAGTTCTAGATTTTTGGTTACATCAAATGGATGGAACATTTTTAGGATATTCTCTTCGGAAACCAATCCTATAGCGTCGGCACCGTAAAACATGCCATTTTCATCTATCATTCGGAATACTTGCTTCTTTGAAGGAAGCGAAATTTTTATGATATTTTCTGAAAGTTTTATTCGGGGTTCGCCGTTGAATTCTGAAAGTTTATAAACCCCGCCCAGTGCCGCATCGGGTTTGCCTGTAACGAGATTGGTGCCCACTCCGAAAATATCAATTGGAGCCTTTTGCTCCTCCAAGCTTTTGATAACGTATTCATCCAATTGGTTTGAAGCAACTATTTTTACATAATCCAATCCCGCATGGTCCAAAAGCTTACGCGTTTCCTTTGCCAAGTAGGCCAAATCGCCACTATCCAAACGAACGCCGTACAGCTGCTCTCCCCTTTTCTCCATTTCCTTGGCAACGGTAATCGCGTTGGGCACGCCACTTTTCAGCGTGTTATAGGTATCTACCAAAAGCACACAATTTTGGTTGCGGATTCTCGCAAAATTGTGGAACGCCTGCAACTCGTCTCCATAGCTCTGTATAAAAGAGTGCGCCATGGTTCCCGATGCGGGAATGTTAAAATCCTCGGCTGCTTTTACATTGCTGGTGCTGTCAAAACCGCCAATAGCCGCTGCCCGGGTCGCAAAATAGCTTCCCGTGGCGTGGGCGCGCCTTAAGCCCATATCCAACAAAACCTTATTGCCCGCGCTGTGTCGGATTCGGCTTGCCTTGGTAGCAATAAGAGTCTGGAAATTAAGGATATTCAGCAACACAGTTTCCACAATCTGAACCTCCATGATATTTCCTTCCACTTGTAAAATTGGTCTATTCGGAAAAATAATGTCTCCCTCTTTGGAAGATCTGATGGTTCCACGGAAGCGAAACTTCTGAAGATATTCCAAAAAATCTGCTTCAAAGCCGTGGATTTTCAGATACTCGATGTCTTCCTTCGTAAATCGTAAATTCTCTAAAATTTCAAGTATATTCCCAAGACCGGCAAATATGGCATAGCCGCCATCAAAAGGATTCTTTCTAAAATAATAATCGAAGACAGCCTCACTTTCTGGCTTGGTCTTAAAATAAACCTGGGCCATGGTGAGTTGATACAAATCGGTATAGGAGGCTGAAATTTGGAACATTTTGAGTATCTATTTAGTGTAATTTTCTAAAACCTCCAGAAACTTATCGTGCATTTCAGCGGTATAATCCAAATGCGTTACAATCCTGAGTTTCCCCTGACCCATACTGCTTATTTTTATGTTCTTTTGAAGCAGATCGTGCATAAATTTTTCTTCGGAAATATGCTCTGAAAGATAAAATATCACAATGTTGGTTTCCGTGGGCTCTACTCCTTTCACATAGTCTTGTTGTGAAAGTAACGCTGCAATTTCCGAAGCTTTTTTATGGTCTTCTGAAAGACGTTCCAAATGGTTATCCAGCGCGTAAATTCCCGCGGCAGCCATAAATCCTATCTGCCGCATGCCACCGCCCAAAACCTTTCGCACGCGCATGGCCTTTTGCATAATTTCCTTTTTCCCTATCAATACACTGCCCATGGGCGTGCCCAAGCCTTTGCTCAGACAGACGGAGATGGTATCGAAAGTTTTTCCGTACTTCTTCGGGTCTTCCCTTTTGGCAACGAGCGCGTTCCAAATCCGTGCGCCGTCAAGATGAAAACCAAGGTTGTTTTTATCGCAAATTTTTCGAATTTTTTCAATTTCCGAAAAATCATAGCACGCGCCGCCGCCTTTGTTTGTAGTGTTTTCGAGGCAAACCAAACTGGTCAACGGACTGTGGTAAAAATCCGGCGGATTGATGTTTTCCTCAACTTGGGCGGCGGTTATCATTCCGCGGTTGCCATCCAAAAGTTTGCACGAAACGCCACTGTTAAACGAGACGCCACCGCCTTCATAATTGTAAACGTGGGCCCATTTATCGGCAATCAATTGTTCGCCGGGCTGGGTGTGCATTTTTATGGCGGCCTGGTTTGCCATACTTCCCGTGGGAAAAAACAGCGCCGCATCCATCCCGAACATTTCTGCCAGCTTTTTTTCCAGCTTGTTTGCGGTGGGATCTTCTTTATAAACATCGTCGCCCACATCAGCATTTATAATGGCTTGCATCATTGCTTGGGTAGGCTTGGTAACCGTATCACTTCTTAAATCTATAGTCATCTTCTTGTTTTAATCTTCGCGGAAAAACTTTCCGTTTTCGTCAAACTTCTTTACTAATTCTGAAATTTCCTTGTCCAGCGCAATCAATTCAAGGGAATTATTGTGTTCCGCATTTACATTTTTATATTTTGAATCATTTCCCAAATCATATTCCTTAAAGCTTTTTTCAAACACATTTCTTCCAAAGGCAAATTTGTATTCTTTGTGGCACGATCTTACGGACATATTTCCAAAAGCGCTGGAATCTACTTTCTCGCCTTCATAGGGCTTAACTTCCCCGATTTTTAGAGCATTTTTATTCTTTAAAACTTTTGACATATCCTTGCTGATCCCTAAAGATATGGGCTTAAAACTTCCGCAGTTGTCAAATTTTTGAAGTTTCATAATTTTGTCGTTTTCTTTCCAAAAAACATATACCGAATAATAAGTGGAAGTTGATGTACACAATTTTCCATCCGGCAGGGTGAACATTTGAATGTTTCCATTGCAGTAGTCCTTTCTAAAAAAATATTCCGGGTTCTGCTGCAGTTCCAGTTCCGCCATTTTCTGTGCAACCATTGAATCTACATAGGCTTCGTCATTTTGGGCAAAACCTACAGCTATCATAAAAAATGAGAACAGGAGCAATGTTTTTTTCATAAAGTGAAGATTTAAGGGGAATTTACTTTTCACAAACACGTATTTGAATGAAAGTATAAAATTAGCCGAAATATTCGTTCGGCTCACGAAGTTAATAGTATTTTTGCTAAAATTCTTACCTAAAATATGACAACAACAGACCAAATAAAAGACCTTAAGGTGCGGTTAGATGCCTTGAGGCGCTATCTTTGACATTGCTGGGAAAAATATAGAGATTACCAACGACGAAGAAAAAACCTTTGACCCCAACTTTTGGAACAACCCACAGCAAGCCGAGGCTTTTATGAAAGAACTGCGGACCAAAAAAAAATGGGTAACCGACTACGAAACCGCAAAAACACTTACCGAGGAAGCTGATATTCTGCTTGAATTTTATAAAGAAGGTGAAGGCAAAGCCGAAAATGTAGATGCTGCCTTTGAAAAAGCCGAAAGCGCCATTGAAAATTTGGAGTTTCGGAATATGCTAGGCGAAGAAGGCGACGATATGAGCGCCGTCCTGCAGATTACCGCAGGTGCCGGCGGAACCGAAAGCTGTGATTGGGCACAAATGCTCATGCGGATGTACCTAATGTGGGCGCAGAAAAACGATTATAAAGTAAAGGAACTCAACTTTCAAGCAGGCGATGTAGCTGGAGTAAAAACGGTTACGCTGGAAATCGAGGGCGAATACGCCTTTGGTTGGTTAAAGAGCGAAAATGGCGTGCACCGCTTGGTGCGTATTTCTCCTTTCGATAGCAATGCGAAGCGACATACAAGTTTTGCGAGCGTTTATGTATATCCGTTGGTTGATGACACTATTGAAATTGAAATCAACCCAGCCGATATTTCTTGGGAATTTGCCCGCAGTAGCGGTGCCGGCGGTCAGAATGTTAATAAAGTAGAAACAAAAGCCATACTTACCCACCACCCTTCGGGAATTGTGATCCATAACAGTGAAACCCGCAGCCAGCTGGACAATCGTGAAAAGGCGATGCAGATGCTGAAATCTCAATTGTATGAAATAGAACTTCGGAAACAAATGGCCCAGCGAGCCGAGATTGAGGACAGCAAGCTTGCCATAGAATGGGGCTCGCAAATTCGCAACTATGTACTGCATCCTTATAAATTGGTGAAAGACGTACGTACAGGCCACGAAACCGGAAATACAGATGCAATGCTGGACGGTGAGATTGACGAGTTTTTAAAGGCGTATTTAATGATGACGGGGCAGAAGGAAAAGAGTGATGAGCTTTAAAAAACAAAGGGAACAAGATTCTAAAATCTTCGTTCCCTTTGCAAATCATAATTCCTTCTGCTGGCATTATCCGTTTCGAAGTTTTGCGGGTATGTTCTCAGCTGTTTTTTAGACTTAAGCACCCCGATATGATAGTCTTGTAAAGATAGGGAAAATTTTAAAACAATAGATTGGTCGTGGAAATTTTAACTTTTGCGCCTACCCAAATAATCACTGGCCCAAAATACCAACAACAACACTAAAAAAATACCGGAAATATATTTTGCCGGTTCCAATCCCCCATCGCCAATACCAATAAAACCAATGACCCCGAAGACGATGGCAAGAATTATATAAGTTGCTTTCCAGTGAAGCATGGAGAGATTGGTTTGAAAGTTGTTTAAATATAGCTACTAAAGTTAAAACATTTTTAATTAAATTTTAACATTGGAAGCATTTTTTTTAACATAAAAACCCTATCATTCAATTACTTCAAAATATTTTTTAGTCGAAATGTAAGTGCCCTCTTCGCTAAAACCTTCTATCCAAATTTCATAAACACCCGAAACGTCCGATGTGTAAAAAGATGTTTCATAGTTACCCTTTGTGAGCATAATATTGGGCTCCCAAAGCAATTGTACGCGATAATCCGGAATCCTTTTGAGCGAAGGATTTTGGCCGTAATCCGGCCTATAATATTTTTTATCCCTAATCATCGGCTGAAGGCTTATTTCCTCGACATATTCAGGGGATAGTTTGGGAACGAAGTCACCTTTCTTTGTTTCAACTGCTATAATTCCGCTAAAAATTCGGGAGCCATAACGGTAGGGTTCGTTGACCACTCGAATTCGCTGTATGTCGCGTGCATTGTAGTTTATGAGTTCAGTATTATCCTGAATGAACATTCCATCCATCAAGACCAGGGGATCCGCAGTGTTGAATTTAGCGATACCGTTGGGATCATACGCATTGTTCACGACAAATCTACTTTCGCCATCCTTGCCCCTAATGGCGGCAAGGGTTACAATTTCAACGAAGGTTTCCCTAACGGTAGGAAATCTTGTATAATCATCAAGCGTGAAAACAGTGCCCAAGTCATCAAAAAAGGCAGGATTGATCTTGTTTTTTAAAATGCTGTCTTTCTTTACATCAAAATAGGCGTTTTCCACTTGCAATTGGACACTCCTTTCCTGTAGCCATTGTTTTAGTTCCGCATCCAACTTCAAAAAATAAGGTTCATTGGGCCGCAGCTTCAATTCCTTGCTATCCAAAACTACCTTGTAATTGTTTCTCACTTCCTCATCGCCATACAATTGGACAATACTTTTTTCAGCATTATAGGCTTCGGTTACCGAAAAGAAGAAACGCCCCTCAGAATTGGTTTTCGCAATTTTTGCCACATAATCCACTCCGGGAATCGTGAGCACGACTTCTTTATTTGGTGCAGGTGAACTGTCGAGTTTGGCGCGAACAACGCCCGAAATAAGCTCGCCGCGAAGCTCTGGCACATAAAAAATTTCAGAAGCTTTATCTTCCTCCCATTTTGAAACTCGTCCGAAAATTTCAACAGGATTAATTTTTCGTACGGAAAGTGTATAATTCCCCTTTGAAATATTGGCGTCTGCTTCCACCTGCAGAGTTATCTTCTCACGGAAACCATAAGTATTCTTATTTATATTAATAGTGAGCCCTTCAGCATTCTCTTCAACTTTTGGGAAATCATTTTTTGAGGAAGCGGTAATTTTTATGGAATCCCTTGCTTGCGGGGCACGATCCATTTTTTCAAAAGTGTTGATCACATATATATCTTTCTGCGCAAAGGCGTCCTGCGGATTGTTTCTTGAAAAATTGGTATATGCAATCAGTTTATAAATGCCCGTCCTCAAATTGGAAGGCAGGAAAAAATCTCCGTTCGCAGTTCCCTGTTCTACCTTTAATTTATGGTGAAAAACCACAGAGTCGTTTTGATTTCTTAGGGAAACATAGACAACCTTACTAAGCAAGTTTGGCCGCTTTGAGGTGTTAAGTGTATTCGCTTTATACTGAAGTAGCTCTCCTGCGAGCAATACTTGCGAATTCATTGAAAGGACCACGTCTTCCCTAGGAAAAACATTGACGTCAACTTCAACCTCATTTTTAGAAATTTGTGCCGATGCGGCAATTCCGAAAAAAACGAATACTATAATAATTAATTTTTTGACCATAATCAATCTTCCCAAAAAGTGGGTCTTACATTTGATGAAAAAGAGGTGCAAACGGCACACTCCTGCTGAACGATTCTATAAATACCCGTGGTACTTACCGTGAGCACTTGATAATCAAAATATTCTATATATTGGCGTATGGCATCCCTTTCATTAGGGTCATTGTCCAAGGTAGTATCATCCCAATAATCCAACGCAAGTACCTCGCATTCAATAAAATAAGGCGGTTTTTCCAATCCGATGTCCTCATAATTGAAATATATTCTTTTTGAAGTCATTGAAGAGGCTTCAAAAAAGCCAATAACCTTTTCGTCGGGCTTTGTTTCAGAAACCATATTCCCCGTAACATAGCCTGGCTGACCTTGCGATAGTAGACTCTCCACACTGCCTAGTTCCTTCACTATTTTATAAAAAGTATATGCTTCTACGCTTTGTACATATTGTTTAACCAAAATGCTGTAACGGGTTTGCAGTTTTGCGTCCAACTTAGAAAGATATTTTACAGGAAAACGAACTATCCTGTTTTCATTAAATTCTGTTGTAGCGGTCTGATTAATACCAGTGGAATTCTCAGTAGAATAACAAATTATCTCGGGTTCCCGCGGAGTAAGCTCTACGTCGTAAGTACCACTATTCGGATTGAAATTTATAATCTGAGCAGTATAAGGCGAAGGATATGGCGCAACTATTTTATAAGTTTCTTCATATTCATACCTAAAATATTTTGCATTGCCCGTGGGGTCTTCGGTGTTTACCAAAACTTGTACGCCATCCTTGTTTTCGGTTCCATCCACAATCCGTTCGGCGTATACCTCGCCAATTTCGACCTCGGGCGGCAAGGTTACCGCTGTAGATATGTAATGTTTTCCTTCTGCCGTAACAATTTTCAACGTATAGGATACATTGGGCACTGCGCTAAAGGCTTGTTCTGAAATATAATTGCCCGTTTCACTATCCCAATAGAAGTTATAAGCATTGCCATCACTTGCAGATACGTTTACAGTGGCATTGTTCACGGTTAAAATTTCGGGATCCTCAAGTCTTGAAGTTTTGCTCAATTTCACAATTTGAGGCTTTAACTCATCGGTTATCGTGCTCTCTACCACCAGAACACTTTCAAAATCGACGGTTTCAATTTCATAGGGTTCGGTACAGCTCAATTGCAAAAGTGTAAGTGAAAAGAATATAAAATATAAAAAGGGTATCCTCATAGTTCCTAAAACTTAAAGTTATACGTTATTGTTGGCACCGGCACCGAAAATATGGAAGTTTTATAAGCCTTGATCTGACCTTCCTCGTTCACGAAAAACACGGAGTAAGGGTTGTTTCTTCCCAGAACATTATATACTGAAATATTAATAAAACTATGCGCAAGTTTATTCAATTTATGGTTGCCCTCTATGTTCACGCCCAGATCCAGCCTGTAATAATCCGGAATCCGGAACTGGTTGCGGTCGCTGTAAAGCACCTGCTCCTCACCTGCAAACACATACCGCCCAATGGGATAGGTAATCGGTCTCCCGGTTTGATAGGTGAAATTTCCAGAAAAGCTGAAACGCTTGGTCAGCTTATAATTTGCAACTACCGAAAAGTCGTGGGGCTTGTCATAATTTGCCGGAAAAAATTCACCATTGTTAACCCGCTCCTGCATAAGCTGACTGTCCAGTTTCACCTCTGACCGGGAGTAGCTGTACCCCACATACCCATTGAATCTTCCCGAGTTCTTTTTTACCAAAAACTCTACACCGTAAGCCCTTCCCTCGCCTTGTAAAAGGTCTGTTTCAAGGTCTTCGTTCAAAATTAATTGGGCGCCAATTTTATAATCCAGCAAATCCTCCATCGTTTTGTAATATCCTTCCAAGCTGAATTCTACATCCTTGCCGGGAAGATTTTTAAAAAACCCGAGACTGTACTGGTTGGCGCGTTGCGGGGCAATGTTCAAATCCGATAGTTTCCAAATATCCGTAGGCGATTGGGTTGTATTTGTAGAAAGAAGATGTAAATATTGGATAGTCCTGTTAAAGCCTCCCTTTACCGAAAAATCATTGCCCAATAAATAGCGCGCGGCAATGCGATATTCCGGCCCGCTATATGTTTTAATCGATTCGTTTTTACCGAACTCCCGTACTTCAATCACCGAACTTTCACTTTTGGGAACACCTTCCTCATAAACATTTTGGGTGGACGGGCCCAGCGCCATATAAAACGAATAACGCAATCCCAAATCCAGCAAAAACTTGTCGCTAACTTCAAACAAATCTGAAAGATACAGGGCCGATTCTAACCCTTTTTCACGGTCTATGGTCTTCGGGTCCACATCAGAGTTGGGGCCAATAGGTACAATATTTCCCGGGTCTATGGAATACAGTTTACTGCTCAACCCATAGCTAAGTTTATGCTTGGGGCTTAATTTGTAATTGAGATTCAACTTTGCCTGATATTCGTTCAACTCATACCCAAAATCGAAATCCTCGTTGGCGTCTGCCTCATAGTTCACTCCATATTTGTATTGGCTGTTTACCAAAATGAGTTCTGCCCTACTCCTTTCACTGAACGTATGACCGTATTTTAAGGAAATCAAGCGGTTGCTGTAATCAAAAATAGAATCTGAAGTTATGCTGAAACGATCTTTGCTATAATAAAAAGTACCTTGAAGGGAATTGTTGTTATCAATATTGTGCTTGTACTTCACAATGCCATCATAAAAGGAAGCCTCGCTGTTTTTCAGTTCCTCTTCGTCAAGACTTCTTAAAATCCAATCGGAATAGGTAGCTCTAAAACCGGCTATCACTGAAGCTTTTTCCTTAACAATGGGCACTTCAACGGCAAGATTGGCGGTAATTGGCCCTACGGAACCCTCACCTTTAAATTTTTCCATATCGCCCGATTTGGTTTCAATATCAAAAACCGAGGAGAGCCTTCCCCCGTATTCAGCGGGAATGCTCGCTTTGTAAATTTCGAGGCTTCCGGTGGTAAAGGGATTTACCGCAGAAAAGAAACCCAAAAAGTGCGATGGATTATACAACACGGCATCATCCAGTAAAATTAGGTTTTGGTCTGCCCTGCCGCCGCGCACGTTAAAGCCGCTGGAACCTTCACCAGTGGTTTTTATTCCGGGCATGGTTGTGGCGACTTTTAAAATATCGCGCTCGCCCAAAACAAGGGGAATGGTTTTAATGGATTCAATATCAATATTGGTAACGCCCACCACGGCATCGCGCACGTTGGCGTCTTTGTTTGATTTTACCACAACTTCTTCAAGCGATTCGGTGTTTTCGCGCAAGTCGATATTTAGCGAGCCATCGCCGTACACAATTACATCCTGCCGAATTTTTTCAAATCCCAAAAGATTGGTTTCCAACTTGTTTAAACCATAAGGCAGCCGAATGCTGAAACGTCCCTCAGAATCTGTTACCGCATATTTTGTTCTATCAGTTGTAGAAATGGAAAGATTTTGAAGCGGTTCCCCGGTCTTTGAATTTCTAAAAACACCCGAGAGCGTATATGTTTTGTTAGCGGCGTTGGGGCGTTGTTTGCCAATGGTAACCAATTTTCTGGTCTGAACGGCGCCCTGTGAAATATATTCCTCTTGAAAAATGGGCGCGTTATTATTTTCAACTGCGTTTTTATCGGGTTTTGCTTCATTAAAATAATCTGGGGGCAGTTCGGTATAAACGTAAGTATTGTTCAGCAAGATGACTTTGCCATCCTTCAAAATGTAGTTAATATTTGTATTGCTGAAAAGCTCGTCCAGCACCTCACGAAGGGACTCATTCTGAAAATCCTTCGTCACAAAATGTCCCTTCAGCCACGCTTCATCAAAATAGAAGGTTTTTTCTGAAAGGGATTCAACCTTCAAAATTGCTTCCTTTAGCGGCGTATTCTTAAAACTTACGGTTATGTTTTGGTTGTTTTGCCCAAAAAGCTCAGGTAATGACATTAAAACTATGGCGAGGACAAGAATTATATTTTTCATGCAGAACTTTGGCTTCAGGTTACTGTTGGTTTGAGTTGGAATCCCGCCCATCGAGATAGGTAACAAGCTTTGTCATAAATAAGTCTGGGTTCGATTTTCGTATGGTTTTATAACTTTTGTAAAACTCACGAATTTCCCCAGCTTTCTCCGGAAGCAGTTGCCGAATGTCCCGTGGGGAGCCAACGAGGGAATACTTCCCATTATATTTCAACACATAATAATTGGCTTCAGAAAATCTGTATTGAATACCATTCCTCAGGGCTCTATCCTTCATTTTTTTTGTGTGCTTTATGTACAATTCCAAATCATTTCCAAGATAGGCGGCTTCATAAAAACCGTTACCGCCAAGACCCAAATCCACATTGGGAAGTCTTACAAATTTGTGGTTATGAATGGAAAATGAATCTAAAAACGCTGGAATAAATTTCACATTAAAAATGCTCAGATTGTCATCAGACCGGGTTAGCAGATTGTCGCGCAACAGATCGTATTTCAGCAGGACATTTACGTAATACTGGCCATTGTAAGTAATCGAACCTTTTGTGTAATCATAACCTTGGTAATATCTAAATGTGCCGTCCGTATTCAAAAACAGATCTGTGAACTCAGTCCCGTTATACAGGCCCGTGTTGTCCAGCCCCACAATTTTATCATAGGTTTCATAAATTTTATCCGGTAAATTTGCTTGTGAAAATGTCGCCAGAGGAAACAACGAACAAAATAGAAAAGGTTGGAAGGTTTTTAGTATTTTCATTTCAGAATTTTACGATTTTAAAAGTACATAAAAATGAGTACCAATCTATAAATCGTTCCGTTAAATAACGGTCAAGCCGCAATTTTTTATTCATAAGAATATATCTTCGTGCAAAACCGAGATTAAATATTTTACTATTATTCAAACCTTATATGAAGGCTGCATCGCTCAAAGAAATAAAAACCGAACTAAACCACCGCTCCACCCAGGAATTGCTGGAGCTTTGCCTTCGCCTTGCAAAATTCAAAAAGGAAAATAAGGAGCTGCTCACCTATCTTTTGTTTGAATCTGCAGATGAGGAAACGTACATCCAAAGCATAAAAGCCAAGGTTGATACAGATTTTGAAACTATAAATACCAAAACATTTTTTTACATAAAAAAGAGCGTCCGGAAAATTTTGAGGGAGCTGAAAAAATTCATCCGCTATTCGCAAAACAAAGAGACCGAAGTGGAACTTTTGCTCTATTTTTGTGAAAAGCTGAAAAACTTCAAACCATCCATAAAACGAAATACTACCCTTACCAATTTATACAACCGGCAGATTGATTATATTTCAAAAAAAGTAGAAACCCTGCACGAAGATTTGCAATATGACTATAAATTGGAACTGGAAGAATTATCAAAAAAGTAGAACTTTATTATAAAATATGACAACCCTCTACCACAACCCCCGCTGCAGCAAATCGCGCCAAGCTCTTCAACTTTTGGAAGAAGAAGGCGAAACCATTGAAATTGTAAAATATCTTGAAAACCCGCCCACGCACCAAGAGCTGAAGCAAGTTATAGAACTTTTGGGCATAGACCCCATCGAACTTGTAAGAAAACAGGAAGCCGAGTGGAGGGAAAATTACAAAGGAAAGAATCTCACCAATGAAGAGGTTATAGATGCCATGATTCAACATCCGAAATTGATTGAACGGCCCATAGCCATAAAGGGCACGCATGCCATTGTGGGCAGACCTCCCGAGAAAGTGCTGGATATTTTATAGTTTGAGCATTTTTATTTAACAAGAATTTAGCAGTTTCCAATTAAACCACGGCTATTTTCGTGGGTCAAAATTGCTAAAAATTATATGAAGATAAAGCTCTCTTTACTACTCGTTCTTGCCTCGACCTTACTCTTGGCCCAAAATCCTGGAAAAAAACAAATTACCATTAAAGGAACCATTCTAGAAGAGGGTACCGATTATCCTTTAGAATATTCCACCGTTTCCTTCATAAACCGAGAAGGAAAGACCGTTACCGGCGGAATCACCGATATCGATGGTAAATACAGTATCGAAGTACCCGCTGATGTTTATACGGTGAAATATGAATTTATCTCGTATAAAACCAAAGAGCTTCCCAATCAAAATTTAACCAAAAACACCACGCTGCCAACGGTAAAATTGGCCCTGGATGCGGCAAGTCTTGATGAAGTAGTAGTACGTGCAGAAACCACGGAAGTACAAATTAGGCTCGATAAAAAAATATACAATATTGGGAAAGACCTTACATCGGGAGGAGCTACGGTGAGCGATGCCCTGAATAATGTGCCTTCGGTTACGGTAGATATTGACGGAGCAATCGCCCTACGCGGAAATGAGAACGTACGTATTCTCATCAACGGGAAACCATCGGCCATTGCAGGATTTGGTTCTACAGATGCCTTGCGCCAATTGCCCGCCGAAGCCATTGAGCGTGTTGAGGTAATTACCTCGCCTTCCGCCAGGTATGATGCAGAAGGAACCGCCGGAATCTTAAATATTATTCTGAAAAAGGAAAAAACGCTCGGCCTCAATGGTTCGTTAAGTACAAGTATTGGCGTTCCATTAAATAGTAACGCAACGGCCAACATTAATCTCCGTACAAATAAATTTAATATTTTCAATACCACGGGCATATATTATCGGAATGGACCCGGAAACGCTTTCTTCAACAATACTTACAAAGCGCGCCCACTTTTGGACGAAAATGGAGAGCCCATTTTGGACGATGAAGGAGAGCCAATTACCTTAGAGCCTAAATTCGATCGCGTTATCGAAGACAGGAAATACGACCGTATGGGCAAGGGTTTCAATACCAACTTAGGCATTGAATATTTCCTTACCGACAAATCTTCCATTACGGCGAGCGCCTTCTATAGAAAAGGTGACGGCAATGACGAGACTACCAATAATACTTCAAATTATAACTTGGGTGAAGTAAAGGAGCGGATTACCAGAATTGAAAACGAGGCGGAAGATGATGAAACCTACCAGCTCGCATTAAATTACGTAAATAATTTCAATGATAATGGCCATAAGTTAACCGCCGATTTTCAATATGAAAAAGACAAGGAAACTGAGAGTTCCTTTATTACGGAGAGGCGTATATTTCCAAATATTCAGGTATTGCCTTCTGAAGATATAATTCAAAAACAAAACCAGACCGAATATTTAGCGCAGGCCGATTATGTGCTGCCAATAGGAGAAAATGCACAATTGGAAGCTGGATACCGCGGCAATTTTGAGGAAAACATTACAGACTACACCCTGTTGGAGGAAACTGGAACCACGGGCATTTTTGTTAGAAATGATAGTATCTCAAACATTTTCACCTATAATGAAAACGTGCATGCTTTATATTCCCAATATGGAAATAAATTCGGAAAGTTCTCCTTTCTGTTAGGTCTGCGCGTAGAGAATACCCAGTTAAAAGGAAAGGTAGATGCCGAAAATCTGGTAGGCGAAACACCTATAAATCTAAATTTTGATAAAAACTATACCGGCCTCTTCCCTACCGTAAACCTAACCTATGAACTAAAGGAAAACGAAAACATTACTCTAGGTTACAACAGACGTATAAACAGACCGCGCCATTGGTTTATAAACCCGTTCCCATCGCGCTCAAGTGAAGCGAACATATTTCAGGGAAATCCAGATTTGGATCCTGCCTTTGCCAGTGCTTTTGATTTGGGTTACTTAAAACGTTGGAAAAAATTAACGTTGACTACCTCCCTTTACTATCAATACGAAACCGATGCTTTTGAAAGAGTGCAGCAAGAAACGGGCGAATTAACTAGTAACGATATTCCCGTAATCCGTACGCTTCCCATAAACCTTTCCACAAACGAGCGTTACGGTTTTGAACTAGGTTTACTTTACAATCCTACAAAATGGCTTAACTTAAACGGAAGCTTCAATTATTTCCTATTTAAAACCGAAGGATTCTATAATGATATTGATTATGGCGCCGAGAATACCAGTTATTTCGGACGTTTCAGCAGTAAGGTAAAACTCCCCGCCAAGATTGAATGGCAGACCAACGCTTTCTACAGAGGGCCATCCAATAATTCGCAGACTGAAACAGATGGTATCCTTTCAGTAGATATGGCAATGAGCAAGGATATTATGGACGATAACGGAACTTTGGCCCTGAACGTAAGCGATCTTTTTAATACCCGAAAAAGAAACAGTCTTACTACCACAGATTATTTTACCAGTGAAAGCGAATTTCAATGGAGACAGCGCCAGGTGACCTTAACTTTTACCTACCGTTTTAACCAAAAGAAACAGCGTCAACGCCCAGAAAGAGGTGGCGGATTTGACGAGGGTGGATTTGAGGGTTAAACCGGGATTAATTGCCAATAAAAAAGGGAACCAAAATTGGTTCCCTTTTTTTATATCAATTGCTGAAGTTAATTTACTTCATTTCGTTTTTACGTTTTGCCTCACGCTTCAATTTCCAGTTTTCATAAAGTGCGCCCCCAATCCAATAGGGAAGAATACTCACTAAGAATATCATTAACCAAAATCCCATAGTAAGAATAGCTAAAAAAGCAAGAAAACCTAAATATTGTTCAAATGTAAACATGATGTGGCGTTTTAAATGATGCCCCAAAGATAATAGGTTTTTTTGAAAAACGGCAACAAAACTTTTCGATTTATTCACAACAAATAAACAGCCGTGCGGGTTGAACAACTTTTGCCTTTTCGTTACCTTTGCCTTTGAGCTCTAAAACTTTGTACGAAGAGTTCTTTTATAAACTTTCAAAACACATTCACAATGCAATATAGAATAGAAAAAGACACCATGGGCGAGGTAAAAGTACCTGCCGACAAACTTTGGGGAGCGCAAACCGAGCGTTCTTTTGAAAATTTTAAAATCGGTCCGCGTGCTTCCATGCCTATGGAAATTATTTACGGGTTTGCCTATTTAAAGAAAGCAGCCGCCTACACCAATTGCGACCTCGGCGTACTCTCCGAAGAAAAAAGAGATTTGATTGCCAAGGTTTGCGATGAGATTTTGGAAGGAAAGCACGACGATCAGTTTCCGTTAGTAATCTGGCAAACTGGAAGCGGCACCCAAAGCAATATGAACGTGAATGAAGTGATTGCGAACCGTGCCCACCAACTTGCGGGAAAGACCATAGGCGAAGGCGAAAAAACGCTCCAACCCAATGACGATGTTAACAAATCGCAATCATCAAACGATACTTTCCCAACGGGTATGCACATTGCTGCCTACAAAAAATTGATTGAAAATACCATTCCCGGTGTGGAGCAACTTCAGAAAACACTTTCCAAAAAAGCATCGGATTTCAAGGATGTGGTAAAAATAGGCCGCACCCATTTTATGGATGCCACTCCCCTAACCCTCGGGCAGGAATTTAGCGGGTACGCCGCACAGCTTGAGCACGGAATTAAAGCCTTAAAAAACACCCTGCCACATTTGGCGGAGCTCGCCTTAGGTGGAACTGCTGTTGGAACAGGATTGAACACTCCAAAAGGTTACGACGTAAAAGTTGCGGAATACATCGCGAAATTTACCGACCTGCCTTTTGTAACTGCTAAAAACAAGTTTGAAGCCCTTGCCGCGCACGATGCTTTGGTGGAAAGCCACGGCGCTTTGAAGCAATTGGCGGTGTCATTGAATAAAATAGCGAACGACGTGCGGATGCTTGCCAGCGGCCCGAGAAGTGGAATTGGCGAAATAAACATTCCGGCAAACGAACCCGGATCCTCTATTATGCCCGGAAAAGTAAACCCAACGCAATGCGAAGCGCTCACTATGGTTTGCGCACAGGTAATCGGGAACGATATGGCTATTGCCGTAGGTGGAATGCAGGGACAATTTGAGCTAAACGTTTTTAAACCAGTGATAGCAGCCAATTTCCTACAGTCAGCCGAATTACTTGGCGATGCCTGTGTTTCATTTGATATTCACTGCGCTCAGGGTATTGAGCCCAATTACGAAGTAATCAAAAAACAGTTGAACAATAGCTTGATGCTGGTTACTGCCCTCAATCCAAAGATAGGTTATTACAAAGCTGCGGAAATTGCAAACACGGCACATAAAAAAGGTACAACGCTAAAGGAAGAAGCTGTAAATCTCGGTTATTTAACTGCGGAAGAATTTGATGAATGGGTAAAACCGGAAGATATGGTTTAATTGATTGACGATTGTAGATTGACGATTGTAGATTTCATAAACCACGAATTCACGAATAATTATTTAAAAATATTCGTGAATTCGTGGTCATTTTTTATTCAATAGCTTTCTTTTTAGACTTGCTTTTCTTCCCATAAAACTTTTTATATCTAAAATACGCCACGGCACTCAAAATAACTGCAAACAGCGTTATCCACCAAACAAAGGTTGGCGTTGCAGGTGCATCCCCGCTTGCGTAGGAATGTAAGCCACTCAGGTAAAAATTCACCCCAAAATAGGTCATCATAATTGAGGCGTAGGCAAACATCGCCAAAACGTTAAATGTCCAGCGTCCTCGAAGCCCGGGAACAAGGCGCGCATGGATTACAAACGCGTAAATCATAATACTGATAAGCGCCCAGGTTTCTTTCGGGTCCCAGCCCCAATAGCGCCCCCAGCTTTCGTTGGCCCATTGGCCTCCCAAAAAGTTACCTATGGTGAGCAACACCAAACCAACGGTCAGCGCCATTTCCGTTACAACGGTCAACTCGCTAATGTTGATTTCCATATTTTTAAAATTTCGCTTTGTGGTAAAAATCATTAGAAACAACGATGTTGCGCCCAGAATCATTCCCAAGGTGAAAGGTCCGTAGCTCATTACTATCACCGCCACGTGTATCATCAACCAATAACTGTCCAAAACAGGCTGTAAGGTTGATATGGATGGGTCTAACCAATTTTCGTGGGCTACCCAAAGTATGATGGCACCCGCAAAAGCTGTGGAGGCTACGGTTAAATCGCTTCGTCTTCCAAATGCCAATCCAAAAAATATTGTAGCCCAAGCTACATAAACTACGGATTCATAAGCATCACTCCACGGGGCGTGGCCACTCACGTACCAGCGCAAGGCCAGACCCAGCGTCATCAAAGCAAAGAATATCCACATTATAATTTTTGAACCTTTGATGAGGGTGCGAAGTATTTTTCGATCCTTGAAAAGTTGTGCAATAATAAATGCCATCATTAAAATTCCAAACACCGCAAAGTATTTATATAGCCTATTGAAAATATCTGCCTTGTTGTAAATTGTTTCTGCACGAAGCTTGTTTTCTGAAGGCATCACTTCTTCTCCATATTTTTTCTGGAAGTTGGTTATGCTTTGCAAAAATTCATTCGCCTGCGTGTAATCTCCGGTTTGGCGCGCTTTCTTTAAACTATCAAAATAAAGTGGCAGAATATTTTTGGCATATAAGGAATCCATTCCTTTTAAATTGGCCTCTCCCAATTCCGGATACGAAACCCATTTGTTGCCTTCATCGCCGGGAATGGGGAAAATTTTCAGAATACTACCGCTAAGGGCAGCATTCAAAAGTGAAAAGTTTTCGTGGGCGCGAATAAAGTCCTTCTGAAATTGGTTGGGCGTATTGGTGCGCGTTGCAGCTTCCAAATAAGGCTCCAACTTATAATTTCCTTTTTCATCAAAAAGGTCGAGCAGGGCAATATCCTTTTGGCCTTCTGGCACGCCGGCCACGTGACGAATACTGTCGTTGCCGCGTTTTAAGGCAATCAAAGGAACTTCTACCCAAAGACGAGGAAATTCTGTCATCGAAATAAAAACCTGATTCGCATCCAAGCCTTCATAGGTTTCACTTCTGCTTATTTTACGCAAAAGCTCGCTTGCAAAGGTATTTACGGGTTTCATCCGCCCGTTGTCCTGAATTATCAGATGGCCAAATTCAGCCGCGTGCTCCTTGCTTACAGCGTTTGCCTTTATCAATGAATCAATTTGCGCTTTCGGAGGAGGTGTGTGCGCAGAGGGCGGATGCTGCTGGGCAAATCCAGAGAGCGAAAACAGCAATATCATTACGGTAACCATATTCTTTTTCTTTCGCTTTATTCTGCTTAAAATTTCCTCCAGTTTTCCAAAACGGCTATGCTTGCTAAACAGAATGGCCATTAAACCAAGGTACAAAAAGAAATAGCCAATATAGGTTATCCAAGTGCCCCACCAATCGTGGTTTACGGAGAGGATTGTCCCTCCCTCATCGGGATCAAAACCGGACTGGAAGAATCGATACCCTTCGTGGTCCAGCACGTTGTTCATAAAGATGTCTGCATCAAAATGGGATTGGTCTTCATTGATTACCGTTACTTTACTTTTAAAAGAGGAGTATCCTTTTTCGGTACCTGGATATTTTTCGGCAATAAAATCATTCAGCGTTATACTGAATGGCAATTCAATTTCCTTAGAACCATAACTGGTATAAACTTTTAAGCCTGCAATTTCCGTTTCCACCGGATTGGGCGCCGTCCCTTTGCCGCCGAGCAAGGAGACCGTTTTTGTTTCGTTGCCCGAAGATATTTCAAGAATCAGCGCATCCTGATTATTCGGCTGGTCGGGAGTGGCCGCCACTATCCCGAACTCACCTTTAGTGACGGGTTCCGGCACTACGAACGAAATACCGCCAATTCGGTACAGTGAGCGCAGATTGAAAGGCTGCACACTGTCTGCAACAACTTCGCCCTGCAATTGGTCAGCCATTCGCATATAGTCGCCCTCAAATGGACTGGAGATGGTGTACTCCCCATCCTCGGAATAAGTTATGTTTATAGCGCCTTCCGTAGGTTTGTTAACCGCAAAAAGTATGTTGTGGATATTTGAGACCTCTCCCACTTTCACCCAATGGTCGTGACGCTCGCCATCGCCAGATTCCACGATTTTAATATATTCCTCGCCATTTTCGTTCGGTGTTAGGCCTTCCACAGCGCCATCAATAAAATCTTTATATTTAATAGTTACCGCCTGGTTGTTATAATCGGTTTCTATTTTAAAGTCGTTGTTCAGCTTTTCTGAAAGTCTCAATTTTTTAGGTTTCACCTTTCTCCGTTGCGCCACGCCATCAATCATATAATCGCCATCAATAAATACATCGAGGTAGGTCTGTTCCGAAAGAATGGTATTTTCAGTTTGGCCTTCGCGAATGTGCATAACGCCTTCAAAACCTATGTAACGCGTTACAAAAGCACCAATAATCACCAAAATAAAAGATACGTGAAGCATCAACGAAGCCCACATTTTGCGCTTGTGAAGATTATATCGAAATATATTTCCGACAAAGTTGATAACGAAAAGCAACATAATTGCCTCAAACCACCACGCGTTGTAGATAAGTTCGCGCGTGTAGGGAGTTGGCGGACTTTGAGAGTCGGCATCCATAAAGGTTCCGGCAGCCATGGCTGCTGCAAAAACTATAAATAAAACGGCGGTTAATCGAGTGGAGAAAAGAACGGAAGCAATCTTTTTTTGCATTATAGGAAATTTTGGCGCAAAAATAAGGAATTGCGCCCATTTAGACTACTTAAATCTGTTAACTATTCGGGCTTTTTTGAAGTCTCATTTCGGGCATTAAAAATGTTCAAGTGAATGAAGGTTCCCATATTTCTCGCCCGGTTTTTTGCGATATTGGCGGTTTCGCCCTCAAAAAGTTCGTCGATGGTTTGGTGCCATAGGTTAATCCACGTGCCAAAGTGAAGTTCGTTGATGGTTCCCCCCACTTTTTTATCAACCTCAATGTGTGCGTGCATCGGGTTTCCGAAGTATTTTCGCTTAAAGAAAAGGTTGGTCTCCCAAAAATCGGTAAGAAGTTCAAGGTGGGTTTCCCAATCTGTTATGATTCCATTGAAAATAGGCCCCAGAAGCGTGTCCTTCCTCACTTTTCCATAGAATGTATTGACGAGCAAAGACACATCTTCGCGGGATTCAATTTTCTTTTTTGCCATTTTTTATAGCAAAGTTATTAAAATCAATAACATATTTACGACTAAACTTACCACCAATAACCAAAAGGCAAATTTTCTATTTGTTCCTGCCAGCAAAGCCGCATTATAGCCCATACACAGCGCAACGCAAAGAGTAAGCTCAATTCCGGTAATAAGACCCGTTCCCTGAGCCAAAATTGTCATGGCGGCAATAGAGCCTATGCAGCTGTTTATGATAATGGACAGCGGAATATACATATAATAATCGTGTACAAATTCGTCCTGCAATTTCTTTATAGATAGGGTTTTCATAATATAAATAGGGTTTTGATTTTTAAGGTGTAAATTTACAATGCAGAACAGGCCTTATTTTATGAGGCAAATCATAAACCCATGATTCCAGAAAATCTACTGTTGAACTACGGCGCAACCCTTGAAAATATTAAGGCTTCGGAAATAATTCTTCACGAAAAAAAGCGGGCAGATTTCTATTTTCAGATAAAGACCGGCGAGGTAAAAATGTTCAACATCAACGAACAGGGAAAGGAATTTGTACAGGGCATCTTTTACGACGGGGAAAGTTTTGGCGAGCCGCCATTGCTGGGCGATTTTAAATATCCCGCTTCCGCTTCGGCCGTAAAGCAAACGCAGCTGTACAAATTGAGCAAAACAAAATTGTTTGAATTGCTTACCGAAAACCCTGAAATAAACCTAAAATTTACCAAGGCCCTAGCAAAACGGCTCTATTACAAAGCCACCATTTTAAAGGAAATTTCAGTACATCCGCCCGAACATCGCATCTTGACCTTGATAGATTTTTTAAAACGAAAATACGGTTCCGAAGAACTTTTTCAAGTAGAACTGACCCGTAAGCAAATTGCCGACTTGACCGGGCAGCGCGTAGAAACCGTAATTCGCGCCATCAAACAACTAGAACAGGACGGCGAGATAAAATTGATAAAGCACAAAGTCTTCCGTTGAAAATTTTTGGCAGCGCAAAGAGGAAAGAGGAAAGACCAGTTTGTTTTACAACAAGAATTTTGATTACATCTTTCTTTATTCTTTTTTCTCTATTCCTTTTTTCTAAAAACCGCTAACTTCGCACTATGATAAAGGTAGTTTTTTTAGGCTTCGGAAATGTAAATAGCCATTTACTCAATGCTTTATATAATAATTCCAAAGTTTCTGTAATACAGGTTTTTAATAGAAATTTTATCAAAATGATTTCTCCTTTTGAAAAGATTCCCTTTACCGATGATATTTCAAAAATTGCCGATGCAGATATTTACATAATCGGGATTCCCGATGATGCCATTTCAGGCTTTTCCGAGTCGCTTTCATTTCAAAATAAATTGGTAGTGCACACTTCCGGCGGTGCTGCAATGAACGCACTTGCCGCAAAAAACCGACGCGGTGTCTTCTATCCGTTACAGACTTTTTCCAAGCAGCGAAAAGTTGCTTTTAAGGAGATTCCTATTTGCATAGAAGCCGAAAACCCCGCCGATTTGGAGCTGCTGCGAAAATTGGGCGAGACCATTTCAGAAAATGTAGTAGAAATTTCTTCGGAAAAAAGAGCCAAGCTGCATCTTGCCGCGGTGTTCGTGAACAATTTCGTGAATCACTTATACGGCATTGGCAGTGAAATTTTAAAGGACGAAAAGTTGCCGTTCGATTTGCTGAAACCGCTGATTGCTGAAACTGCATCAAAGATTAAAACCCTTTCCCCCGAAGAAGCGCAGACCGGCCCAGCAAAACGGAATGACAAAAAAACCATTGAAAAACATTTACATTTGTTGGAAAATAGCGCTTACAGGGATTTTTATGAAATGTTTACAAAAGCGCTGAAGAAAGACTAAAAAAACACCAAATATATGAGCTATAAAGAATATTTAAAACACATAACCACCTTCATTTTTGATGTGGACGGCGTTTTGACCGATGGTACAATCCAAGTAAATACCGAGGGTGAGATGTTTCGGACGATGAACATTAAAGATGGTTACGGACTAAAAACAGCGGTTGACCAAGGTTATAATGTTTGCGTTATCTCGGGTGGTTCCAATGAAGGCGTGCGCGTGCGGCTGCAAAATTTGGGCGTGAAGGACATCTTTTTGGGCGCCCATCACAAAACCAAAATTCTGGAAGACTACTTAAAAGCCAACAACATAGAGCGCGAAAACACACTATTTATGGGCGATGACCTTCCCGATTATGAAATTATGCAGAAAGTTGGCCTGCCTACGTGTCCGCAAGACGCTGTTCCCGAAATCAAAGCGATCTCAAAATACGTATCCCATAAAAAAGGCGGCAAAGGCTGCGTTCGCGATGTGATTGAACAAGTGCTGAAAGTGCAGGGAAAATGGAAAGTTACGGAGGGCGTGAGCGCAAAGTATGATTAAGTTGGGTACTGGATGCGGGGTGCTGGATGAAATCTGCCAAACTCATCTGTCATCTGTCATCTGAAAAACTTTCATAGAATATAAAACTTTCAAAATTAAACCTTGAACTACCTAAACCTCATCCGTTACCAAAACCTGTTGTTTATCGCCTTAGTGCAGGTTTCCATAAAATACGTCCTGTTTCAGCCTTTTGGGGTAGATACGGCCTTGACCAATTTCAGTTTTGCCTTGCTCGTAATAGCCACAATCTGCATAGCCGCTGCGGGAAATATCATCAACGATATTTACGATGTGGAAATTGACAAAGTCAACAAACCGAATAAGGTTGTAATCGGCAAAAGGATTTCGGAACGCAACGCGAACAGGCTTTTTGTACTTTTCAACATTGTAGGTGTGGCGATAGGTTTTTATCTTGCCAACAGCATCGGCAAGCCGAGTTTTGCTGCGCTGTTTATCGTTTTTTCGGCCTTGCTTTATTTGTATGCTTCCTATTTAAAAGGAATATTGCTCATCGGCAATCTCCTGGTTTCAGCCTTGGTCGCGATGAGCCTCATAATTGTGGCGCTTTTTGATTTATTCCCTGCAATTACGCCACAGAACCAAGCTACACAATCGGCCGTTTTTAAAATTGTGTTGCAGTATGCGCTGTTTGCGTTATTCATAAATTTCATACGAGAAATTATAAAGGACCTACAGGACATCAACGGCGACAAAAAGGGAGGTATGAACACATTGCCCATTGCTTTGGGTCGAAAAAGAACCATTTCGATAGTGTTCCTTTTGGGTGTGTTTATGACTTTGGGCGTTGTTTTTTATATGTATGAAAATTTATACAACCAACAAACCTTGCTGCTTTATTTTCTGTTTGCCATTGTTGCGCCGCTGCTCTATTTCTGCATAAAATCTTGGGAAGCCGACTCGCCAAAGGAATATGGATTTCTTTCAAAACTGTTGAAAATCATTATGTTTTTGGGAATATGTTCCATTCCGCTGTATCAATTTGTAATTTTGAAATAATTTATTCAAAACCTAAAATTGAAACCTGGAACTTGAAACTTGAAACTTAAAACCTGAAACCTCAAAAATGCTTCGCGAAAAATTAAAAAACCACAACATCATCCTCGCTTCCGGCTCGCCGCGCAGACAGGCTTTTTTCAAGGAATTGAATCTGGATTTTACCATTCAGGTAAAGGCGGTTGATGAAACCTACCCAAGCAATTTAAAGCGTTCAGAAATAACCGATTACCTTTCCCAACTTAAAGCATCCGTTTTTGTAGATTTAGATGAAAATGACATTCTTATTACCAGCGATACGATTGTTTGGAAGGACGAAAAAGCCCTCGGTAAACCGAAAGATTTTGGCGAGGCCAAAGAGATGCTTCAAAATTTAAGCGGGGAAATGCACGAGGTTATCACTTCGGTGTGTTTTACTTCAAAGGAGTTTCAGATTACCGTGAACGACGTAACAAAAGTATGGTTTAAAAAACTTTCTGATGAAGAAATTGACTTCTACATAAATAATTACAAACCCTTTGATAAAGCTGGAAGTTACGGCATTCAGGAATGGATCGGCTACATAGGCATCGAAAAAATTGAAGGCTGCTATTTTAATGTAATGGGGTTGCCCACGCGACTTGTTTATAAAACGTTAACCGAGATTGCCAACCGTTGAATTTGTGGTATTTTTGAGCAAAATTCTTCGAATAATGGACTATTTCAGATTCTTTCCTCTTTTCGTTATTTTAATGTTGCTGAGCGGTTGCAATTCTTCCGAAGAAAAAAGTGATTCACAAAAAATTTCAGCCAAAAAGAAAGCTGCCGTAACAGCAACCCCACGTAACATTTCAAAGGAATTTAAAGAATATTGGTACAGCGGAACTGCCGAAATAACCTCGTATAGCCTGATGCAAGAGCGGTATGGTGAGATTCGGGAAGGAGCAGCGGTCAACATCTTTGTTACGGAAGATTTTTTACCGGATGCACAGGTAAAAGCAAACAATGCTTCCGAAGAAAATATTTCGGTGATGAAATTGAACCAAATGAAGAATTTCAATACCGGCATTTATCCGTATTCCATATTGACCAGCACTTTCAGTCCGATTGCAACGAAAGAGCATCCGTTAAAAATTACCAACAGCGTGCAGGAATGGTGCGGCCAGGTTTATATGCAGCTCAACAACCGAGAGAATTTTGAAATTGAGAGCCACTCCTATTTTCAGGGCGAGGCAGACCAAAAACTCTCTTTGCCAAAAACCTATTTGGAAAACGAACTTTGGAACCTTATAAGAATCAATCCCGAAGAACTGCCCACGGGCGATGTGATGATTATCCCTTCGTTTGAATATTTACGGCTTCGGCACAAGGAAATAAAGGAACACAATGCTTTTGCCAGTTTGAAACAGGGCGATTCCATAACCATTTATACATTGAATTATCCCGATTTACAGCGGCAGTTGATGCTTTTTTTCAGCAGCACTTTTCCGTACGAAATTGAAAAATGGGAAGAGGTAAACGCCGCAGACCAAAACGACACACTGCGACTGAAAACCACGGCTACCAAACTGAAAAGGATAAAAAGTGATTATTGGACCAAAAACAGAAATGAAAACCTCAACCTGCGCGATTCGCTTCAACTGAAATAGAAAATATGAACATTCAAGAACACACCCTTCAACTTATAGAGTCAGCCGTATTGATTCTGGTATTGCTATTTATCAGGGTCATGCTCAAAAGAACCGTCCGCAATTTCGCCAAAAAAATAGAAAGGCTGGAGCACCGCACAGGGCTTATAATGAAACACGTGGATTTTGGTGTTTTCTTTCTTATGGTTTTAGGACTTATACTTATTTGGGGCGTGGATTTTAGAAATCTGGGATTGGCAATGTCTTCCATTTTTGCGGTTATCGGGATTGCCTTTTTTGCCCAATGGTCCATTTTGAGTAATGTTACGAGCGGTGTAATTATGTTCTTCACTTTCCCCTATAAAATAGGCGATTACATAAAAATCCACGACAAGGAAATGCCTTTGGAAGGCATTATAGAGGATATAAAAACTTTCCACATCATTCTCCATACAAAGGACAATGAAATTGTAACCTACCCCAACAGTATGATGCTCCAAAAAGGCGTAAGCATTGTAAATGTGGAGGAATTTTACGAACAGCAGCACGAGCTCGACAAAAATAAGGAAGGGCTTCCCCACGAATAATTTTCGCAAATAAGTATCTTTGAAGGGTTTTCGAATAAATCAGCACTTACACTTTATGCACAAACCGTTTTTTTTCCGACTTCTATTTTTATTTTTTTCGATAGTCGCCGTCGCGCAAGCTCCCAAAAAACCTACCGCTTCCGAAATATATCACGACCTGCAAAAGTTGAATTTTGTAGGTTCCGCATTGTATATTGCTGCACATCCCGATGATGAAAACACGCGGCTCATCTCCTATTTGGTTAACGATGTGCACGCGAATACGGCCTATCTTTCCATAACCCGTGGCGATGGCGGACAAAACCTTGTTGGTCCCGAACTGCGCGAACTTTTGGGCGTTATCCGCACCCAGGAATTGCTGGAAGCACGAAAAATTGACGGCGGACACCAGTTTTTTACCCGCGCCAACGATTTCGGTTACAGCAAAAACCCGGAGGAAACTTTTGAGTTTTGGACAAAAAATGAGGTGCTGGGCGATGTCGTGATGACGATTCGCAAATTCAGGCCAGATATAATCGTAAACCGTTTTGACCATCGCAGTCCCGGCAGCACGCATGGCCACCATACAGCCTCGGCCATGTTGAGCCTGGAGGCTTTTGATATGGTTGACAATGCCTCAAAATTTCCAAAATCTGCAGCGGAATATGGGCTTTGGAAACCCCAGCGTTTATTTTTCAATACTTCGTGGTGGTTTTACGGAAGCCAGGAAAATTTTGAAAAAGCTGATAAAAAGAATCTTGTGTCTGTGGAAACCGGAAGCTATTTTCCCGCACTCGGGCTTTCCAATGGTGAAATTGCTTCTTTGAGCAGAAGTATGCACAAATCGCAGGGCTTTGGCAGCACAGGCTCCCGAGGAACCGAAACGGAATATTTGGAACTGCTGAAGGGAAGCAAACCTTCGGACAACAACCTTTTTGAAGGCATCAATACAAACTGGTCCAGACTGGAAGGCGGAAAGGAGATCGGAGCTATTTTGAATCCGTTGGAGGAAAATTTCAACTTTAAAAACCCTTCGGAAATGTTGCCGCAGCTTTTGAAAGCGTATCCCTTGGTCTCAAATTTGAAAGATACCCATTGGCGAAAAATAAAGCTCGAACAACTGAAACAACTCATTTTGGATTGCGGCGGTATTTTTATTGAAGCTGTTTCCGAAGCAAATTCAATCAATCCGAACGAAAATTTCAAAGTAACCGTTGAAGCCGTCAATCGCGGCAATGCCGATGTGGTTTTGCAATCGGTAAAAAATTCGGAAGGTAAAATGCTTTGGAATGAATCTACAGTCCTTCCCTTTAATGAAGATAAAAAACTGGAGATAACGGTCAATTCGGGGGTTCACAACCCCAAGTATTCTTCGCCCTATTGGCTGAACGAAAAGGGAAGCGTCGGTATGTACGCCGCGCCGGAAGCCTTGATTGGGCTGCCCGAAACACCCGTTTTGGAACAACTTACTTTTGAACTGCAATTTGGTAACGCTACCATTCCTTTTACGAAAGATATAATTTACAAATTCAACGACCCCGTAAAGGGCGAAGTCTATCGTCCGTTGGAGGTTTTGCCCGAAGTTACCGCTTCCATCCCCGAAAAAGTCTTGATTTTCGCCAACGATGAAGCTGAAACTGTTTCAGTAATCGTGCGCGCGGGAAAGGATAGCATTTCCGGAACCATAAGCCTTCAACATCCCGAAGGTTGGCAAGTAGCGCCTTCGCAGCAAACATTTCAGCTTGACAGAAATGGCGAAACCAAAACCTTTACTTTTACGGTAACGCCTCCACGCAGCCAAAGTGAAGGTTTTTTAAAACCAATTGTAAATGCTGAAGGAAAAATTTTCGACAGGGAATTGGCAACCATCAATTATGAGCACATTCCGTATCAAAGTGTGTTGTTGCCCTCCGAAGCGAAAGTTGCAAAAATCGACATTCAGAAAAAAGGGCAAAACATTGGCTACATAAACGGTGCGGGCGATGCCATTCCCGAAAGTCTGAAGCAGATTGGCTATTCGGTAACCGCCATTGACCCTTCAAATATTTCCGCGGAAAACCTTCAAAATTTTGATGCCATTGTTGTCGGTATCCGTGCGTACAACACCGTCCCAGAGCTCGCCTTTGCACAGCCCGCTCTAAATAAATATGTTGAAAATGGCGGAACGCTCATCGTGCAGTACAATACCAGTCGCGGTTTGGTTACCGAAAACCTGGCGCCCTATGAACTGAAACTATCGCGCGACCGCGTAACCGATGAATTTTCGGAAGTAAAAATACTTGCCCCCGAAAACCCTGTCTTAAACACCCCAAATAAAATTACCCAAAAAGATTTTGAGGGTTGGGCACAGGAGCGCGGCCTGTACTTTCCCGATGAATGGGCCAAGGAGTTTACGCCCATCCTCGGAATGCGCGACAAAGGCGAGAAAATGACAAAAGGCTCGCTGCTGGTGGCCAAATACGGAAAAGGGTATTATATTTATACGGGATTGAGCTTTTTCCGCGAACTGCCCGCTGGCGTTCCCGGAGCTTATCGATTGTTTGCGAATATGCTGTCAATAGGGAAATAATTTAAGAAACGTGACCGAAGAAAAACAAAAATTCAACTGGAAATGGAGCTACACCTTAGTGCTCCTATTCAATGCCGTTTACATCTATCTGTTTTATTTACTAATGCAAAACTTCGCCTAAATGCAGCAGATTGATTGGATTGTTTTAATTGGGACCCTTCTTTTTATCGTGCTTTACGGCACTTGGAAATCGCGGCAGCAGCGCGATGTGGGCGATTATTTAAAAGGTGGAAGCACCGCGCATTGGTGGACTATTGGGCTTAGCGTTATGGCTACCCAGGCCAGTGCCATTACCTTCCTCTCCACTCCCGGACAGGCCTTTCACGATGGGATGGGCTTTGTGCAGTTCTATTTTGGGCTGCCCATTGCGATGGTAATTATCTGTTTGGTTTTTATCCCAATTTACCACAAACTCAACGTTTATACGGCCTACGAATATCTGGAAAGCCGTTTCGACAAAAAAACCCGGACACTTACCGCAATCTTATTTTTAATCCAACGCGGTTTGGCCTGCGGCATTACCATTTTTGCGCCTTCCATTATTCTTTCGGCAGTTTTGGGGTGGAATTTGATTTATCTGAATATCATCATCGGCGTACTCGTAATTATCTACACCGTTAGCGGCGGTACAAAGGCTGTGAGCGTTACGCAGAAACAACAAATGGCGGTCATCTTTTTTGGAATGTTGATTGCCTTTCTTTTGATACTGAATTATCTTCCGCTTGATATCTCTTTTTCCAAAGCGCTTGAAATTGCCGGGGCCAATGGCAAAATGGACATCCTCGATTTTTCTTTCGACTTTGACAACCGCTATACTTTTTGGAGCGGAATAATAGGTGGTACATTTTTAGCCCTCTCCTACTTCGGAACCGACCAAAGCCAGGTGCAACGCTATCTTTCGGGCCGAAGTGTAAAACAAAGCCAGATGGGTCTTATTATGAACGGCTTGCTGAAAGTACCGATGCAATTTTTTATATTGCTCGTGGGGGTTATGGTCTTTGTTTTTTATCAGTTCAACAGTTCCCCTTTGCACTTTAATCCTGCTGCGGTAAAAGACGTAAAAAAATCGGAATATGCAGGTGAATACAAGGCTTTGGAAGTTCAAAAGGAAGCAATCGACCAAGAATTGGCGGCCACGCAAATAAGTTATTCCAAAGCGGAAAGCGATGCCGCCAAACAAATTTTGGCCAACGAAATTGAGCAACTCAACAATACTGAAAAACAGTTGCGTGAACAATCTGTGGCCGTAATCAAAAAGGCAAATCCAAATGCGGAGACCAACGATAAGGATTACGTTTTTATCCACTTTATCCTTAACAATCTTCCACGCGGCTTAATCGGGTTGCTGCTGGCCGTGATTTTAAGCGCGGCTATGTCATCCACCGCGTCAGAACTGAATGCGTTGGGAAGCACGACAACCATCGACCTTTACAAACGCAATGTCCCCGGCAAGCGCGAAAGACATTATGTAGCGGCGTCGCGCGGGTTTACGCTTTTATGGGGAATTATCGCGATTTTGGTAGCCTGTACCGCCCATTTATTCGACAACCTGATTCAGCTTGTAAATATCATCGGCTCCATTTTCTACGGAAATGTTCTGGGTATATTTCTTCTCGCGTTTTTTATAAAATACGTGCGCAGCAAAGCGGTCTTTATTGCAGCGCTTATCACCCAAATTATCATTATCTATTTTTGGTACATCGACCTTATGCCCTATCTGTGGCTGAATTTGGTGGGTTGCGCAATTGTTATGGGAATTGCTATTTTATTACAGCTATTTTTCCCGAAGAAAAATGATGCTGAAATAATCCTTTCAGAAGAAACATAAAAATCAGCCACGAATTCACGGATAATTATGCGAAAATATTCGTGTATTCGTGGTAAAAAAGTTCGGCTGGCGAGTTTGCAACTTTGCTGGCGCGAGTTGCAACTCGTGCCCACTCCAAAAGAGAATCTTTATATTATTTCCTAAAAATCAATTTTGAAATACGATTATTCCCCGAAGCGAAAGCAAGGCTATCATTCACAAATTCAATTGCGAAAAAGCCTTCTTTTGAAAGAAGTTTCCAGTTTTTGCCGCCGTCGCCGCTAAACGAAATACCGGGCGAGCCGATGGCCACTATCCCCTGCCCTTCCGTTCCCGGAATATATTTTACGGACGAACGATACCCGGGTTCTTTGCCGTTGGCAATCAGTTTCCAAGTCTTACCGCAGTTTTTGGTGATGGCCTTATTGCCTTCGTTAAAAGATTTGTCCTCCCAATTGCCACCGAAAATGATTCCATGCTGTTCATCCCTAAAATCAATGCTGTAAATACCCGTCATCGCCTTTCCTTGAACGATTGGCGTGTCAAATACTTCCCAAGTTTTTCCTTTGTCGCCCGTGTGCATTACCCGGGATTTTCTTCCGCCGGTGGCTACCCAAGCATTGTCGCCAAAAATAGCGATGTTGCTATTGCTGGCCGCAAAAGCTGCTTCGCCTCTTTCCACTTTCGGCAAATTATCGCACGGCAGTTTTTCCCAAGTGTTCCCGCCGTCGCGAGTGATGATTATTGACATACAATCTTCCACGGGGTCGCCAATGGCAATGCCTTCGTTTTCGTTCCAAAATTTCATGGAATCGTAAAAAACATTTTTTCCTTTTTCGGTGTAAACTTCTTCAATATTGGTAGCTTCGGTACCGTTAAAGCCAATTTTGTACAGCACTGCCGGATTGGAGATACTCAAAACAAACACCGCTTCCTTAGTGGCGGCGATGGAACGAAAATGCAGCAACGAATCGCCGTATTTTATGATAGCGAGCTTTGGCGTATCGCCGTCAATCAATCCTACCTTTCCTTTGTCCGCGGCAAACCAAACCCTGTTTTCATCCAACGGTTGGATGGCACGAATGCTCAGGCTATCAATAAATACGGGCGTAATTTCAACGGAATTGATTTCAATTTCAGTTTTCTTTTCACAGGAAAAAAGAAAAAGGACGATAAACGTGGCAATGGCAAGACGCATAGATTCAATTTTTGGCAAAAGTAGTGATTCTAAAATTTCAAATGGGTTTTTGGGTTGTTGGGTTATTGGGTTATTGAGTTACTGAGTTACTGAGTTACTGAGTTACTGAGTTACTTAAAGGTTATTTCGATTTCGATTTCGATTTCGTATTTCGTATTTCGTATTTCGTATTTCGTATTTCAAAAATCTAAGTTTAAAAAGATACCTTTGCAATCGCAAAAGATTTCAAAATAAATTGAAGTCAAAAAAGGTAACCACGAATACACGAATAACTATAAAAAACATTCGGAAATCCGTGGCAGAAAAAAAATACAAATGAAACTACACCGAAACCTCGTATTCGCCACCATAGATTCCCTTCACTTGATTTTTAACGAAAACAAGCAAGCGGACAAGGTGCTAAAAAATACCTTAAAGCGCGACAAGCGTTGGGGCGCCCGCGATCGTGCCTTTATAGCCGAAACCACCTACGACATTGTGCGCTGGAAACGGCTCTATGCCGAGATTGCCGAAGTGCGCGAACCCTTTGACCGTCCCAATCTTTTCAGGTTGTTCACGGTTTGGGCCACACTGAACGGAATTGCCATCCCAGAATGGAAACAGTTTGAGGACACCCCAACCCGCCGCATAAAAGGAAAATTTGACGAACTCTCAAAAATCAGGAAATACCGCGAATCCATCCCCGATTGGTTGGATGAATTGGGACAAAAGGAACTGGGCAAAAAGTGGGACAAGGAAATTGCCGCGCTAAACCAACAGGCCGACGTGGTGCTACGAGTGAATACCTTAAAAACCACGGTTGAAAACCTGCAAAATGAATTGGCCGACCTTGAAATAGAAACCGAAATTTTGAGCGGTTATCCCGATGCGTTGAAGCTGAAGGAGCGCGCAAACGTGTTCACAACCGATGCCTTTAAGAATGGGCTGTTTGAAGTGCAGGATGCGTCTTCACAGAAAGTTGCGGAAATTCTCGACCCAAAACCCGGAATGCGCGTAATAGATGCGTGTGCCGGAGCGGGCGGAAAAAGCCTTCACATTGCCACGATGATGGAGAACAAAGGCCAATTGATTGCCATGGACATTTATGAAAACAAGTTGAACGAACTGAAACGCCGCGCTCGCCGAAACGATATTTTCAATATTGAAACCCGCGTCATCGACTCCACGAAAGTGATAAAAAAGCTGATCGATAAAGCAGATAAGGTGTTGATCGATGCTCCTTGCTCCGGTCTGGGCGTTTTAAGAAGAAATCCGGATGCCAAGTGGAAATTGCAGCCTGAGTTTTTGGACAATATTCGCGCCACACAAAAAGAATTGCTGGACAGCTACTCCCGAATGGTAAAACCGGGAGGGCAATTGGTCTATGCCACATGCTCTATACTTCCTTCGGAAAACGAATTGCAGGTAAAGGATTTCTTGGCCCGTGAAGCCGGAAAAGATTTCACACTGTTAAATGAGGAAAAAATAATGCCCAGCAAAAGCGGATTTGATGGATTTTATATTTCTTTGCTGCAAAAAAAGAATCAATAATAGTGATTGAATACAAATTTAGATTTATGAAGAAATTATTTACCCTACTTTTTATAATCGGTTTACAGACCGTTTTTGCCCAACAGCCCTATTATAATGATGTGGATCTTACCTTGACCGGCCAAGATCTATATTTCGCCTTGCAACAAAAAATTGAAAATGCCAGTACAACCTTCAATTATGGTCATACACGGGATACGATGAAAATTACCGACGAAGATCCCGATAACAACAATAATGTCTTGCTGATCTACGGCTATGATGACACGGGAAGTTGCACCACAGACCGAAGCCGTAATAAAAACGCTTTTGGTGGCGGAAACTGTGAATACAACCGCGAACACACTTTTGCCAGATCCAATGCCAATCCATCGATGGGAAATGTGGATAACGGAACCACCGGCATTGGCGCCGACCCACACAACCTGCGCCCCAGCGACCAGCAGATGAACAACAATCGCGGCAGTAAAAAGTTTGCAGCGGGCTCCGGCAATGCCGGTAACGTGGGCAGCGGTAACTGGTATCCCGGCGACGAATGGAAAGGCGACGTAGCGCGAATTATGATGTATATGTACACCCGCTATGGCGACCGTTGCAAACCGTCCTTAAACGGCGTAGGCCCAGTGCAGGGCAGTACAGACATGCTGCAAGTATATCTGCAATGGAATGCTGAAGATCCCGTAACCGATTTTGAAGACCAACGCAATCCTTATTTGGAACCTGTGTACGGCAACCGAAACCCATTTATTGACAACCCATATTTGGCAACCCTTATCTGGGGCGGCCCTGTGGCCGAAGACCGATGGGGCTTGGCTGGAACGGAAGACTTTATGGCAGAAAATATAAGCGTATACCCCAATCCCACTTCTGAAATTATTTGGGTAAGGGACAACACTTCGTTCCCCGTTGAAACCTATTCGGTTTATGATTTTTCGGGAAGAAGAATTCTTTTCAACACCTTCAATGCTTCCGAAAAAAAAGTGGATGTTTCAAGTCTCAATGGTGGAATTTATCTTTTGGAACTCGCTTCTGCGGAAAAGAGAATTACCAAAAAAATCGTGGTTCAATAAAGAAGTATAAGTATTCTGAAAGAGCGGGCAATTCCCGCTCTTTTTTATTTAAAATAGGTCCATTCCAAAAAATGTTCAAAATTGATGATTATGCCATCTTTTCGACAAATGGAATATCCTTGAAAAACATTACCTTTGCACCTTCAAAAATGAACTAATATTCAAAAGGATGATTCACTTTTTCGGAAACGTTGAAAATACTGTTTTTGCAGTCCAAGCCCACGGAACTATTTCAGAAGAAAACACTAAAAAGTTGGAGTGGCTTTTCGGCAACCAGCCTAAAATAAAGCAATCCGTCCTGCACCCAAACGCGACGGATTTTTTTATTGGCCCCCGTGCCGCCATGGTTACGCCGTGGAGTACCAATGCCGTGGAAATAACCCAAAATATGGGCATTGATGGCATCATCCGCATCGAGGAATTTCACAATAGTAAAGTTGAAAAGGAAATTTTTGACCCAATGCTTTCGCAAAAATATAAGCAGTTGGACCAAGATATTTTCGACATCCACATTAAGCCGGAAGGGATTCTGAAAATTGATAATATTTCGGAATACAACCAAAAAGAAGGGCTCGCACTGAATGCCGAAGAGGTTGAATATCTTGAAAATCTTTCCAAAAAACTAGGACGAAAACTTACCGACAGCGAAGTTTTCGGCTTTAGCCAAGTGAACAGCGAGCATTGCCGCCACAAAATCTTCAACGGAACTTTTGAAATAGACGGCAAGGAAATGCCCTCTTCCCTTTTCAAATTAATAAAAAAGACTTCAGCTGAAAACCCGAATGATATTGTTTCGGCATACAAGGATAACGTTGCTTTCGTAAAAGGCCCAAATGTGAAACAATGGGCACCAAAAAGTGGCGACAAGCCTGATTGGTACGAGGAAAAAGATTTTGAAAGTGTGATTTCCCTAAAAGCGGAAACCCACAATTTCCCAACAACAGTAGAGCCTTTTAACGGCGCGGCAACCGGAAGCGGTGGGGAAATCCGCGACCGTTTGGCTGGCGGTAAAGGTTCGTTGCCATTGGCGGGAACTGCGGTTTATATGACTTCCTATTCTCGATTAAATGAAGAGCGTCCCTGGGAAAAAAGTATGAAAGAACGCGATTGGCTCTACCAAACGCCGCTTGATATTTTGATAAAGGCCAGTAACGGAGCTTCAGATTTTGGAAATAAATTTGGACAACCCTTGATTGCAGGTTCTGTACTTACGTTTGAACACGAAGAGGATGCTCGCCGATTAGGCTTCGATAAAGTGATTATGCTGGCTGGCGGAATCGGTTACGGAAAGGCAAGCCAGGCCATTAAGGACAAACCGCAGGAAGGCGATAAGATTGTAGTCTTAGGCGGTGACAATTACCGTATCGGGATGGGCGGTGCCGCGGTTTCTTCAGCAGATACGGGGGAATTCCACAGCGGAATTGAACTGAACGCCATCCAGCGAAGCAATCCAGAAATGCAGAAACGCGCCGCAAACGCCATCCGCGCAATGGTTGAAAGTGATGAAAACCCAATCGTTTCCATTCACGATCACGGCGCTGGTGGGCACTTAAATTGCTTGAGCGAATTGGTGGAAGACACGGGCGGACGAATTGAATTGGACAAACTTCCCATTGGTGACCCTACCCTTTCCGCAAAGGAAATTATGGGCAACGAAAGCCAGGAACGCATGGGCTTGATTATTGGCGAAGAGAATATCCAAAAACTTCAAAAAGTGGCATACAGAGAGCGCTCACCCATGTATGAAGTAGGCCACGTTACCGGCGACAGACGCTTCTGTTTTGAAAATGAAAAAGGTGAAAAGCCAATGGATTTCGCTTTGGAAGAAATGTTCGGCAGCTCGCCTAAAACCATCATGAAAGACAAAACCGTAAACAGGAATTATAAAAATGCTGCTTACGAAGTTTCCCGTATAAAAGAATATTTGGAGCAAGTCCTCCAATTGGAAGCCGTGGCTTGTAAAGACTGGCTTACCAACAAAGTGGACCGTTGCGTTACGGGCCGTGTTGCAAAACAGCAAACCGCAGGGCCGTTACAACTTCCATTGAACAACTGCGGCGTAATGGCGCTGGATTTCCACGGAAAGGAAGGCGTTGCAACAAGTATCGGACATTCGCCATTAACGGCTTTAATTGACCCTGCTGCCGGTTCGCGCAATGCCATTACAGAATCGCTTACCAACATTGTTTGGGCACCGTTAAAGGACGGATTGAAAAGTGTGTCCCTTTCCGCGAACTGGATGTGGCCCTGCAATAACGAAGGCGAAGATGCAAGATTATATGAAGCCGTAAAAGCCGTTTCAGACTTTGCGATTGATTTGGGAATCAACGTTCCCACTGGAAAAGATTCGCTATCGATGAAGCAGAAATACAAGGATGGCGAAGTAATTTCTCCCGGAACCGTGATTATTTCTGCCGCGGGAAATTGCAACGATATTCAAAAGGTTGTGGAGCCTGTTCTGCAGAGAAACGGAGGTTCTATTTATTACATAAACATTTCGCAGGACGACTTTAAAATGGGCGGTTCCTCTTTTGGGCAGATTTTGAATGCCATAGGAAATGACGCACCAACCGTGAAAAGTGCGGAATATGTAAAAACCGTTTTCAACACGCTGCAGGAATTGATTCGCGATGAAAAAATCCTTGCCGGGCACGATGTGGCCTCGGGTGGATTGATTACCACTTTGCTGGAAATGTGCTTTGCGGATTTGAATTTGGGAGCAGATTTAAACCTTTCTACCTTAAGCAATGACGATATTGTAAAAGTTTTATTTTCTGAGAACTGTGGCGTCGTAATCCAAGCTTCAGAGGATGCTTCGGTTGAAAAATTGCTTTCAGAAAATAATATTCATTTCTCGAAAATTGGAAATGTTATAACCACGGAATCATTAAATATTCACTATCACCATACCCCATTGCGATTAAGCATTCAAGAATTTCGTGATATCTGGTATAAAACCTCATATTTGCTTGATAAAAACCAAAGTGGGGAAAGATTTGCCAAGGAGCGTTTTGATAATTACAAAAACCAACCGTTGAAATTCGAATTTCCAAAGAATTTTAATGGTAACCTCCCCTCCTTCGGAGGGGCCGGGGGAGGCCGACCGAAGGCCGCAGTTATCCGCGAAAAAGGCAGCAACAGTGAGCGGGAAATGGCGTATATGATGCACCTTGCAGGGTTTGATGTAAAGGATGTGCATATGACCGACCTGATTGAAGGCCGGGAGGATTTGGAAGACATAAAACTATTGGTGGCCGTTGGCGGTTTCAGCAATAGCGACGTTTTGGGAAGCGCCAAAGGTTGGGCGGGCTCGTTTTTGTACAACGAAAAAGCGAACACGGCCCTAAAGAATTTTTTTGCAAAAGACGATACACTTTCCCTGGGAGTTTGTAACGGTTGCCAGCTTTTTGTGGAGCTCGGCCTTTTAAATCCCGAAGATGATGAAAAGCCGAAAATGCTCCATAACGATACCGGCAAGTTTGAATGTGTGTTTACTTCGGTGAAAATTCAGGAGAACAATTCCGTGATGCTATCTTCAATGGCGGGAAGTACTTTGGGAATCTGGTCTGCACACGGGGAAGGAAAATTCAGTTTTCCAAAGGCGGAAAGCCATTATAACATTGTGGCAAAATACAGCTACGATGCATTGCCCGCAAACCCCAATGGCAGCGATTTCAACACCGCAATGTTAACTGATAAAACCGGAAGGCATTTGGTAATGATGCCACATTTGGAACGCTCTACCTTTCCGTGGAATTGGGCGTATTATCCAAAGGATAGAAAGGATGATAAGGTTTCGCCTTGGGTGCAGGCGCTTGTGAATGCCCGGGAGTGGATTGAGAAGAAGTAATAAACCTTTTTTCTTTATTTAAAAATTTCATCCAAAAGAAGTATATTTAAGGAATGGCAGATTTTGTCATTCCTTTTTTGTTTCAAAAGAGAAACTGAAATAATTTTGCTATTTTCACTTCCTTAATAATTCTATCATGAAAGACCCAAAAAGACTCTTCGACTTTCCATATTATCAGCTCGAACAATATCCGCAAAAAAAAGCGCTTGTAACAAAATACAACGGCAAATGGGTAGCAATCTCTACCCAAGAATATATTGATAGGGCCAACGCTTTAAGCCGTGGCCTGCTACGTATGGGCGTAAAGACCAACGATAAGATTGCCGTTATCTCCATGACCAACCGCACGGAGTGGAACATCTGCGATATTGGTATTATGCAGACAGGCGCACAAGGCGTACCTATTTATCCCACGATTTCTGAGGATGAGTATGAGTATGTTTTAAACCATAGTGAAGCCATATACTGTTTCGCCTCCTGTAAGGAAGTTTATGAGAAGGTGCAGCAAATACGGAATAACGTCCCCTCGCTCAAGGAAGTTTACACATTTGATGAAATTGAAGGAGCCAAAAACTGGCAGGAAATTTTAGAAGAGGGCAAGGACCAAAGCAATCAGGATGAAGTGGAAAAACGAATGGAATCCATTTCAGAAGACGATTTGGCTACCCTTATCTACACGTCCGGAACTACGGGAAAACCCAAGGGAGTTATGCTTTCGCATAAAAACATAGCTTCAAATGCCAAATTTAGTGCAGAACGGCTGCCTATAGATTTGGGAAAATCTACAGCGCTCAGTTTCCTTCCTGTATGCCACATTTATGAGCGCATGCTACAATATATGTATCAATACTGCGGGGTGGAAATCCATTTTGCCGAATCGCTGGAAACCATCAGCGACAATTTAAAGGAAGTTAAGCCTGAAGTAATGAGCGCGGTACCGCGATTGCTTGAAAAAGTTTACGATAAAATTTATGCAAAGGGAGCAGAACTTACGGGAATAAAAAAGAATCTATTTTTTTGGGCCATTGAGCTAGGGCTGGAATATGAGCCTTACGGGCAAAATGGCTGGTGGTATGAAACAAAACTGAAACTTGCCCGCAAATTGATCTTCAGTAAATGGCAGGAAGCCCTAGGCGGAAATTTAAAAGCCATTGCCTCCGGCAGCGCGGCCTTACAACCACGCTTGGCACGCGTATTTAATGCCGCGGAAATTCCGGTAATGGAAGGGTACGGATTAACCGAAACGTCTCCGGTAGTTTCAGTGAATGATATGCGCGACCACGGGTTTAAAATTGGCACCGTAGGAAAACCGTTGAGGGAAACTGAGGTAAAAATAGCTGAAGATGGCGAAATTTTAGTAAAAGGGCCACAAGTGATGTGCGGTTACTATAAAAACCAGGAACAGACCGATGAAGTCTTAAAAAATGGATATTTCCACACAGGTGATATTGGGGAAATTGACAGCGACGGCTTTTTAAAAATTACGGACCGTAAAAAGGAAATGTTCAAGACCAGTGGCGGAAAATATGTGGCTCCGCAGCTTATTGAGAATGCCATGAAGCAATCGCGCTTTATCGATCAGATAATGGTCGTGGGCGAAGGTGAAAAAATGCCGGCGGCACTAATCCAGCCCGATTTTGAATTTATCAAGGAATGGGGAAGCAAAAAAGGAAGAAGCATTCCTTCCAACCCGGAAGAAATGATAAAAAATCAGGCCGTGATTGACAGAATTCAAAAAGAAGTGGATTTCTACAACGAACGGTTTGGAAAGTGGGAAAAAGTGAAAAAGTTTGAATTGACCCCAGATGTTTGGAGTATCGAAGGCGGACAGCTAACTCCTACTATGAAAATGAAACGGAAAGTTATTAAAGAGCAGTATAAGGATTTATACAATCAAATTTATGAACATAATAATTAATAAAATTGTTTTTATATTCTGAAAAAAATTGAAAAAAAAGTTATTCTAGTTCAGAATTATCTGCTGGAATTTATTTTATAAAAATAACTTCTGAAAAGTCTTCAGTTATTAAACAGCTTATAAAAAAATTTAACAAATGAACTGGCTCCTTATTATCGGTGATGGGATTAGTATGATAAGGTTTAGAGAAAAAGTTGATAATAAACTATACGTTTTTGGAATATTCAGACAAATATTATGAAATTACTATTTTTAAACACTTGTAAGGTTAAACTTTGTTTAATTCTGTTATTTATTACATCAACATCGATAAATGCACAGTCATGTTTGCCGGAAGGTATAATTTTCTATGACCAAGCATCTATCGATGAATTTTCTACAAACTATCCAAATTGCACAATTATAGAAGGTAACGTATCCATTCAAGGATCCGTAAGTAACTTAAACGGGATTTCACAAATTGAAGAAATTCATGGATCTGTTGAAATTGGTCAGGCACATAATTTATTCGATCTCTCAGGACTTGATAATTTAATCTTGATTGAGGGTGGTCTTTATATTTTTGAGAATAATAATCTTACAAATTTAAATGGTTTGGATAACCTTATTTCCACAGAGACTTTACACATAACTGCCAATATTAATCTTGAAGATATTTCAGCTCTTAATATTATGGAAATTGATAATGCCATTGCAATAACCAATAATGATAAATTAAATACTTTAAATGGCCTAAATAATATTCTAAGTTTAAGTTACTTACTTATTGATGGCAACGATGTCTTGTTAGATTTAAGTGGGCTGGATAATCTAACAACAGTTAACATGAACATTGACATCTTAAGAAATGATTCATTGTTAAATCTCAGTGGCCTAGATGCTTTAACCCATACTGGCTACCTTATTATTTCAGATAATGAATCTCTACAAAGTTTAAATGGGCTTGAAGCGCTTACTACAACAAATGGAGATATTTATATTCAATTAAATAATCAACTTAATGATATTAGCAACCTATCCTCCCTTAATACAGTTAATGGAAGTTTTAATATAATTCAAAATAACCACCTTTCATCTTTAAATGGACTTGAAGGGTTGACGTCAATTAATGGAAACTTGGGAATTGGAAATAATTTTCAACTTTCAAGTATTGAAGGCATTAAAAATATTGATGCTGAAACAATAACAAATCTTTATATAACGCAAAATACTAATTTATCAGAATGTGTAGTTCAAAGTGTCTGTGACTTTTTAAATATAAACCCTGCAAATACAGAAATAATTCTGAATGCTGCAGGTTGTGAAAATAGACAAGAAATAGAAAACGCCTGTGCATTAGGCACGGATGAATATAGACTCTCAGAAATTAAAATCTTCCCAAACCCAACCAACGGCACTTTTGAAATCTCAGGTTTAGAAAGTGGCACTGTAAGAATTATTGACAGCCAAGGCAGAACCATAAAACAGATGGATTTGGAGGAAAATAGTTATTCTATTTCAGACTTAACTGCTGGAATTTATTTCATAAAAATAACTTCTGAAAAATATTCGGTTATTAAACAGCTTATAAAAACATAAAATGTGAATTGGCTCCTACTGATAATAGCCGGTCTTTTTGAAGTTGCATTTGCGGCTTGTCTCGGAAAAGTAAAGGAGACCTCAGGCCTGGATTCAAAACTATGGTTCGTGGGTTTTTTAATATGCCTTTCCATTAGTATGATCCTGCTTATAAAAGCTACAAAAACGCTTCCCATAGGCACGGCCTATGCGGTGTGGACGGGCATTGGTGCCGTGGGCACGGTTCTGGTAGGTATTTTCTACTTCAATGAGCCCGCTACATTTTGGCGCGTGTTCTTTCTCTCCACTTTAATAATCTCGATAGTCGGCCTAAAATTTGTAACCCATTAAAGTTCCGTTAAACTGACCTTTTGCTCCTGCCCTATTTCATATCTTTAAAAGAAAACCTCTCTTTTAAAAATGAAAACTATTTGGACCATAGGCCATTCCACCCGTACCCTTGAGGAGTTTTTAAAACTGTTGAATTCCTTCAATATTGAATTACTTGTGGATGTGCGCCATTATCCCGGTTCCCGAAAATTTCCGCAGTACAATAAAGACAATTTGGAAACAACACTGCCCGACAACGGCATTGCATATACACATTTGGTAGATTTAGGCGGCCGCAGAAAACCAGAACCCAATTCCAAAAACAATGCCTGGCGGCTCGATTCCTTTAAAGGGTATGCAGATTATATGGAAACGGAACAGTTTCAGCATTCCTTAAAAATTCTAAAAGAGAACGCATCACAAAAACGGACTGCCATAATGTGTGCGGAAGCTGTTTGGTGGAGTTGCCACCGCTCGCTTATAGCGGATATCTTAAAAGTAGAGGGTTGGACCGTTATGCACATTATGGCGGAAAATAAAGCCACGGAACACCCCTATACCGCTCCCGCAAAAATAGTGGACGGAGAGTTGGATTATTCCAAAGAGACGTAAGACGGTAAGACGTAAGATACAGGACCTAAGACGACAAGACGTAGGACGTAAGACCATAAACTACTGTTCGTGCTGTAATTTTTAATAATTGATAGCTATGATTCACATAAACCAACGTCTTACGTCATCCAGTCCTATGTCCTATGTCATTAAGTTCTAAGTCCAAAAAAACCACATAATATACTATGCGTGCATAATAAAATTTCGTATCTTTGGGATTCCACTTTTTTCAAATTCTTTTAATGAAGGAAAAAACTATAGATTACATCTTGCGGTCCACTTGGATGAACGTTACAAAAATGTATAATGAAGAAGCCGGAAAAAAAGGAAGTACGATGGCAACGGGTTTTGCACTTATAAGCATCGATCCCGAAGAGGGAACCCCTTCAACCGCGCTGGGCCCTAAAATGGGAATGGAAGCTACAAGCCTTTCCCGCACCTTGAAAACTATGGAAGAAAAAGGTTTGATAGAAAGAAGGCCCAACCCAGAGGACGGTCGCGGGGTGTTGATTCATTTAACCGAATTTGGAAAAGAGATGCGGGAGTTTTCCAAACAAGTGGTTTTGGGTTTTGACGAAGCCGTACAAAAAAACGTATCGGCAGAAGAATTGCAAACCTTTCGGAAAGTGGCAAACACGATTAACGAGTTGATCAATTCAAAGAAAATATATAATTCAGAGTAAGAGAAAATAACACTTCAGAATTAGGATTAGGAATTAGGAATTAGGAATTAGGAAAAATAGTTATTTCGAACTGACAAATAACTAATAACCAATAACTTTAAAAAAATATGTCAAAAAGAAGAATTAACAAAGTAGCGGTAATCGGCTCCGGGATTATGGGAAGCGGAATAGCTTGCCATTTTGCCAACATCGGCGTGGAAGTGCTTTTGCTGGACATAGTACCGCGCGAGCTTACGGACGAGGAAAAGAAAAAAGGCCTTACCCTTGAAGACAAGGCAGTCCGCAACCGAATTGTGAACAACGATTTGCAGAAAGCCATAAAAAGCAACCCCGCCCCACTCTATCACAAGGATTTTGCAAAGCGCATCTCCACGGGAAATTTGGAAGACGATATTTCAAAAGTAAAAACTGCCGATTGGATAATCGAAGTAGTCGTGGAGCGTCTCGACATTAAAAAACAAGTCTTTGAAAACCTGGCCAAGCACAGAAAAGAAGGCACGATTATCACCACAAACACCTCCGGGATTCCCATCCATTTGATGAGCGAGGGCCATAGTGAAGATTTTCAGAAACACTTCTGCGGCACGCACTTCTTCAATCCGCCGCGCTATCTTAAACTTTTTGAAATCATTCCCGGGCCAAAAACCGCGCCCGAGGTAATCGACTTTTTAAGGGAATACGGCGAAAAATTCCTCGGAAAGACTTCCGTAGTCGCAAAAGATACGCCCGCATTTATAGGAAACAGAATCGGAATCTTCGGCATCCAAAGCCTTTTCCACCAAGTAAAGGAAATGGGCCTGACTGTTGAAGAAGTAGATAAACTTACCGGCCCGGTAATCGGCCGCCCAAAATCCGCAACCTTTAGGACCGTTGACGTTGTTGGTCTGGACACCTTGGTACACGTGGCCAACGGAATTTACGAAAACGTGCCCGAGGACGAAGAGCACGAAACCTTCAAGCTGCCCAAGTTCGTCAACACTATGATGGAAAACAAATGGTTGGGAAGCAAGAGCGGACAAGGTTTTTATAAAAAGGTGAAAAATGACGATGGAAGTAGTGAAATCCTTTCGCTCGACCTCGATTCCATGGAATACCGAAAAAGCAAAAAAGCATCTTTCGGTACTTTGGAAAAGACCAAATCGGTCAATGTGGTAGCAGACCGTTTCCCGATTCTTATTGAAGGCGATGACAAAGCAGGCGAATTTTACCGAAAGAATTTCGGAGCGATGTTCGCATACGTTTCCAAAAGAATACCCGAAATAACCGACGAACTTTACAAAATTGATGACGCCATGAAGGCCGGTTTTGGTTGGGAAAATGGTCCGTTCGAAATTTGGGATGCCGTTGGCGTGAAAAAAGGAATTGAATTAATAAAAGATCTGGGAAAAGAACCCGCCCCGTGGGTAAATGAAATGCTCGAAAACGGCGTGGACAGTTTCTACGAAGTACGCGAGGGCAACACCTATTATTACAGCATTCCTGACAAGACCCATAAAAAAATACCCGGACAGGATGCCTTTATCATTTTGGACAACATCCGAAAGACCAAGGAAGTTTGGAGCAACAAAGATGTGGTTGTCGAAGATTTGGGCGATGGCATTTTGAACGTAGAATTCCGAAGCAAGATGAACAGCATCGGTGGCGACGTACTTGCTGGCGTCAATAAAGCGATAGATTTAGCAGAAGCCAGTTTTGACGGCTTGGTGATTGCCAATAACGGTAAAAACTTCTCGGTAGGCGCAAACGTAGGGATGATCTTTATGATGGCCGTAGAGCAGGAATACGAAGAATTGAATGCTGCCGTAAAATATTTTCAGGACACCAGTATGCGCATTCGGTATTCCTCCATTCCCGTAATTGTAGCGCCCCACGGAATGACCTTGGGCGGCGGGTGTGAATTCACGCTTCACGCAGACCGCGTGGTGGCGGCGGCCGAAAGTTATATTGGATTGGTGGAATTCGGCGTGGGGGTAATTCCCGGCGGCGGCGGTTCCAAGGAAATGGCGATGCGTGCCAGCGATACTTTTATGAAGGACGATGTGGAGCTGAACAGGCTTCAGGAATATTTCCTGACCATCGGAATGGCAAAAGTTTCCACCTCGGCCTATGAAGCCTTCGATACCGGAATCCTGCAGAAAGGAAAGGATATTGTAATCGTAAACCAAGATCGCCAGATTGCCGCAGCCAAAGCCGTTGCACGTTTTATGGCCGATCAGGGTTATACCAAACCAATTAGGCGCACCGATGTAAAAGTACTCGGAAAGCAGGCCTTGGGAATGTTCCTAGTGGGAACCGACCAAATGGTAGCCGGAAACTACATCAGCGAACACGATAAGAAAATAGCCAACAAACTCGCTTATGTTATGGCGGGAGGCGATTTGAGCGATGCAAGCTTCGTAAGCGAGCAATATTTGCTTGACCTTGAAAGAGAAGCATTCCTAAGTTTAACAGGAGAACGGAAGACTTTGGAAAGACTTCAGCATATGATTCAGAAGGGGAAACCTTTGAGAAATTAGATGTGAGATTTTAGACGTGAGACTTGAGACGTTAGACGTTAGACGTTAGAGGAAAATTGAATAATTGAAATTTTAAAATTGTGTTTTAAGTAATCTATATACGATTCCTTTTTTAAATCAAAAATAACCTCAAATCTTTTGTCTAAAATCTTAAGTCTCAAATCTCAAGTCTAACATCTAAAATCTATAAATATGCACAACTTTCAAGAATTAAAAATTTGGCAAAAATCGATGGATATTACAGAACAGACATATCGACTTTCGGCCGAGTTTCCCAAAGAGGAAAAATATGGCTTAACAAGCCAGATAAGAAGAAGTGCTGTTTCAATTCCTTCAAATATTGCAGAAGGAGCAGGAAGAAATACAGATGGAGAGTTTAAAAACTTTTTGGTTATTGCAAGCGGTTCTTCAAACGAACTTTTTACCCAACTAATTTTATCCCATCGGCTAGAATTAGTTTCAGAAAACAAAGTAAAACCTATTTTAAATGAATTAATTGAGATACAGAAAATGAATTATGCCTTGATACTGAAATTTTCAAAGAAAATTTAAAAAGTCTAAAATCTCACGTCTAAAATCTAAAATCTATTATGAGAACAGCATATATAGTAAAAGCATACCGAACCGCAGTGGGCAAAGCGCCTCGCGGAGTTTTCCGTTTTAAAAGACCGGATGAACTGGCCGCGGAAACCATTAAATATATAATGAACGAATTGCCGCAACTCGACAAAAAACGAATTGATGACGTAATCGTGGGTAATGCCATGCCCGAAGCCGAGCAAGGCCTCAATATGGGTAGATTGATCTCGTTAATGGGGTTGGATATAGTGGACATTCCCGGAATGACGGTTAACCGTTATTGCGCTTCTGGCCTGGAAACCATTTCAATTGCTGCGGCCAAAATCCAAACGGGAATGGCAGATTGCATCATTGCAGGTGGTGCAGAAAGTATGAGTTACATCCCAATGGGTGGTTACAAACCTGTTCCAGATTATAAATTGGCAAAAGAAGGCCACGAAGATTATTACTGGAATATGGGATTGACTGCGGAAGCAGTTGCCAAAAAATACAAAGTTTCCCGTGAGGACCAAGATGAGTTTGCTTACACAAGTCAAATGCGCGCATTAAAAGCGCAGGATGAAAATCGTTTTCAGGATCAAATAGTTCCCATTGAAGTAGAGCACACTTTCGTAAACGATTCAGGCAAAAAAGTAACTGAAAAATACACAGTTAATAAAGACGAAGGCCCACGAAAAGGAACAAACATTGAAGCGCTTTCTAAACTTCGCCCCGTTTTTGCCCAAGGCGGAAGCGTTACCGCAGGTAATTCCTCACAAATGAGCGACGGTGCTGCTTTCGCAGTTATTATGAGCGAGGAAATGGTAAAGGAATTAAATCTTGAACCCATCGCCCGATTGGTAAGTTTTGCGGCAGTGGGTGTGGAACCAAGCATAATGGGGATAGGTCCAGTTTATGCCATTCCAAAGGCTTTAAAACAAGCTGGATTGAAGCAAGACCAAATGGAACTCATAGAATTAAACGAAGCTTTTGCCTCACAGTCGTTAGCAGTAATCCGCGAACTCGGATTGGATAAGGAACGAGTAAACGTAAACGGCGGTGCCATTGCTTTGGGCCACCCACTGGGCTGTACCGGCGCAAAACTCTCCGTCCAACTTTTTGATGAAATGCGCAAACGAAACCTCCAAGGAAAGTATGGAATGGTGACTATGTGCGTGGGGACTGGGCAAGGGGCTGCTGGGGTTTATGAATTCCTTAAATAGACATGAGACGGGAGATTTGAGACTATAGATAAGTAATTAAACAAATGCAAAAAGATGATTGGGATATCTCATGTCTCACATCTAATATCTAACATCTATAACACTTAAGTAGACATGAGACGGGAGATTTGAGACAATAGACAAGTAATTAAACAAATGCAAAAGGATGATTGGGATATCTCATGTCTCACATCTAATATCTAACATCTATAACAATATGGAAACTGAAACAAAAAATAACGAATTGCTTCGCGGCGGACAATTTCTTGTAAAGGAAACTAAAGCTGAAGACGTCTTTACCCCAGAAGATTTTTCCGAAGAGCAAAAAATGATGCGCGATTCCGTAAAGGAATTTGTAGATCGCGAAATATGGCCCAAAAAAGAAGAGTTTGAGCATAAAAATTATGCGCTCACCGAAGAGATTATGCGCAAAGCCGGCGAAATGGGCTTGCTTGGCGTAGCAGTTCCCGAAGAATATGGCGGGCTCGGAATGGGTTTTGTGACCACAATGCTTGTTTGCGATTACATTTCAGGCGCAACGGGCTCTGTGGCTACGGCCTTTGGCGCACATACGGGTATCGGTACGCTTCCTATTACACTTTATGGAACGGAGGAACAAAAGAAAAAATACGTTCCAAAACTCGCCACGGGCGAATGGTTTGGCGCTTATGCCCTAACAGAACCGGGTGCGGGAAGTGATGCCAATAGTGGTAAAACCAAAGCAGTACTTTCCGAAGACGGAAAATATTACAAAATCAGCGGGCAGAAAATGTGGATCTCAAATTCAGGTTTTTGTCATACCATGATTGTTTTTGCACGAATTGAAGATGATAAATACATAACAGGCTTTATTGTTGAAAATGATCCCGAAAACGGAATCTCAATGGGCGAGGAAGAAAAGAAACTCGGAATCCACTCCTCCTCTACCCGTCAGGTTTTCTTCAGTGATACAAAAGTTCCTGTTGAAAATATGTTGGGCGAACGCGGTGAAGGGTTTAAAATTGCAATGAACGCCCTGAACGTAGGGAGAATAAAACTTGCCGCGGCTAGTCTTGACGCACAACGCCGTGTAATAGCAAATGCTGTTCAGTACGCAAATGAGCGAATTCAATTCAATGTGCCCATTTCATCTTTTGGGGCAATAAAACTGAAATTGGCCGAAATGGCAACCAGTGCGTATGTGGGTGAAAGTGCCAGTTACCGGGCCGGAAAGAATATTGAGGACCGAATCGCACTTCGCGTGAAAGCTGGCAACAGCCACCAAGAAGCTGAATTAAAAGGTGTAGAAGAATATGCCATTGAGTGTTCCATCCTGAAGGTTGCAGTTTCCGAAGACATTCAAAACTGTAGCGATGAAGGTATCCAGATTTACGGCGGAATGGGCTACAGCGCAGATACCCCAATGGAATCTGCCTGGCGCGATGCCCGTATTGCCCGTATTTACGAAGGAACAAATGAAATCAACCGTATGCTGGCAGTGGGAATGTTGGTGAAAAAAGCAATGAAAGGTCACGTAGATCTTCTGAACCCCGCACAGGCAGTAGCCGCAGAATTAATGGGAATCCCTTCTTTTGAAACGCCCGATTTTTCGGAATTGCTTTCAGAGGAAAAAGCGATGATCGCCAAACTGAAAAAAGTATTCTTAATGGTTGCCGGAAGCGCCGTTCAAAAATACGGCACTGAACTGGAGGAACATCAGCAAACGCTAATGGCAGCGGCAGATATTTTGATTGAAATTTATATGGCTGAAAGCGCAATCCTACGTACTGAAAAGAACGCGAAACGCTTCGGTGAGGATTCGCAAAAGGAACAAATTGCGATGTCGCAATTGTACCTTTACCACGCCGTTGATATAATTACCGTGAAAGCTAAGGAAGCCATTCTTTCTTTTGTTGAAGGGGATGAACAACGGGCGATCCTGATGGGTCTTAAACGTTTTACGAAATATCAAAATATGCCAAACATTGGCGAATTGCGTAGAACAATTGCACATAAGGTTATTTCGGAAAACAATTATCCGTTTTAAATTAATTGATAAATTATTCTTAAAACCGCTTCAGAAATGAGGCGGTTTTATTTTTAGCAGTATTTTGGTTCGAAGTTTGCTATTTTTAAAAAAACAATTTATAATGAAGAAGCTCCTTTTCCTATCAATCATATTCACTACTTATCTCACTTTCGCACAAACCAATACTGAAGTGTATGTTTTTGATATTCGTCCAGCTTATGAAGGGCTGGAATTGTTAAATATCCAAAACATTTCAAACAACAAAGGTTACAACAACCAACCTTCTTTCATCGCTAATGAAACCCTTGTTTTTGCAGGAAACAATGAAGGTCAAACCGATATTGTAGAATATAGCCTGAATACCAAATCAAAAAAATGGTTCAATCAAAAAACCGATGGCGGCGAGTATTCTCCTCAAACATTTCCTACTATCAATGATGTTGCAGCCGTTCGACTTGACAAAAATGGTTTTCAAAGATTGTATAGGTATGATTCACAAACAGGAAAATCAACTGAATTAATCAAAGATTTACAAATAGCATATTTTGCTTTTTACAATGATGAAAAAATACTTGCAACAGTATTGGACAGCGACAAAATGAATTTGGTGTTAATAGATTTGCAATCAAAAAAAACAGACACATTGTTTTATAATGCAGGACGTTCCCTTCAAAAAGTCCCAAAAACCAATTCAATGAGTTATTCCTTGATAAACGAGGAAGGAAATCTGGACCTTTACCTCTTGGATATGAATTCCTATGAAAACTTTTTCGTAACCCAATTGCCCATTGGCATTCAGGATTATGTTTGGATAAACGATACTCAAATTTTAGTTGGAAGCGGAAACAAACTCTATATGTACGATACGTTAGGTGAGTCGGAATGGACACGAGTTGCCTCCCTTGAGGATTATGGCTTAAAGAATATTACCCGCATGGCCATCAGCCCAAATGGCAAGAAGCTCGCTATAGTGACTGAATCTAAATAGTTTCATTTTTACATTCTCAAAAAGTTTTAGTAGGTTCTTCGTTCTTTTTGGTATTTTTAAACAAAATTACTTTCCCAATGAAAAGTTTTGTTTCCTTCATTATAGTTTGTTTTACCTTTTCCTGTTTTTCACAGACCGATCAAAGAATTTACGACATAATAAACGCTGTTTCTTCTGAAAGGATTAAGGCAGATATCACCACGCTTGCAAATTTCGGCACTCGAAATACTTTTAGTGATACAATTAGCAACACTCGCGGAATTGGTGCAGCAAGACGATGGATTAAAGGTGAATTTGAAGCTATTTCAAAAGATTGCAACAATTGCCTTGATGTCTTCTATCAAAAAGACTTTGTAAAAGCCGAAGGCAACGACCGCATTCCCCAAGATACTTGGATTGTAAACGTGGCTGCTGTTCAAAAAGGAACAAAATACCCCAACCGTTACATCATTATGAGTGGCGATATTGACTCCCGAAACAGCGACGGCAGCGATTTCACAAAAGATGCGCCCGGCGCCAACGACAACGCCAGCGGTATGGCCGGAGCTATTGAAGCCGCACGTGTTCTTTCAAAACACAAGTTTGAAAGCAGTATTGTTTATTTAGGATTGAGCGGCGAAGAACAGGGGCTTTTCGGCGGAAAAGGCTTTGCAGAGTATGCAAAAGCACAAGGTTGGGAAATAATCGGCGTTTTAAATAACGATATGATCGGCAATATTGAAGGTGTAAATGGTGTAATCAGCAATCGCGATTTTAGGGTTTTCAGCGAGCCCGTTCCTCCCACCGAAACAGAACGCGAGCGACAAATGCGGCGCTTTTACGGTGGCGAGGTAGATGGTATTTCGCGCCAACTTGCCCGTTACGTTTTTAAGACTACGCAGACATATATGCCGGAAATGAACCCAATGATGATTTATAGATTGGACCGTTTTGGTCGCGGCGGCCACCATCGTCCCTTTAACGATTTAGGCTGGGCCGGAATCCGTATTATGGAAGCCCACGAAAATTACAATCAGCAGCACCAAGACATCCGCACTGAAAACGGAATAGAATACGGCGATAAACTGAAATTTGTAAACTTCGATTACGCCGCCAAGCTCACAGCCGTGAACGCCATAAATCTGGCCAGTCTTGCGTGGGCGCCCCCTGCGCCAACAAACGTTGCCATTGGCGGCATTGTAGAGCCTTCCGCAAAGCTGAAATGGGATAAGGTAGATGGCGCAGTGGGTTATAAAATTTATTGGCGCGATACCACAAGTCCAACTTGGGACCACAGCCGATACGTAGGCGATGTTTCAGAATTTACCTTGGAAGGTATTGTGATTGACAACTATTTTTTCGGAGTAGCTTCCGTTGGAAAATATGGTTTTGAAAGCGTTGTTGTGTTTCCAAATTCAGTATTTAGATAGAAATCTCAACAAGCAAATCTCAAATCACAAACCGTAAAAAGGATTGAAAAAGTTTATTTATGGAAAAACCTTATGATTTGTAACTTAGAACCTTTTTGTTTGCAAAATCAGCTCGGAATTTAATCTATTCGCTTCAAAAAAGTATAGCAAACATTGAGGATGGCAAGCAGTTAATCCGGTCTTCAGGATCAGTTGCTGCCAATTATATAGAATCCAATGAACATATAAGTGATAAAGATTTTGATTTTAGAATAAAAATATGCCGGAAGGAAGCAAAAGAATCGCTTCTTTGGTTAAAATTGTTACAAAATGAATTTAATAACCAACATTCTATTAAGTTGGTCGAATTAATAAATGAAGCGGATGAGTTAAAAAAGATTTTTTCCGCAATTGTAGAAAAAAGGAAATCAAGATAAAAACAGGGATATCGTTATTCGTGATTTGAGATTTGTGATTTGTGATTTGTGTCCCGATAGCTATCGGGATGTGATTTAATAAAATTATTATGTTTAAAAAATTATTATTTATTTCAATCTGTTTTCTAGGGGTTACTTCAGTTTTTCCCCAAAAGAAGTTCACCCGCGCCGATACACTCATAGGAAGCATCACCCCCGAGCGTGCTTGGTGGGATGTTACCCATTACCATTTAAAGGTAAAGGTGAATCCCTCCGAAAAAACCATTGAGGGCAGCAATACCATTTCCTATAAAGTTTTGGAGCCAAAGGAGGTTATGCAGATTGACCTGCAAGCACCGATGAAGATTGATAAAATACTCCAAGACGGAAAAGAGATTTTTTATACTTCCGAAGGAAATGCCCATTTTTTAAAACTTCAAAAAAAACAGAAAAAAGGGAAAGAAGAAAAAATAACGATTTATTTTTCTGGGAAACCTATAGAAGCCAAGCGCCCACCGTGGGACGGCGGTTTCACTTGGACCAAAGACAGCAATGGCAAGCCTTTTATTGCAACGAGCAACCAAGGAATCGGCTCCAGCGTTTGGTGGCCGTTGAAGGACCATCCTTCCGAAGAGCCCGATAATGGGGTTACCATTTCGGTAACAACTCCAAAGGATTTGATGGACGTTAGCAACGGAAGGTTGATTAAAATAATAGAAACCGATACCACAAAAACCTGGGTATGGCAAGTGGTAAACCCCATAAACGCTTATGGCGTGGACATCAACATTGGCGATTATGTACATTGGGGCGAAAAGTACAAAGGCGAAAAAGGAATGCTCGATATGGATTATTATGTGCTTCGCGAAAATGAGGCGAAGGCGAAAGAGCAATTCAAACAGGCGCCGATGATGATGGAAGCTTTTGAGCACTGGTTTGGCCCTTATCCCTTTTACGAAGACGGCTACAAGCTGGTGGAAGCCCCATATTTGGGAATGGAGCACCAAAGCAGCGTGACTTACGGCAACAATTTTGAAAATGGCTATTTGGGTCGCGACCTCTCCGGCACGGGCTGGGGCCTGAAGTTCGATTTTATAATCATCCACGAAAGCGGGCACGAATGGTTTGCGAACAACATCACCAATAAGGATGTGGCCGATATGTGGATCCACGAAGGATTTACGGCCTATTCAGAAAATTTGTACCTGGATTATTTCTTCGGAAAAAAAGCTTCCTCGGAGTATGTGCTTGGTACCCGAAATAATATTTCAAACGATCGCCCGATCATCGGGGTTTACAATGTTGACAATTCCGGCAGCGGCGATATGTACTACAAAGGCGCAAACATTTTGCATACCGTAAGGCAACTTATTGAAAATGACGAAAAATGGCGAAGTATCTTACGTGGTTTGAATAAACAGTTCTACCACCAAACCGTTACTACCAGGCAAATCGAGGAATATATTTCAAAAGAAAGCGGTATTGATCTCACGGCATTTTGGAACCAATATTTACGGACAACCAAAATTCCAAAAGTGGAATACAGTATTGAAAGAAACGATTTAAAATTTCGGTACGTCAACACAGTTGAAAATTTCGACATGCCCGTAATAGCGATAGTCAACGGCAAAGAGGAATGGATTTTTCCCACTTCGGAATGGAAAACGAAAACATTTGCGCAACCCATTGAAACCTTTCAAATCAAAAAAGATTTTTATGTAAATTCTGAAAATCTTGAATAACAATTTTTACACCCTTTAATTCAAAAAAATGAAAATATTCTCCACGCTCCTGTTATGTGCATTCACGTTAACGCTTACTGCACAGAAAAAAAATAAAAAAGACAAGGAAAAGGAAGACCCAAAATGGGAAGTTGCAAATCCCGGAAAGGATTTCAACTATAAAACCCATTCCTTTACTACAGATGAAGGCACTTGGATGAACCTTGATGTAAGTCCCGATGGCAAAACCATTGTTTTTGATATGCTTGGCGATATTTATACCCTGGCCATTTCGGGAGGAACGGCCAAAGCAATCAGAACGGGCATTCCTTTTGAAATCCAACCTAGATTCAGCCCCGACGGCACAAAAATTTCGTTTACCAGCGATGCAGGCGGCGGCGATAATATTTGGGTCATGAATGCCGATGGAAGCGATGCAAAACAAGTTACCAAGGAAGATTTCCGCCTGTTGAACAATGCCGTGTGGAGTGCGGACAGTAATTATTTAATTGCGCGAAAACATTTCACCTCGGGCAGAAGTCTGGGCGCAGGCGAAATGTGGCAGTACCACAAATCGGGCGGGACGGGTTTACAGCTCACAAAACGAAAAAACGACCAGCAGGACGTAAACGAACCTTTTGTTTCCCCCGACGGAAAATATCTTTATTACAGTGAGGATATGTATCCGGGCGGCTATTTTCAATACAACAAAGACCCAAACGACCAAATTTATGTGATAAAACGTTACGAGTTTGAAACCGGAAAAACCGAAACCATAACAGGCGGACCGGGCGGTGCTGCAAGGCCAACAGTTTCACACGATGGAAAGAAATTAGCTTTTGTTAAAAGGGTCCGCACCAAAAGCGTTCTTTATATCCACGATTTGGAAACTGGCCAAGAATGGCCCATTTACGATAAACTGAACAAAGACCAACAGGAAGCTTGGGCACTTTTTGGTGTTTATCCAAATTTTAGTTGGATGCCAAACAACAAAGAAATCGTTTTTTGGAGTGGTGGAAAAATCAACAAAATTGATGTGAATTCCCTGGCAGTGAACAATATCCCCTTTACGGCAAACGTAAAGATAGATTTGGCTGAAACGGTACATTTCAACAATAAAATTGAGACCGAAACTTTCACGCCGAAAATGATTCGCCACGCCGTTACCTCGCCAAATGAGGGATATATCGTCTTCAGCGCCTTGGGACATTTATATAAGAAATCCTTGCCCAATGGCGAACCGCAACGATTGACGAACAGTACTGATTTTGAATTTGAGCCTGCCTTCTCCCCCAACGGTTCCGAAATAGTATATGTTACTTGGAACGATTTGGAAAAAGGTGCTATCCGTAAAATTGCCGCAAATGGCGGAACTTCCGTAAAACTTACCTCTGAAAAAGGTATTTACAGAACCCCTTCCTACTCGCAAAATGGCGCATTTATTACCTTCAAAAAAGAAAAAGGAAACACCGACCAAGGTTTTACTTTTACGAAAAACGATGGCATTTATGTGATGAACTCCGATGGAAGCAATGAAAAATTTGTGGTCGATAAAGGAGAATACCCTATGTTCAGCAAAGATGGAAAACGGATTTTTCTGCAGACCGGCGGAACCTATTTTGGAGATATTGAGAAAAAACTCATCAGTGTTAACCTTTCGGGAAATGATGAGAAAACCCACGTTACTTCAAAATATGCAAATAGATTAATCCCCAGCCCCGATAACGAATGGATCGCTTTTACAAATCTTCATAAGTTGTTTGTGGCACCTATGGTACTGAACGGACAGACTGTTGACTTGGATGACAAAACCAAGGCCCTGCCCGTTTCGCAACTTGCCAAGGATGCTGGTATAAACATTCATTGGTCGCCGAACAGCCAAAAAGTGATGTGGACTTTGGGCGATGAATATTTCAGTAACGAATTGAAGAATAGGTTTACGTTTTTAAATGACTCTCTGGAAGAAGTGCCGGAATTGACTTTAACCGGAACAAAAATCGGACTGCAAGCCTCGGTGGATAAACCCAGGGGAAGGATTGCCTTCACCAATGCCCGAATTATTACGATGGAAAACGATGAAGTTATTGAAAATGGAACTATCGTAATTAACGGAAATAAAATAGAATCCATTGGCGCAACCGATAGAGTTTCCGTTCCCTCTGGCACAAAAGTTTACTCTTCAGAAGGAAAAACCATCATGCCCGGCATGGTTGATGCGCATGCCCACGTGGGCGCTTTCCGCTATGGTTTGCCCACGCAGCAATATTGGCCTTTTATGGCAAATTTGGCTTTCGGAGTAACCACTTCGCACGATCCTTCGGCAAATACAGAAACGGTATTTACCCTTTCTGAACTTCAAAAAAGCGGACAATTGGTGGGGCCTCGGTTGTTTTCAACAGGCTTCATTCTCTATGGCGCCGATGGCGATTTTAAGGCAGTTATCAACAGCTTGGAAGATGCCCGCAGCAGTATTCGCCGTACCAAAGCCTTTGGGGCAAAAAGCGTAAAAAGCTATAACCAGCCCCGCCGCGACCAGCGTCAACAAGTATTGCAGGCAGCCCGCGAGATGGGTATAAATGTGGTGCCAGAAGGTGGTTCCACTTTTTATCACAATATAACTCAGGTTATTGATGGCCACACAGGGGTTGAGCATAACATTCCGGTGGCGCCCGTTTATAAGGATATTCTTGAAATTTGGGGCAAGAGCGGTTCCGGCTACACGCCAACCCTGATTGTAAATTACGGCGGAATGAACGGTGAGTTCTACTATTACGAGCGCGACAATGTTTGGGAAAATGAAAAATTGTTAACCTTTATGCCACGTAGCATAGTGGACAGCCGATCGCGCCACAGAATTAAATCACCCCAAGACGAATATGAAAATGGCCACATTTTGGTTTCCGAAACTGCAAAAAATTTGAGTGATGCAGGTGTAAAAGTGAATATGGGAGCGCACGGACAATTGCAGGGTCTCGGCGCACATTGGGAAACTTGGATGCTACAACAAGGTGGGATGACCAATTTGGAAGCCTTGAAAGCGGCTACGATTAATTCAGCTGAATATATAGGGGCTGGGGAAGATATTGGTTCACTAAAAGTTGGAAAACTCGCCGATTTAATTGTAATGGACAAAAACCCCTTGGAAAATATCGAAAACACCGAATCCATAAAAATGGTAATGGTAAACGGTAGATTATACGATGCGGAAACCATGAATGAAATTGGGAACCACCCTAAAGAACGCCTTCCCTTTTTCTGGGAGATGGACAAATACAACCAAGCTTTCCCTTGGCTTCAAGAAACCCACGGGTTTATGGATGGTGGATGCAGTTGTCATTAATAAAAAAAGCCCCAAAACTGGGGCTTTTTAAAATTATTCAAAATACTGAATTACATTTTTGGCATCAATACTTTATCTATAACGTGTACCACGCCGTTTGATGCATCCATATCAGCACTTGTTACAGTGGCCATATTTCCTTTTGCATCCTTAATCATTACTTTTCCACCTTTTTCAGACAAAGTCAAAACTTCACCGTTAAGTGTAGTAACATCAAGTTTGTTATTGGCTTCCTTAATTTTAGCCAAAACATCAGCGGCATTCATTTTTCCTTGTAATACGTGATACTTCAATAAACCTTGAAGTTGCTCCTTATTTTCAGGCTTCATTAGGTTATCCAAAGTTGCTTTTGGAACTTTGTTAAAAGCTTCGTTGGTAGGAGCAAATACAGTATATTCACCTTCAGATTTTAAAGTCTGTGCCAAATCTGCTGCTTGAAGTGCGCTAACCAAAGTTGACAAATCTGAATTGCCCATTGCTTTTGCAGCAATTGAGTTAGCTTCCATCTCGGCCATTCTCGCTTGGTTATCTGCCTCAACTTTCATCAAGGAATCTTTTTCACGCTCCATGCGCATTTGTTCTGCTTGGGCTTGAGCCTCAGCTTCTTTCTTTTTAGAGTCTTCACAGCTTGCAAAAAGCATTGTAACCACTGCAAGAGACATAACGATTGTTCTTAGTTTCATAATAGTTTTTGTTGATTTAAAGTTTGCACCAAAGATATTTCAAGCGCAGGGAATTTTTTCACAATTCACATTAATCTTTAGTTAAATTTTTTGTAAATTTTTTAGGATAATCTCAACAGACCGTCCCTATTACTAAAGTTTTGCTAATAAGGAAATTGAAAGCCATAAAATAGTATCTTTAGGGAAATTAACTTTAAAATTCTTAATAATGATTAAATCGAAGTATCAAAGCGTTTTGGATTTAGGTGAAAAACTAAACATCCAAAACGGAGATGTAAAAGAGGAAAATGGCCAACTCAAATTATGGGGTACGGCTAAAAACCAATATGAAAAAAATCTTCTTTGGGACGAAATAAAACGTGTGGGCGGTGAAAACCCAACCGATATAATGGCGGATATAAAAGTTGCCGACACTTCAGCCTTTGCGCACCACACCGTAAAGAGTGGAGAATCATTAAGCAAAATTGCAAAACACTACTATGGCGATGCCAATAAGTACAACGCTATTTACGAAGCAAACAAAGGCAAGTTGAAATCTGCAGATCTTATTCATCCGGGTGATGAATTGGTGATTCCAAATATTTAATACTCGCTGAAAAACATAAAAACCGCCACTCCTTTAAGGAATGGCGGTTTTTTTATGATGAAACTTTCCAAATTTAAAGTCCGCTAATATAGCTTCCGTATAAATCCTTAAAGTGCAAACCATTACCGACACTGAATTTACTCAGTTTTTTATTTTCGGCCAATGCCCACAAAACCACTTCCTTTAAAAAATAACTATCTTTTTTTGGAGTATCGGGATGGTACTTCTCTATCAATTGTTGCAAGGGAATGATTCGGTCCAGTTCATTCTTATATTCCTCATCGGAATAGGAATCGAGCAATTCAAAATCATTCTCCTCAAAAAACCAGGCAACTATTTCGGCGTACGGATCTGGGTCACTTTCTTTCGTTAGCTTTTCTATTTTCGGAAATTTCTCTTTGAAAATAGTGTTCACGGCATCGGCAATCAAATGTTGTGCGACCTGCGAAACGCCTTCCTGTTCCCCTTCGTACACCAACTCAATCTTGCCAGTGATGGAGGGAATGATACCTACGAAATCGCCTAAACGTATGCTTGTTTTTTCTTCGCCATTGTGCAAGGCTCTTCTCTCAGCCGTGCTCAACAGATTTTCAAAAGCAGTAATACTCAAACGGGCGCTCACCCCACTTTTGGCATCGATAAAATGATTTTCGCGCGCCTCAAAACTTATCTGTTCCAAAATGTACTTTGCCAAATCGGGCACATAAATATTTTCCTTTGTCTTGATGGCCACTGCCGTTTCCTGTTCCGTTATGGTTCGGGCCGTTTCGATATCCTCGGGATAGTGGGTCAAAATTTGGGAGCCAATTCTATCCTTCAATGGGGTAACAATGCTCCCACGGTTTGTATAATCCTCGGGGTTTGCTGTGAAAACAAACTGAATATCCAACGGCAATCGCACAGCAAAGCCACGAATCTGAACATCGCCTTCCTGCAAAATATTAAAAAGTGCCACCTGAATTCGCGGCTGCAAGTCGGGCAATTCGTTGATTACAAAAATACAACGGTTGCTTCGCGGAATCATTCCAAAATGAATCACGCGGTCGTCAGCATAGGTCAACTTTAGGTTTGCAGCTTTAATAGGGTCCACATCGCCTATAATATCTGCCACGGTAACATCAGGCGTTGCAAGTTTTTCTGAAAAGCGGTCGTTCCGGTGCAACCAA